>WNFC01016724.1_pt1 | contig 27792 bp, 25 predicted proteins | sample 5400541 | NCBI WGS metagenome assembly WNFC01 (sample SAMN13153342, study PRJNA577476) | soil metagenome | isolation source: 120 cm saprolite under Douglas fir tree site 2 hole 2 replicate 1 | place: USA:California | collected 2015-04-18 | reverse complement strand
CCGCTGGGGGACGATAAGGCGCCTCGCAAGCGCCTGGCGTGCCGCGCAAAAGCGCGTTCACGCGCGTCTTGGACGCGCTTCGGCACGTCGCGGGTGCCGCTGCACCCGAGCGCCGTCTCGGCGCTCCGCCACCCCTCGTAGGGGTGGATGAAGCAAGAATGGCAAACCCCGGGCGCAATGCGTCGCGGGAACGAGAAGGTGTGTGAGTAGCGAATGGCGAGTGGCGAATAGGGGCAACGGGGTTTTCGATTCGCTATTGGCCACTCGCTATTCGCCGGGCTGTTTGACATCGTGAAGAGAAGAAGTGAATGCCGCGAGCTGGGCCTCTCTGGTGTCCCGACCGAGCGCGCTTTTGCGTAGGGTGGGCAAAGGCGCGGGCCAAGGACTCAGACCTCGCCACGCGACGACCGCAGCGCCGTGCCCACGCGTCTCAGCGGACGAACGAAAGAACGCGTGGGCAAAGCCTGTCCTCGCCTCCGAGCGGGGATCGCTCGCGACCGATCGCAAGACGTGGGCGCAACGGGCGATTTTGCGCACCCTACGATGCTGTTTGACATCACGAGAGGCGACGAGCCGGGGAGCGCGCCGAGCCGCGGGGGTTTCGGAGAATCACAGCCCCAACAATCGCCGTGCATTGCCGCCGGTGATGGCGCCGATGGTCGATTGATCGAACCCCTCGACCGCGGCGACGTGGCCGATCGGGTCGTACTCCGCCATGTCGAAGGGATAGTCGGTACCCATGACGATGCGGTCGGCGCCAAACAGGCGCACGAGGTCGGCGAGCTGGTGCGGCGTGAACACGACGGTGTCGAAATAGATCCGCTTGAGATAGCTGGTCGGCGGCTGCGGCAGCTCGCCGTGCGAATCCGAGCGCGCGCCCCAGGCGTGGTCGATGCGGCCGCAATAGGCCGGAAGATAGCCGCCGCCGTGCACCGCCAAAATTTTGAGGTTGGGGTGGCGCTCGAGCACGCCGGCGAAGATCAGGTAGTGCAGCGCGATCGTGGTCTCGAGCGGGTTGCCGATCACGTTGTTGAAGTAGAAGCGCGTGAGGCGCTTCCCGTCGGTGAAGCCGTTGGGATGGATGACGACGAGGGCGCCGAGCTCCTCCGCCTTCTTCCAGAACGGCGCGTAATCGGGCTCCGACAGCTCGCGGCCGGCGACGTTGGTCAGGATCTCGACGCCCTTCATGCCGAGCGATTTCATGCAGCGCTCGAGCTCGGCCGCCGCTTCGCCGCCGTCGATCAGCGGGACGGCGCCGAGCGCGACGAAGCGGTCGGCCTTGCGCGCCACCCATTCCGCCAGGCCGTCGTTGACGATGCGCGAGGCTTCGACCGAGACGTCGAGCGGCACCGTGTAGAAGCACTGGTTCGGCGGCGGCATCACCAGCTGGACGTCGATCCCCATGGCGTCGAGATCGGCCAGGCGCTCGTCGTAGCCGGTGATGCGCGCGCGGACGTCCTCCTCCTGCTTCTGGCTCAGCGTCTTGGTCTCGGTGTTGGCGAAATGGGCGAGCGCGATCGTCGACATGTCGAGATGCGGCTTGACGAAGGCGCCCGCCCGCGGAATCGCCACGTGCGAGTGGATATCGATGGTCGTGCTCTTCGGCCTGACCTCGCGTCCGGGCTTGCCGTGCTTGCGCGCCGCCGTTGGTCCGTACTTGTTCCATTGCTCAGGCATGCGTTCTGTTCCTTGTTTGAATCGTCGCTTCGCCCGTCATGCCCGGGAACGCAGTCAAGCTTGCGCAGACGGCGTAAACTTGTCTGCGCTCCCGGGCATCCATCGAAAAGAGTGCTTGGTTGAAGGGGATGGATTGCCGGGTCGAGCCCGGCAACGACGGAAGCGAATGTTGGTCGGTCGGCATCAAAACACGCCGAGGTGCTGGGACACGATGGCGTCGTCGAGCCTGATCCGGTCGGCGGCGCCGGCGAACACCACGCGTCCGGTGTTGATGATGACGACGTCATCGGCGAGGTCGAGCGTGAGCTTGATGTTCTGCTCGACCAGCACGATCGACTGCCCCTCCGCCTTGATCTGCGCGATGGTGCGCCCGACCTCGGCGACGAGCTGCGGCGCGAGCCCTTCCGACGGCTCGTCCATCAGCAGCACGCGGGGATTGCCCATCAGCGCGCGGCCGATGGCGAGCATCTGCTGCTCGCCGCCGGAGAGCGATCCGGCGAGCTGGGCGTGGCGCTCGGCGAGGCGCGGGAACAGCTCGAACACGCGGGCGAGCGACCAGGCGCCGCCGCCGTCGCCGCGCGGCTGCGCCGCCACCACGAGGTTCTCGCGCACGGTGAGCGAGCGGAACATGCGCCGCCCCTGCGGCACCAGGCACACTCCCTTGCGCGCGATCACGTCGGGGGCGAGACCGGCGACCGGCTCGCCGTAGAGGCTGATCGATCCCCGGCGCGGCTTGAGCAGGCCCATGATCGTCGACATGCAGGTGGTCTTGCCGGCGCCGTTGCGGCCAAGCAGCCCGAGCAGGCGTCCGCCCTTGAGCGTGAACGAGACGCCGTGCAGCACGTGGCTGTCGCCGTAATAGGCGTCGACGCCGTCGATCTCGAGCGCGTCAGTCGCCAAGATAGACCTCCCGGGTGCGCGGATCGGCGACCACCTCGGCGCGCGTGCCTTCGACGATGACCTTGCCGTAATCGAGCACGGTGATGCGCTCGGCGAAGTCGAGCGCAAGGTCCATGTTGTGCTCGATCATCACGATCGTCACGTCGCGGGGAATCGCCATGAGGAGGTCGTGCACGTCGCGCCTTTCGTCGATCGACAGCCCGGCGAACGGCTCGTCGAGCAGGAGAATCTTCGGGCTCTGGGCCAGCGCCATCGCGATCTCGACCCGCCGCCGCTCGCCGTAGGAGGTCTGCGACAGCGGCCGGCCGGCGAGATGGGCGAGGCCGACGCGCGCCAAGGTCGCGCGCGCGTTCTCCATCAGATGGCGTTGGCGATGAAGCGCGACCAGCGGGTTCCAGCGCAAGCTCGAGAGCCCGAGCAACGCCAGGGTGACGTTGTGCTCGATGGTGTCGCGCGGGAACAGCGTGATGATCTGATAGGTACGCGTGATGCCGAGATGCGCGCGGCGGCGGCTCGGAACGCCGGTGATGTCGCGATCGAACAGAAGGATCGAGCCGCTGTCCGGCGCGAGCTCTCCCATGATGAGGTTGAACAGCGTGGTCTTGCCGGCGCCGTTCGGACCGATGATCAGCCGCCGTTCGCCCGGCTCGACCAGAAGATCGACCTCGGCGGTGACGCGCAGACCGCCGAACGACTTGCAGAGTCGGTTGACGACAAGCGCGGTCATGGCGTCGCGCCGGGACTGTCGGCCGCGCCGGCCTTGCGTTGGCCTCGCAGCGAACGCCATCCCATCCGCCACAGCCGCGCGGTGCCCGGCACGAGGCCTTCGGGCATGAAGATGACGATGAGCACGAAAATGGCGCCCAGCATGAAGTTCCAACGTTCGATGTAGGCGCTCACGACGTTCTTGACGATGATCAGCAGCGCTGCGCCGACGATCGGACCGAGCAGCGTTCCCGCCCCGCCCGAGATCACCATCAGCAGCGCCTCCGCCGAGGAGGTCAGCGCGAGCGTCTGCGGGCTGATGAACTGATTGTAGTATACGAACAGGATGCCGGCGACGGCGGTGAGCAGCCCGGAGAACAGGCAGGCCCAGAAGCGGATCATCCAGACGTGATAGCCGAGCGCGTTCAATCGCCGCGGCTGGTCGCGCGTGCCCCTGAGCGCGGCGCCGAGCGGGGAACGGACAAAGATTGCGGCGGCCGCCACGGCGAGCAGGAAGACGCAGAAGGTCGCGTAGTAGAATCCCGCTGCCGAAGCGAGCGGCAGGCCGAAAGGCTGGGGACGCGCGGCGATGTTGATGCCGTTGTCGCCGTTGGTGATGCTGATCCAGCGATAGGCGAGGCCCCAGAGGATTTCGCCGAGCGCCAGCGTGATCATGATGAAACCGATGCCGGTAGCGCGCAGCGAGAGCGCGGCGAATAGGGCGGTTCCGGCCATCGTGATCGCGAGCGCGGCGAGGATCGCGACCACGTGACCTTGCCCGGCGGCGAGCAGATAGCCGACGCCATAGGACGCCAAGCCGAACAGCCCGGCATGGCCGAGCGAGACGAGCCCGGCGTAGCCGACCAGCACGTTCAATCCGAGGGCGAAGACGGCGTAGAGCAGGATCTGGCTTGCGACGTTGACGTAATAAATTCCGGCGACCCAGTACGGGAGGGCGGCGAGAGCGAAGAGCGCGAGGCCGAGTGCGGCGCGTCGGCCGGTCATGGCAGCTGCCTGCCGAACAGGCCTTGCGGGCGCAAGACCAATACCAGCACCATCGGCAGAAAGAGGACGAAATAGGCAAGCTCGGGCAGCAGCGCCTGGCCGAAATTGTAGATCAGGCCGATGATCATGCTGCCGACGAACGAGCCGAGCAGGCTCCCGGTCCCGCCCAGGATCACCACGACCAGAGCCAGCGGCAGCATGTCCTGGTCGAGGCCGGGATAGACCGACAGGATCGGGCCGCCGATGATGCCGGCGAACCCCGCGAGACCGGCGCCCAACGCGAACACGATGGTGAAGAGCCGGGAGACGCGGATGCCCACCACCCGCGCCATCTCGGGATCGTCGACCCCGGCGCGGATCATCGCGCCGAGCCGGGTGCGATCGAGCATGAGCCAGAGCGCGATGGCGACGACCGCCGCGATCAGGATGATGGCCAGGCGGTAGATCGGAAACACCAGCGGGCCGAGGCGCGCGAAGCCGTCGAGTGTGGACGGTGTGGCGACCGAGATCGGGTCGCCGCCCCACCACATCAGGCAGAGATCGGCGATCATGAAGGAGATGCCCAAGGTCACCAGCACCTGGGCCAGCTGCTCGCCCGGGAGCCGGCGCAGGAACAGGCGCTCGATCAGCCCGCCGAACGCCGCCACCAGCAACGCGCTCATGATCGCCGCGAGCCAGAAATTGAAGGCGATGCCCCGGTAGCCGGCGGCGAGGGTGGCGCCGAAATAGGCGCCGAGCATGAACAGCGAGCCATGCGTCAGATTCGGGATGCGCATCAGCCCGAAAATCAGCGAGAAGCCTGCCGACAGGAGGAACAGCAGGCCGCCGAAGGTGAAGCTGTTGACCGTCAGCAACAGCCAGAAAGTCATGTCTTCCGCTCGTCCCGCCCCTGTCTCCCGCGGGCGCCGATGCCGCGCCCGCGGGCCCGTCCGCCGTCAGTTCTTCAGCGGCGGAAAGTCGCGCGAATAGACCGGCTGTGCCAAAAACTTCTTCTCGTCGTAGGTCCAGAACTGACTCACGTCCTTGTAGGTCTTGACCGTCTTGTTGATCAGTTTGCCGCCCGACTTCTCGCAGTGACGGACATAGAAGTCGCCGATGACGTTGCCGAGATGGTCGAACTTGATCGGTCCGCGCGGCGTCTCGGTGAGCGACACCGACTTGAGCGCCTTCATGAGCGCGTCCTTGTCGTCGGTCTTGCCGCCGGTGACCTTCAGGCCGGCCTCAACCACCTGGCCGTTGACGTAGAGACCGGCAGCGTAGAAACCGGGGTCGACGCCGTAATCCTTCTGCATAGCGGCGATGAACCGCTTATTGCTGTCGATATCGAGATCGAGCGTGTAGGGGCAGCAGGAGTACAATCCGACCGCCTCGTCGCCGAAGCTGCGCAGCAGCGCGTCGTCGCCCGCGGTCTCGCCGGCGACGACCGGCAGCTTGAGGCCGAAATTGGCGTACTGCTTGATGAACCGCAGCGGGTTCGATCCGGCAAAGCCCTGGCACACCCCGTCGCAATCGCTGATCTGGGCGAGGTAGGGCGTGTAGTCGGGAGTGACGATCGGCGGCCACAGCTTCTTGATGATCTTGCCGCCGTTGTTCTCGAAGGTCTGTTGGAAGCCGCCCATCTGCTCGTAACCGAAGGCGAAGTCCTCGGAGACGGTGATGACGCGCTTCAATTTCAGTTCCTTGGCGGCATAGTCGGCCATCGGATGCATCGCCTGCGCGGAGGTCGCCGATGCCCGCAGGTAATAGGGGTTGGGCCGGCGCTGCGTCATCCTGCGCCTTGGTCTTGGCGCCCGCGGGATTGCCGCCGGTATCGGCCGAGAGGAACTCCACTTTGCGGCCGGCGATCGAGTAATTCCTTTCCTTCAAGAAGGTGACGATGCCCTGCTCCATCTGGATGCCGCCCTGGGCGAGCGGTCCGGTCTTGACGGTGAGCAGGCCGATCTTGATCGGCGCGCCCTGTGCCTGCACGTAAGGCGCCTTCACGGCGGCGAGGCCGACGCCGGCCAGCCCTTTCAATACGTTTCGACGGTGCAATACCATGGTCGCTTCCTCCGGTAGTTCCCTCTGGATTTATCGCTTTCAGCATGACGCAATTTCGCGCCCGCCGCTACTCCCTGTGGAGTCGCACCCGCCCGAGCGACCGTTCGGCATGCGGCGGCGGGACGCACCATCACCCACGCATGGACAACGCTCCGCCCATGATGCGCTCAAATGCCCAGGTAGCTCGACTTGATCTCGTCGTTGGCTTGCAGCTCCTCCGGGCGTGCGGAATAGACCACCTGGCCCTTGCTCATGACGTGCACGTAATCGACGAGCTTGAGCGCCAACGAGGCGTTTTGCTCGACCAGCAGGATCGACAGGCCTTCCTTTTTCAGCTGTCCGATCGCTTCCCACACCCCTTGGATGATGATGGGCGCGAGTCCCTCGGAGGGCTCGTCCATGATCAGGCAGTCGGGGTTGGTCATGAGGCCGCGGCCGATCGCCAGCATCTGCTGCTCGCCGCCCGAAAGGGTTTTGGCGCGCTGCCTGCGTCTTTCACGCAGGCGCGGGAAAAGGGCATAGACGCGCTCCAGGGTCCAGCCATGGCGCTCGCGGCTGCGCTCCGCGACCAGGAGGTTTTCCTCGACGCTGAGCGTGGGAAACACGCGCCGGCCTTGCGGCACGAGGCCCATCCCGCTGCGAACGGTCTCGAACGAGGCTGCGTTGGTGATGTCGATGCCCTTGAACAGAATCGTTCCCGTCCGCGGCGGAGTGAACCCGACGATTGAATTCACCAGCGTCGTCTTGCCGACGCCGTTACGCCCGAGCAGGCCCAAAATTTGTCCCTGCTCCAGCTGCAGCGAGAGGCCCTGGAGAACGTAGGCGTCACCGTAATAGGTATGGATGTCGCGAACCTCCAGAATCGCCATGTATCAGCCGGTCCCCAGATAGATTTCCTGCACTTTTGCGCTGTTGCGAATCTGCTCCGCCGCTCCGGCCTCCAGCACCTTTCCGAAATGTAGGACCGAGATGTGGTTGGCGACGTCGAATACCACGTCCATGTCGTGCTCGATCAGCAGGATCGCCAGATTGGGGTCGAGCCCGAGCAGAAATTCGGCCATCTCCACGGACTCTCCGCTGGACAGGCCGGCCGCCGGCTCGTCGAGCAGCAAGATCTTCGGATCGCCGGCGAGGGCGAGCACGATTTCGAGCTGCCGCTGCTCGCCATGCGAAAGGTAGCGCACTTCCGTGTTCCTGCGATCGATGAAGCGGGCCTGCTCGAGCAGGCGGTGCGCGGTGTCGTAGACGTCGCGGTAGGACGACAGAAAGCGCCACATCACGAACTTGGATCTGCGCAGGCCCTGGATGCCCAGCAGCACGTTGTCGAGTACCGTGAGCTTGGGAAACAGGCTGGTGATCTGGAAGGTGCGCGCCATCCCCAACGCCGTGCGCCGGTGGCTCGGCCAGGCGGTGACGTCCTTCCCGAACAGGAGAACCTGCCCCGATGAAGCGGGAAAGATACCGGTGATGAGATTGAACAGCGTCGTCTTGCCGGCGCCGTTCGGTCCGATGATCGCCTTGCGGTCGCCCGGCATGATCTCGAGGCTGACGCCGCGCACGGCGTGGAGGCCGCCAAAGCTCTTGGAGAGGCCCTTCAATTCGAGCGCGGGCGCTTGGTCGGTTCGGGGTTCGGTGCTCACGCGCGATCCCGGGGAATGCGACCGGAGCTCCGATGCGGAGCCCCGGTCGGTGGCGTGTCACTGGCAGTACTGACAGGGCGGGAAGTCACGGCTGTAGACCGGCTGCTTGAGGAACGCAGCCTTGTCGAACGTCCAGAACTGACCCACGTTCGGATAGGTCTTGATGACGGTGTTCCAGAGTTCGTCGTTGTCGTACCCGAACATCCGTTTTTTCTCGACTTTCTTGACGTAGATGTTCTGGACCGGATTTCTCATCTCGTCCAGACTGACGGGGCCGCGAACCGCGTCCAGCTTGATGTCCTGCATCATCTTGATGAACTGTTCGGGGCCCGGCCACTTGCCGTTGGTCTTCTTCATCACCTCGTCGATCCACTCGGCGGTCGTGTAGTTGGTTTCCGAGTAGTAGGACGGGACCTTGCCGAACTTCGTACGGTACTTCTTCACGAAGGCGGCGTTCTTGGGCGTATCGAGGGCCGCGCTGTATTGCAGCGCCGATACGTGGCCGATGACCTCGTCGCCCATCGAGGGCAGCACGAACTCGTCGTAGCTCGTTCCACCGCCGATGACCGGTTTCTTGTTGCCGGCGGCCGCCAGCTGCTTGGGGAACTGCAGCGACATCGGTCCGACCATCAGCGTGAAGATCGCGTCGGCATCCTGCTTGATCGTCGGGATGTAGGGTCCGAAATCCTTGGTCCCGATCGGCGGCCAGATCTTCTGGATGATCTTGCCTCCGCAACCCTCGAACGCCTTCTGGAATCCGCCGACGACCTCGTAGCCGAAGGCGTAGTCGGCGCCGATTGCGACGATCTTCTTGTATCCCTGTTCGCAGGCCCATTCGCCGAATGGATGGCTTGGTTGCGAACTCGTCCAACCGGTGCGGACGAAGTAGGGATATTTGGGAAGGTCGCGTTGGGTCAGGTCGTCGGCCGCCGAGACGGGCGCAATGTAGAGCGTCTTCTCGCTCGTGCTCACCGGCGCCAGCGCATAGCCGGTCGACGCCAACAGGCCGCCGATCAGCATCTGGACCTTGTCCTGCAGGATCAGCTTCCTGGCCTTGGTGACGGCCGTGTCGGGCTTGCCCTGCGTGTCCTCGACGACGAACTTCACCTGCGCGCCGGCGAAGCTGCTCTTGGTTTCGTCGAGGTACAACTGGAAGCCGTCGATCATGTCCTTGCCGACCTGGGCGAAGATGCCGGTGGTCGGCGCCAGGAAGCCGATGCGCAACTCCTCGGCGTTGGCGGTCGAGCTCGGACCGGGGCCGAGCACGAGACAGCCGCCCAACAGCAGTGGACCGAGTCTCGGCAAGGTGCTTGTCATGATTGTTCCTCCATCGTTGTCGTGGGTTTCCGTCGTCGTCAGGGACGCACCGATGCGAGCTTCCCCGGCTCCTCTCGCTTCCCGGGCGACGTTCGTCGCTGACGAATTCGCTCCGGAATGCCCATCAGTCCGGTGGGCAGATACAGGATCGTAAGCACATAGACCGCGCCGAGGACATACTGCCACCACGGCACCAGCGTGCTGAGATATTCCCGCAGGCCGAAGACGATGGCGGCGCCGATTAGGCCGCCGACGAGCGTCCCCGCGCCGCCGAGAACCGCCATCAGCAGCGCGTCGACCGACGTGGTCAGCACGACGTTCTCGGGGCTCACGATGCCGGCGGTATGCGCCCACAGGACGCCCGCAAGCCCACCGAAGCCGCCGGCGATGACAAAGGCGATGTATTTGTGCAGCCAGGTATTGTAGCCCAGAATCCGCATGCGAAGCTCGCGCTCGCGGATTCCGGCAAGGCTTCGTCCGAACGGCGAGCGGACCAGAGTGTACATCAACAGCAGCGACGCGGCGAAACAAGCGAACACCACATAGAAGAAGGTGACGTCGTGTGACAGGTCGAGGCCGAACTTGGGCCGGACCCGCAGGTTGATCCCGTTGTCGCCGCCGGTCAGCGAATTCCACCGGTAGGCCAAGCCCCACGCGCACTGCCCGAGCGCGAGAGTGATCATCAGGAAATAGACGCCGGTCGCGCGAATGGCCAGCAGCCCGAATATCGCGGCCAAGGCCGCGCCGCCGAGGATTCCGAGCGTCACCACCAGCCAGAAATCGAGACCCAGGCCGAATTGATATCTGGTGGCGAGGATCGCGGTGAGGTAGGCGCCGACGCCGAGATAGGCGGCCTGTCCCAGCGACGCGAGGCCGGTGAATCCGAGCAGGATGTCGAGGCTCATAACCAGAATCGAGAACGCCAGGATGCGGGTGGCGAGCAGGATCACGAACGAGTTGGTGTGAGGAACGATGATCGCCACGGCAGCCAGAGCCGCCACGACGACCAAGCTGTGCACCTGCTGGCTCGTCATCGTCGCTCGCTCACTCGCGTCCGAAAAGTCCGGTCGGTTTCATCGCCAGGATCAAGGCCATCGGGGCGTACAAGGTGAAATATGAAATCTCCGGGAACAGCGCCTTGCCGAAATTGTCGGCCAATCCGACGAGCAACGCTCCGATGGCGGCGCCGCCCAGGCTTCCCATTCCGCCGATGATGACGACTGCGAAGGCGATCGGCAACATCTCGAAGTCCAGTCCCGGATAGATTCCGAGGAAGGCGCCTCCGATCACTCCGCCAAGCGCCGCCAGAAACGCTCCCAGCGCAAAGATCAGCATGGAGATGCGCGAGGTATCGATGCCGACGCCGCGCGCCATCTGCGCATCGTCCACGGTGGCGCGCACCGCGGCGCCGATCCGGGTCTTCTCCATGACCAACCACAGCATCAAGCCGATGGCTAGCGCGGTGCCGATCATGAACATCCGATAGAGCGGCAAGTAGAGCCCGCCGACCACGACGCTTCTCGTCAGCGCATCGGGCGGATTGATATCGAAGTTGTTGCCGGTCCAGATATCGAGCGCCGCCTGCTGGAACAGGAACGCGAATCCGACCGTCAGCAAGACCTGCCGCAGCGGGTCGAAACCCAACGGCCGCAGGAACACGCGCTCCATGAACAGCCCGACCAGCGCGATCGTCAGCGCCGCGACCGGAATCGCCAAGAGCCACGAGCCGGTCGTCCAGATCACGGACAGCGCCACGTACCCGCCCAACAGGAAGTAGGAGCCGTGTGCAAGGTTGACGATGCGCATGACGCCGAAGATCAGCGAGAGGCCGCTGCCCACGAGAAAGAGCAGGGCGCCGTAGGAAATTCCGTTGAAGGCCTGGATCAGCCAGAATTGCGCATTCATTCCTTCCCAGCCCCCTGTGCGAAGGTCGGGTGAGCTTACCTCAGGGCGGGCCCGCCTGATACCGGCCCGATTGCCGAAGGTTTGTGCAAAGAACGACCCACCACGGCACGCGATGGCGGATTACAAAGGTTCGTATCAGCGGCGTCTTCTGCCGCGCTTCGGCGCCGCCGCTTTCTTCGGCGGGATGATCGGCAGCAGCAGGTAAGGCTGTCGGCCGGCGCCGAAGTGCAGGCTGGTGACACCGCCGAACACGCCGATCGGCCGGTCGCGCGGATCGTCGTGCAGGAACGGCCCGCAGCCCGTGAGCTCGTTCTTGAAATTCGACAGGCGGCCGCCGCTCGGTCCGGGATAGACGTAGTCCTTGCCGCGGATCGAGAGGCCGATGCGGTGGCCGGCCGGGACCACGATGGAGGTCGGCCACATCTCGATGTCGAGCTCGACCACCTCGCCTTTCCTCAGCGGCTGCGCTCGGTCGTGGCTGTGGTAGGGCCGGTAGGGGGTGGTGAGCTTCTTGTCGAGCTTGCGGTGCGACGCGCGCAGCCAGCCCTGGCCGACCGGGCTATGCGGGTCGATGGCGCCCTGGAACACCACCTCCTTGAGGTCGCCGGTGAACACGCGCAGCACGACGAAGAGGTCGGCATCGCTGGTGGTGGACGACACGAACAGCTTGAGCGCCGCCGGCCCCGTGATCTCGATGTCCTGCTCGAGCGGCTCGCTCAGGAAGGTGACGCCGTCGCCCATGGCTTCGAAGCTACGCACCGCTTTTCCCACCGCGCGATTGCGGGTGAGGGCGCCGGTCGCGGGATCGAGGTGCAGCTTCGTCCACTTCGTGCGCTTGAGCGGCCATTCGCCCTCGGCGCGCTCGACGAACTTGTCGACGTGACGCACCTGCAGCAGGACGCGCGGCTGCTTGTCCCAGCCGTTCGCCTTGCCGTGCAGGAAATGGTCGAAGAACTTGAGCTGCAGCATGCGCCCATAGTCCGTGTAGAAATGGGTCCAGTGCTCGATGCCGTGCACCTCGAGCCATTTGTCCCTGGCGGCGGCGCGCACGAAGCCTTCGAAATTGCCGCGCGGATGCAGCGGCTGCCCGCCCCAATTGGCGGCGGAGAGGAACGGCGTCTTCACCTTCGACCACACCGGCGAGCGCGCCCGGTGGTAGTCGTCGTCGAGGGGATGGGCGCGGATGTCGTCGCCAAGCGCGCTGCGGTTCCCGGCGAGCTCGGCCTCCGGCAGCGTTTCCGGCCCGCAGACCAGCTCGCCGTGCAGGCGAGACCGGCGGCCATGCTCGCCCGCCCCGTATTGCACGGTCTTCACCTGCATGTCGTACCAGTTTTCCCAGAACGTGCAGAGGATGCCGCCGTGGTGGGTCATGTCGCGGTACCAGTCGGCGGCTCCCTCCCAGATGCACATGGCAGCGAGGTGCGGCGGCTCGAGGCTCGCCACGTGCCACTGGTTGATGGCGTAATAGGAGATGCCGTTGAGCCCGACCTTGCCGTTCGACCACGGCTGCACTCCCGCCCATTCGATGCAGGCGTAGAAATCCCTGGTCTCGCGCGGCGAGAAATGATCGATGACGCCGGGAGAGCAGCCGCAGCCGCGGGAATCGACACGCACGCAGGCATAGTCGTGCGGCACCCATTTCTCCGGGTCGACCACCTCCCAGCTCTGGTAACGGTTGCTCGAGCCGGCGGTGACGTCAGGGTGCTGCTCGGCCATGCGCTGCCAGGCGCTGGGATAGCCGTCCTGAAAGGCGAGCCCCTTGGCATAGGGGCCGTAGCTCAGGATCACGGGATAGCGGCCCTCCCGCACCGGGCGAAAGGCGTCCGCGCGCAGCACTAGGCCGTCGTCCATCCGGATCGGGATGTCCCAGTCGACGTGCATGCCGTCGCGCACCTCGCTGCGATGCTGGTGCGTCGCAGCGCCCTTGGCGCGCACATCCTCGACTGACGTCATCTCGTCCTCCCCGTGAGTTCCCGCTCGCTGGTCGTGCCCCCGAAGGCTAAGCATCCGGTATCCGCAGAGAATGGCGTAAGGCACGGGCTGTGCCCACGGTCCGACCGAGGATACAGGATCGTCCGCTTTCGCAGGCGATGACGACGGAGGGGTTTTTCGTCCGGTGAGTATATTTTATGGTACGGATTATTCGATCACAATTTTCGGGGGGAGAGGCTCATGAAGCTGTTCTCGTTCTGGCGCTCGCTCGCGACCTACCGCGTGCGCATCGCGCTCAACCTCAAGGGCCTGGTGCCGGACGAGGTCGTCGACGTCAACCTCATGCAGGGCAAGCAGCGCGAGGACGCGTACCGCAAGGTCAACCCGCAGATGGTGCTGCCGGCGCTGGTCGACGGCGAGGGGCCGGTGCTGTTCCAGTCGCTCGCGATCATGGAATATCTCGACGAGACCCATCCGCTGCCGCCGCTGCTGCCGAAAGAACCGCGGGCGCGCGCCCGGGTGCGCGGGCTTGCGCAGATCGTCGCCTGCGATTCCCATCCCCTGCTGGTGCCGCGGGTGCGCGAATACCTCGAGCACGAGCTCAGGCTTGACGAGCCGACGCGGCTGAGATGGATTCAGAACTGGATCGGCGCGGCGCTCAACGCGCTCGAGGCCAATCTCGCGGCCTCCACGGAGACCGGGCGCTACTGCCAGGGCGATGCCGTCACCATCGCCGACATCTGCCTGGCGAGCCAAGCGGCCGGCGCGAGCTTCTATCAATGCGACTTGGCGCCGTTCCCGACCGTGCGCCGCATCGTCGATGCCTGCATGCAGAATGACGCCTTCGCCCGCGCCCATCCGTTGCGGCAGCCGGGTGCGCCGAAGCCCTGACCCGTCCCCGCAAACGGAGGAGACGGGCGAAGTCATGCGGAGGCATCCCGGCAACTGACGGATCATAACGGACATGAAACTTGCAAGCTTCAAAGCCGATGGCCGCTCGAGCTACGGTGCGGTGACCGGCAACGGCATCATCGATCTCGGCCGCAAGCTCCCGAAATATGCAACGCTGCTCGACCTCTTTCGTGCCGGCGCGATCGGCGAGGCGCGGGCGCCGGCGAGCGGGCAGCCCGATTACCAGGTGAAGGACGTGGAAATGCTGCCGCCGATCCTGGCGCCGGACAAGATCATCTGCGTCGGCATCAACTATCCTGAGCGCAGCGCGGAGTACAAGGACGGCCGGGAGGCGCCTAAATATCCGAACCTGTTCTGCCGCTTTCCGACCTCGCTGGTCGGGACCGAGCAGCCGATCGTGCGCCCGAAGGTGTCCGACAAGTTCGACTACGAGGGCGAGATCGTGCTGGTGATCGGCAAGGAGGGCCGCCACGTCCCGCGCGCGCGCGCGCTCGAAATGATCGGCGGCTTCACGCTCGGCAACGAGGGCAGCGTGCGCGACTGGCTCCGCCACGGCACGTTGAACGTCACCCAGGGCAAGAATTTCGACAAGTCGGGCAGCCTCGGCCCCTGGATCGTGACCACCGACGAGCTCGATCCCGGCAAGGCGCTGCGCGTCTCGACCCGCGTCAACGGCGAATTGCGCCAGCAGGATTCGACCGACCACCTGACCTGGGGCTTCGCCTGGCTGATCAACTACATCAGCACGTTTGCGACGCTCAAGGCGGGCGACCTGATCTGGACGGGGACGCCGACCGGCGCCGGCGTGCACCGCAATCCGCCGCTGTGGCTCAAGCCCGGCGACGTCGTGGAGGTCGAGGCGCCGGAGATCGGCGTGCTGCGCAACCGGGTGGTGGACGAGGCGTGAAGGACGAGCCGGCCATCTGGGGCCGGGCATGGGATGCCAAACGCGGGTCGTTAAAACTCAGGAGGACAGAATGGTTCGGAATGCGTTGCTGTTCACTGCGCTGACCGTTGGCACCCTGATGGGCTGGCCGGGCGACATGCAGGCTGCGAAGGTCGGCCAGAAGTGCGGCACGATTGCCGGGATCCAGTGCGATGCCGGGCTTTGGTGCGATCCCAAGGCGGGACGCTGCGGCGCTGCCGATGTCGAAGGGACCTGCGTCAAGGTTCCGGAGGTCTGCTCCAAGAACCTGCGGCCGGTGTGCGGATGCGACGGTCAGACCTACAATAATGAGTGCGAACGGCGCCTGGGCAAGGAAGCAAAAAATCACAACGGGAAATGCTGATCGGATATCCGCTGGCGACATTTGCCGCTCGACGGAGAAGTGAAAAACCACGATCAGCAAAACGGCCGGAGCGCGGGCGCTCCGGCCGAATGATCGTCAGCTCGGTTGATTGTTCAGTGCACCAGCTCGGTCACCGTGCCGTCCTTGGCGCGGCCCTGGGCGTAGTACTGGCCGATGTTGCGCATCAGCGCGGCGTCGGACACCGAGTAGATCACCGCGTCGCTCTTGCCGGTGTTGATGTGGCGCCGCCACAGGAAGTTCGGCACCACGAAGATGTCGTTCTTGCTCCACTCGAAGCGCTTGCCGCCGACCTCGGTCGCGCCCGCGCCTTCGATCACGACGTGGAAGGTGCCGGCGGTCTCGCGCTTCGGCGCAGTCTCCTCGCCCGGGCGCAACAGCTGCGCCGCGTAGTTCAGGGTCTTGAACACTGGCTCGCCGGTGACCGGGTTGACGAAGTCGACCTTGATGCCCTCGTGCGGGTCGCCCTCCTCGTTGCGCAGGCCGTGCAGCGTCTCGAGCACGTCGGCGCCGCGATAGTGGATGAGCGGCGCCGGGCTGTGGCCGACGCCGATCTGGTGGTCGACGAAGGCGGGCTTGATGCCGCCCTGGCCATAGAGCCTGCGCGAGCGTCCCTCGCTGCGGGTCACGGCCTGGACCTTGGCGTTGCCCTGCGCGCCCGGCATGTCGTGATCGACCCACGCGGCATCGAGGAACTCCATCAGCGGCCAATCCAGCATGTCGATCCAGATCACCGGCTCGCTCGCGTCGTTGCCGTGATCGTGCCAGGTGCCGTTCGGCGTCAGGATGAGATCGCCGCGTTCGGCGGTGCAGCGCTCGCCCTCGACGACGGTGTAGCCGCCCTGCTCCGACAGGATGGTGCGGCTGGCGTTGGGCGAGTGCAGATGCACCGGCGCCACATCGCCGGGATTGTAGATCGAGATCGCGCAGCGGATGGTATTGGTCACCTGCAGGCGGCCGTTCAGTCCGGGATTGAGCAGCAGGATGCTCTGGCGGTCGGCGAACTCGATCGGCGAAACCTCCGCCTTGCGCGCGATCTCGGAAATGCGATGGAGGTAGGGGCTGAACTCGTCCCAGCGCCACAGATGGGGAAGCGTCTTCATCTGGTTGGCGGCGACGCGCCCGCTCGCGAGCTGGCCCGAGCCTTCGCCGCCGGTCTCGCTGAACCACGGACGCTGGGCCGGCGCGTTGGCCTGGGTGCGCACCCAGACATTGTGCTTGCTGGCCTCGGCGTTGATCGCTTCCATCATTTCGCGCGCTTTGTTGGAAAGCGGAACCTGCTTCTGCGGGGCGGCTGCGACGGCGGTCATGACGTTTTCTCCTGTCGAAGGGCTCCGGGCGCCCTTCTTAGCTCGAAATATCGGGCATTATGCCCAACCCCAGGCATCCGATCCAGCGGTGGCTTTCGGAGCCGAGGTATGGCTGATCCGGCAAGTTTGCAACGTCGCGCATTGATGGAGATCAACGACGCGGGCCCCGATTGCCGTCAGGCGGTCTTGAGGAAGTCGCTCACCGCGCGGTTGAATGCCTCCGGCTGGTCGAGATTGGAAATGTGGCCGGCGCCGGCAAGCTCCACGTAGCGCGAGCCCGGCAGCGCCGCGTTGAGCTTGCGCATGGCGGGCGGATTGACGCCGTCCTTTTCCCCGACCAGGAACAGCACCGGCCGCCGCACGGTCGCGACGGCGCTGGCGTAGTCGTGGTCGGCGAGCGCCGCGGCGCAGCCGATGAAGCCGTCGACCGGCGTGGCGCGGATCATGCGGCGCACCTTGTCGACATGCGGCGCATCGGCGACCTCGGGCGGGAACCAGCGTCCGACCGTCGGCTCGACCAGAGGCTCCATGCCCTGCTTTTGGGCGATGGCGATGCGTTCCTCCCATTGCTGCGCGCTCGCCGGCGTCGACTGGGACGGCGAGTCGCAGACGATCACCTTGTCGAGCCGCTCCGGATGGATCTCGGCGAGCCCGAGCGCGGTCGCGCCGCCCATCGACAGGCCGGCGAAATGCGCCTTCCCGATGCCGAGCGCGTCCATCAGCGCGAGCGCGTCCGCCATCAAAAGCGCGAACGTGTAGCGACCGGCGGTCGCCTCGGTGGCGCCGTGGCCACGCTGGTCGTAGCGCAGCACCCGGTAGCCGCGCTTGAGCTCGCGCGCCTGCTCGTCCCACATCGCCAGGTCGGTCGCGAGCGAATTGCTGAGCACGAGCCACGGCGCGCCCGCGGGCCCGTCGACCTCATAGTTGATGGTGATACCGTTGGCCTTGATCTTCATCGACGCTCCGCCCTTCAACCGGCGCGCTGCCGGGCCGCGGCTTGCGCGTTGAGAAAATCCTCGAGCAGCGCGAGCAGCGGGCCCGCCGCCTGCGCCGGCATCATGTGCACGGCGTCGATCAGCTCGAAGCGCGCGCCGGGAATGGTCTTGGCGAACTGCTCGCTGGCGGCGGGCGGGCGAACCTGGTCGAAACGGCCGGCGACCACCAAAGTGGGCTTGCGCACCTCCGCGGCGAGATGGGTCACGTTGCAGCGCGCGACCGCCCGGTTGATGGCGCCGAAGCAGCTCGGGTCGTGGGCGAGATAGCGGGCGCGATATCCGGCATAGGCCGCGCGGTCGCCGATGTCCGGCGGCCACGACTTGTCGAGGGTGACCGGAATGACGGCGCGCATGCCCTCCCGCTCGGCCTTCCCCGCACGCTCGTCGAGCATGGCGATGCGGCTCGCGTCGGCCCCGGTGAACGGGTTGCAGAACGCGAAGGTCGCGACGCGGTCGGCATGCCGGGTCATGTAGATCAGCGCCTGCATGGTGGCAGCGGCGACAGTGACGAAATGATAGGGCGGCGGGAGCCCGGCGCCAGCCAGCACCGCCTGCAGATCGTCGACCAGCGTCTCGATGGTGTAGGGCTGGCGGGTCTTCTCCGACCAGCCGAAGCCGCGCTGGTCGTAGCGCAGCGTGCGGTAGCGCCGGCTCAGCGCGGGAAAGATGCCGTCCCAGCTGTCGAGCGTGCCGCCCATCTCGTGCAGCAGCACCACGGACGGCCCCTGGCCGGCAACCTCGAAATGGATGCTGATGACGTTGGCGTCCATGAAGGGCACGGGTTTACTCCTCGGCCGGCACGAAGGTTTGGCATAGAGGCATGGACGCTTGCAAAATTCAACACGCACAGGCGAGGGTGCCGTCTGATGCCGTAGGTTGGGTCGAGCGCAGCGAGACCCAACGATCGCCTGGCGAGCGGCGGGCGTTGGGTCTCGCCGAGGGCTCGACCCAACCTACGGCTGACTCGTGGCATGTCCGGCGTTGTGCGGACAAGTCGGGCCGTGACTTGGAGAGTCGATCATTTATGAGGTACGCATAATGTCCACACCGCGCAGGATCGACGTTCATTTTCACCACATCCCGCCGTTCTACAGCGAGGCGGTGTACGCGGCCGGCCGCGGGCCGGCGATCGGCAAGTATCCGGACTGGACGCCGCAGCTCGCGCTCGAGTTGATGGACCGCTTCGGCATCGAGGTCGCGCTGACGTCGCTGGCGCAGCCAGGCGTCGGCTTCGGCGGCGCGGCGGCCGCGCACGAGCTGGCGCGGCGCTGCAACGACTATGCGGCCGAGCTCGTCGCGCGCTGGCCCAGGCGCTTCGGCGCCTTCGCCACCGTCCCGATGTGGACGATCGAGGGCGCGCTTGACGAGATCGCCTATTGCCTCGACGAGCTTGCATTCGACGGCGTGTCGCTGTTCGCGAGCTACGAGGAGAAATTTCTCGGCGATGCGCGCTTCGATCCCGTGCTCGCCATGCTGAGCGAGCGCGGCGCGGTCGTGTTCGTCCATCCCGGCCTGCATCCCTCGAGCAAGGGGCTCGCGCTGCCCTGGCCCGCCTTCATGATGGAATACCTGTTCGACACCACGCGCGCGGTGGTGAACCTGATCTTCTCCGGCACGATCGATCGCTTCCCGCGCGTGTCGTTCATCCTGCCTCATGCCGGCGGGCTCGTTCCCTACTTCGCCTGGCGGCTCTCGGTGTCGCCGATGATCGACCGGCGGATGCCGCAGCTGACGCGCGCTCAGGTCTTCGCCGGGCTCGGGCATTTCTGGTACGACAACGCGCTCTCGCCGGGCGAGCAGACGTTCGGCGCGCTCGATCGCGTGGCCCGCCCGGAGCGGATCCTATTCGGCACCGATTATCCCTTCGCCAATCCCGGGGTGATCGCCGAGGCGGTCAAGACCCACGAATCCGGATTTCTTCCCGACGCGAGGCGCGCCGCGATCGATCGCGGCAATGCGCTCGCGCTGTTCCCGAAATATGGGTGAGGCATCGGATTGGCGCGGACCATGCTCCGCCCTCGTCCTGAGGAGCGCGCATGCCGCGTCGTTTCGGCAAAATCGGTCCCGCGTGCGCGCGTCTCGAAGGACGAGGGCGGCCTCATGCTTCGAGACGCATCGCAGCGCGACCGTGATTGTGGAGCGGCACGTGCTTGCCTCGCTGCGATGCTCCTCAGCATGAGGCAGAGAGAGGCCGCGCCAATCCAACGCAAGCGCGGCTACGCCTTCGCCATCGATTCCACCAGCGGCGCGACGTCGCCGGCCGTCTCGATCGACCATAGCTGCTGCGTCAAGTCCTTCGCGCGCGCCGCGCCGAGCACCGGACCGACGAGATCGTGGAACTTCGTTTTCAGCCCGGCGTCGTCGAGCGGCACGATGCGGGAGCCCAGCGCCTCGTCGGCTTGGCGGATGAACGTGCCGCGCGCGGTCGTCACCGTCACCCGCGCCGGGCGCAATTGCGGATAGAGCCGGTCGATCTCGGGCGGCGCCGTCACGCCGAGCTTGCGGGCGATGGTCGCGAACGAGGGATCGCCGCGCATCGCCGCGCTGAAATGCTCGAGCTTGACGGCGCGGAATTTCAGCGCGAGCCCCATCAGATAGGGGAAGCTGAGCTGGGCGCTGGCGAAGTCGTCCCACCCGGTCTCGGCATGCTCGGCGGCGATGCGATAGGTCGCGACGTCGATGCGCTGCACCTCCTCGGGCGCGATCTTCTCGTCGTCGAGGAGGCCGATGAGCGCCTCGATCGCGGGTTGGATATGACGGCAGCAGGGATAGGGCTTGATGTAGCAGTCGGTGATGCCGAACGGCGCCGCGGGCGGCAGCGCGACCGCGCGCGCCTTGTCGGTGCGTCCGAAGGCGAAGGCCTGCAGGAAGCCGTCGCGCGCCTCGATCACGTCGGGCGGGCCTTCGATGCCCTCTTCCGCCAGCAGCGCAGCCTGCAGGCCCTCGCGCGCGGCATGGCCGGCGTGCAGGCGCTTGATGTCGGCGCCGCCGTTGACGAAGGCGAACAGCCCGGCCGCGCTCGAGGCGGCGATGCCCAGCGCGTTGGCGAGTTGCGCGGGGGACAGCCGGCGCAGCTTGCCGGCGGCGGTGGCCGCGCCGAATACCCCGCACGCCGCCGCCGGGTGGAATCCGCGCTGGCGCAGGTCGGGATGACAGGCGCGGCCGATGGCGATCTCGGCTTCGTAACCCGCGACCAATGCCTCGATCAGCGCGGCTCCGGCGACCCGGAGGTCGCAGCCCAGCGCCAGCACCGTCGGCACCACCACGCAGCCCGGATGCACCGAGCCTTGCCGGAAACCGTCGTCGAGCTCGATGCCGTGCGCCGCGGTGCCGCCGAGAAACGCCGCATCGAGCAGATCTGCGCGCCGGGCGCGTCCGGGCACGGGAATGCGGCCGGCCGGGCGCACCGCGGCGAGCACCGCCTCGGCCCGGCTCGCCACCTCGCCGCACCTCGTCGGTGAGCGCGGCGTGCCGCAGCCCGCTCGCGAATTCGACGATGGCCTCGGTCGCACCCGCGGCCGGGTGCAGCGTCTGCAGGGCTTCGGCGTGCGCCATGGCTGTCCTCTTCGCTGCCTGCCGATCCTAAGCCCTGCCCCTGAGCTTCACCAGGGCATCGACCGCGACCACGCCTTCCCCCGCCGGCCGCACGATCAGCGGATTGATCTCGGCCTCGACGACCTCGGCGTGGTCGGCAAGCCGTGACAGCGCGACGATCGCACGGGCGAGCGCGTCGAGATCGCCCTTGGGCCGGCCGCGGTCGCCCGCCAGCGGAGCGAGGCTCCGCAGCTCGAAAATCATCTCCCGCGCGGCGTCGAGATCGACCGGCGCCAATCGCAGGCTGCGGTCGCGCAGCGTTTCCGCCCATATGCCGCCGGCCGCCACCATGATCAGCGGACCGACGTCGCGGTCGACACGGTAGCCGACGAGAACCTCGCCGAGGCCCGACAGCATGGGTTGCACCAGCACGCGGGCGAGGCTCGCGCCGGGCATCCGTTCGGCGAGGTCTTTGCGAATCTGCCCGATCGCGGCGCACAGCGCCGCGCCGTCGGCGACGTCGAGCACGACCCCGCCGACGTCGGTCTTGTGGGCGAACTCCGCGGAAAGAACCTTGACCGCGACCGGATAAGGAAAGGGCAGCGGCGGCGGCCGCACGATGCCGGCATCGAGCGCGACCGCCGGCGCGCGCGCGATGCCGATGCGGTCGAGCAGATCGCCGGCCGCGAGCTCATCGAGCACGCGTCCGTCTTCCGGCGCCGGCGACGAGGAGCACGCGGTGAGCGGCCGCGGAGCCCGTCGCGACAGGGCGGCGGCGATCGCATCGGCACAGGCCTCAGGCGTGCGGAAGCTCGGCAGCCCGGCGCGACTGAGCAGCGCCAGCGCTTCCGGCGCCTCCGGCACCACGAACGCCGCGAGCGGCTTGCCGGCCGCCGCGCCCTCGATGATCGGCCGCACCGTCGCTTCCGGCTGCGTCCGTCCCGACGAGCCGACAACGGCGAGGAGGAGGTCGAACTCGGGCGCCTCAAGCAAGATCGCGAGCGCGGATTTCATGATCTCATAGCGCGCCCCGGCAACGGTGAGATCGACGAGCCGCGCCGGCCTGGCCGTGATCCCGGCGGCGGCGAGCCGCCCGAGGGTCGCCGAGCTCGCGGGCGCGATGGTGACGCCGCGGCGCGCCAGCGGATCGATCACCATGGTGGCGCCGCCCGCGGTCGTCGTCACCACGCCAACGGCCTTGCGTGCGCCGCCGCGCGCGGCGGCCGGCACGCGGGCGAGCAGCGGGAGGCCCTCGATCAGGCCGTCGAGCGTGTCGACGCGCGCGATGCCGCAGGCGCAGAGAAAGGCGTCGGCGACGTCGTCCTCGCCGGCGAGCGCGCCGGTATGCGAGACCGCGAGCTCGCGCGCGGCCGCCGAGCGACCGAGCTTGTAGGCGAGGATCGGCTTGCCGCGGTCGGCGGCCGCGACGGCGAAGCGCTGCAAGGCATCGGCATGCCGCATGGTCTCGAGAAACAGCATGTAGCCGTCGATGCCGGGATCATCGAGCGTCGCCGCGCAGATCTCGCCGAGCGAGAGATCGACCTCGTTGCCGACCGAGACGAGGCCGGCAAAGCCCACGCCGCGGGCCTTGCCGCGGGTGAGCAGCGCGCCGATCAGGCTGCCGGAATGGGAGGCGGCGAAGATGCGTCCGACCGGCAAGTCCTGCGTGTCGAGGGCGGCGTTCGCCGTCAGCATCGACTTCGTGCGCAGATCGACCACGCCCAGGCTCGACGGCCCGACCACGCGGATGCCGGTGCGGGCGCAGGCATCGCGCAGCCGCGCTTCGCGGGCGAGGCCCTCGGCGCCCGCCTCGGCAAAACCGTCGGCAAGCACGGTCGCGACCTTGACGCCGAGCCGCCCGCATTCCTCGACCGCGGCGACGGCGGCTTCCGTCGGCGTCACGATATAGGCGTGGTCGGGCGCTTCGGGCAGCGCCGCGAGCGAGGGCCAGGCGCGCTCGCCGAGCACGCTCTCCCGCCGCGGGTTGATCGGATAGACGCGGCCGGCATAACCCGTCTGCCGCAGGAATTTCAACGGCCGTCCGGCGGCCTTGCCCGCGTCGTCAGACTGGCCGACGATGGCGACCGAAGCCGGAGCGAACAGCGCGTCGCGCAGTTGTTGCATCGTCGTGGCGGGCTCCTCTTCTTTACCCTCCCCTGGAAGGGGAGGGTCGGCGCGCTTTTGCGCGCCGGGGTGGGGTGGACCGTCCTCGCAAGCTCACCCCCACCCGATCCGCGTCGCAGACTGCGCAAGCTTGCCTGCGACGCGGATCGACCTCCCCCTTCCAGGGGGGAGGTTAAGCAAGCTACTCCGCCGCCTCGGCGGTCTTGGGTTTGCGTTGATCGAAGCGCCGCTCGAAGATGTGCTCGGCGATCCGGTTCTTCAGGATCTCGACCGAGCCGCCGGCGATCATCCAGCCGCGGCAGCGCCGCATGCACCATTCCACCAGGCTGTCCTGGCTGTAGCCGGTGGCGCCCATGATCTGCACCGCCTCGCTCGCCACCTCGAAGCCGACCTGGTTGCAGGCGGCCTTGGCGACCGCGGTCTCGTAGGCCGAGGGCAGGTCGGCGTTGGCGGCCGCGCGGTAGAGCAGCAGCTGCGCGCCTTCGAGCTTGATCGCCATCTCGGCGAATTTCCATTGCAGCCCCTGGAACTCGCACAGCGGCCGGCCGAACTGCCGCCGCGTCGCCGCGTGCTCGCGCGCCCGGTTGAAGGCATAGCGGCCGAAGGCGAGCGAGCGGGCGGTGTTGCCGAGGCGCTCGACGTTGAAGCCCGCCATCTGCTTCTTGAAGCCGCCCGGCCCGAGCAGGACGTTGTCGGCCGGAATGCGGCAGTCCTCGAAATGAAGCTCGCACCACTCTTCCCCGCTCATGAAGCGGGACGGGCGGCCGATCCGAAAGCCGGGCGTGTCGCGCTCGACGATCACCGAGCCGATGCCGCCGACGCCCGGCCCGTAGCGCACGTACACCAGAAAGATCGCGGCATCCGGGCTGAAGGTGGAGAACAGCTTGCTGCCGTTGATGACGTAATGGGCGCCGTCGGCCCGCGCGCTGGTCTTGAGGTCGGTCGCGGCCGAGCCGGCCTCGGGCTCGCTGATGGCGAGGCTCATCACCATGCGGCCCTGCAGGAGGGCGGGCAGCCAGCGCGCCTTCTGCTGCGGCGTGCCGTATTCGGCGAAGGTGCGGATCGGTCCGAAATTGCCGAATTGCACGACGTCGGAGCTGCGCGGGCAGATCGCGGCCACCTGCTCGATGGCGATCACCGCGTCGAGCAGCGTGCCGCCCTGGCCGCCGTCGGCCTGCGGGATCGTGATGCCCATCAGCCCCTGCGCGCTCATCAGCTTGGCGACGTCGAACGGATAGCGCGGGTCGTGCGCGCGGGCGAGCGCGTCCTGCTCGAGATGCGCGCGCGCGAAGCGATGAACGCTGTCGGCGAAGGCCTGCTGCTCTTCGGTGAAGGTGAACTGCATGCTTATCGTCTCAATATTTCGGTTCAGGGATCGCCGCGATGAGTGGATCTGTAATGAATACGTCGATGTCTTTGCTAATTCTATGCCCGGTATTGATCATCGGGGCGGTGCCGCCTCCGAGCACCCAATCCGAAACCGGCTGACCGAACTGGCGAAGACGCTCCAGGCCGGCTACTGTGCGATCAAGCAATTGTCGCCAGCCGGACAAGCTCAGCCTCCAAATCAGGGTTGAACTCGCCCGTCGTGGTCTTTATCGCCAAATAGGCCTGGGCGACCTTGGACTTGGAGATACCGTGGAGTGCAGCAAAGCCAAAAACGAGGTTCGGACTGACGTCCGTGAAAAAGCTTGCCAAGTGGACCGTCCAGTCACCCGGCTCGCCATTCATTACACACTCCTTCAAGATCGAGACGCCGATTTCCCGTTTATAAGGGGCATTCACGGTGGCCAAGACAAGCTTGTCCACAGCCGAGTTCGTCGCGGTGGTTCCGGAATCGCTCGCTTTGGCCTTGGCGTGTGCCATGGACAGAATATAGGTGATCCGCGGGCTGCGAGTCGATCTGTTGCAACTGTCGGCCACTCGACGCTGGATGCCCGGAACAAGCCCGGGCATGACGGACCGTGGCCGCGCCGGTTTGGGTCACCTGTCGGCGCTGAATTGTAGGGTGGGCAAAGGCGCGCTTACGCGGTTGATCCGTGTGGGCAAAATCGTGCGCGCGCCGTGCCCACGCGGCCACGCCACGGCAGACGATTTTGCCCACCCTACATCTTCTCATTCGATCACCTCGTCGGCGAGTTGCTGAACATGCAAAGGCACTTCGAGGCCGAGTGCCTTCGCGGTCTTGAGATTGATGACGAGTTCGAACTTCGTGGGTTGCTCTACGGGTAGATCGGCCGGATTCGCGCCGCGGAGGATGCGATCTACATAAGACGCGGCTCGGCGGGATAGCGCGATTAGGTCAGTGCCGTACGACATTAGGCCTCCGCTCGAGACGTATCCTCGATCTGAATAGATCGCTGGCACACGGCGTCGAGCTGCCAATGCGACAATCGAGTCACGATGGACCTTGATGGTGACGTCCGATGGAAATAGGAGAGCCCCATTCGGCTCGCGTATGACAAATTCGACGGCGCGTTCAATCTCGCTGAAGTCACGAACTCGGAAGATGATCGGCTGAATGGAGAGCAACGAAGCGGCAGTCTCAAATGAGCGAGAAATGAATGCAGCGGCGGGATGATCGGGACTGACAATAAGGCCAACCCGCTTGATGCCGGGGCTGAGCTCCTTGAGTGCCTCCAGCATTTTACCGATCATCGAGAACTCATTCAGAGAGAGCCCCGTTGTGTTGCCCCCGGGATGAGCCAGGCTGGCGACGAGACCTTGCCCGGCCGGATCGGAAGTCCCGATGAACACAATGGGAATCGTGCGGGTTTGTTGCTGTAATTCCCGCGTCTCCCGCGAGCTCGTCGCTACAATCACATCCGGCTTGAGGTTCACAATCTCTGCCGCGTGCGCCCGGATGCGATCCATATCTCCAGCACTCCAGCGCTCGTCGAACTGGACGTTGCTTCCCTCGATCCATCCCAATTCGCGAATCGATTGCCGTAATGCTGCGATGCGGGCTTGTCCTTCAGCGTCGCCCTCAGCGTAGTATACGAGTACACCGATCCGCCTCACCCGGTCGGCCTGCTGCGCGCGCGCCGCGAGCGGCCAGGCCGCCGCCGCGACGCCGATGAGAGTGATGAGATACCTCCTCGAAATTTTCATTCGATCACCTCGTCGGCGAGGGCGAGCAACGTCGGCGGTATAGCAAGGTCGAGAGCCTTGGCAGTCTTGAGATTCAACACCAAAAAGAACCTCGTGGGTTGCTCGATCGGCAGATCGGCCGGCTTCGTGCCCTTGAAAATCTTGTCTACAAAGGTCGCAGCACGCCGGAAGAAGTCCCGGAAGCTTTCGCCATAGCTCATCAGCCCCCCAACCTCCACGTAATCGCGTTGCGCGAATATCGAGGGCAGCCGGTCTCTGATGGCAAGCTCCGCGATCCGCCGTCGATATAGATTGAAAAACGAGTCGGGCAGGAAAACGGTTGCTCCAATGCCCTCATTGGCCATCGTCCCGAACGCACTCTCGACATCTTGCGGCGTCCGCGCCGCGATCGGAACGAGCGTCACGGCAGCTTTCCCTGCGGCGCTTTTTGCGGCTTCCAACATAGGGAGGTGATTTCGGGCGTCCGGGTTCGTCAGAATAGCGAGCCGCGATAATCCGGGCACGGCCATTGCAAGCAACTCTACATGCTTCGATACGATATCCTCCTGAGCACTCGCCAACCCGGTCGTATTGCCGCCGGGACGGGCCAAGCTGGCGACGAGGCCATTGCCGACCGGATCGATCGAGTAGCCCATGACAATGGGAATGGCACTGGTAGCCTCCTGCACCGCACGGATTCCGTTCGAGGCTCCCACCACGATTACATCGGACTTGAGCCGCACCAGCTCAGCTGCGAGCTGAGGGAACCGCTCATATTTTCCGTCCGCGAAACGATATTCGACGACGAAATGCTTTCCCTCGACATAGCCAAGCTGATGCATACCCTGCAGGAAGCCGCCCCAAGTGCTCGACTCAATCGAATCCGGGCGCGAAAGGCCGGAGAGAATGCCGATGCGCCAGACCTTGCCCGGCTGCTGCGCGCGCGCCGCGAGCGGCCACGCCGCCGCCGCGCCCCCGATGAGCGAGATGAATTGGCGCCGCTTCATTCGATCACCTCGTCGGCGCGGGCTAGGAGGGTCGGCGGCACCTCGAGGTCGAGCGCCTTCGCGGTCTTGAGATTGATCACCAGCTCGAACTTGGTCGGCGCCTGCACCGGAAGGTCGGCCGGCTTCTCGCCCTTGAGGATGCGGTCGACGTAACCGGCCGCGCGCCGGTACGGGTCGACCGTATCGGGCCCGTAGGAGATCAGGCCGCCGCTGGTGACGTGATAGCGGAAGGGATAGACAGCGGGCAATCGGTGCCGGGCCGCCAGAGTGGCGATCAGCCCGCGATGAACCAGCGACAACGCACTCGCCGTGACGATCAGACCGCCATTCGAGCCACGTGCGAATGCCGCAACAGCGCGCTCGATCTCGCCGGCATCGCGCACGTCGATCGG
>WNFC01008970.1_pt1 | contig 27807 bp, 17 predicted proteins | sample 5400541 | NCBI WGS metagenome assembly WNFC01 (sample SAMN13153342, study PRJNA577476) | soil metagenome | isolation source: 120 cm saprolite under Douglas fir tree site 2 hole 2 replicate 1 | place: USA:California | collected 2015-04-18 | reverse complement strand
CCAACCATTGGGTAACGCTGAAATTGATCGGTGGCCCAAAGAGCCCGCGCGATGCCATTGGAGCGAATGCATTTGTAACCGCGGGCGGAGTTCGCCAACGCGGGGACGTGTTCAGCGGGGGAAGCTACGCCTCGAGCTCGGATCAACGATTGCACTTTGGCTTGGGATCCGCAGCCAAAGTGGACAAAGTGGAAATCCACTGGCCCAGCGGAGCGAAGGAACAAATTACGTTGCCCGCAGTGGACCGCATTTACACGGTTGTCGAAGGAAAAGGGATCGTCGAACGGTGAAGCACTCTTTCGGGAATCTATCCCCTCGTAGGAACACTGCGTTCCTCGTCCTCATTCTCCTTTTTGCCAGCGTTTTTCTTACGACTGGGTCTTTGATCGGTAATCCTGAACAATTTCAGACGACCAGGGCGGCGGATTCCGCAACTCCCGGAAGATTTGCAGACGTCACTCAGCGTCTTGGTATCCATTTTCAGCATCAGGCTTCGCACACGTCCAGAAAATATCTGCCGGAGACGATGGGATCCGGCGTCGCGCTTTTTGATTACGACAACGATGGACGGCTGGATATTTTTTTTGTCAACGGCGCGCCGCTGAGCGATCCCACACCAAAAGGAACCATCCCGCAGAAAACGGGACCAAAATACTGGAACCGCCTGTATCACCAAAAAGCCGATGGCACGTTCGAAGATGTGACCGAGAAGGCCGGTTTGCAGGGAACCGGATACGGCATGGGCGTGGCCGTGGGCGACTACGACAACGACGGGTACGAAGATCTCTACGTAACCGCGTACGGAGGCAACAAGCTGTACCACAACAATCGCGACGGAACATTTTCAGACGTGACCGCGAAAGCCGGGGTTGGCGGCAGCGGGTGGTCCACCAGCGCGGCGTGGGTGGATTTGGATGGGGACGGCTTTCTCGATCTCGTAGTGTTGCGATACGTCGAGTGGGATTTCGACGACATCTGGTGCGGCGAGCACAAAGAAGGCTACCGCGCCTATTGCCATCCGGACTATTTCAAACCGGCGCGGCCGCTCGTCTATCACAACAACGGAGATGGAACGTTCACGGAAGTGGCCGAAAAACTCGGTCTTTCCAAGCCCGCCAAAGGACTAGGAGTGGCCCTGGCGGACTACGACCGCGACGGCCACATCGATCTGTTCTTTGCGAATGATTCGATGGTGGAGTATCTGTATCACAACAAAGGAGACGGATCGTTTGAAGAAATCGGATTGGTTTCCGAAGTGGCCGTGGATATTGACGGCCGCACGTATGCGGGCATGGGAGTTGATTTCGCGGACTACAATAATGATGGATGGCCGGACATCGTTGTCACGGACCTGGCCAATCAACGGTATGCGCTTTATCAGAACAACGGCGACGGCACATTTACTTACGCGAGTACGCGATCCGGGCTTGCGGGGATGACGCTGGCACACTCCGGATGGGGCGTGCGGCTTTTTGATTTCGACAATGACGGCTGGAAAGATTTGCTGGTCGCGCAGGGCCACGATCTCGACACCATCGAACTGACGAATCCTAATTTGCACTATCGCGAGCCAGTGTTGCTGGCGCGCAATACTGGCAAAGGATTTGTGGATGTGTCGCAAAGCTCCGGTGAAATATTCAACCAATCCTGGGTGGCGCGCGGATTGGCGATCGGAGATCTGGACAACGACGGGCGGCTGGACGCCGTGGTGACGACGAACGACGGACCGGCGTATGTCTTGCGCAACGAAACACTCTCAGCGAATCACTGGCTGCTGCTCAGACTCGTGGGGCACAAGAGCAATCGCGATGCGATCGGCGCCAGCGTAAAGCTGGTTACCGCAAGCGGGCAGCAATTCGCCACGGTTTCCACGGCGAGCAGTTATCTTTCTTCAAGCGATAAACGCGTTCACTTCGGGATCGGAAAAGAAAGCAGCGTGGCATCCATCGAGATTCGGTGGCCAAGCGGGATTGTGCAGACGCTCAAGAACATTCCGGCGGACCAGGTCCTGCAAATTGACGAACCGGTCGCGCCTGCGAACGCGAAACCCGCGGTGAAATGATGCGCGAGTCTGGCAGCGATCGGTCGGGAATGCGCTACGAGGCTGCGATGCTGCTGTTATTGATTCCGTTTATATGCGCGGCGCAATCCTATAGCGAATATGCGCGAGGGGTAGCCGCGTTCCGCGCGGGAGACTACGCTTCAGCCGTAGATTTGTTCGCCAACGCTGATGCGGCTGCTCCAGGGACGACCGACGCTCTTATCTACGAAGCGAAATCGCTCGTGCATCTGCAAAACTTCAACGCGGCGGAAAGCGCGCTTCGCCGCTACCTCCCACTGCACAAGGACTCGGATGAAGCTCTTTATCTCCTCGGATTTGTGCTGCACAGGGAAAATAAGGCCAGCGAGTCGCTGGAAATTTACACCAAGGCCGCGGCGCTGAAGACTCCCACGGGAGACGATTTGAAAATCGTGGGTCTGGACTACGTTCTCCTGAACGATTACGCGAACGCGATCAAGTGGCTCGAAAAAGCGGTGGAACTCGATCCCAAGAACAAGGACGCGTGGTATTACCTGGGCCGCGCGTATTACTCGAGAAGTCTGCTGCCGGAGTCCCGAAGAGCGTTTCTGACTGTCTTGGATTTGGATACCCGCGATGCTAGGGCGGAGAATAATCTCGGGTTGATCCTGGAGTCGGAGGCCAAACCGAATGAAGCACTGCAGGCTTATCGCAAAGCGATCGAATGGCAGGATGGAACTCCGCACCGGAGCGAGCAGCCGTACTTGAATCTGGGAAGGCTTTTGCTGGAGCTGGACCGGGCCGGCGAGGCAATCGCGCCGCTGGAGAAGGCCGTGGAGCTTGGGGCAAACAACGCAGGCTGCCACCTGAAACTTGGGACGGCGTATCTGCGGACAAACCGGCTGCCGGACGCGCAGCGTGAATTGGAAAATGCGGAACGGCTGGAACCGGAAAATGCAGCGATTCACTACCAATTGGCAAGGTTTTACAAGCAAATCCACCGGATGGACAAGGCTAAGATCGAGTTTCAGCGGACAGAGGAGCTGCAAAGCCAAGCGGCGAAATCGCGACCCTCGGATCCTCGCGAACCGTGAAAGGCCGGCTCGCTGGCTCTGCCCGTTGGTTAGTGAGCTTTTGCTGGCGGAGACCAGCGGAAAGTTGCGACCGAAGCGGGGTCGAGTCGGTATGAGGCATAGGTTCGCTTCCAACTGATGTTGAACGGTGTTGGAGCGCCGCCGCTGTTGAGGACGATCAGGACGATGGAGCCGTCCGGGTTGCGGAAGGCCACGGATTCCAAGCTGTCCTGGTCGAATGTGTTTGATTGGATGCGAACAGCGCCTGGCGCGACGAACTTGCTGGCGTGGGCCAGGGCGGTAAAGTCCACGTTAGGAATTACCTTCGTGGGGGAAGAGGAGTGGTCGATTGTGACGACGCCTCGGCAGGTTTTGCATCCACCCAGATAAGGCTTGTGCTCCTGATCCAAAGCGAGGTTCCACAGCACCACGCTTTTGGCCCAATTCCGAGTTGCGCCGATGATCAACTCCATCGCTTCCTGAAGAAGCTTGCCTTTCTGCCATTCGCCACCAGAGCATTCCGTGAGCCAAATGCCCTTTTCGGGGAAACGGTTGTGGAGCTCGCTTTGGGCAGTCACCGTGCCCCCGTAACAATGAATTGCAGTGCCGGCGGCAAAGGCTGCGGCCTTCGGGTCGTCCAGAACTGTGATGGGAAATTCAATTTGATTCCAGTTGTGATCAAAGACCAGGATCTTGGATTTGATTCCCGAGTCGCGAAATGCCGGACCGAGATTTTCTCGAACGAACTTTGACTGCTCGCCGGCCGACATTCCCATGCCGGCATAGTCGTTGGGAATATTGAGCGGCTCGTTTTGCGGCGTAACCGCGAAGATGGGAACGCCTGAGGCTTCATAGGCTTGAACGTACTTGACGAAGTATTCGGCCAGAGGAGCAAACGCGCCGGGCAGAAGCGTGCCCTCGAAGGTCGAACCTGAGGTTTTCATCCAGCCCGGCGGGCTCCAGGGCGAGCCGATGATTTTCAGGTTCGAGTTGAGGGCGAGGGATTGGCGGAGCAGCGGGATGATATAAGCGCGATCATGGTCGATGGAGAAGAGCTTCATGTCAGGATCGGTTTGCCCCGGCGGAAGGTCGTCGTAGGTGTACCTCTGCAAGGCAAAATCACTGGCCCCCATGGGTTGGCGCAGAATGCTGAGACCGATTCCTTTTTTCGGGTCGAAGAGCATTTCAAGAAGTTGGGCGCGCTGGGCTTCGCTGAGTTTTTGAGAGATCAGCCAGGCGGAAGAGTCGGTGAGAGAGGCGCCGAATCCATCCATTTCCTGGTATTTCACGGCGTCGTTGACGGTAATGGTCAAGTGTGGGGCTCGCGCCGCAGCGAAGGTCAGGGCGGGCTTCTCCTGCAGGGTTTCATGCAACTCCTCGGAGGATTCGTACACCTCGATTCGGGAGACCCGATGAGGCGGGAGTGATTTCTCTTGTGCCTTTGCTGACGGCGAAATCAAGAGCGCCAGGCAAAGGACGGGGAGGAGGGAGGAGGAGGCGAGGCAGCCCCCCCTCCCCCCCTGGTTTTTTGTAAGTGTTGATTCTAAATGGGTTAGCAATCCTGTAAGTCTTTTAGAATCAACAGTTGCGAGGACTCGTGTAAGTGTTGCATTTAATAGAGTTAGAAGAATCCCAAGAGGCTTGCGCGATGTGGCACTTGGAGAAGGCAGGGAAGACGCCGGGACTACTTGTGGCAGGCGGTGGACGGGATACAGATAAGGGTGTGATAAAGGAGAGGATACCGCGCGAAGGTGGACCGCTTGCAACATCAGCATATTATACCATCTCGACACTATTTGTCAAGGTTAATCTAAGTATTGTAGTTTCTATGAGATAGCGAACTGGCGGTTCCGCGACCCTCAAGCAGGTTCGGAATCCTGGGTCCAGAGATGTCCAGACCTCCGCTTCTAGGGATTCTATGGCGAGGGAGGAGGTTGGGCCGAATTGGGATTCTGCTGGACTTCGTATCGCTTCAACGCTTTTTGCGAGTTCTCGGCCTCTTCGTCCTTGAGCTTCTGGAATGTGACCATGGCTTTTTGCGCCTCCTCCATGCGATGAAGGCGGCGATAGACGATTCCGAGTTGATACCAAGCTTGCTGGATGACTTCGGGATCGGAGGCAGGCGCAGAAGTGGCACGTTCCAGACGCTGAGCAGCAGCGGCATCATTGCCGAGGAGCATTTCCGCACGGACAAGATTGTAGTCGGAGTGGAGAAGGTGGGGCTTTTCCCTCAAGGCAGCTTCAATGAGCTCCTTGCCTTTTGCGGCATCGCCTTTTTCGACTGTGAGCGCGCCTAATTTATACTTGGCGAGAACATTGTTGGGGTCGATTTCCAGTTCGCGCAGATAGGCGTCCTCGGCTTCCTGATTCTTCCCCAAGCTTCGGTATTCGGAGCCTAACTCTTCGTGCAGGCCGGGCTGTGTGGGAGCAAGCTTGATGGCGGCCTGGTATTCGACGACGGCATCCAGGTGGCGGTCGGCCTCAGCATCGGCCTGGGCAATTACTTGATGCACGCGCCAGGAGTGCGGATCAACTTTGAACATCCTGCCGTAGCTGCGGTTGGATACAAGTAAGTGTGCGCGGCCGCGGTGGTAGAGAATGTCGATATCATCCGGCGCGAGGTTGGCCGCTTTGTCAAGCGCTCCGACGGCTTCCTCCGGCTTATCCTGAGCAAGCCGCACTACCCCCAGCCACATCCATGCCGATGCGTCCTTTGGGTAGGTGGCAGTCTCTTTCTCAATTGCGGACACTGCTTTGTCCAATTCGTTGAGGTGGAAGTAGGCGACGCCAAGAAAGAGGCTTGCGCCATGCACGCGTGGTTTTAGCCCGAGTGCTTTTTGAAAGCTGGTGATTGCCTCTTCGTGACGACCCTGCTCTTCGCGCACCAAACCGAGATTTAGATGCGCTTCCGCGAAGCTCGGCGCTTGTTTTACAATCGCGGCGAACCCTTCGCCGGCTTCTTCCAGATTTCCCTTTCGCATGGCTTCAGTTGCCTGGCGGAATCGATCATCGACGATGGGGCTTCTTTGCGCCCACAGAGGAACCGTCACGCCGTAGATCATGCACAAGACAAAAGGAGACACTAGCCGCAGCAAGACTCCGTGGCTCGGCAATGTCCTCGCCGTCATTTTTTCGAGCGCATGGAGGGTACGCAATCTCATACGAACTCGCACCCATAAATCTTATACCTTCCTCCCCACGGGTCAGCGAGAAGTTTTTCTGACAAGAAAATCCTCCTGCTTCGGCGTAGACAGCAGGAGGATTCTGATTCCGCGAGGCTGGGCCAAACTTCAGAATTGGTAGCGTAAGCTTAGCTGAATCTGACGTCTTGAATTGATCACAGCCCGAGGACCCTTGGGCACGCCAAAGGTGGTGTTATCAAAACCAACGTCTCCGTCTAACGTCCCGAAGATATGCCGGTTGAACGCATTGATGAGATCGGCCTTGAAAATCAAAGAGTGACTCTCCGTAATCGCCGTGCGTTTGAGGATGGCAAAATCCTCGCTGAAGTAATGCTCGCTGCGGACGTTGCCAAGCGTAAACGGCAGATTTCCAAACTCGTAGCCGCGCTGAGCGATGAGGCTATCAGCGTTCTGATTGAAAAACGCCGCACAGTTGAAGTAGTTATTGTTGGTCAGACTGCTGAAAGTCCCATCAGCGTTCTGATGACAACCGGTCGGCAGCGCAGGGTTGAAGGACGACTTGTTAGGGCTGTAGATCGGCACGCCCGGTACGCGGCTGAACTCAAAGTTGCCGCCGCTGAACGGAGGGGATGGCGCAAAGTTGTTAAAGATAACCGGCGAGCCACTCTGATACCGGTGCACTCCAGCTATTTGCCAGCCACCGAGCGCCTTACTGCCGACGCCATGGCTTAGGTATTTCTTCCCTGGACCTGCGGGGAGTTCGTAGATATAGCTGAGCACGACGGCATGCGGTGTGTCCTGATAGCTCAGGCCCTTTTCAGTTTTCAGGTTAAATGGGTTCTGCACGCCAAAATTATTGGAGGCAAACGCCGAAAAAGTGGGAAAAGTGGTGTCGGCATCGGTAAGCGTCTTGGAAAATGTATAGGACGCCAGGAGGTTAAGCCCATTGCGGAAGCGCCGCTCGAGCTTGGCTTCCAGAGCATTGAAGGTGGACTGGCCGACGTTTTCGACAATGTTGGAGCTGATGTCCTGGTACTGCGGGAAGGGCCGCAGTAACTGCCCGATCGGTTCGTTGCTGCCGTACAGCGGCACAAACCAATTCGGCACAGTGATGCCAAGCCCAGCCAAGTCGGCTTGTCCTGCCGCGCTGCTAACTGAATCGTTCAGCTTTGTTCCCAAGGAGTAATACTTGGGATTGATGCTGTTGGTTTGCAGGAGATTGGAGTGCAGGCGGGTCCCATGCGTTCCCACGTACCCCACGCTCAAGATAAGATCGGTAGCCAGTTGGTGCTGGACTTCGAAACTCCAATTTTGCACCATGCCAGGACGCCCGTAGCCTGGCGCCACATAATTAGGAAAACCTCCATTCAGCAGCGCCGGATCTTTAGCATTCGAGGGCGGAGTGAAGCTGGGAAAACCAGCGTCCAAAGACTGTACGGGAGTAAAGCCATTTTGCGATTTGAAATCCGGATTCGCGGTAGTCCCGCTGGTAAGTGAGTCACCGAAATCAGAATAACTTAGTGCTGAGTAATAGATTCCATACCCACCGCGGATCACCGTTTGGCGGAACCATCCAAATAATTTCTCCGGAGCGTAAGCAAAACCCAGGCGTGGGCTGAAGTCCTTGTAGTAGGTCTTGGCGCCCGTGGCATTTGGACCGTAGATCAGCGCACCCGGCACGGCTGGCGAAATTGGGACGGCAGCGTTACCACTATTGGGGACGGTGAGGTCCAAAACGGATTGAGCACCCAGGGATTCGTGGCGCGGCGTATCCACCTCGTAGCGCAGTCCGATATTAAAGGTCAGATCCTTCCGAAACTTGAAGTCGTCCTGAATATAGCCGACGTAGTAATTCGAGTTCCAGCGGGGATTATGCGATGAGATTGTCAAACTCTCCTCCTCGGGAAGCCCGAGCAGGAAACTGGCGAAGGGATCGCCGGTCTGGGTGTCATTGGCTTTCCATGCCGTTTGCAGGTTCGAAAAACTGTAGTTAGGAGAGGTATTTGCGTTGCTGATCCTGGAGAATTGCGAGTGCCGCCACTCAAATCCCATGCGTAAGGAATGACGGCCCCTGATCCAGGAGACACTGTCGGAAACCAGCAGGCTGTTGGGAATGGCATTATCGAAACTTCCGCCGCCAAAACCCTGATACCCGATTGCTATGGGACTTCCTCCGAACCCGAACTGTGGAAAACCAGGGCCGCTTGCCCCGGTAATGCCCAACGTCTTCTCCCAATCTTGCCCGGTGACGCTTACCCCCTTACTAGGGTCATTGAGCCGGTTAAAACCGATGTTGACGTGATTCAGCAAAGTGGGGCTGAGAGTATCGTCCCAGCCGAAGCGGAGGTAATGAGAGACGCGAGATCTAAAAAAGTTCTGATCGAGCGGCGCGGGAAGCGCGGGAGTTCCATTCAGCGCTTCGAGATCACGGTCGCTATAGGAAAAGAAGAACTTACTTCTGGCCCCCCAGTTTTGATCTATACGGAAGGACTTCGTGGTAGTCCGAACAGGTTTGTTGGAGTTAAAAAGGAAATTGTTGATGAGCCCATTCTGGCCACCAGCGACGTTGGGATGCACCTTCAGGAACCCAAGTACGTTCAAGGCAACGGGACTAAGAGAGCCGGTGATCTTGTTTCCGGGGAAGGCGATGCGGCCGCCGACGAATCCAGTAGGGCAGGAGGCAGTTGAGGGATTAAAGATCTGTCCTAGAAGGATAGGATTATTGTCACACGGATTTAGGATCGGGTTGCCCGCAGTATCCTTCAGAGGTGGACCCAACAGCGCGGAAAAGTCGCCGGTGCGTTCCGCATCTGTGGGCAGAGTGGTGATGTTCGATGTGCCCACATTGTTTCGATACTGCTCCCAGGAAAAGAAGAAAAAGGTCTTGTCGTGGCCGTTATAGAGCTTGGGAATCCAGACCGGACCGCCCAAGCTTCCGCCAAAGTCGTTTTGATGATCTCTCGGCTTCGGCGCGCCATTTAAATCGTTCGTCCAGGAATTCGCGTCCAGCTTGTCGTTGCGTAATATGTCGAACGCGGTTCCGTGAAAAGCGTTTGCCCCGGACTTGGTCGTAAAACTTTCCACGCCACCAGTGGTCCGGCCGAACTCCGCGGGAATCGTGGAGGTCGTAACTTTGAACTCGTTTAGAGCCTCCACGGAAGGCGCATTTTCATCGAATGTGGACCCCAGCTCAGCGTGCACGATGCTCGCGCCATCGAGGATCACTTCTGTGCTGAAGTTCTGCCCGCCGGACAGCTTGGACTCAAAAACGCCGGAGGCCGGATTGTCACTGTTGGTCCCCGGGCCAGCCGTTCCGGGCGTCAAAAAGACAAAAGATTCGACCGAACGCAGAAAGCTCTGCCCCGAAACGTTGATGGATAAGGGCAACTCCTGAATCTGCCTCTTATCCACGACCGTGCCGATTTCGGACGACTCCGTCTGCAGGCCCGGCGCGTCGGCAACAACGGTAAGCGTTTCTTTGATGTCGCCCGGCTGCAGCGAGAAATCGAGCGAAGCCGTTGAGTTGATTTGCACTACGACGCCGGTCTTATCGACGGTCTTGAAGCCCGGCGCCGAGACACTCACATTGTAGACGCCGACACGTAAGTCGTAGAGCCGGTAGCCGCCCGTTGGGCCGGTGGTCGCGGAATATGTGGCGCTGGTTGCAGTGTCGGTTGCAGTCAGTTTGGCGTTGGCTACGACGCCGCCAGAGCTATCGAGCACTGTGCCGGCGATGGTGCCGCGGTCGGATTGGGCCCTGACGGTGCCGGCGGCCAAAAATAGGAGAATGGCAACCGCGACGTACCTCAATAATGAAAAATGATTAGAACGCATTTTTTCGCCTCCTGCCCAATCGAACTAATAAAGGCATCCCGGGGTGTTGGGGAACTGTTTCAACTGCGCGGCCTGAGCGATGGCCGAACCTCGACGATTTAAGAGAGACGTTTGCTCCATGAGCCTTCCCAAGCACCCCCCTGTTGCGGACATTTGGCCTGAGCAAAGAACCTGTTGTCAAGCACAAAATTTTTGGATAGGGTTTAGACAATCGTTTGTCTTTTGGGAAATTCGCACCAGATCAAGCTCTGGCGCGGAATGCGCGGCTGCTGGCGTGGGCACGTCCGTCCAGCGGCCACGCTTCACTAGGCTGTAATCCGTTGCTCAGGCTATGCTTATGCCGCCGGCAAAAGGCGATACTCATCATTCTCGGGACGACGGCGCAGGACCATTTATGGCTCCCCGCATGAAAAATCAGACTTCGGGCAACAAACCCATCAGCCTGAAGATTCTCGCGGACTACCTCGGACTAAGCCCGGCGACGGTTTCCGTCGTACTCAATAACGTTCCCGGCCGCTCGATCCCCCCGGAAACACGGGAACGAGTCCGTGCCGCCGCGCGAAAATTCAATTATCAACCGAGCCTTCTCGCCCGTTCGCTGCGCAAACAACGCACGTTTACGGTTGGCATTCTCGTTCCCGAACTGAGTGACGGCTACCACACTATCGTCATGAGTGGAATCGGTGATCACCTGATGCGCGAGGGTTATTTTTATTTCAGCGCGCACCATCGCCACAAGCCGGACCTGATCGAGGAGTATCCGCGTTTAATGCAGGGACGCGGCGTGGAAGGCATCATCGCCATCGATACGGCCCTCTTGCACAAACTGCCGGTTCCTGCTGTCGCCGTCGCCGGGCATAGGAAAATTCCCGGCGTAACCAACGTCGTTCTCGATCACAAGAGAGCGGCAGAATTGTCGCTCCGGCATCTGCGCCGATTCGGACGACCGGTGGCGCAGCATCGTGGCGGTCGCGCGGGAGCTGCGTTTGGAAATTCGTCAGGATTTGACCGTTCAGCTCGAACGGGACCTCACCTCGCCGGAATTGGGGTATCCGGTCGTGCAGGAGTTGTTACAGAAACGCCACCGTTTCACAGCAATTGTATCTTTCAATGACATCGCGGCCATCGGCGCCATCCGTGCCCTTCGTGACGCCAATCTGCGCGTGCCCGAGGATGTTTCCGTCATCGGTTTCGATGACATCTATGTCGCTGCCTATCACAACCCCCGGCTTACCACCATCCGCCAGCCGCTCCGTGACATGGGTGAAACCGCGGCTCGCATTCTTCTGCAACGGCTTCAGGGCTTCAAGGACTATCCCGAACAATTCGCGGTTGCTCCCGAGCTCATCATCCGCGAAACGACGGCGGCCCCGAACAAGAAGCTCCAGAGGCAACGAGACTGATCTTGGATCAAACGTCAAATGTCTGAATGGGCCAAAACGTGAATTTCAATTCGCATTGAGCCGGATACTCTTTTGCAGCTTGATGTCGGCGGAAGAACTTCCAATCAAGATCGCAAATTCTCCCGGTTCGAAGCTCCAGTCGTGCTTTTTGACATCGAAAAAGGAGAACGCGCGCCTGTTAAGCGCTAGGACAACTTGTTTCGTTTCGCCCGGACGCAGCTGAACTTTCGCAAATCCCTTCAGTTCCTTCGCGGGACGCGGCACGCTGGCGTGTGCGTCGCCGACATACAACTCAGCAACCTCGGCTCCCTCCCGTGGTCCATTGTTCTTCACTTTGAACGTGACCTTGACCACGGAATCGTCGCCCGTCGGCAGGGTCTCCATTCCCAGTTCGCTGTATTCAAAAGTCGTGTACGAAAGACCATATCCGAAGGGAAAGAGTGGCTTCGTTCTCGACCGATCAAAATGGCGGTAGCCCAGGAAGACTCCCTCCTGATAGTCGATGCGCTTGTCACCCTTCTGTGGATAATAGCTCCCGAAAGTCGCGTTATCCTCCCAGCGGCTTTCGAACGAGACCGGCAACTTACCGGAGGGGCTGAAATCCCCGAACAACAGTTGCGCGAGAGCCGTGCCACCTTCTTGCCCTGGATACCACGCGTGAAGCAAGGCGGGGACTTTGTCCAGCCAGCGAGACATTCCGACATTGCCACCCGCTGTGAGCACCACCACGACGTTCGGGTTTGCGAGTGCCACCTGTTCAATGTACGCATCTTGCCCGCCCGGGAGACGAAACGTCCGATCGAATCCTTCTCCTTCCGTGTTGGGGTCAAATCCTACGCACAGCACGACCGCATCCGCCGCCGCCGCGATCTTTTTCGCCGCTTCGGAAATCGGTTGAGACGCGGAAGCGATTCCAAACCGCGCCGTCGCGGTACCCGTGTTTTCAAAATATTCGAGCCGAAGGTGGTAGGCCTTCTCGGGTTTCAAGTGCGCCGTGTAGGTATCGAGGGTTTCCCCGTGCCGCCGCCAATCGTCGATGACCAGTGCCTCATCGAGGAAGAGCCGTACTCCATCGTCAGCTGAAACCAGAAACTTGAAATCATCCTCTTCCCGCGGAGTGAAGCACCCCGTCCACCGGACCGAGAAGTGGTCCACGGGTCCGCCGTCAATATAGCTGCCGTCACCCCAATGAAAATCGATGTGGGCATCCGTGCGGACGACCGCCGGTTCGCCGCGCAACTCATCATTATTGAAATACTCGCCCTTTAGTCCATGCGCACCGCCGGGAGCCACCACAAACTCCGTGTGAGCCACGGCTGCATCGAGCGAAATTGTTTCCGGCGCGTATAGCACACGAACCTCTTTCCCAGCGTAATTGCTGATGCCCTCCAGATAACTCGCGGAATTGAACGGCTTGGTTTGCGCACTTCCGCCGCCTCCCGGAACCGCTGGATAGGCGTCGGGACCCAACACCGCCAGCGTCTTGATTTTGCTTTTGCCGAGCGGCAAAAAATGGTTCTGATTCTTCACTAGAACCATCCCGCCCCGCGCCTCTTCCAGTGCAATCTCCCGTCCGGCCTGTGAATAGAGCGGAATGGCGGAGTCCGTTTGATCTCGATCGAAGAAGCCAAATTCAATAGCTTTGCGAAGAATCCGTCGCACTTTGTCGTCAATCGTAGCGACGCTCACTGTGCCTTGCTGGATGGCAGGGAGAAGAGTGCTCGCGTTCATGAAGGCGGCGGAAGGCATTTCTAGATCCAGGCCGTTGTTCGCGGCGGCGATGCCGTCGTGCGTGGCGCCCCAATCCGACATCATAATCCCGTCGAAGCCCCATTCTTTTTTTGCAATCGTATTGTTGAAGTACCCGTTTTGGGTCATGTACGTGCCATTCACTAGGTTGTAGGCATCCATGATCGCGCCGACATGGGCCTCCTTCACCGAAGCCTCAAACGCCGGGAGATAAATCTCGCGCAGGGTTCTTTCATCCACGCCCGAGCTGTGGTCCATGCGTCCATATTCCATGTTGTTTGCCACGAAGTGTTTTGCCGTGGCGATCACCCCCTGTGATTGAATCCCTTCGATCATAGCGACTGCCATTCGAGAAGCCAGGTAGGGATCTTCGCCGAAGTATTCGAAGTTCCGCCCATTCATCGGCGCGCGATAAATATTCATGCCCGGTGCGAGAATAAAGTGAACACCTCGCGCCCGTGCGTCCTGACCCATGGAAATCCCCACTCGCCGGGCCAAATCTGTGTCCCAGGACGCAGCCAACGCGATGCCCGCAGGATAGGCGGTTGTCTCGCCGTAGTCGTGGACCCCCATCGGGCCGTCCGACATGCGCAGGGCAGGAATCCCAAGCCGCGGAATGGCGCGAGTGTAAAAATCGTTGATGCCACCGATCAGCGCCATTTTCTCTTCGACCGTCATCTTACCGAGCAACGCTTCGACTCGCATCTCAACTACAGCCGGGGATTCATGTCCGCGCTGCGCCACACTCCACGCCGAGACGCTGAGAACTGCAAATAATGTCAGGCCGGCACGCATCAACCCATAGCGAATACCCTTTTTCCAATCCATGTTCTGCTCCTCACTGTTGGTCCGCGACAAAGGCATCTTACCTCCCGGATGACACATCCACACTATATTCAAGACGCAGCGAACTCCTGCGCGCGAGCGCCGCATGCTGAAAATGTCTGGACAAACCGGGAGTTCGGAGCGATAAGAAAAGTGGCCATGGTCTTTTCCCCCAGGATTTCGCGAAGAATATTTGTGCAATCGACGTCGCTAGCGGCTGCCGGAGCAGTGACCTGTCACCTGGGATTTCCAACAGCTATTGCAACTTCTCCGATTCTGCGGCCGCTCAAAGAGTTCGGGTACGGCGACGTAACACTGACCAGCGATCTGCACGAGAAACAACTGCATGACACTCACACCGTCTTGATGGAACTCAGTGAGGACAGCTTACTCAAACCATTTCGCCAGATGGCAGGGCAGCCATCGCCGGGCGCGGATCTGGGCGGCTGGTATCACTACGATCCTGACTACGACCCTAACACCGTTGATGTGGGCTTCGCCCCAGCCGCCACTTTCGGTCAGTGGGTTTCCGCCCTGGCGCGGACTTATGCCATCACCGGTTCGCCGGCAATCCGAGACAAAGTTCTGAGGTTGAACCGCCTCTACGCGCAGACGATCTCAGGCGATTTTTACGAAAAGAATCGCTTCCGCGCCTACTGCTACGACAAGCTGGTTTGCGGGCTCATCGATTCGCACCAGTACGCTGGCGATCCTGACGCCTTCTCCATTCTGGAGCGCACAACCGCTACGGCGCTGCCCCATTTGCCTGGAAAGGCCGTCGAGCATGGACGAAGGTGGCGCCAAAATCCTGCAGAGGGATATACCTGGGACGAGTCCTACACCATTTCAGAAAACTTGTTTCTCGCGTATCAGCGCGGTGCTGGCGACCGGTATTGCTCGCTCGGAACTCAGTATCTCGATGATGAGTATTACGATCCTCTGGCGGATGGCCGAAACGTACTCGCAGGCAGGCACGCTTATAGCTACGTGAATTCCTTGTGTTCGGCGATGCAGGCGTATATGACGCTGGGAAGCGCGAAACATCTGCGCGCTGCCAGCAATGCCTTCGAAATGCTAACGGCGCAGAGTTTTGCCACGGGAGGCTGGGGACCCGACGAGCTTCTTCGCGCGCCAGATAGCGGAGAAATCGCCGCCAGCCTGACAGGCACTCATAGCAGCTTTGAGACGCCCTGCGGATCCTATGCCCACTTTAAGTTGACGCGCTACTTGCTTCGCGTTACGCGCGACTCGCGATATGGCGACAGCATGGAACGCGTGATGTACAACACGGTGTTGGGCGCGAAGCCGCTGCTGGCCGACGGCAGCACGTTTTATTACGCCGATTGCAACTTCCATGGACGCAAGGTTTACACCAAGCCACGCTGGCCGTGCTGCTCCGGTACGCTGCCGCAAGTGGCGGCCGACTATCGCATCAACACCTACTTTCGCGATTCCGACGGCCCTTACGTCAATTTGTACATCCCTTCCACCGTGCGATGGACGCAGGATGGCACGCAGGTTTCACTGATGCAGAGCAGCCGGTATCCGTTTGAGGGTGCCGTGAAGTTCGACATCACGGTATCGAAAACGACAGAATTTGCGATTCACTTGCGGATTCCGGCGTGGGCGGAGGGCGCTTCGATTTTCGTCAATGACAAGCCCGTGCCGGCATCCGGTGTTGCGGGCAAATTCGCGACGATTCGCCGTGCGTGGAAAAAAGGCGATCGCATCGAAATGGATCTTCCAATGAGATTGCGTCTGGAAGCTATTGACGCGCAACATCCGCAAACTGTGGCATTGTTGTGCGGGCCGCTGGTTTTGTTCGCAATCACCGATGCCCCGCCGGTCGTGACGGCGCAACAATTGTTGGCAGCAAGAAAAACGGGGCGGCAGTCATGGCAAGTTGAGACTGCCGGCGGGACCATCAGCCTATTGCCGTTTACTGCCATTGCGGACCAACAGTATTCAACCTATCTGGTCGTCAAATAGTCTTATTGATCCTCTATTTTTCGGATTCCTCCGTCGTGTTCTTGCATGAGAACAAATTCTCGCTGACTCCGAATCGTTCACGTTTTGAGTATCGAGGCCGCCCGGAATGCCTCCAGAAATGCGTTCAGCAGAAGAAAGGCGCCTTGACAAGCCATGCACGGGTGCGTAAAAGAAGAGCGAATGAAATTGGTTTCCGAAACCGATCGCCACTTTTCAGCTCAAACCTTGGACGGTTCTCGCCAGTGTGTGCGCAACGGGAGCCGAAGCTGTAAAGGGCACGAAAGGAGATCGCAGTATGACCAAGTCTGGTTACTCGCGCCGTGAGTTTTTGCAAAGGAGCGCAGGCATAGCAAGTGCTTCGCTTGCTGGCGTATCGATTCTACTTGACCCTGATCCGTTGGTCGCTTTGCCTCGATTGACGGGCGCCAGTGACAGAGTTCGCTTTGGAATTGTGGGAGTTGGCATGGAGGGCACCGGACTACTGACGACGGCCATTCAGCTTCCCGGCGTCGAGTGCGCGGCCGCTTGCGATCTTTACGATGGCCGCCATGAATTGGCGAGAGAAATCGTCGGAAAGCCCATAAAAACGACGCGGCGCTACAAAGAATTGCTCGACGACAAAGAGATAGACGCCATCATCATCGCCGTTCCGGACCATTGGCACAAACAGGTGCTAGTGGACGCCGTGGGTGCAGGTAAGGATGTGTACTGCGAGAAGCCCATGTCGCACAGCCCTGCGGACGGCTTGGCGATGGTCGCCGCCACAAGGAAAACGGATCGCATCGTGCAGATCGGCGCACAGCGGACGAGTTCCGTCTTGTGCGCCAAAGCTAAAGAGCTTTACGCAAGCGGAGCCATCGGTGAACTAAGCCTTGTCGAAGGGAGCTTGGGCCGCAACGATCCCACCGGAGCCTGGGAATATCCACCACCCGCAGACTTGTCTCCCGAGAACCTGGATTGGGAAACTTGGCTGGGTACTGCACCGAAGAAGCCCTTTGACCCTTATCTATTCGCGCGCTGGCGTTGCTGGAAGGAATATGGAACGGGTTTAGCCGGCGACTTGCTGGTTCACTTAATCAGCGGGATGCAATTTGTTCTTGGAATCAATGAAGCTCCCAAACGAGCGTCGGCTTTTGGCGGCATTTACCGCTGGAAAGACGGGCGCAATACGCCCGATGTGCATCCGGTTCTTTTTGAGTACGCAAATGTCCCGGTGTATATGCGCTTGACGCTGGGCACCGAAACTGCTGAAGTCACCCGCTTCATGGGTTCCAAGGGCATCCTCGAACTTACAGAGTTCGGCCTGAGCTACACTCCTCAACCCGGGATTGACCTGGCTCCCAGTTATTACTGCTATGGACTTCCAAGCCGTCTGCGGAATGCCTACTTCAAGCAGTGGCACGAGGAGCACGATCCCAAACCCGGGGCTGAGCCTGCCCCGCAGACCGTAAGCTATCGGGGCAACGACTATGACGATTTGCGACCGCATCTCTGGAATTTCTTCCAGGCCGTCAGGTCACGGAAACCGGTCTTGCAGGACGTCGTGTTCGGTCACAATGCAGCGCTCGGCTGTCACATGGCGAATGAGTCTTACTATCGGAAGAGCCCTGTGTTTTGGGATTCCGTTTCTCAGACGATTAAGTCCTAAGTCGGTGATTTACAAGGCGCGATTGCGAAGTGCAATGGAAGCATGATGAATCGGCAGGCCGCTGTTTAGTTCCACAGAGGAGGGATCCGTAGCCCTATGAAACCTCAGAGAATCATTTTCATGTTAGTGATGGCCATCTTGTTCTTGTCCGCCAGGGCATATTCTCAGGCCAGAAATTCCGGTAAAGTCTCAACCTCGCCCTCAGCCGAATCCGTCGAAGGTTTTCTGGGGCGATGGGATCTGACGCTGAAGGCGCCGGATCGAGAATATCCCTCCTGGTTGGAGCTCCGCCAAGAGGGCGGACAATTGAAGGCCCAGATTGTGAGCCGCTGGGGAAATGCACGGCCTCTTCCCAAGGTTGAGCTGTCGAATGACCACCTCACTTTTGTTTCTCCCAAAGAGGAGGAAGAGCGGCCCGACGATATGGTCTTCGAAGGAACGCTCGTCGGAAAGATGATGTCGGGGACCACGACTGGGCCGGACGGAACCACCTGGCAATGGACCGGGCAGAGAGCGCCGGCTCTGAAGGGCAAAAGTACCCCGAAGTGGGGGAAGCCGATTCCCTTGTTCAACGGAAAGGATCTGGCTGGATGGACAAGTTGCATGTCGAATTCAATTGCGGCGCGACTTCTAACAGTGGCGTATATCTGCGCGGCCGATACGAAGTCCAGGTGGAAACAGACTCCATCGAGGAGCCGCCTAGTCATCACATGGGCGGCGTATACGGTTTCTTGGCTGCTTCTCCGGAACTGCCCCGCAAGCCGGGAGAATGGCAGAGCTTCGATATCACGCTTGTCGGACGATGGATCACCGTCGTCCAAAATGGCCAGACAATAATAGATAACAAGGAAATCCCGGGCATCACGGGTGGCGCCCTGGACAGCCACGAAGAATTGCCTGGACCCATCTATCTTCAGGGAAGTGAAAAAGGGCACGTAGCCTATCGCAGTATCGTCATCACACCAGCGGAGAAGTAGCAAGGATCAGCACGCCCCGGAACGGCCCATGACTCACTTCTTGCGCGACATTCTTCGCCAGCCGAACGAGTTACAGCGGACCATCGACTTTCTTTTGGGAGCGGGCCGGCCCGCTTTGGACGCGGCGACGGCCGCGATCCGCAACGCTCGCCACCTCTACTTGACCGGGATCGGCAGCAGTTGGCACGCGGCACTATGTGCTGGGACTTTGTTCAACCTCGGCGCCCGCCCGGTTTACCTGTATGACGCGGCTGAGTTGCTGGAGTTCGCGGCATTTCCAACCGATTCTGTGGTCATGGTGATTTCACGCAGTGGGCGCAGCGTGGAAATCGTCAAGCTGCTTGCGAAGGTGCGCGAGCGTGGATGGACTGTCATCGCCATCACCAATTCGGAGGACGGGCCGCTCGCGAGAGAGGCTCAGCTTTCCATTGTGGTGCCCCTCGAACTGGACCACGCGATTTCTGTCAACACCTATTCCACGTTGGCCGCGACTGCTGGAATTCTGGCGAGCGCCACTGTCGGAACGTGGAATGCAAGCGTTGCTGCCACACTATCAGTTGCACTCGCAAAGACCGACGCCGCGATTTCGGGTTGGCAAGCGCAGGTTGTAGACACGCTTTGGCTTGCACATGGGGCCGTTTATTACTTCCTGGCTCGTGGTTCTAGTCTGGGGAGTTGCCAAGAGGCCAGGCTCCTTTGGGAGGAAGGCGTCAAATCGCCTGCGACGGCAATGAATACGGGCAGTTTTCGCCACGGCCCGCAGGAAATGGTTGCGGCGGGCGCGCGATTCGGAATATGGATCGACGCGGAACGAATGCGCGGCCAAGACCTGGCGGTGGCTCGAGATCTGCGGAAACTGGGGGCCGCTGTGATGCTCATCGGCCGAGACCTGCCACAGGATGCCGCTGACCTTGTGTTTCAGCTTCCGGCCGTGCCACCCGGCTGGCAATTTCTGATCGACATCATCCCGGCGCAACTCGCAGCCGAACAATTGGCGCGGCTCTCCGGAATTGATTGCGATTCCTTTCGTTTTTGTTCCTTCATTGTCGAAGACGAGTACGGCTTGTTGCGCGAAGGAGCTGGGGCCCCCAAGGATCAGGAGTAGCGTCACGCCCTCGGAGACTTATGAAGAAAACGAAATGAGGCTTGGAAGGGAAAATCGTGATTGGAGCCGTTGACATCGGTGGATCAAAGATTGCAGTCGGCATGGTGGATGACGCCGGGATGGTGTTGTCCAAGTTGGAGTCTCCGACCGACGCCCATCGTGGCTACTCGAACGGACTCGAGCGGATTGTCGGCATGCTGCGAGAAACGGCGCGGGATGCCGGCGTCGAAATCTCCGGCATCGGGATTGGATCCACCGGTATGGTGTACCCCTCAACCGGCGCCTTTGGCGACGTTGACTTTCTTCCAGGATGGCAAGGGAACAACCCGGTGAAAGATCTGGCGCGCGTGTTTAACGTCAGCGTGGCCCTGGAAAACGACGCGGATGCTTCAGCTCTCGGGGAGGCAAGCTGGGGCGCTGGAAAAGGTAAGTCACGACTGGTCTACGTGACGGTCGGTACGGGTATCGGCGGCGGGATCATCTTGGATGGGCAGCTTTACCGCGGCGCGGATATGGCCCATCCTGAAATTGGTCACCACGTTGTCGACCCATCTGGACCGCTTTGTTCCTGCGGTTTCCGAGGCTGCTGGGAATCGCTGGCGACCGGACCAGCGATGGCCGCGTGGTTCAACGCGAATGTAGCGGGGGATCGACGCTCTCCCGAAAATTTGAGCGCCGCACAAGTCTGCCAATTGGCGAAATGCGGAGATGGGTTGGCGACGCGAGCGGCGGAGCGCGAAGCCTACTACCTGGGTCTCGGTCTCGCTAATCTGGTCAATCTTTTTGTGCCGGACGTGATCGTCTTAGGCGGCAGCTTGATGAAGAGTGCGGCCCTTTTTCTTGATGGCATCCGCAGAGTAATTAGCCAAGGTTGCCGATTCGTTCCGTTTGAAAAGACGGAATTGGCACTGGCTTCCCTGGGAGAGGACGCCAATCTCATTGGTGCAGCGCGGGTATGGCACCATCGGTCCAGGCACGGAGCCGGCGGGGCTTCCTGATTTACGGCCGCGAGCGCCGGGCTTTTGCGAGAGATACTCAAACAATCGCCGGCGTTGCAAAACACGCCGCAATCAGTTGGGAGAGCGCCACGAACTTGGACCGTGCCGCTGAAATGTTGAGGAGAAAGGCAATTCATGGCGAAAAGCCGCTATACGGTCGGCCTGGTATTCCTCACTTTCTTCGTGATCTCCTTGCTGACCAATATTCTTGGTCCGATCGTGCCAGACATCATCAGCAGCTTTCACGTGAGTCTGACTGCCGCGGGATTTCTGGCTTTCGCTTTCTTCATTGCTTACGGGGTGATGTCCATCCCCGCCGGTTTTTTGGTGGAACGATTCACCGAAAAACCTGTCATGTTGCTTGCCTTTTTGGCTGGGACGCTGGGCTCGCTGAGTTTCGCTCTATTCCCCGGATACCGTGTAGCCGTCATTTCCTACTTCACCATCGGCGCTGGGATGGCCGTTCTCCAGGTGGCCATTAATCCGTTGTTGCGAGTCGTCGGCGGAGAAGAACACTACGCATTTAATTCGACTTTGGCCCAATTGGTTTTCGGCAGCGCATCATTTGTTAGCCCGCGAATCTACTCTTATCTCGTGCTGAACCTGAAGGATCCTTCGCCCCATCAAAGTATCGTTTTGCGCATTCTGCGAAGGCGGACCCCGGCGGAGTTGCCGTGGGCCTCCATCTACTGGATTTTCGCTGTTTCCGCGCTGCTGATGGTGGTCGTTTTGTTCGCTTCCAAGTTCCCAAAGGTTCAGCACACCGCCGAAGAGCGCGCGGGCTCGTTGGACATGTACCGATCCCTGGCGCGCCAACGAGTTGTGTGGCTTTACTTTGTCGCGATGTTTTCTTACGTCGGCTGCGAACAAGGAACCGCCGACTGGATGTCGAGTTTCCTGAGCCAGTATCACGGTTTGGATCCCCATACCACCGGTGCGGCAGCGGTTTCCTGGTTCTGGGGCTTGCTCACGGCTGGTTGTTTAGTCGGGATGTTATTGCTGAAGATTTTCGATAGCCGCAAAGTGCTCATCGGTGCATGCGTGGGGGCTCTGTTCTCTCTGTCTGCGGCCTTGTTTGGACCCGCAATGGTTTCCGTAATTGCTTTTCCGGCAGTCGGTCTGTTTGCTTCGGTGATGTGGCCTATCGTGGTGTCGCTTGCTCTTAATTCCGTCGCGGAGTTCCACGGTTCTTTCTCGGGAATTTTAGGCACCGGAATCATAGGTGGAGCGGTAGTGCCGGTGATTATTGGGCGCATCGGAGACTACGCTGGACTGCGCAGCGGCTTGGTATTTCTCTACGTCACGTTTGGGTTTGTCCTCAGCGTGGGCTTCTGGGCACGGCCGATGATCAACAATGCCACCATTCGTCTCAAGAAAGCGTCTGCTGAGCTTCTAGATTGATCGAGGCTGCTCCCCGGAGATGAACTCAGAGACCCCCTTGTTCAACTGACCGGGGATTCTTGTACCTGTCCTGCCAAAAAGTCCGAGTAGGAGTGTTTGTTACCTCATCATTCCCTCTGTGCCTCCGTCACCAGCACAAGCAGCTCGCGCTCGAACTTTCGGAACTGCGTCACATCGCGCAGGTACTCGGTGAATGTAGGCATCACCTTTCGCGCCAGTGCGTCGGTGCGTTCTGGCGCATGTCGAGCAGATTCCCTTAGCAGTTCGTAATCCTCGATGCCCTCTCGCATCACTTCGAGGCGCACTGATACCAACACCCCGTCGTGCTCTGGGTCAGGGTATACGATAGCGTCATCACCGGCGGGAAGAACGAACCCTCCGCCCCAATCTGGTTGAAGGTTCTCGAACGGCCGGTCCGTCCAGAAATTCCCGCCCCAGTGCAGGTAACCAGTAAGCCCATAGCGATAGTTGACCCAGGGCAGGAGCCGCACCTTGAGCGTCGGGTAGTCGATAAACCGATTGAGGTACTTGCCGCGCGGATCTAGACAGATGTAGTACCAACTTTGGCCTCCGCGCGCCTTATGCGCTGCAATTGCATCCAGCCGTTCATCGAATGTGCCGAGTTTAGGCACCCAGATCGTGGTCTCTTCCTGGGCGGAAATATCTTCGCGAAGACTTATGGCATCCAGCGTTGGCACTCCTGGCAGTTCCTCGCTGACAATATGGACGAAGCGCCGGTAGATCGGCATCTCTGCTCCATGCGGCTCATCGTGAACGTGCTGCACATAACGGCTGAGCCAGCCTTTCTCTTTCAAGTGATTGCGAAGTTGCCGCAAAAATTCCCGGAGATTCTGTTCGGCACGCGGATCGTCTGCAGGCAGATCCTTCCTCACAACCTGTCCGTTTTCGACCAGGTCCGTCGGGATCATATACGGCGAGTCATATCCACCGCCGAGCCGTCTGCTCAAGTGTCCGCCCTCGATCATGTGCGCCATACCGGCTTTGTCGAAGATCTCAACCCACCGGTCGACTAAGTCGAAATCGTATTGGATTGCGCCACCCGTCAGTTGCGCTTTAGCCAGCGTCCGCACTGGAACAAACGCAACATTTTGTTTGTACTCCGCCATCGTCCGCCCAATGTTCTCCAACACTCTCCAGTAGCGATCCGGATCGGAGTTCAATTGGGGATAGTGCTTCGCCATCAGCTCGTGATCGAACCAGAGCCAATTCGTCACCCAAAGCCTTTGTTCTTTCGGCACGGTTGCAGCGAAGACTTCTACGTGAAAGGGAAGCTTTAACTTCTGGTTCCCGGCATCAATCTCGACCACGCCCCGGTAAGTCCCGGACCGACTGTCCTCCGGCGTGAATACGGAAACCCATAATGTCTCGGTGCGGGACGGCGCCAAGGCGATTTCTTTCTCTAGCGGAAACAAGGGATCGGGATAGGGACCCACTTCCGAACGCACCACTTCGTCCAAGGGTGTGTCGGTAGGATGCGAATTCACTTTCACAGTTCCTACTCGGTATGTCTGGACCTTCAGCGCCACATTCCCTAAGCGCGGAGCGATGACGCGCACCCGTATCACTCGGTGTGATTCGGACCGCAACGCGACCTGCAGACTGATGTGGCCATTGCGAGCTGCTACCAATGCCAACTCAACTGTTGATGTTGCTGCCGGGCTGTCAGCAAAGACCTTCACCAGCGAATCAACGAACCAGGCTGAGAAGTTGTCACGTTGCGCGGCATGCACCGGCAGAGAAAAAAAGCAGATAAACCAAACGAAAAGTCTCCGCATAATCGGCTATCTTAAGCTACAGATGCGGTGTTTCTGCGAACCGGCCGAAGTCATATTTCCTGTCAAGAGTCCGCTGTCGCGCAAGCGGCTATTTGCGCCAATTCTATCGTACTACCTCAAGGACAATCTGAAGACCCGCGTGCAGCATTCCGCTAGCAACCATCCCCGCTCATTTCCCGTCACTACCGCGCGACACCGTGGAATCGTGACCTAAGGCTTCCAGTTCCGGGAATAGGCCGAAAAACCAGTGGGTCGCAAAACATCAAATTTAACATGCAGTGGTACATCGGATTGGCTGAATGTGAGATCGACTGTGATTTCCCCGCCGGAAACGATTTCCGGAAGCTCTGCTTCTTGTCGCTCCACCGGTATGTCGCCTTCGCCATAGAAAATTCCCCTGAGCTTATAGCCCCGAAGAGTGTACATCGGAACATCATGCCGGGTTTTCAGTCGCAGTTGGAATGTGTTCAAGTGATTTTCCACGGTGAAAAATTCGACCGAACTCGATTCTCGCCGCAGTATCTCGTAAGAAGCTTTTTGCGCGCCATAAACATCCACAACGCCGTGAACATTTTGCTTCAGCGCGCCCACACCGCGATAACCGACATGCGTACGGTAGTCGTTGTAGCAGAAGAAAATAGCGCCAGCCACGAACTCCTTGGAGCGCATAGCCGCGTTGTGGGATCGAAGAATTTCGATCCTTTTTTCGTCGCCTTCCGGACGGTCTTCAGTACACGCGCAGTACCCATACTCTGAAATTACCATTGGCTTACCGGGAAATGCGGCGTGAACGCTATCCAGATGCTTAGCCATTGCCTCCGGAGATCCCGGATACCAGCTTCCGAAATATTCATTTGCTTCGATGAAGTCCATCAATCCGGCTGCGTCACGTTCCGGAGTTTCGATCAAGGAGTTCGAAGCATAAGAACAAAGCCGATTAGGATCCAGCCTCTTCGCTTCCTCCAACATATGTTTCGCAAATTGATACCCGGGAGGATTTTGCCCGCCAATCTCATTGCAAAGACCCCAGACCACCACCGAGGGGTGGTTCCGGTCGCGCGCGATCATCTCCCTCAACTGCTCCAAACCGTTTTCCATGATATCGGTATCAGGCTCGGCTCCCATCCCGGCAAATGTGTCGTAGCCCCAGACCGGAATTTCGGTCTGCATGAGAATGCCGTGTCGGTCGCAGTATTCGAGTACCCTCTTATCCTGAGGCCAATGAACGCGCGTGAAGACGCAATTCAGATGTTTCAAGTCGTCGTGATCGTGCGTGATCCATCGGCTGGGTTCCGCCATTCCAAATTCCGGATTGCTCCCCGCCATGCGCTCGACACCCATCAGCCGAACGCGCTCGCCGTTCAAGTAAAACCCGCTGTCCTTAGCCTCTAGTTTCCGGACCCCGAATATAACTGTTAGTCGATGAGTCTCTTGTCCGCTTGCTATTGAAAAAATAAGCCGATAGAGATTCGGATGATCGAAATGCCACAACTTCGCTTTGGGCAGCGTAGCTTCAAATTTTGATGTCTGGGTTGCGCCGCTCTTAATGGTGAAGCCCGGAGCATCGGAACTGGTCAACCTTGTCAGTCCGGTCTCATCGTCGGTAATTCGAAAAGAGGCTCGTCCCGTCCACGACTTCGAACCTGTATTTCGCAGATAAGCGGTGATAGCAAGCTTTCCGTCTCCGCTGTTGAGTTCGGGAAAGGCCTCGACGTCAACGCGCTCCACAAAAGTTTTCGCTGTAATGAGCAGTTGCACCGGCCGATAGATACCTCCGTCGTGCGCCCAATCACTGGAACGTCCCCTGGGCAGCATGTGGCCATTGAATGCACTATCAACACGGACTGCGATGGTGTTTGACCTTCCCAAGCGGAGCAGATGAGTGATATCAAGCACGAACGCCGTGTAACCCTTGCGCACATGCTCTCCAGCCAATTCCCCATTTACCCAGATTGTGGCTGTGTGGAATACGGCCTCAAACTCGATCCGTACTGCAGAGTTTTGCCATTCACTCGGAGCGTCGAAGGTTCGCCGATACCAGGCGACACCGCGATAGTCAATAAAAGCCGAGTCAACTTGCCAACTGTGAGGCACGCGCACTTTGCGCCAGGCACCGTTGGACTCATCGCTTCCGTACCAACGCTCCTCCTCACCAACGTTTCCAGAATCAGTCCGGAACCACCATTGGCCGCACAGGCTCACGGTCTCCGGCGCGGACAAGTCCGATGTTTTCTCTCCTGCCGGGAGAGCAGGCGTGCCCATGGTGCCCGCAGCCAGGACTGCGGACTGAGTCAGAAACTTTCGACGAGAATGCACGGCAAGGTTCCGTTTCCCATCGTGATGACTTGCCAGCTAATCAGATATCCTGGAGGCGTGTCAAATCAAACCCCATTGGCTATGGATGTTCCAAGACAACTTCACCCTTTGACCGCAACGAGTCCTTCTTAGCCTGGAGTGATGGTGACGGTGAATTACTTCCTATCGTCGAGTCTGGTGAACCGGGGAGGACTCGAACCTCCAACCCGCTGATTAAGAGACCGTCCAAAGACAATTAAGACTGAGTGTGATGATTTGCTATCGTATTGATTTTCCGTGCCAATAGCGGCGATTCTAGCTCCCACCTTTCTACCGCCATTTGCGATGATTTTCTACCCAGGGTGGGCACAAAACTGGGCAAAGTCTGCCTTCCGTTCTTGGCCCGTCGAGGATGTTTTCGAATAACGTATTCGAGGGGTACCACGAGGGTGGTCGGTGTTCGTGAACCGGGTATTCTCACCTCATAAATGAAATTCAAAAAGTGGAGCCATTCGACCAGTGTCAGGCAAGCGGATGACGGTTGGCATTTCGACCCGGGGTATCAGCTCGACGGCGGTGTACATCAGCACCTCCGCACTGCCAGAGGCTGACACTTCCAGGTTCATCACCCAACCAAAAGTTCATCCCAGGAGCCCTATATTTTCTGGGGGCGATTCTGCCCTTATAGCTTGTGCGCCGAGGTGCGAGGCCTAGGCGTAAACCGAAGTGTTTTGAGTGGATGTTTCGAAGGAGATGCCATGAGAAAGACAATTTCTCTTGCGGTTCTGCTAATGGCTCCTTTTTCGTTGCAAGCAAAGGACAAGCCCGCGTATGAAAAGGGAGAGTTGGTCCAGATGGATTCTGCATCGTGTGGCTACGCAGAAAAGGACGGCAAGACGCTAGCCGGGGAGATTTTTGGCACGGACGGACAACACAAAAAGACGCAGGAAACACTCTGCCAAGAGTATGTGCTGAGGTCGCAGCGCATTACGTACCGGATCCGGCCGAAAGATGACAAGCACCCGGCGCTTCTACCGATCGGTGAGACCGCTGAATTTCGAGTTCACAAGGACAAGCTGCTCTTGCGCGTTCCGGAGGCAGATGGCAAGGAAAGAGAATACATCGTGCTTTCAATGACGCCACGAACGGACGTGGCGGAAAGCCGAGTTGGGACGGCCCACGTAAACCGTTAAATCGGTTTCGTGCGGCGACGCTGGGCGGATCTGACTGATCCGGGTCCGGGGTCACGAGACCCTCCCGCCATAGGCCGGGCCTAACGCTTTAGTCGGCGAGTAAATTGCCATCTCTCTTTACCATTCGAGCGTCCGGCAATCTGTCGGCCTTGCCCGAACGATGCCCATGGCCCAACATGGGTGAGGGGAGAGGAAAAGGCCTGCTCCCCGTCCCGGTATGACACCCCTTCTGCAGGTTCAGGATCTTCACGTCGCGTACATTTCACTGGCCGGGAAGAAGTCCCTTGCTCTTGCCGGAGTGAGCTTTGATTTACGGCCCGGAGAAACTCTCGGTGTGATTGGCGAGTCAGGTTCCGGG
>WNFC01015043.1_pt1 | contig 27814 bp, 25 predicted proteins | sample 5400541 | NCBI WGS metagenome assembly WNFC01 (sample SAMN13153342, study PRJNA577476) | soil metagenome | isolation source: 120 cm saprolite under Douglas fir tree site 2 hole 2 replicate 1 | place: USA:California | collected 2015-04-18 | reverse complement strand
CGCCCGGCCCGGCAAAGGCGCGCGCACAGAGGAGGATGAGGTCGTCGGCGCCGGCGCCGAGGACGATGTTCCCCGGCTCGACGCCCGCATAGTCCGCAATTGCGCGGACTAGCTCGGGGTAGCCGCCGTGTGCGTACTCGTTCACGCGCGCGAGCGCCGCGGCGACGGTGGCCGGCCGCGCCGAAGCGGCCGGCCAGTCCGGCACGTTCCCGTCGAAGCGAATGATCTCGACGACATCCAGCCCGACACGGCGTGCCAGTTCCTCGGTTGAGGGCGCCCACTTGTACTCGGTGAAGGCGCCCGGCAGCGTTCTCATCTGCGCACCGCCTCCGCGTGCGCCGGCATTCCCTCCGCTGCGGCCAGGGCTTCGACGACGGGCCGCAGGCGGGCGAGACCGCCACGCGTGAGCCGCTGAAGGGTCACCGGCTTCATGAAGCTCTCGAGCCCGAGCCCCCCGACTGCACGCGCCCAGCCGCCGGTGGGGAGGACATGGTTGCCTCCGGTCGCGTAATCGCCCGCGGCGACTGCCGACCACGGGCCGACGAACACGGCGCCGGCAGCGCGGATGCGCGGGGCGAGTCGCTCGGCGTCGGCTCCGAGCAGGACGAGGTGCTCGGGCGCGAGCGCTTCGATCTCCTCGAGCGCCCGCTCGATGTCGCCGTTCACATCGACGATCCGGCAGACGGTGTCGGGTCCGTGCTCGGCTTGCGCTCCGAGCTCCAGCTCGGCGACCCGCCGGTCGGCATCCGCTCCCAGTAGGACGACGACCTCCGATGGCCCCGCGGGCAGGTCGACGGCGACGTCGCCTGCGACCAGTCGCTTGGCCTCGTTCACGTATGCATTGCCTGGGCCCACGATCTTGTCCACGCGTGCGATCGAGTCCGTTCCGAACGCGAGGGCCGCGATGGCCTGCGGCCCGCCGACCGCCCACACCTCTTCGACACCGAGGACGTTGGCGGCTGCCGCGACGAGATCCGAGCCGGCGGGCGGCGTCATGACGACGATGCGCTCCACCCCGGCGACCTGTGCCGGCACGGCGCACATGACGAGCGTCGAGACGAGACCCCGCGGGACGTAGATGCCGACGGAGCGCAGCGGCACCCAGCGCCGTTCGAGCTCGACACCGGGCGTGATCTCGAGCTTGATGTCGGGTGGGCGCTGGAGCTCGTGCCAGCGCCTGACCGCGTCCGCGAGAGCCAGCAGCGCCTCGATCGGCAGACCGTCGCCGGGCACGGCGCGCACGGGTGCCGCGTCGTCGAGGCGAAGCGCCCATTCCCGCAGTGCTGCATCGCCACGCTCGGAGACGTCGCGGACGATCCGCTCGACCCTGATCACGAGAGCATTCTCTCGACCGGCAGGAGCAGGATCGACGAGCCCCCTGCTGCCTCCAGTTGAGGAAGGAGCCGCCAGACGTCGGCTGCCGGGACGAGGGCGTGCACGGCGACCATGCCCGGCTCGGTGAGCGGGAGGATGCTCGGCGCGCGTGATCCGGGAACGATCGCGCAGATCTCCTCGAGCGCGCTCTCGGGAGCGTTGAGCATCAGGTAGCGCGCTGCGCGAGCATCGACGACGCTGCGCAGGATTCCTGCGAGCCGGTGCGCGCGGTTGTCGTCGCCGTTCGGCCGGGCGATCAGCGTCGCCTCCGACTCGAACAGCACGCCGAGCGAGCGCAGCCCGTTCGTTCTCAGCGTGTTTCCACTCGACACGAGGTCGACGATCGCATCGGCCAGCTTCAGCCGGGGCGCGACCTCGACCGACCCCGTGACCTCTACGAGCTCGACTTCGACGCCGTGTGCGCGCAGAGTCGCGCTCGCGAGGCGCGGGTAGACGGTCGCGGCACGCAACCCGTCGAGATCCCGGAGCGAGCGCGCGGGCGACTCCTCCGGCACGGCGGCTTCGAGCGTGCAGGCGCCGAAACCGAGGCGAAGCAGTTCTTCGACGTCGGCGTCGCGCTCCCGGACGAGGTCGGCCCCGGTGACGCCGCAGTCGACCACGCCGTCCTGCACGTATTCGGGCACATCTGCGGCGCGGACGAGCAGCACGTCGACCGGCGCGTTGCGGCAGGCAAAGGCGAGAGCCCGCTCACCCGGTTGCTCGGGCCCGAGCCCCGCATCCTCGAGCAGTGCCACGGATGGTTCGCGCAACCGCCCCTTGGCGGGGATCGCGATCGTCAGGCGGTCCGCGCGGGCCGCCGACGACGCCTGTCGAGCATCAGTCGATAGCCGCCCTCGCCGTGGCGTAACCAGTGCGCCACTCGCGTCACCGTCGTCGTCGAGGCGCCCGTTCGCTTGCTCACCTCGTGATACGGGAGCCCGCGATCGACCAGCTGTGCGGCCTGCCAGCGGTGCGTCATCGCCTCGAGCTCGGAGAGCGTGCACAGGTCGCGGAGGAACCGCTCCGCCTCGTCGACCGTTCGGAGCGCGACGATCGTCTTCAGGAGGTCTCTTGTCTCTTTCGTTTCCCATTCGGGATGTGACCCTTCCGCCACGGTGGTGATCTCCCCGGCTTGGATGATTGCTGTATTAGCATACTAACATGGCAGAAGGATCTTTTCAGGTGGTTCCCGCGGTCGACCTGCTCGGTGACGAGGCCGTGCGCCTCGAGCAGGGCGACTTCGGCCGCGTGGCAGTGCGAGCGCAACCCGAGGAGCTGGTGCGGCGCTTCGCGGCCGCCGGGGCGCGACTGATCCACGTCGTCGACCTCGACGGTGCCCGCCACGGCCTAATCCGGACGGGCGTCATCGCCCGCCTCGCCGAGGCGGCCGCTCCCGCGAAGCTCCAGGCATCGGGCGGGATCCGCTCCTCGGCCGACGCAGAGCGGCTCCTCGCCGCAGGCGCCGCGCGGGTCGTTGTCGGGACCGCCGCGTTCGCGAGGCCAGAAGCGCTCGAACGATTCGCCGCCGAGCTCGGCGACAGGCTCGTCGTCGCGATCGACGTTCGCGGCGGGCGCGTGGCAGCTCGTGGGTGGCTCGAGGACACCGGCCTGGACGCGTCCGACGTTGCGCGGCATTGCGCAGGGGCCGGCGTGTCGCGGGTCCTGTGCACGGCGATCGAGCGCGACGGGATGCTCGGTGGACCGGATCTGGATCTCTTACGCCAAGTCCTCGACGCCTCGGGTTTGCCGGTGCTCGCCGCAGGCGGAGTCCGCTCCGACTCCGACCTCGCCGCTATCGCCGCGGTCGGCTGCGAGGGAGCGGTCGTCGGCCGCGCGCTGCTCGACGGGTCGTTACCCCTGTCCGCGGTTGGAGGTCGACCTCCATCATCCCCTGGCAGTTGGCGGACTCACTGCTTCTCGTAGGCGCTCTCGACTCGAGCGGTACCGCGCTCGCGGGCTCTCTGCTCGGCGTAGCCGCCGTCCCGGAACGCCCGGACCGGGTCGGGGTCGAGTCCTTTATCTGCTCGCCACCGGGCGAGGACCGGACGGACGTCCGTCTCAAATGCGTCCGTGAGCGTTCGATGGGCGCCGAGCACGTCCCCTTCTGCCTGCGCCGTCGAAAGGACCGCCTCGTCGATCGAGAGCGCCTTCGCGTACGCCGTCTGGATGTTCATGACCGACTGGAGCATGGCGTCGATCTTTCCCTCGACGTTGTGCGACTGGTCGATCATGAATGCGGTCGACGCCTCGACCTCAGCGAGGGCGATCTCATGCATGATCCGGAACAGCTCGAACGGGTCGACGGACCCGGCGATCAAATCGTCGTCTGCGTACTTGCGGTTGTTGAAATGGAAGCCGCCGAGTAGCCCCTCGGCCACGAGCAGCGCCACGATCTGCTCGATGTTCGTGCCCTGCGGATGGTGCCCGGTGTCGACGAGCACCTGGGCCTGAGGGCCAAGACGCCGGCAGACGAGGGCCGCTGTCCCCCAGTCGGGCAGGTCGGTGCTGTAGAAGGCGGGCTCGAAGAATTTGTACTCGACAAGCAATTGCTGGTCGGGGGATAGAACCGCGTAGAGCTCTTCGAGCCCTGCGAGGAGCCGAGCATGACGGCCACGCAGGTCGTCTTGCCCGGGATAGTTCGTCCCGTCGGCGAGCCAGAGGCTGACGATCGTCGAACCAAGCTGTCGCGCGATCTCGACGCATTCGAGGCAGTGCTCGAGTGCACGCCGCCGAACAGCTGCATCGGGATTGGCGAGGCTCCCAAGACGAAAACTGTCGTCCCCGAAGAGGTTCGGGTTGATCGCACCGATCCGTATGCCCCGACCGCGTGCGTAGTCACCGAGAGCGCCCCAATCGTCGACGGTATCCCATGGGATATGCAAAGCCACGCTCGGGCAGCAGCCGGTCAACTCGTGGACGAGCGCTGCGTCGTCGATCCGCTCCCAGACAGTGCGGGCGGCGCCTGGCCACGGATAGACGTGGAAGCGTGTGCCTGAGTTTCCGTACCCCCACGACGGGGTCTCGATCTCGAGGCCATCGAGGTGGGAAAACACGGCGTCGCGGTTCATCAGCGGCGAGTCTGACGTATCCGCGGTCGAATTACGAGTCCACTTTCGTTTTGAATCGTTTCGTAAGTCAGTAGCCTGTATCTCTTGACTTGCCCACAGGGGCGAGAGTAGGGTCGCTCAATCAGCGCCTCGGAAGATCTTCGCAATTTGACGCAGCAGGAGCGCATGCAGCACGTCTTGCACCTGCTCGAGAGCCGCGATTACCTACCGGTTGCGGAACTTTCGGAAGCCTTCGCAGTCTCGGAGGTGACCGTGCGCAGCGACCTGACGACGCTCGCCAGGCAGGGCCTGGTCGCGCGGATCCGCGGCGGTGTCAGGGCCTTGCAGCTGGGGCAGTCGGAGGTGGGGTTCGATCACCGGCTACGCCTCGAGGTCGAGCGCAAGCGCGCGATCGCCCGCGCGGCGGCGGCGATGGTCGACGAGGGCGAGGCTGTCGCCCTCGACGCGAGCACGACCGCCTACTACCTCGCCCTCGAGCTTCGCTCCAAGCGCGAGTTGGTAGTCGTCACGAACGGCCTGCTCGTCGCGACGGCGCTCGCCGATGCGACGCGGATCAACAAGGGCTTTCTCGGCGCGCGTGGGTTGAGCATCTCCCGAGGCCTGATGGACCTCAATCCTGACGAGGTCAGCATCAAGCAGGAGATGGCGGATGCGTGTGAGCAGGTGTATGGAATCTTCGACGGCACCAAGTGGCATCGCAGCGCACTGCTCGCATTCGTCCGGGCCGAGGACCTGGCCGGGATCGTGACGGATTCGAGCGCGCCCGCCGCCGAGGTCGGGGTGTGGCGCGCGGCCGGTGTCGATGTCCTCACCGTCGACCCGGGTCCGCGAGAGCCGCCGCCGCTCCGGCCGCGCGACCTTCGTCGTGCAGTCCGCAACGACGAGGCCGGCGGCTGATGGGGACGTTCGCTGCAATCGACCTCGGCGCTCAGAGCGGACGGGTGGCCGTTGGGCGCTTCGACGGTGAGCGTTTGACCGTCTCGGACGTGCATCGCTTCCCGAACGTCCCGGTCAGAACGCGGAACACGCTCAACTGGGACATCCTTCGTCTCTACCAGGACGTGACAGACGGTCTGCGGGCAGCGGGCCGGGAGGCCGGGTACGTCGACTCTGTTGCTGCCGATTCGTGGGGCGTCGATTTCGGACTGCTGGCCCACAACGGGCGGCTGTTGCAGAATCCGGTCCACTACCGCGACGACCGTCGTGCGCGCGCGGTGGAAGGCGTGCTGGCGGAGGTGCCCGCGCGGGATCTCTACGAGCGCACGGGCATCCAGCTCATCCCGATCAACACAGTGTTCGAGCTGGGCGCAATGGCTGCAGAACACGACCCTGCGCTCGAGGTCGCCGAGACGCTGCTGTTGATCCCGGATCTGATGCACTACTGGCTCTGCGGTGCGCGCACGTCTGAGCTCACCAACGCGACGACGACGCAGTGCTTCGACCCGCGCACCGGGACGTGGGCGGTCGACGTGCTCGAGCGGCTCGACGTCCCCACGCGCTTGCTGCCGGATGTGGTCCAGCCGGGCACCAAGCTTGAACGGCTTAGCGACAGGGTGGCGACGGATACGGGGCTCGGTGGGGCGGTTGTCGTCGCCGTCGCGACCCACGACACCGGTTCGGCTGTCGCCGCAGTGCCGTTCCGTCGGCCGAGTTCTGCGTTCATCAGCGCCGGCACGTGGTCGCTCGTGGGGCTGGAGGTTCGGCAGCCTGTGATCAGCGATGCAAGTTTCGCCGCCAACCTGACCAACGAGGGCGGCGTTGGTTCGACGTTCCGGCTCCTGCGTAACGTGACCGGACTGTGGCTTCTGCATGAGTGCCGTCGCGCCTGGGCGCTCGAGGGACATGACTATTCGTTCGACCAGCTCGTCGCGCTCGCGAAGGAAGCCCCCGCGCTGCGGTCGCTGATCGAGCCGAACGATCCGGCCTTCTCCGATCAGGGCGACATGCCGGCGCGTGTGCGCGCGTTCTGCGCTCACACAGGTCAGCCCGAGCCATTCGAGCCCGGTGCGGTCGTCCGCTGCATCCTCGAGAGCCTCGCGCTCAAGCACGCGCAAACGATCGACGTACTCGCGTCCGTCACGGGCACCGCTCCGGAGGAAATTCATCTCGTGGGTGGCGGTTCGCGCAACGACCTGCTCTGCCGTTGGACCGCAGGCGCCGCCGGGCTCCCTGTCTTGGCCGGCCCGGAAGAGGCGACCCTCCTGGGCAACTTCCTCGTCCAGGCGATGTCGCTCGGCGAGCTTGCGTCGATCCACGAAGGACGCGAGATCGTGCGCGCATCGTTCGCAGCGACGATCTACGACCCGCAGGACACGGCGGTCTGGCGAGAGGCGCGGGAGCGGTTCGCGAGGGCCGTCGCCTTGCCGACGTTGGAGGTGCGAGCATGAGCGTCCCTCGCCTTCGGCTCGCTCCCGTGGGGGAAACCATGTTTCCGCCGCGCGCCCTCTTCTTTAGATGTCGCCTCAGGGGCGCTGGCGCTGCGACCGTCACCACAACCCCTGAGGAGAAAGGAGGGGGAAACCTTCCGGTTTCCCCTTGCGCCCCTTCCACCGCTCATAGGCCAGAGGTTGGCCTATGAGCGTCGCAAACGCGCTCGACAGGACTCCCGCACCGGAGGATCGGTGGGACGACGCAAGCTCAGCAGGGTTGAGTTCCCTCGACGCGCTCGTTTATCGCTCGAATCTCCTTGGATCGGACCGTGCTCTGGCCAACCAGGGTGGTGGCAACACATCCTCGAAAGGCGCCGCGGTCGACCATTCGGGCCGCGAGCAGCGCGTGCTCTGGGTGAAGGGCTCTGGCACCGACCTCGCGACGATCACCCCTGGTGGATTCGCCGTCCTACGGCTCGACGAGATCGTCCCCCTTCGTCGGCGCGAGGAGATGGACGACACGGCGATGGTCGACTTTCTACGCCGCTGCGCACTCGATCCCGACCAGCCGCGCCCATCGATCGAGACGCTGTTACACGCGTTCATCGCCGCCCCTCAAGTCGACCACACCCATCCCGACGCAGTCATCGCGTTGACGTCCTCACCGAACGGGCGCAAGCTGGCCGAGGAGACATTCGGCGAAGAGGCTGTCTGGCTCGACTACCAGCGTCCGGGCTTCGACATGTCACGCCGTATTGCCGAGCTCCTGGACGCCAACCCATTGGCCCGCGCGGTGCTGCTCGAGAAGCACGGGCTGGTGACCTGGGGAGATTCGGGCGAAGAAAGCTACCGGCGCACGATCGAGTTCGTCTCTCGGGCCGCGAGCGCGATCGAGAAGGCCGGCTCCGGGCGCTTCGGGCTGGGAGGCCCAAAGCTCGCGGAGTGCGGCGAGCAAGACGCTCGGTTCCTCCTCCTGGCGTCACTTCCAGCTCTCCGTGGAGCATTGTTGGCCGACGCGGACGGCGTCGTGCTCGAAGTCGACCGTAGTTCCGAGGCGGTCGCATTCGCTTCTTCAGTAAGGGCCCCCGAAGTCAGTCAAGTCGGTGCGCCGTGCCCCGATCACTTGATCAATACGAAACACAAGCCACTCGCGATCGATTTCGATCCGTCGAGTGATGGAACCGCGGACTTGAACGATGCTCTCCGCGATGGCGTGGCCGCATACGGGGACTGGTACCGCAAGTACTACGAACGAAATGTCAGCGACGAGAGTCGGGCCTTTCCGATGGATCCGGCCGGTCCCCGGGTTGTTCTGATCCCCGGCGTCGGCATCGTCACCAGCGGCAGCGACGCGACACGTGCGCGGACGGCTCGTGATCTCTACCATCGCGCGATCGCAGTGGAGGACACGGCAGATGCGATCGGCGGATTCCGCTCTCTCACCGAGGCCGAGGCATTCGCAATCGAGTACTGGCCTTTGGAGCGGTACAAGCTCGCGCAGGCTCCGCCGCCTCGGGAGCTTGCAGGCCGGATCGCCGTCATTACCGGCGGAGCGAGCGGCATCGGGCGTGCGACGGCTCGTTTGCTCGCCCACCTTGGCGCGCATGTAGTCGTTGCCGACCTCAACCACGAGGGAGCCGAGGCGGTTGCCGAGGAGATAGTCGGTGCTTGCGGCCTCCGCCGTGCGGTTGCCGCCCATGTCGATGTCACCGACGAGAACGCGGTTGCCGAGATGATGGAGCGGACGGTTCTGGAATACGGAGGGCTCGACATCCTCGTCGCCTCGGCCGGGCTCGCGACGAGCGCGCCGGTCACGGAGACGACGCTCGAGGAGTGGGAGCTCAATTACGCCGTCCTGGCACGCGGCTACTTCCTCTGCGCCCGTGAAGCGTTTCGCGTCCTGCTCAAGCAGGACCGTGGCGGCTCGATCGTCTTCGTGGGATCGAAGAACGCGCTCGTCGCCGGAGCGAATGCCGCAGCGTATTCATCAGCAAAGGCGGCCTCTCTGCATCTCGCGCGTTGCCTGGCTGAGGAGGGCGGACCTCACGGGATTCGCGTCAATACCGTCAACCCAGATGCCGTGATCCAGGGCTCGGGTATCTGGTCGTCGGACTGGAAGGCGGAGCGCGCAAGCACGTATGGCGTTACTGAAGATGACCTCCAGAGTTTCTACAGCGGGCGAACGAAGCTCGGAGTCAGTGTTTATCCGGAGGACGTGGCCGAGGCGATCGCCTTTCTCGCCGGCCCCCGCTCGGCTAAGTCGACCGGAAACGTGATCAACGTCGACGGCGGTGTCACCGCCGCCTACCCCAGGTAGTGCGAAGGAGGCGCACGATCCAATCGATTCGTCAGTCAACCCGCACGCGAAAGGAACCATCAATGCACAAGCGCAGATGGACGATTATGGCGGCGGCGGCGCTGCTCGTTGCAGGAGTCGCCGTGACGGCCGCGCTGGCGGCCAATAGTCGCTCGACGGCAGGCAAGACGTTTTACTTCATCCCCAAGGACACGCTCAACCCGTACGAGGTCATCGCCGACCGGGGCGGCAAGATCGCCCTCACGAAGCTCGGTCACACGCAGGTCGTCGCGTCTGGCACGCAGGACACCGCTGCGGCTCAGCAACCGGCGATCCAGGCTGCGATCCAGGCGCATGCGGCAGGCATCGTCATCGCCGGCAACGACCCGCAGGCCGTGTGTCCAGCGCTCAAGCAGGCTCAGACGCAGGGCACGAAGGTCATCGCGTTCGACTCGGACGTGAACTGCCGCCAGCTCTTCATCAACCAGGCGGACACCCCGACGATCGGCCGGAGCCAGATCAAGCTGTTGGGCAAGCTGATGAACTACAAGGGTCAGTTCGCGATTCTGTCGGCGGCGTCGACGGCCACGAACCAGAATGCGTGGATCAAGTACATGAAGCTCGAGCTGAAGAAGCCGGTCTACAAGAACATGAAGCTCGTGAAGATCTACTACGGCAACGACAACCCGGCTCAGTCGCGGCAGGCGACGGTGAGCATGCTGCAGGCGTACCCGAACCTGAAGGGGATCGAGTCGCCCACGACCGTCGGGATCTCGTCGGCCGCGCAATACCTCTCCACCTCGAAGTACAAGGGGAAGGTCGTGCTCACGGGCCTCGGCCTGCCGAGCCAGATGAAGAAGTACGTGCATGACAAGACGGTGACTGCGTTCCAGCTCTGGAACCCCGAGGACCTGGGGTATCTCGCGGGCTACGCGATTGCGGCGTTCGCCGACGGCAAGGTCACCGGCAAGGTCGGCCAGACGTTCACGGCCGGCAAGCTCGGCAAGTACACGATCATCAACGGCCCGGACAAGCGGCCGCAGGTTATTCTCGGACCGCCGTTTACGTTCACCATCAAGAACGTCGACAAGTTCAAGTTCTAGGAACGAGCAGACGAGGGGGGCGCCGAGTCGCGAGCGCCCCCCTCACTGGACCGTTTTGACGACAACGAATCCCGAACCACTGCTCTCTCTGGAGCACGCCCAAAAGAGCTTCGGCGCTGTCCACGCCCTCGAGGACGGCGACATCGAGCTGTTCGGCGGCGAGGTGCACGGCCTCGTCGGCGAGAACGGTGCCGGTAAGTCGACCCTTGTCAAGATCCTCGCCGGTGTGCACCGACCGGACGGCGGGCGACTCGTGCTCAACGGCGAGGACGCCATCTTCGACAACGCCAAGCAGTCACAGGCCGCCGGGATCGCGATCATCTTTCAGGAGCCGACGCTTTTCCCCGACCTGAGCGTCGCCGAGAACATCTTCGTCGGCATGCAGCCGCTCAAGCGCTTCCGCCGCATCGACGGTAGGCGGATGCGGCGCGAGGCGGCCGCCGTCTTCGAACAGCTCGGCGTCCGTCTCGACCCCGACCGCCTGGCGCGCGGGCTCTCGATCGCCGACCAGCAGCTAGTCGAGATCGCCAAGGCGTTGACGACGAACGCGCGGGTGATCGTGATGGACGAACCCACCGCCGCCCTTGCAGGCACGGAGGTCGACCGGCTGTTTGGAATCGTCGAGTCATTGCGGTCGCGGGGCAATGCGGTGCTCTTCGTCTCGCACCGCCTGGAGGAGATCTTCGAGATCTCTCAGCGCGTCACCGTGATGCGCGACGGCCGCCAAGCCGATCGACGAGCTGTCGATCGAATCGGTGATCCGGGCGATGGTTGGCCGTGACATGGACGCCCTGTTCCCGAAGGTGCCGACCGAGCCGGGCCCAGTCGTCCTGGAGGTCGACCGGCTGACACGGGAGGGCGTGTTCGCCGACGTCTCGTTCAAGGTGCGGAGCGGTGAGATCGTCGCCCTCGCCGGCCTCGTGGGCGCCGGCAGGACGGAGGTCGCGCGCGCAATCTTCGGAATCGATCGTTGGGACGCAGGGGCGGTTGAGATCTCCGGTAGGCGGCTCCCGCCCGGCTCGCCAACTGCCGCCATGCGCGCGGGCATCGGGCTCGTCCCCGAGGATCGGCGTCAGCAGGGGCTCGTCATGGGCTTTTCGATCGAGCGCAACATCGCGCTTGCCTCGCTCGACAATATTCAACGTGGGGGACTCATTCCGCGCGGCGCCGAGCGGAGCTTCGCGAAGGACTGGGCGCTCCGGCTGCAACTGAAGTACGGAAAGCTGACGAACCCCGTCTGGACACTCTCGGGCGGCAATCAACAAAAGGCGGTGCTGGCGAAGTGGCTGGCGCGCAAACCGACGCTGTTGATCGTCGACGAACCGACGCGCGGCATCGACGTCGGCACGAAGGCCGAGGTGCACCGCCTGCTCTCCGAGCTCGCCACCCAGGGAGTGGCCGTGCTCATGATCTCTTCGGAGCTTCCGGAGGTGCTCGGGATGGCCGACCGCATCGTCGTGCTCTTCGAGGGTCGTGTCATGCGCGAGTTCCCGCGCGCTGAAGCAACCGAGGACGCGCTGATGCACGCGGCCACTGGGATGGTCGAGGAAGCGGCGTGACCGCGGTCGCCGAAGAGCGGAAGGGCGTCCAGCCGCACGTCAGCTCGCGTGCGCTGGCGGAGATGGTGTTCCGCTTCCGTGAGCTCGGCATCGTGCTCGCGCTCGTGCTCGTGGTCGGTGCGACGACGATCGACAATCACCTCTTCCTCAGCGCGACGAACGTGCAGCAGGTCCTCTCGGCCGCATCGATAATCGCTCTTCTTGCGATTGGCGAGACCATCGTCATCATCACGCGCAACGTCGACCTTTCCATCGGCTCGGTACTCGGCATCTCCGCATATGCGACCGGTGATCTCTACGTACACCATCCCCATGTCCCGCTCGCGCTCGTGTTCCTGCTCGCGCTCGGAATCGGCGTTGGGTGCGGGATCGTCAACGGCCTGATCGTGACGGTCGCGCGCGTCCCGAGTCTCGTCGTCACGCTCGGAATGCTCTACATCATCCGAGGAATCGACGGTGCGTGGGCCGGCGGTAACCAGGTGAACGCCTCGATGTTGCCCGACAGCTTCAACAAGATCGGCTACGGCACGATCGCCGGCGTTCCGTACCTCGGAATCATCGCCATCGTCGCCGTCGCGGTTGCAACCTACGCAATGCGCACGTTTCGGACTGCGCGTGACTTCTACGCGATCGGCTCGGATCCCGATGCCGCGCGTGTCGCGGGCATCCCCGTCGGCTGGCGCGTGTTCCTCGCCTTCGTGCTCAGTGGCGCGATCGCCGGCGTTGCCGGGGCCGTCTGGCTCTCGTACTACGGGTCGGTCGACGCGATCGCGGGTGACGGCTATGAGTTTCAGGTCATTGCCGCGGTCGTCGTCGGAGGCGTCGCAATCTTCGGCGGTAGCGGCAGCGTTCTCGGAGCTGCGCTCGGCGCCCTCCTGCTGAACACGATCAACAGCGCACTCGTCGTCGTAAACGTTTCGTCGTTCTGGAGCCAAGCGCTCGCCGGGGGGCTGCTCGTCGGCGCGATCGCCTTCGACCGGTTGATCGCGGTGCGCGTCGCGCCCGCGCTGCGGACTCGGAGGAGAGCACGTGTCTGACCTCGGCTTCCAGCCGCACGACGAGCCTCCGGCGGCGGAAGCGGCAAGGCGCACCGGGATCGGCGTGTTCGTGCGCTGGGAAGTCCTCCTGCTCGTGCTCCTCGGCGGCACGATCGCTTACGGGGCCAACGCCTCGCCGTACTTTCTGCAGTCCACCAACCTCTTCTACATCAGCTTGAACGTCGGCGAAGTCGCGATCATGGCGCTCCCGCTCACCCTGATCGTCGTCACCGGCGAGATCGACCTCTCGGTCGCGTCAATGCTCGGCCTCAGCGGAGTTTTGATGGCCGAGCTCTTCAAACACGGTTGGCCGATCTGGCCCGCGATGATCATGGCTGTCGTCCTCGGCGCATTCCTCGGTGCGGTAAACGGCTTTCTCGTCACACGCATGGGTCTCCCTTCGCTTGCGGTGACAATCGGGACGCTGACGCTCTATCGCGGCATCGCACAGGGAATCCTGCCGACGGACACAATTGGCGGCTTTCCGACCGGCCTGGCGAGCATCGGCGTCGTTCCGATCCCACACACGCACATCCCGTATTCGATCGCGTTCTTCCTCGCGCTCGCCGTCGTCTTCGGCATCGTTCTGCACGCCACACCGCTCGGTCGCGCGATCTTCGCCATCGGTGCCGGCCGAGAGGCCGCCTTCTTCGCAGGCATCCGCGTCAAGCGGATCAAGTTCTGGCTTTACGTCCTCTCCGGAACGCTGAGCGGTTTCGCTGGTGTGCTGTGGACGCTTCGTTTCGCATCCGCCCGTTACGACGCCGGCGTGGGTATGGAGCTCCTCGTGGTCACGATCGTCCTGCTCGGCGGCATTTCGATCTTCGGCGGTCGCGGCACGATCGCAGGTGTGATCGTCGCTGTGGCTATTCTCGGGACTCTGCAAACGGCGCTGACGGCCGACCTCATACCTGCGCAGGACCAGAACATCGTCGTCGGCGCACTCCTGATTGCAAGTGTCATCGTCCCGAACGGCGGCGAGCTCTACCGGCGCGCGCGCACACGGCTGCGAAGCGCTGAAGCCCGCCGCCACGCTGCCGCCGCCGCGCAGGGGGAAGGGCCATGAAACAGACCGCAGCGCCGCGTATCGGCATCTTCGGCATCGGCCTCGCCGCGTACTGGCCGCAGTTCGAGGGGCTGCGGGAGCGGCTCGAGGGGTATCAGCAGGGCATCCAGGCGCGGCTCGAGGCGATGGGCGCAGAGGTCGTGTCGGCGGGGCTGGTGGACACGGCGCCGGCCGCACGAAACGCCGGCGCGAATCTCGCCGCCGCCCGCGTCGATCTCGTCATGGTCTACCCGGCAACCTACGCGACGTCGTCGCAAGTGCTGCCGATTGTGCAGGCAGCCGGGGCGCCGGTTGTCATCCTGAACCTGCAGCCGACGCGCACGCTCGACTACGAAAGAATGACGACAGGCGAGTGGCTCGCCAACTGCTCCGCATGCTGCGTTCCCGAGATCGCGGGCGCACTCACGCGTGCTCGGATCCACTACAGGACAGTTACCGGGACGCTTCTGGACGGCGATCCGGCATGGGACGTACTGCGCGAGTGGCTTGACGCGGCACACGCGGTGCACAGCCTGCGGACGGCCCGCATCGGCTTCCTCGGTCATACCTATCCGGGGATGCTCGACATGTACTCCGACTTCACGCAGGTGCAGGCGCAGACCGGAGCGCACGTCGAGGTGTTGGAGATCGACGACCTCGTCGAGCGCGTTGAGTCGGCCAAAACCGCCGAGGTCGAGCGCAAAGGCGAGGAAATCCGCGAGACCTTCGACCTCGCCGATGCCGGCGTCGACCCGATCGCGGCCGACATTACGCCCGAGATCTTCGCTTGGTCGGCGCGCGTCGCGGTCGGCCTGGACCGCCTGGTCGAGGACTTCGAGCTCGACGGACTGACGTACTACTACCGCGGCATCGGCGGCAACGCCGCCGAGCGGGTCACGGCCGGGTTGATCGTGGGCAATTCGCTCCTCACCGCGCGTGGCGTTCCCGCGTCGGGCGAGGGCGACTTGAAGACGAACGTCGGGATGCTCTTGCTCGACCGGCTGGGCGCAGGCGGCTCATACACCGAGTTCTACGCCCTCGACCACGACGACGCGTTCGTCCTGATGGGGCACGATGGCCCCGGCCACCTGGCGATCGCCGAAGGTCGACCCGTCGCCCGCGCTCTCAAGCTCTATCACGGTAAAGCGGGCGCCGGCCTCTCGATCGAGATGAAGGTTCGCCCGGGACCGGTGACGATCCTCGGAGTCACACAGACCGCCGATGGACGCTTGAAGTTGATTGCGGCTGAGGGCGAATCGATCGCGGGGCCAACGTTCCGAATCGGAAACACGAACTCTCGGATCCGCTTCGCGGCGGCGCCAACCGCGTTTTTCGACGCTTGGTGCGCCGAGGGCCCGACACATCACGTTGCCCTCGGAGTCGGGCATCAGGTTGCGCGTCTGCGTAAGATCGGCGACCTCCTGGGTCTCGAGCTGGCTGTCGTCGAGTAGCTCAGCTCAGTGAATTCGCGAATGCGCATCGGGCTCTTCGTCACGTGTTTGGGCGACACGCTCTTCCCCGAGGCGCCGAGAGCGGCCGTCACCGTGCTGGAGCGGCTCGGGCACGACGTGGTGTTCCCGCGGGAGCAGACCTGCTGCGGACAGCTCCATCAGAACAGCGGGTATCTCGATGAGGCGCAGGCGCTCGCACGCAGGTTCACCCGGATCTTCGGCGATTTCGACGCCGTCGTCTCACCGTCGTCGTCCTGTGTCGGCGCAGTGCGTGAGCTGAGCCCGGAGATCGCACCGCGTGTCTTCGAGCTGTCGGAGTTCCTGGTCGGGCAGCTCGGCGTCGAGGATGTTGGCGCGTACTTCCCTCATCGCGTCACCTACCACCCGACGTGCCATTCGTTGCGAGTGGTGCGGGTCGGTGCCGCGCCGCTGCGGCTGCTGCGCGCGGTGCGGGACATCGAGCTCGTCGAGCTTCCGGAAGCAGACGAATGCTGTGGTTTCGGCGGGACGTTTGCGGTCAAGAACGCGGACACCTCGACGGCGATGCTCGAGGACAAGTGCCGGTGCGTGCTCGCGACTGGTGCAGAGATTGTCACGGCCGTGGACGGGTCGTGCCTGATGCAGATCGGCGGCGGCCTTTCGCGGCAGGGAGCGGGGGTCCGCACGATGCACCTCGCCCAGATTCTCGCTTCGTGACGTCGTTTCCCGAGGCCGCACGGATCGCGCTCGGCGACGGCCAGCTGCGCCACAATCTGCGCAACGCGACGACCACGATTCGCGACAAGCGCGCACGCGTCGTCGCCGAGGTGCCCGACTGGGAGGAGTTGCGGGAAGCGGGCCGCGCAATCAAGGAAGACGTCATGCGGCGGCTCGACGAGTATCTGCTCCAATTCGAAGAATCGGTGCAAGCCGCGGGCGGCCGGGTCCACTGGGCACGCGACGCAGCCGAGGCGAACGCGATCGTGCTCGCTGTCGCCCGTGCGCACGACGCGACCGAGGTCGTCAAGGTGAAATCACTGACTACCGACGAAATAGGTCTCAACGAAGCGCTGGCCACCGGCGGAGTGCACGCGATCGAGACCGACTTTGCCGAGCTGATCCTGCAGCTCGACGGCGATTGGCCGTCGCACATCCTCGTCCCGGCGATTCATCGCAATCGCTCCGAGATCCGCGATCTGTTCATGCGCACGATTGCGGACGGGCGAGAGCTCTCGGACGATCCGCGCGAGCTCGCGGATACGGCGCGGCTTTACCTGCGCGAGAAGTTCCTCGACGCGAAGGTGGGAGTCAGCGGTGCGAACTTCGGTGTCGCGGAGACCGGGACGGTCGTCGTCGTCGAGTCGGAAGGCAACGGGCGGATGTGCACGACGCTGCCACCGGTGCTCGTGACGGTGCTCGGCATCGAGAAGCTCGTCCCGACGTTCGCCGACCTCGAGGTCTTCCTCCAGCTCCTGCCGCGGTCCTCGACGGGTGAGCGGATGAACCCGTACACATCGCTCTGGACCGGTGTGACGGTCGGTGACGGACCTCAAGAGCTCCACGTGGTCCTCCTGGACAACGGACGGACGCGCGTGCTCTCCGACGAGGTGGGTCGGCAGGCGCTCCACTGCATTCGCTGTAGCGCGTGCCTGAACGTCTGCCCGGTGTACACGCGGACGGGCGGCCACGCGTACGGCTCGGTCTACCCCGGCCCGATCGGCGCGATCCTCACGCCGCAGCTGCGCGGTGTCGCGAACGCCAAGTCGTTGCCGTACGCATCGAGCTTGTGCGGCGCCTGCTACGAGGTCTGCCCCGTGAAGATCGACATTCCGAGCGTGCTCCTGCATCTGCGAGCGCAGACGGAGAAGGATGTCGCGGAGCGGATCGCGATGCGCTCGCTCGCTCGTATCTTCGGGAACGCACGGCTTTACGAGTGGGCGCAGAAGCTCGCGCGGGCCGGCGACAGACCGGCCCGTCGTGTGCCGGGCCCGCTCGCCGCGTGGACGCAGACTCGCGATCTGAAGCCGTTTGCGAAGGAGACCTTCCGGGAGTGGTGGAGCCGTGAGCGAGGCGCGTGACGAGATTCTGGCGCGGACGCGCGCCGCGATCAGCGAAGGCGCACCACCCGACCCCGTCGCACGCGCATATCGCACGACGGGCCTCCTCGACGATGCGGGCCGGGTCGCCCTCCTGAGCGAGCGCCTTCTCGACTATCGCGCCCGTGTCGAGCGGACGACGGCAGCGGCTCTGGGCGACCTGCTCGGCGAGCTTGCGCGCGGCGGCCGTATCGGCGTCCCGCGGGGTCTCCCCGAAACGTGGCGACCGGCCAACTCTGTCGACGTCGACGGCTTGAGCACGCACGAGCTTGATGCTCTCGACGGCGTCATCACGGGGTGCACGGTTGCGATCGCCGAGACCGGCACGCTCATCCTCTCCGGCGGAGCAATGGAGGGCAGGCGCGCGCTCACGCTCGTCCCGGACGTCCACATCTGCGTCGTTCGCACGGATCAGATCGTGGAGACGGTGCCTGAGGCGTTCGCTGCGCTTCGTGGTCGCGAGCGTCGACCTCTCACGCTCGTGTCGGGCCCGTCGGCCACCTCCGACATCGAACTGGAACGAGTCGAGGGCGTCCACGGACCGCGGACGCTCATCGTCGTGATCCTGAGGGAGGCAGATTGAGATGACCCAACGGTTGGGATTCGTTCTGCGCGTGAAGCCGGACCGGGTTGACGAGTACGTTCTCGCCCACCGCGAGGTCTGGCCGGAGATGCTCGAAGCGCTGAAGGGCGCCGGAATCCGGAACTACACGATCTTCCGCGCGGGGAACGAGATGTTCGGGTATTTCGAGACCGACGATCTCGCGCGCGCCGAAACCTACCTCGCGGCCCAGGAAGTCAACGCACGGTGGCAGGATGCGATGGCCGACCTGCTGGAGGAACGCGTCCAGGATCAGGGCCCGTCGCCGCTCGAGGAAATCTTTCGTCTCGCTTGATCGCCGCCTAGGTGTAGAAGCGCGAGCGCGCCTCGGCCACAGCCGCGTGGACGTCGGCGGGGCCCGGCGCGACACGAGGGCGAGGCGAGTCGGGTGCTTCGAAGCTTCCGTCGCGCACCTGGCCCGCCACGAGCTCGTGCGCGTCGCGGAACGGGATTCCTTCGGCGACCAGTGCTTCGGCAGCGTCCGTTGCCGAAACGAGCGGATCGCTGCACGCAGCCGCGAGCCGCTCGCGGTTGCGAAGACCGGCTCTTTGTCCTCCTGCAGGTCGCGGTTGTAGGCGAGCGGGAGACTCTTGACCGTGGCAAGCAATCCGGTGAGGCGGCCGATCGCCGCTCCGGCCTTGCCGCGGGCAAGCTCGGCCACGTCGGGGTTCAGCTTCTGCGGCATCATCGACGACCCCGTCGCCGCTTCCTCGGGCAAGCGGATGAAGCCGAACTCGGCTGTGCACCAGAGAACGAGCTCCTCGCCGATGCGCGAGAGATGCGTGCCGAGCATCGCGCACGCATAGAGATAGTCGAGCGCGAAGTCGCGGTCGCCGACCGCGTCGAGGGAATTCCGGAGCTGTGCTCCTGGCGGCGGCGGCAGCTCGAGGGTCGAGCCTGCGAGCGCCCCGGCTCCGAGCGGCCATGGCCGCGCCGCTTCGGCGGCGAGCCGGAAGCGATCGCGGTCGCGGTCGAGCATCTCGACCCAGGCGAGCAGTTGGTGCCCAACGGTGATCGGCTGTGCGCGCTGCAGATGCGTGTAGCCGGGCATGGGCGTCTCGGCCTCTTCCTCGGCCCGGGCGATGACGGACAGCGCGAAACCGCGGATCGCCGTCACCGCCTCGACGCACGCATCCGCGACGTAGAGCCGCAGGGCGGCGGCGACCTGATCGTTCCGCGACCGCCCGGCATGGATCTTGCGGCCCACAGTGCCGAGGAGCCGCTCGATCGTGGAATGAACGTCCTCGTCGTCAGGCTCCGTCTCTCCATCGACGGCGATCCAATCGAGCGCCGTCTCGACGTCGTGCAGCTCCGTGTCGGAGAGCAGCCCGCCTTCGTGAAGGCGACGCGCATGAACCCGCGTCGCAAGGCAGTCGTACGGCAGCAGTTCGGCGTCGTCTGCGCGCAGGAAGTCCCAGACCGCCTGCGCGACCTCGATGTCGACGCGGCCGGACCAGAGCGTCACGCGACCTGGACCCGTTTCCGTGCGGCGACGAGGTCGGTCTCCAGCGCGGTGATCCCGATGAAGCCCTCCGCCGCGTCGTGGGGGAAGGTCTCGCCGATGCCGTACGAGGCGAGTGACTCCGAGTAGAGCGCGTGCTCGGACCGGCGACCGGACACGACCGCCGCACCCGGCTGGAGTGACAAACGCACGTCACCCGCGACGAGCTCCTGCGTCGCTGCGAAGAACGCGTCGTACGCACTGCGCACCGGCGCGAACCAGCCGCCGTCGTAAACGAGCTTCGCCCATTTCGGCTCGAGCTCGCGCTTGGCCTCCAGCTCGCCCTTCGTCAGGACGAGCTCTTCGAGCGCGCGGTGCGCGCCGATCAGCGCCAGGGCCGCGGGTGCCTCGTAGAGCTCGCGGCTCTTGATGCCGACGGCGCGGTTCTCGATCATGTCGATCCGACCGATTCCATACGCCCCCGCGCGCTCGTTGAGCAAACCGACGAGCGCGTAGAGCGGCAGCTCCTCTCCGTCGACGGCAACCGGGAGCCCCTCTTCGAACGAGACGACGACGTCTGTCGGGGCGGGGGCTGCCGCGAGCTCGGCCGTGAGGAGGAACGCGTCCTCGGGCGGCGCCGTCCAGGGATCCTCGAGGATTCCCGCCTCGATCGCCCGGCCGAACAGGTTGTCGTCAATCGAGTACGGCGATTCCGCCTTCGCCTCGACCGGGATGCCGCGTTCCTCGGCGTAGGCGATCTCGGCATCACGTGTCCAGACGCGGTCGCGCAGCGGCGCGATCACCTTCACGCCCGGGTACTTCGCCTTGAACGCAAGCTCGAAGCGGAGCTGGTCGTTGCCCTTGCCCGTGCAACCGTGCACGACCGCATCGGCGCCGAGCTCGAGCGCGACCTCCGCGACCGCCGCGGCGATCACGGGGCGCGAGAGCGCCGAGACGAGCGGGTACTTCCCTTCGTAGAGCGCGTTCGCGAGCAGCGCCTTTGCCACCTGTTCGTCGGCGAAGGCCTCCTTCCGGTCGAGCAGCAGAACGTCGTCCGCTCCGGCGAGCTTGCCGCGCTCGACGGCCGGGTCGAAGCTCGCTTCCTGTCCGACGTCGACGAGCACGGCCACGACCTCGTCGAAACCGTAGTCCTCCTTCAGCCACGCAATCGCGCAGCTCGTGTCGAGCCCGCCCGAGTAGGCGAGGACGGCGATGCCGTTCACTGGCTTTCTCCTTCCAGGTGATGTTGCAGCTGATCTGCGAGTGCCGTGCCGCTGCCCTCGCGTGCCGCGACGAAGATGGTGTCGTCGCCGGCGACCGTGCCGGCGACGTCCGCGAGGCCCGCAGCGTCGATCGCCCGTGCGAGCGCGTTCGCGGTGCCGGGCGGGGTCTGGATCACGACGATGGTGCCGGTCGGGACGATGGAGAGGGCCCAGCGGCGCAAGGCCGAGGCGAGCTCGCCGAGTCGCGAGAGATCGGCCGCGCCCGGAGGCGCGTACACGAGCTTGCCGTCCTCGTTCCGCACCTTGACGAGCCCGAGGTCCGCGACGTCTCGTGAGACGGTCGTCTGGACGGCGTCGAAGCCTGCAGCGCGGAGCGCATCGGCCAGCTCGGTCTGCGTCGACAGCTTCTGCTCCGAAACGAGGCGCAGAATCGCGCCCTGTCGCTCGAACTTCTTCATGCCAGCACCTCCTCGAGGACTGCGAGTGCCTGCTCGATCTCGGCGGTCGTGATGATCAACGGGGGCGTGAGCCGGAGCACGTCGGTCCCGGCGGTTCCGACGAGCAGTCCACGTTCCGCGCAGGCCGCGACGACGTCTCCCGGCGTGCGGTCGAGCTCCGCGCCCAGCATTAAGCCGGCGCCACGCACCGCTCGGATGCCTTCGAGCTCGGCGAGGCCCGCGGCCAGCACGAGACCGTTTGCCGTGACGGTTGCGAGGAACTCGTCCGTCAGCTCGTCGCAGACTGCGGCGGCGGCTGCGCATGCGACCGGATTACCGCCGAACGTGCTCGCGTGGTCGCCCGCTGCAAATCCCTCCGGCGCCTCGTCGCTGACGAGCAGGCAGCCGATCGGGAGGCCGTTGGCGAGGCCCTTGGCGAGCAGCACGCCGTCGGGGCGCACGCCCAGGCGTTCGTAGGCGAAGAACGAGCCCGTCCGGCCGACGCCCGTCTGCACCTCGTCGAAGAGGAGAACGGCACCGGCCTCGTCTGCGAGCCGGCGAGCGGCGGCGACGAACGGGGCGTCGAGCACGTGCACTCCGCCTTCGCCCTGCACGGGCTCCAGCAGGATGCACCCCGTGTCGGCTGAGATCGCGGCGTCGAGCGAGGCGACGTCGTTACGGCTCGCGAACTGAACGTGCGGGAGCAGCGGCTCGAAGGGGGTCCGCTTGGCGGCCTGGCCGGTCACCGAGAGCGCGCCGATCGTGCGGCCGTGAAAGGAGTCGTCGAGGGCGACGATGCCCGGTTTGCCGGTTGCCTTGCGCGCGTACTTCAGTCCCGCCTCGATCGACTCCGAACCCGAGTTGCAGAAGAACGCCTGCGCTCCGCCTGCCCTTGCCGAGAGCCGCTGCGCGAGCTCGACCATCGGCTCGCTCCAGTAGAGATTCGACACGTGCCAGAGCCGTGCGAGCTGACCTTGGGCGGCGGCCAGCGGCGCGGGATGGCAGTGCCCGAGGCCGACGACGGCGATCCCGGCCAGGAAATCGAGGTAAGCGCGGCCGTCGGCGTCGTAAAGGGTCGCGCCCTCGCCGCGGACGAAGGTCAGGTCCTGGCGGTCGTAGACCGGAAGGACTGGAGCGAGCCGAAGGCGAGCGACGCTCATGCGACGACCGCCGTCTCGCCGATTTCCGTGACCACGCCGTTGCGCGCGGCGATCACCGCGGCGCGCAGCTTCGGAACGATGCCGCCGACGAACGTGCCGTCGCCGACCAGTCGATCGGCCTCGGCGACCGCGATGCTCGTGAGGACGTCACCATCGTGGAAGACTCCCGCGACGTCGGAGACGAAGAGAAGCCGGTCGGCCTCGAGCCCCACCGCGAGCGCAGCGGCAGCGTCGTCGGCGTTGACATTCAGCGGACCGACGCCGAGCGGCGCGACAACCGGAATGCGGCCGGCCATGAGTGTCTCCACGACCGCTCGCGGCCGGCTGGGCAGGGGATCCCCGACCCAACCGAGGGCGGGGAGCTGAACGGCATGGAGCCCGATCTCATCTCCGAAGAGACCGACCGCACGCGTGCCGAGCGCGGCGCACAGCGCCCGGTTGACGGCGCCAAACGACGAACGCACGACGGCCAGGCCTGCCTTCGTGGTGACACGCCGGCCGCCGATGAACTCGACCGGGATCCCGAACCGTTCCATCTCCTCGGAGATCTGCGGTCCGGCGCCGTGAACGACACACACGTCATGACCTGCCTCGGCGAGCTTCAGGACCAGGCCGGCCGACTCGTTTGCGACGCCGCCACCGCATTTGACGACGATGAGGCTCACGAGCGGTACTCCGCGTTGATGCGGACGTAGTCGTACGACAGATCGCTCGTCAGGTAGTTCGCGGATCCGTCGCCGAGCGCGAGGTCGAGGCTGATCGTGCACCCGGCGCCAACGAGTTGCGGCTCGACATCCTGCGGCGCGCCGGCGTCGACGACGCGCACTCCCGCAAGGTCGAGCGTGACGCGAGCGGGGTCGAGTTGTGCGTAGCCGCCGTTGTAGGGCGCCGAGCCGGCGGCTGCCAGCACTCGCCCCCAGTTGGCGTCCCGTCCGAACAGCGCCGTCTTCACGAGCGGCGAGGTTGCGATGCGGCGTGCGATCGCCTTCGCCTCGAGATCGCTGGCGGCACCACTGACGCTGATCTCGGCCGTGAAGGTCGTGCCCTCGCCGTCGGCGACGATCTGGCCGGCGAGGTCGGCGCAGACCGCGCGCAGAGATTCGTCGAACGCTGCGTCATTGGCTGCGGATCGCGTCACGCCACTTGCGCCGTTCGCGAGCAGGACGACCGTGTCGTTCGTCGAGCATTCGCCGTCGACGGAGATGGCGTTGAAGCTCTCGTCGACCGCGCCGCGCAGGGACTCCCCTGCCTCGCCGGGCTCGAGCGGATAGTCCGTCGTGACGACGGCGAGCATCGTCGCCAGATTGGGATGGATCATCCCCGAGCCCTTGGCCATTCCACCGACGGTGAAGTCCGGTCCGTGGGCGACCGCCTGCTTCGCGTGTGTGTCGGTCGTGAGGATCGCCTCGGCCGCGTCGGCGCCGCCGGTCTCCGAGAGCGACTTGGACGCGGTTCGCAGCGCAGGCAGGACCTTGTCGAGTGCGAGCCGCTTCCCGATCAGGCCGGTCGAAAGCACCAGGACCTCCTCGACGCTGAGGCCGAGCAGCCGCGCGGCCTCGGCGGCGGTGGCACGGGCGTCGAGCTCGCCGCGGAGGCCTGTGGCAGCGTTCGCGGAGCCGGAGTTGATCACGACGGCTTGCGGCTCTGCGAGCTCGAGATGCTCCTTGGAGATGACGACCGGAGCCGCTTGCATGCGGTTCGCGGTGAACATCGCCGCGCCGGCTGCCGGAGTGAGCGTGCGCACGATCGCCAGGTCGGGTGCACTGCGGCGCAGGCCCGAGTGAACGCCGCAAGCAACAAAGCCTTTTGCTGCGGTGACGCTCATACGAGCACACCCGTCAAGCGCAGGCCCGCGGTCTCCTCGAGACCGAGCGCCAGGTTCGCGTTCTGCACCGCCTGGCCGGCAGCCCCTTTGCCGAGATTGTCGAGGGCGCAGACCACGATCGTCGTCCCGGTCGAGCGGTCCTCGAACAGCGCGACCTCAGCCGTGTCGGTTCCCTGCACGCGGTTGAGCTCGGGCGCGACGCCTTCGGGCAGGACGCGCACGACGTCGCTGTCCGCGTAGGCATCCTCGAGCCGCTCGCGCGAGTCGCCGTCGAGGGCGCGTACGTAGCACGTCGCGAGCAACCCGCGCCTGAGCGGCAGCAGGTGAGGAACGAAGCAGACCGGAAAGCCGAGCGCCTGTTCCAGCTCGGGCGCATGCTGGTGCGAGCCGACGCGGTAGGGCGAGAGATTCTCGAGCACGAAGCCGGCGTGCGACGTCGCCTTGAGCGCGCGGCCCGCCCCGGAGACACCGGACTTCGCGTCGACCACGATTCCGTCGGGCTCGATGGCATCCGCCAGCGGCCCCAGGGCCAGGAGCCCCGCCGTCGCGTAGCAGCCCGGGTTCGCGATCAGCCTGCTCGTCGGCGGGTAGAGCTCCGGCAGCGCGTAGCTCCACTCCGTGAGCGCGCCTGGCGAAGGATGCGCGAAGCCGTACCAGTCGTCGTAGAGCGCCGCGTCGCGCAGACGGTGCCCACCCGAGAGATCGACGACGACCGCGTCCACCGGCGGCTCGAAGGCGGCAGCCTCGTCGTGTCCGAGGCAGAGGAAGAGAACGTCGGCGCCGCTCGCCAGCGCTTCCGCGTTCGGGACGAACGCGGGGAGCGAGCCGTTGAGGCGGAGGTCGAGGGCAGACGGCGGCTCGCCGGCGAGCGAGTCGGAGCCGAGAGCGACGACCTCGAGCCCAGGATGTGAGAGAACGCGGTCGAGCGTCTCCTGGCCTGCATACCCCGAGCAGCCGATGAGGGCGGTCTTGAACATCTGTGCGTATTATGCGTATAAGGAGACTATCATGCAAACAGCCCGACCAGCCCAGCTCGTCCTCGAGGACGGCACCGTCTTTGCCGGCTCCGCCGTCGGCGCTCGAGGCATCGCCGCCGGGGAGGCGTGCTTCACGACCGCGATGGCGGGGTACGAGGAGGCCGCGAGCGATCCGAGCTACATGGCGCAGGTGCTCGCCTTCAGCTATCCGCTCGTCGGCAACTACGGCGTCGACCCGGGCCGGCTGGAGTCAGCCGGGGTGTGCGCGGAGGCGATCGTGATGCGCAGGGCACGGCCTGTGTGGTCGCTATGGCTGAAGTCGCAGGGGGTCGTGGCGCTCGAGAACGTCGACACGCGCGCACTCGTCCGGACGATTCGCGACGGCGGTGTCCTTCGCTGCGCGCTGGGCGAGGCGTCGGAGGAGGAGCTGTACGCGCGCGCACTGGCCGAGCCGCCGATCGACGGGCGGCCACTCGGCAGGCCGGTCGGGACGCAGCAGCCGTATCGGCTCGGCGCCGGCCCACGGGTGACCGTGCTCGACCTCGGCACGAAGCGTTCGATCCCGATGCGGCTGGCGGCCTGCGGGCTCGAGGTCGTTGTCGTTCCCGGCGATTGGGACGCGGACACGATCCTCGAGACCGGCCCGCGCGCCGTCCTCGTCAGCAACGGCCCCGGCGACCCAGCGGTGCTCGAGGGGCCGATCGAAACGGTCCGCCAACTCCTCGGACACGCGCCGGTGTTCGGCATCTGCCTGGGTCACCAGATTCTCGGGCTCGCACTCGGACTGGAGACGTTCAAGCTTCCGTTCGGGCACCGCGGCGCGAACCATCCCGTCCGCGACCTGAAGACGGGCCGCGTGCTCGTGACCGTCCAGAACCACGGCTTCGCAGTCGCGGACGACAGAGGCACGGTCGAGGTCACGCATGTCTCGCTCAACGACGGGACGGTCGAAGGATTCGCCGGCGACGGCTTCGCCACCGTGCAGTTTCACCCCGAGGCGGCCCCCGGGCCCCTTGACGCCCTCCCCTTCTTCGAACTGATCGCGGGCACGTGCCGAAGCGCACCGACCTTCGCTCGATCCTGATCGTCGGCTCCGGTCCGATCCGGATCGGGCAGGGGTGCGAGTTCGACTACGCGGGAGCGCAGGCGTGCCGTGTCCTCCGGCGCGAGGGCTATCGAGTCGTGCTCGTCAACTCCAACCCGGCGACGATCATGACCGATCCCGAATGGGCGGACGCGACGTATCTGGAACCGCTCGACGCGGAGACCGTTGCGGAAGTGATCGAACGAGAGCGTCCGGATGCACTGCTGCCCACGCTCGGAGGCCAGACGGCGCTGAATCTCACGATCGAGCTCGCTGAGGCGGGCGTGCTGTCGCGGTTCGGAGTCGAGTTGATCGGCGCCGACGTCGACGCGATCCGCCGCGCGGAGGACCGGCTCGCGTTCCGCGCGGCCGTTACCGCCGCAGGCGTCTCGGTTCCCGAGAGCCGCGTGGTCTCGTCGACGTTTGACCTCGACGGAGCCAGCTTGCCGGCCGTCGTGCGGCCGGCATTTACGCTCGGCGGCACGGGCGGCGGCATCGCCCGCGATCGCGCGGAACTGGAGAGGCTCGTCGCGCACGGTCTCGCTGCGAGTCCGATCGGGCAGGTGCTCGTCGAGCGCCTGCTCGAGGGCTGGCAGGAGCACGAGCTCGAGGTGATGATCGACACGGCCGGCAACTGCGTCGTCGTCTGTTCGATCGAGAACCTCGACCCGATGGGTGTCCACACCGGCGACTCGTGGACCGTCGCTCCCCAGCAGACGCTTCCGGACGGCGAGTACCAGCGTCTTCGCGAAGCGGCGTTCGTCTGCGCTCGCGCGGTCGGGGTTGCGACCGGGGGCGCGAACGTACAGTTCGCGTACGAGCCGGCGAGCCGAGGGCTCGCGGTCATCGAGATGAACCCACGTGTCTCGCGCTCATCCGCGCTCGCGTCCAAGGCGACCGGATTCCCGATCGCGAAGATGGCTGCTCTGCTCGCCGTCGGGTACACGCTCGACGAGCTGCCGAACGACATCACCGGCAAGACGACCGCAGCCTTCGAGCCGGCGCGATGCGCGCCGTCGGCGAGTCGCTCGGGCTGGGGCGGACGTTCGCTGAAGCGTTCCTGAAGGCGCTGGACGGTCGCGAGCAAGCGGTGGTCGAGCTCGACCTCTCTCATCGTGGCGAGCCGGTTCCGGAGCGGTGGGACCTGTTGCTCCAGTCTGCGCGCCGTGGTCTCGATCTGCCGGGCATCCACCCGTATTTCGCGGACGAGCTGCGTGCGATCGCCGCGGCCGAGAGCGAGCTCGCTGGAAGCGGTGACGTTACGGCTGCGAAGCGGTTCGGGCTGCCGGACGCGACCGTGGCTCGCGTCCTCGAGATCGACGAGGACGAGGTACGGCGCCGGCGCGGACAGCCCGGTCGCCTGGCGGTCGACTCGTGCGCGGCGGAGTTCGAGGCGAGGACTCCGTACTTCTACCTCTCGTACGAGGCCTCCGACCCCGTGCCGCGGGGGTCACGCCCTGCGATCGTGATCCTCGGCTCGGGGCCGAACCGGGTCGGCCAGGGGATCGAGTTCGACTACTGCTGCTCGCGGGCGGCGGGCGCGTTTCGCGGCCTTGGCTACGACACCGTCTTGATCAACTCCAATCCGGAGACGGTGTCGACCGACTACGACACGAGCGACCGGCTCTATCTCGAACCGCTGACGCTGGAACGCACGCTCGATGTCTGCGAGCTCGAGCAGCCCGAAGG
>WNFC01003109.1_pt1 | contig 27839 bp, 18 predicted proteins | sample 5400541 | NCBI WGS metagenome assembly WNFC01 (sample SAMN13153342, study PRJNA577476) | soil metagenome | isolation source: 120 cm saprolite under Douglas fir tree site 2 hole 2 replicate 1 | place: USA:California | collected 2015-04-18 | reverse complement strand
GGGGCTACTGACCAAACCTGCGCAGCCGCCCAGGAATGCTGCCGAAGAAATCAGTATCGCCACACCAACCGCACACACCCATCCTCTTGTGCTGGTTTTCACGTTTCTCGCTTCCTCTGGGCTTAAGTCAGCTCGTTAGCTGGGACGGGGGGTGGGGGCCCGCGGAAATGGCTGCTCAGTCCTGCCTGAACTCATGGTAAGGATAGAAAGAGACAGCGACCATTACTACTGGTACGGAGAACAGTTTTGGTGCAGGAGGTAAAGCATTCCGCGTGCGATGTGCGTACTGTCGCAAGGTCAGGGACTAATTGGCCGGTGGTACAAGTTGGAGTATGAGAGTCGGGAGAAGAATCCGATGCACATTGAAAAATGAGCACGCACAAAAAAAAGACCCGACGCTGAAAATATGCGTCAGGTCTCAGAGATCTTGCCTTGGACCAGATTCGTAAGCGCGCGAGTCAATCCTGGCCACCAGGAAAAGCAAAACCCCGCTCCATGAAAAGGAGGAGCGGGGCTCGCAAGAGCAAAGGTGTGCGAAATGCTGCCCTAATTGGCTAGAGAACGGCGCAGAGCAACTAAGCCCATGGCCAACAATCCTACGCCGAGTAAGGTCATCGACGCAGGCTCGGGTACATTTACAACCTGCGAAACGATCAGGCCATTCCAAGAACCGTTCACGTTCGGACCGTATTGGGTTCCAACGTGAACTGATGGGTTGATCAGGGTAGGATCGATGGCGTTATACGTCCACGTCCACGTATACACCCCACCTTGGCCTATGAGGAGCGGATTTGATGGCAAGGCCGTGGCGCAGACAAACGCCCCACCATTTAGGCCACAACCGGCGTTAGAGTTCAAGCTCCCAGTTGTACTTGTCCAATTGCTCAAAGTGCCCGGAGCCGCCGTAAGCGACAAGCCAGAGATGGTGCCACTGGGAGCAAAGCCGAGGTCTACTGACCCAATATAATCATTAGCGGACGTAACCGCACCGGAGATCGTAATTGTAAGCGTCGCCGATGTGGAAGTGACGTTGAACGAATACGTAGCAGCGGGGCAATTTGTCCCGGCAGTGCCGCAATCCGACAGTGTAAGCGTCCCGATCGAGTCCGCTTTCGCCACGCCCCCGAAAGCGACAGACAAAACCAACATAACAACCAAGCTCAGCAAAATCCTCTTCATGCTTCCTCCGAGTTCACACGTCTGCGGGACGCTATGTCGACAAGGACACGTGCAATCAGCGTTCCAAATCCTTGAAATCCTAAAAATCTATACATGATCCCATCTCATTGATACTAAACATGTTATCAATCGTCTCGAGATCTCATCCGGCACCCTAAAATTCTTGCATGCAAATGTTTTCCACTGTTTTGCGCGACTTTGCCTAAACTAAGCTTAATGGCCTCATCCAAACGGGTACTATTACCCCCTCGAAAGCCCTCGCAAATCCTCCATGCCGGAGCGCCGCAATGGCGACAATTGAAAGCAGTCAGATAGCCGGTTACTAAGGTAACGAGCATCTTCAATTATTCAATCTTGAGACATAGCGACAGAATTATAATCAAGATGCTTACTTTTGCAGCCCAATGGGATAGGTCAGTCCCAGCGCCGTCGCGCTGGTTACTTTGAAGGTCAGGTTGGCAATTGTTTCGTCAGTCTGCCGAGGAATGGGAAGGGCCAACTGCGCTTTCTCGGCTGGAAACCAAATTCTCGACGCCCCGCGCAAGCAGGCCTATGTTACGGATTTTGTAGATCAACGCCCGATAACTGATTTTCAAAGCCTTTGCAGTCCTGCGCCGATTCCATTGGTTGGCGTGCAAGGCTTCTAGAATATAGCCTTTTTCCTTCTCCCGAATGGCTTCCCTAGCGATCTGTTTTAGGGGAATCGTACCTGCGGCGAATTGATTCGCCGATATTGCGCTCGGTTGCCGAAAAATCGGTTCTTGAGTGATGCCGGCCTCCGCGCCAATGAGCACATGCCGCGCGATTCCGTTGGAGAGTTCACGAATGTTTCCAGGCCAATCCAGGTTTTGCAGATATCGCATCATCCCTTTGGTTACTGGTTCCGCCTTTTTCTCAAACTTTCTCTCAAACTGGTTGAGAAAATACTCGGCCAGTAGCGGGATGTCTTCTCCCCGCTCGCAGAGCCGCGGCAACTTCAAACACACGACATTGATCCTGTAAAATAAGTCGGCACGGAATCTTCCCTGTTCGATTTCTTGCTCAAGATTCTTGTTAGTCGCGCAAAGCAGACGAGTCTCGACCACTCTCTCTGCCTCGTCTCCAATTCGTGAGAAGTGCCCATCTTGAAGAAAATGCAGGAGTTTGCTTTGCAGCCCTAAATCCAAGTCCGCAATTTCATCCAGAAAGAGTGTTCCTTGGTGAGCAAGTTCAACTCGACCGGGCTTTATCCCATGCGCACCCGTAAACGCACCCTTTTCGTAACCGAATAATTCGCTCTCCAGCAGTGTCCCGGGTATGGCAGCGCAGTTGACCTTCACGAACTGGCCATTGTTGTAAGGGGAGTGCTTATGGATCCACCGCGCCAGCACCTCTTTGCCTGTTCCTCCGTCGCCTTGCAAGAGCACGGCTACACTCGTTCCACAGACCTTTGCGGCCCGTTGCCGCAGCTCCGCCATTTTCGCCGAACAGCCAAATATGACTTCATCCGGAGGAAGGAAGTCGATTGGTTCCGTATGTGTGCTCTTCCTGGGTCTGGGCTCAGGCATAGTTCATGTCAAATAACGACTTTGGCGAGTGCTAAGGTGCACCCCGCGGGCCATTGATTGCTGGACGATTAAGACAGTGCGAATTTCGAGTTATCTGGCTAAATCATTTGTCTTAAACGATTTAGGAACAGGCTCACCAGGGTAGTTATAGTACCAGCTTGCAGGCTAAGCGGAGGTTAGCAGCAATTGAAGACCAAATATTTCTCCCGCGAGCGCAAAAAGTTTTCTCTACTTAGCTCCGTTGCGCAGCTTGGGACAAGAGCGAGTCCTATTTACTATTGGCCACTCCCACTGGAAGTCTATCGGGGCGGAAATATGAACGACTCCAAGAGGTCTGCCCGTGCCTTTTCATCCGAGGCCACCACTCGCAGAATGTCGCTGACCGAAAGCATCCCGCGGAACACTTGTCCCGCATCGAGCACGATCAAATGAAATATCGTGTTTTCATCCATCAAACGGAGGCAGTCTTCCAGGGTCACCTCAGGCGTCACGGTAACCAGCTCGCGTGTCATAATGTCTGAAGCTTTCATCCAAGCTGGGCATCTGTTTTCCGCCGCCACTTTGTCGGAAACATCGCTGTGGGAGATCACCCCAACAATCCTGCCGGCTGCATTGACGACTCCCACCGCGCGCACCTGCTTCTCGCGCAAATACTGGGCCGCCTGATGGACACTCGTCTCTTCTGTGATGGAAAACACTTCCTTGCGGGACCCGATTAGATCCGCCACTTTCATTGGACCCTCCGGGGAACAGAGTGGCGCGATAGTAAGCTCAACTCTCGCGCGAATGCAAGATGAAAACCATAGTTTGACAACTGACAATCATTCGTCTGACCTGGGAAACCCAGCAGGCCTGCTTCACGCTCGAGCCGCCCGCCCCCGTATGATGTCATACCGCTCGATGACGGCAGCCACTCCCATGCTTATATCGTGGTCCCCCGGGCGTTGCTCCACTCGAAGCACTCTGCCCAAAGCACGCACAAACACTTCTGTGCCGTGAGTTATTTCTGCCGGCAACGTCAGCGTGATATCCAGTTCGGAGCCTGCTTGCAGGTCCTGGTCGATCACAAAATATAGCCCCCGAGTTGAGATATCACGGGTCTTGCCTTGTTGCGACGAATCCATGATGCGCTCGGCTGGAACACGGATAATGATTGGCAAGGATAAGTCATAGCGTCGAGCTGATCGACGTTCCGTCATTCCTACCATCCTCTAATCATCTATCTGGCGCCTAAGAAAAACTCGCGGATAGACTCTACCACATAGCTGAGTTCAGCCTCCGAGAGTTCAGGATAAATTGGAAGCGCCACTGTCTCTTTGGCGGCACGTTCACTCTCGGGATAACTGCCGGCTCCGTGGCCAAGGTAAGCGAAACATTCTTGGAGGTGCATGGGAATCGGATAGTAAACCTCGGTCCCTATCTTGTGCTGTTGGAGGGCAACCTGCAGCCGATCCCGGCCGGAAACCCGAATTACGTATTGGTTGAAGATGTGCCGGTCTGCCACGACGCTTGGCAATCCGACGTGTGAAGATTTATTACCAGCGCCCGATAACCCCGCCTCTAAGAAAAGTTGATCGTACTTTTTGGCGTTTCTTTGGCGAGCAGCCGTCCAGGCATCCAGGTGCCGCAATTTCGAGGTTACGATAGCGGCCTGCAACGCATCGAGGCGGAAATTACCGCCTACAACCTTGTGATGGTATTTTGGTTTCGAGCCGTGAGCGCGAAGGCACTTCAGTTTTTCAGCCCGTCCTGCGTCGTTGGTGACTACCATTCCGCCGTCACCGGCTGCGCCAAGGTTCTTGGACGGGAAGAAGGAAAAGCATCCGTAGTGCCCGATAGAGCCGGCGCGCCGGCCTTTGTGCTCGGCGCCAATGGCTTGCGCGGCGTCTTCAATGACCACCAGACTGTGTTTCCCAGCGACGGCCATCACTCCATCCATCTCTGCCATTTGGCCGTACAGATGAACTGGAATGATGGCGCGGGTCTTACCAGTCACTTTCGCTGCGATTTGATTGGAGTCCAGGTTGTAAGTGATCGGATCAATGTCAACAAACACGGGCGTGGCCCCCACCCGCGCGATCGCGCCGACGCTTGCAAAGAATGTGTAAGGGGTGGTAATTACTTCGTCCTCCGGACCGATGTTCTCCGCCATCAAGCAAGCCAGCAAAGCGTCCGTGCCGGAGGAAACTCCGACTGCGTGCGAACACCTGCTATATTGGGCGATTGCTCGCTCGCACTGTTCCACCTTCGGCCCCAGGATGAAATGCTGAGACTCCATCACCTCCGCGATCTCAGCCTCAACCTCGGACTTGATCGTTGCGTATTGCGCCTTAAGATCGAGTAGTGGAACATGCATGCGCGGATTCCTCTTTCAGTTGTTTGTAAGACCTCGTCCCCTTGTTCAGGTTTTATCGAATATAGAGCGAAATATCCTCAATGGCCAGACCAAGAAGTTTGCATTTCCTTACAGTATGGAGTTTTCATCGAGATAGGAACTCCGGAAGACTACGCGCCGGCAGGAGCTCTCTAATCGTCTCAAGATCGAGGATTCCGGTAAGACCTTCGGTGATTCCGCCTCACAAGGGTGGACTAGGTCTAGTTGGCGGAACAAACGGAGAACCACATTCGGCTTCTCGGTCCCACCTCTAGGACAGCTATATCTTGGCCGGACTAGCTTTCTCGGGTAGATCATCTTCGGCAAGAACGCTAGCGTAAGCGGCCACCAGCTTCGAGCTTTGAACTTTCCAATTCAGTTCTTCCTCAGTCCGTTTACGGTTCAATTCGCCGAGTTTCCTCCGAAGTTGCTCAGAGTCCAGCAACTTGTCGATTTGGATTGCAAAATCTTTTGGATCGTTGGGACGGGCATACAGGGCACCCTCTCCTGCAGTGCGACGGCCCTCCTCTAACTCATATAAGACCACTGGCCGCGAATAAGCCATGTATTCAAGAGTTTTTATCATCGTTGATTTGTTGTTCAAAGCGTTGAGCGGATCCGGTGCGACGCACACATCGGCGGTTGCCAGATAAGGGCCTACTTGGTCGTGGGGCAGCAACCCGGTAAATTCGACGAAATCGTCTACCCCCAATTGAGTTGTCAGAGTCTTTAGACTTGGAAGTTCTGTTCCCGAGCCGATCAAGACGAATAGAGTATCTTCGCGACGTCTCTCTTTAACAAGGTATTCGATCGACTCGATCAGCAACCGAACCCCGTCCTGACGCTCCATTACACCCACAAACAAAACCATGTGCCGTTTGCCTTGCTTCAGCTCCGGTCTTGCCTGTGTACTACTAACTTCAGCTAAATCAGCGCAGGTCTGCACTACCAAAACGCGTTCCGGCTTCATTTTCCCGCGTTCAATGGCAATCTCTCGATATGATTCGTTAGTGGCGAAGGACAGACTGGCGGATCGAAAAGTCCAGCGTTCTGCTAGGCGCACGATATTGTAGATGAACCCGCGCTTTTCAAACTTGGCTTCGTATAGCTCCGGGCTAAGGTCATGGTGGTCGAAGACGAAGCGTACACCCAACGGTTTGAATGCCAAAGCGATCAGGAAGATGGTATCAGGTGGGTTACATCCGTGTATGATTCGGAATCGACCGCGCGTGTATACCTTCCATGCCAAACAGAACTCCGCTGCCAGCGCGAAAGCGTACTCGAATATATAGCCTAAACGTCCATGGGTTCCCCAAGTCCAGTGTCGATAGATCTCAATTCCCTCCAGTGTCTCCGCACTGGCCTTACAGTCGGGCGCTTTTGGCGAGATGATGGAAACTCGATAGCCTGCCGCAAGCAAAGCACGCGCTTCTTGCCACACTCGGCGGTCGAAAGGCACCGACTCGTTTTGAACTATGAAGCACACGCCAGGCCGTGAATCACGACTCATCAAAACTCCTGAGAGAATGCGGTTCTATCGCGTCTCGCCAAACATGCCGACTGCGTCTTATGAAGTACATTTCGCGCCGGGAAGGGCATCGGATGCCATAGGCTCGTCACCTCCACGCCTGGCCTGTGCTGATGTCAGCACCATCTAAGGGTAAGCGAGTCTGTAAATTATTGGCGAAAACATCGCGACCAACTTCGATTGCCGCACTTTCTCGGTCCTCTGTGACCTCGCACGGCTAGAAGGCTAGACCATCTAACGGGTGAGACTCGCCCCATTGGTATCGTGTTGCAGGTGCTTTCAATCACCCGAACAGACGGAATTACAGGCTCGAAGAGGGAGGAGAACGGTCGGGAGGCAGGGGTTGCACAAAAATCGAGGGGCATGGTTCCACAACAGAAAATAGATCGTGGGATCGATCGCGCGATTCGAGTGCCTCGCAAGCCGGTAGGATCGCTACAGGAGTCGCCCACCCTGCCGTTCCACCTGGGGATGGTTGATCATCGGGACAGGCGACCACGGTCGCGTGGCGTTGGTCACCACCTTCAATAACAACCATTTCGAAGTGCAGATCATCGGTCATCGAAATGGTAAAGAAGAGAAGCAAAAGCGCACATCCCAGCCTGGCCGCTTCCTGAAACGGACGGCAGCGGCTGCCTGGTTTCTTGCGCACCGTAACGATCCCCCAAGTCAGCGTCGTGACCAGGGTGATCTCAAGCCAGAAAAAGTTAAGAAATTGCTCCATTACTTGAGCTTTCGCCTTCCGGCAAGTACTCCAAAGCCAGCATTATACGTCCTAAATTCCATTCTTGCTTTCGTGTGCCTTGGTAGGGACTAAATTATTCTTTGATTGAGTAACAGCTATTTACGTTCCCGCGTCGAAGAACTCAACGGGGGGCTCATCCGAAACCGTGACAGCGCCTCTCCGAGATTCTGAATGAACGCCTCTGAATTATAGACATCTGCGTCGATCCGCGTGCTTCCTGGCGGAGCCGTCGGTTCGACTTCGTCGAGCTGAAACTCATGTGCGACGTCTTCGACGATTTTCGGTGAAATCGGCCGCTGCTGTTCGACGTAGGCATTGATGAGCGAGTGTTCGCACAGCAGATTCACCACGCGCGGAATACCCATGGAATACAGATGGATCGTTTCGACAGTTTTCGGACTAAAAATCAGCTCACCACTGGCTCCTGCGATCCTTAGCCGTTCGGCGACGTAGTCATGGGTCTGCTCTTTCGTTAGCGGGGTTGTCTTGCAGCGCAGCATGATCCGCTGGCGGAGCTGTCGCAGTTGTGGCAGCTTCAGCTTCTCTTCCAACTCTTGCTGTCCAGACAATACGATCTGCAGAAGCTTCTCCGTAGATGTCTCAAGGTTGGTTAACAATCGGATCTCTTCGAGCACAGGGTAGGTCAGGTTCTGAGCTTCGTCCACGATGAGCACGGTGGTTTCACCGGCACGGTAGCGGTCGAGGAGCCATTGATTGAGCCGCATCAACTGTTGACTCTTGGTGTGAGATTCGCAGGAAATGCCGAACTCCGCCAGAATGAAATCGAACAATTGATTCGTGTTCATCCGGGAATTAAAGAGAAATGCAGTTCTTACCCTCTGTTGATGTAACCAGTCCACAAGACGGTTTATGAGTGTGGTCTTCCCCGTGCCGACTTCGCCGGTTAGGGTGATGAAGCCTTTGCGATTCTGGACGCCATACATCAGCCCGCTAAGCGCCTCTTCGATCTCTTTGGTAAGAAAGAGGTAGCGCGGATCGGGATTGACGTTGAACGGATTTTCTTTTAGCCCGAAATAGTTCTTATACATGGTCTCTGGATTCTTGCGCCCGCGTGTCAGGCACCGCAGCTGGAAATATTCATTCTCTCACCTGTGAACCGAACGCGCACGTAGAAGTCATTTTAGCATTCCCGCATCATCGCAGCACAAAAGGTCTTGCATGCCAGGAAAATCCGACGGTGATCTGGTGCTGTGTGAAGTTTGTGTTGCACGTTCCGGTGGCGCAGACAGGCTGATTCGAGCTCTGCATCTGAACCGTGTACGCGAGCGAAATGTTGGCGTCACGGCCGAGGGGGCGGTTCAGCCCACCCCCCATATAGTAAGAATTGAAGGTCCGCGAACTCTGGCCCGTCGTCGAATTGCCGAGGCTGCCGTTGTGCGCATATCCGAGATGGAGATTCCCTTGCCATTCCCGGGAGACTCTTCGGCTCACTCCAGCTTGGACTTGGTCCGAGCTCGATCCAAATTGAACGCCACTCCCATTGCTCACCCCGCGGATGTAACTCAGCGTCAGGTCATTCTGGGCGGTAGCATAGTTCAGCGTAGCGTTTACAGATTCCCCGAGCCGGTTGGTCGCATTTCCCACCGGAACGCGGAAATTAGTGCTCTCAAAACCGCCAGACATCTGCAAACCCAGTCGTCCCGTGACTTTCCTTCCATAGGATAGTTGAACCACATGATCATCGAGCGCTTGGGGATTGCCGATATATCGGAACGCGCTAAAGCGGTAGAGCACGCCGAGAGTATCTTTCTTTCCTACAGCATAGTTATATCCAATGTTGCCGATGTAATCGTCGTTCTCGATATTTCCCGCTTCCAGAAAACGCAGAATCCCGTAAGACCCCGCCACATTGATCGACCCGCGTGGGCTAACCTGATAGACCGCTTGGGTCGTAATGGAGTTGCTATAGCGCGTCCCGACCGACGTAAGAATCGTTTGATTTGGTTGAAAATTGCCCAGCAAGCCTGGCGATGGAGGGCCTAGAGAGCCGCCTACGCCAGGAAGCGATATGCCTGTCCCGCCCCCGAACCCAAAAGATGTCTCAGGTAGATAGGAGAACTCGTCGAGAAAGGCGAGCTGCCACCTCCTCCACTCGAAATTCTGAGTCAGCCCGAATTGATGAAAGTATCCACGACCTTGGGCGCCATCAGTGGAAAAGAACCCGCCCCCCGAGTAATTCAGGGACAATTGCGAATGGCTCCACGCCTCCAAAAGGCTTACATTTCCCGTGAGATAGCTCGTCGAGTTCCAGCTAGCAGCGGTCGTCTGGTTCAACGCGCTTGACCTTACGACATTGCTGTAATTGATGCCGGGAACCCAATAACTATGACGAATCTCCGGTGAGCCCAAGGTCGGATTCTGAACACCGGTCAGCGGCCGCATATCGGACTGCAGACTAGGCCCGGAATCCTGATCCCCGCTTGGATTCTGATCGCCCTCAGTTAGGAGGGGGTTTACACGGGCGGCAGGCTTCGCCTTGCCACTATCTTCCGCTTGCTCCTGGGCGTATGCCACTGTTGTTCCGGCATATAGAACAGCGAGCACGGCAACTCCAGTCAAAAGTGTTTTCAGGCGTCTCATTTGCTTTCTTCAGGGAACGACAATCACATCACCTGGTTCCAACAGAATATTTTGTTCTGCGTTCTTGCCGTTCACTACCTCTTTGTAATTGAAGGGATGCTTCACTTGTTTTCCATCTTCCACTCGTAGGACGTAGATATTCTTAAGCCTGGCGAATTGCGTGAAGCCCCCGCTACTTGAAAGTGCTTGTAGCACTGTCATGTTTGGAAGCAATGGAAAGGCGCCAGCTCGCGCAACTTCACCGGTGACATAAATTCGCCGGCTGTTGATCTCTGTTACCGTTACCGTCACCTGTGGGGTGTTAATGAATTTTTTTAGGCCCTCGCTGATCGCTGCGGCGAGCTGCATTGGCGTTAACCCCGCTGCTTGCACATCATTCAAGAGGGGTAGCGTGATCTTTCCATCGGGTCTCACCGGAACGGTGCGCGTAAGCTGGTCTTCCTTCCATATGTCGACGCGCAACAGATCCTGAGCACCAATCTTGTATTCGGCGTCATTAGCCGCTACTTGTGATGCTGTTGTCCCCACAGCGGGGACAACAGTCTTCTGCGTCGACGTGTCCTTCGCAGCCTCTTTTTGTGCTTCCTGGGGGCTCACCAAGGTGGGCAGCAACAAGGCTCCGATGAGAAGACAAGTGGAAAGATTCATCACAACTTCTCCTTACAGCTCCCCTGGAAGCGGCACTTCCACGTCGATCTGCTTGATTTTGTAGAGCAGGGATTTATAGCTGATCTGCAACTCCCGCGCCGCTCTCTTACGGTTCCAGTGAGTTTGTTCCAGCGCTTTCAAGATGAGCTCACGCTCGGCCCGCCGAGAGGCTGCCCGCGCTGCTGCTTTTAATGACGATATGTGTCCGTCGTCCGCCGTCATCGGTTCGGCCGATGGAATCGCGCGCAGATTGCCAAGAGCCAGCGTCGCATCTCCGACGGCAATTATCTTCTTGGCAAGATTTTCCAGCTCGCGAATGTTTCCTGGCCAGTGGTAAGAAACTAGTAGTTCCCGGGTATCGTCGCTCAATTCTGGAATGTCTTTCTTCAATTCTTTTGAATGCTTAACGAGAAAGTACTCCAGCAGCGCTGGAATATCTTCCTTTCGCTCACGGAGGGGCGGCAAGCGCAGAATCACGCCGTTTATTCTGAAATACAGTTCCCGGCGAAAACGTCCTGCTTGAATTTCCTTTTCCAAGTTGCGCGATGTCGAAGAAATGAATCGCCAGACCGTCTTTCTGCTGCCGCCTTTTGGCTCCCCGTCCGGCAACAAGGAAAGCAATACTCGTTGACATGCGGCGTCCAATTCGTGCACACCATCCAAGAACACAGTTCGCGCCCCAGCTTCTCCGTTCGCGGGGTCGGAAAGAGACTCCTCCCGTACTTCCGCAAGCAAGCGTCCCGCGTCCAAGGCAGCACAGAACACCTTTTTCAGGGGAACTGCTCCAAGGACTGAGACTTGATGGATCAGCCGGGCATACACTTCCTTGCCCGTTCCGCTTTCCCCTGTCAGAAGAATCGGTATGTCAGTTTTGGCGATCTCCGCAACCATGGCGTTCAACGATTGCATGACCGCACTATCGCCGTAGACAAAATCGACGTCCATCAGTTGTTCCGAGCGGTGTTTTGGTGTCGTCGCCATAGTCCTTCGAAAGTTTGCGAGCAAGTCTCTTACCAGGAGGCGCAGACCACCCTACGCACTTCAACTTATAGTAAGATTTTTGTTATCAATAACTTGATAGCTTCTTCTCGGCTCGTGTGAGGGTGTAAAGCAGGGCATTAGTCCCGATTTACTTCCATGAAGTGGCAAATCACTGTCCTGCCCTGCCTCCTACAGGTTGACGTTGGCGGCGCAAGAGCCTCTGGGGCGGTCGGAGAACGAGTTTTCTGCCCGCCAAATCCGAATTGATTTAGTCCGAAAGAGACTGCTTTTCAAGGGCTTATGAGGTTATGGCTTTCTGTGGAATCGCTCTACACAATCCCGCCCATCTCTTTCTCACTCCGATCGCTGTTTCGCTCCAGATCTCTCGTAAAGTCTTTTGAATCTGCAGGTAATTGACGATGAGTTTTGGTAGGCCTTGTGCTTCCTGAAGCCAAATGCCATCCGTGTCGACGTGTATCGCCAAGTCGATGTTTGCAGAGGGGGAGAACCAGGCACGTTTTCATTAGTCGCCGGTTTCTCGGATTGAAAACCTCGTTGATATGGCTCCGAGTGGAGGACGCCTCATGTTGGTTGGTTCACGTCGTCAACTATCGCTGACTCTTCGATTCTTGTTCGTCCGCTCCTTCGCATCCGGTCTCCTGCTGCTCGCGGTCGGCCTTGGGCGAGCGCAAGCAGCTCCCATCGCGTTCGTCCAAACGAATTCCGCAACTCCCCAGACTCCCCAGGCGACCGTGACGGTAACCTTCAATTCGGCACAGACCCTTGGCAATTTAAACGTTGTCATAGTTGGCTGGAACGATTCGACGACGACGGTCAGCTCGGTTGCGGATACGAAGGGCAACGCCTACGCTGTGGCTGCTGCCGCAATCGTACAGAGCGGCACCGCCTCGCAAGCTATCTACTATGCCAAGAACATCGCTACCGCCGCGGCTGGTGCGAATACCGTAACGGTCACCTTCAGCGTGGCAGCTCGCTTCCCTGACATCCGCATCGCGGAGTACAGCGGAATCGACACTGTAAACCCGCTCGACGTCTCGGCGGGTGCACAGGGGAGCACTGCGACAAGCAGCAGCGGTTCTGTCACCACCACCAATGCCAATGATCTTCTGATAGGGGCCAATCTTGTCCAATCCACCAGCACCGCTGCTGGAGCTGGTTACACGAACCGTGGGATCACCCCGGATGGTGACCTTCTCGAAGACCGTGTCGTGACGGCCACCGCCAGCTACAGCGCCACCGCCGCTCTCGACAAAGTTCAGCAGTGGATCATGCAGATGGTGGCCTTTCGCGCCGCTAGCGGTACTCCCGCCCCTAGCATTGCCAGCCTGAATCCAACGTCAGGTTCCGTCGGCACCTCGGTTACCATCGCGGGAGCGAACTTTGGTTCCAGCCAGGGTAGCAGCAGCGTCACTTTCAACGGCACGACGGCAACTTCGTCCTCCTGGACCGCCAGCAGCATTGTCGTGCCAGTACCCACCGGCGCTACCACCGGCAATGTCGTTGTCACCGTTAACGCCGTTCCCAGCAACGGCGTAGTTTTTACTGTTGGAGCCGTGTCGGTGATTTCCTTCGTACAGTCCAATTCCGCAACTCCCCAGGGCAGCTTCACGACCGTAGCAGTTCCGTTTACACTCGCGCAGACGGCCGGGAACTTGAATGTTGTTGTGGTCGGCTGGAATGATTCAACGTCTACCATCAGCGGGGTGACAGATTCCATCGGGAATATCTACGCTTTGGCGGCTGCCCCAGTTGTGCAGGCCGGCACGGCTTCGCAGGCCATCTACTATGCGAAGAACATCGCCGCAGCCGGGGCTGGCGCGAATACCGTCACGGTCACCTTTGCCGCCGCAGCGCTCCATCCGGACATTCGCATTGCCGAGTACAGCGGTCTCGACCCGTTGAATCCGCTGGACACCTCGATCGGGGCGCAGGGCACCACTACCTCAACCAGTGACAGCGGCCCTGTCGTCACCGCCAATCCCAACGATCTGCTGGTGGGCGCAAACATTGTGCAATCGACCACAACTGGGGCGGGCACTGGATATACCAGTCGCGGAATTACAGCAGACGGCGACATTCTGGAAGATCAGGTTGTATCCACCGCCGGCAGTTACAATGCCACGGCGGTTCTAGATAAAATCCAATCGTGGATCATGCAAATGGTGGCCTTCCGCGCTGCTGGTAGCGGCGGCGGCACGGTGCCCAACATTGCCTTTTTGAATCCAACATCCGGTCCCGCCGGAACCTCAGTGACGATTCAGGGTTCAAATTTCGGCGCAACCCAAGGAACCAGTACGGTCAAGTTCAATGGGACCACCGCCGCTCCCACAAGCTGGGGCGCGACTAGCATCACCGTCCCTATTCCCGCCGGTGCCACTTCCGGCGGCGTGGTGGTCACTGTCGGCGGCGTCGCCAGCAACAGCGTGAATTTTACGGTCACGACTCCCGCGCCAAGCATTACCAGCCTGAGTCCGACATCCGGGCCGACGGGCACCTCCGTCACAGCCACAGGTACCAATTTCGGTTCCACTCAAGGCACGAGCACGATAACTTTCGCCGGTACAGCGGTCACGCCGACAAGTTGGAATAGCACTACCATCGCGATTTCGGTGCCCATTGGAGCATCCGCCGGCTCCGCTGCCGTGGTGGTTACCGTTGCCGGCTTGGCGAGCAATTCTGTCAACTTCCTCGTGACACCTGCCATAACGAGCCTGAACCCTACCTCTGGTCCGTTGGGTACCTCAATTGCCGTCAGCGGTACCAGCTTCGGTGCCGCTCAGGGCTCCAGCACCGTCACCTTTAACGGAATCACAGGGACGCCGACAAGTTGGAGTAATACCGGCATTTCCGTGCCGGTTCCCAACGGTGCGACGACTGGCAACGTCGTCGTCACGGTTGGCGGGATCGCAAGCAATGGCGTGACCTTTACCGTCACCTCACCGGGCCCCAGCATCTCTACTCTGAATCCGACCTCGGCTACCGTCGGAACCCCGGTGACCATCAGCGGTGCGAACTTCGGGAGCACTCAAGGCGCTAGTACCGTCACCTTCAACGGCACATCCGCATCGCCGACAGCGTGGACCGCAACCAGCATTACCGTTCCGGTTCCGGCTGCCGCCACCACCGGACCCGTGGTTGTAACGGTTTCCGCAGTAGCCAGCAATTCTGTCGCTTTTACCGTCATTCCGACCCCAACCATCACGAGTCTGAATCCTACCTCCGGCCAGGTAAGCACTTCCGTGAACATTACGGGCACGAATTTTGGGGCGAGTCAGGGAACAAGTACGGTCGCTTTTAACGGAATTTCTGTGACACCCACAAACTGGACGGCCACTAGCATCACTGCGCCGGTTCCGACAACCACCAGCGGCAACGTGGTTGTCACCGTTAGCGGCGTGCCCAGCAACGGCGTCATTTTCACCGTTCTTCCGCCGAGTATCAGCGCCGTTAATCCCACGTCAGGAGTCGTCGGTACTTCAGTAACTATAACCGGCGCTGGCTTCGGATCCCCTCAGGGTGCAAGCAGTGTTTCGTTCAATGGTACCGGTGCACTCCCGACCAATTGGAGCCCGACGAGCATTGTCGTGCCCGTTCCCGCAGGCGCTTCCTCTGGAAATGTCATCGTTTCCGTTGCCGGTATGGCCAGTAACGGACTGAGCTTCACTGTTACGCCTCCCCTTCCGAGCATCACTAGCCTTAGTCCGTCCGCGGGCGCGATCAGTGCTTCGGTGACTATCGCTGGGGCAAACTTCGGGGCTTCCCAAGGCACAAGTACCGTCAGCTTCAATGGTGTCAGCACAACGCCGACGAGCTGGAGCGCTTCAAGCATTATCGCGCCCGTTCCCGTCGGGGCCACGACGGGCAACGTCGTAGTCACCGTTGGCGGCATCGCTAGCAATGGCGTTCTTTTCACCGTTCAATCGGGCATTGCCACGATTCAGTTGATTCAGCACGCCGGCGTGGATGCGGGGTCAACTTCTTCCGCGACCCTGGCGTTTCCGGCTAATAACACGGCGGGGAATTTCATTGCGGTCGCCATTCGTGCCGGGCGCTCCGGAGCAATCTTTACAGTCTCGGATTCCCGCGGAAACACCTATCGCCAGGCAATCCAATACAACGTCACGGTGGATACGCCCAATGGAGATACCCTCGGAGTGTTCTACGCAGAAAACATCGCTGGCGGGGCCAACACCGTAACCGTGGCCGACAATATTAACGGGAAAACGCTGCGTTTTGCCATCCTCGAGTATTCCGGTGTCGCAACTTCAGGTTCGCTGGACATCACTGCCGTCAATCAGGGCATTAGCACCGCTGCAGCATCCGTCAGCATCAACACCACGGCTAACGGTGATTTGCTATTTGGTGCCGTTATGGACGCGGCTGGCGATACCGTTACGGCGGGAACAAACTACACGCTTCGGGATGCTGTTCCTGCGGCTCCCAACACCAAACTGGTTACAGAAGATGCCGTTCAGGCCCTTGCTGGTACTGCCGCCGCTACTGCGACACTCAGCGGCGCAGACAAATGGGGCGCGGGTCTGGCTGCGTTCAAGCCGGCTGCTGGCGGCGGAGGCACCGGACCGAGTATTACCGGCCTCAACCCCACCTCGGGTGTTGTCGGAACTTCCGTGACCATCTCCGGCACCAACTTCGGCAGCACTCAGGGTTCGAGCGCCGTCACCTTCAATGGCACGGTCGCGGCTCCTACAAACTGGAGCGCCACCAGCGTCACAGTTCCCGTACCAACAAACGCAACTTCCGGCAGCGTCATCGTTACCGTGGGGGGGATTGCAAGTAATGGTATTCCCTTCACAGTAACCGTTCTGCCTCCGAGCATCAGCACCCTCAATCCGACTTCAGGAGCCATCGGTGTTTCCGTGACCATCGCAGGCTCAAACTTTGGTGCCAGTCAGGGTTCCAGCACTGTGACTTTTAACGGCATCGCCACAACTCCTACAAGTTGGAGCGCTTCGAGCATCGCCGCCCCCGTTCCCAACGGCGCCACAACGGGCAACGTTGTCGTTACCGTCGGCGGTGTCGCCAGCAATGGCGTGACCTTCACCGTGACCGCCCCAGGTCCCAGCTTATCGACACTCAGCATGACACAGGGGCCTGTGGGAGCGATCCTCACTATCACCGGTGTGAATTTCGGCTCCAGTCAAGGGACTAGCACGGTGACTTTCGGCTCCACTTCTGCGGGCACCGCGACCAATTGGAGTTCAACAAGCATCGACGTGCCCGTGCCGGCGATTGCCTTGGGTACCGTCAGTGTCGTTGTCACCGTTGCCGGTGTGCCCAGTAACGGCCTGCCTTTCACGGTCACGCCCCCGCCCAGTATCACCAACATCATTCCGACCTCCGGACCCGTGGGGACCGTGGTAACCATTAATGGAGCGAACTTCGGGCCCACCGTCGGAACAAGAACCAGCCTCGTCTTGTTTAATGGGCTGTCGGCCAGAACGAATAGTTGGAGTGACACTCAAATCCTTGTTCCGGTGCCGGCCGGGGCCACGACGGGCAACGTGGTGGTGTCCATTAGTGGCATCGTCAGCAATGGCATCAGCTTTACCGTCACACTCCCGCCCAGCATCACTAGCTTAAGCCCCACCTCTGGGTTGGTGGGCACATCTGTTACGATCTCAGGCACCAATTTCGGCACAACGAAGGGTACTAGCACGATTACTTTTAACGGCACCCCCGCGACACCTACGAGCTGGAGCGACCCGAGCATTGTTGTCCCAGTTCCCAATGGAGCGACGACGGGCAATGTCGTTGTCACCGTGGGCGGCGTGGCGAGTAACGGTGTGGGCTTCACGGTCACCTCGTCGGGCGCTCCCATCGCTTTGGTTCAGCACGTCGGTAAGGATGCTGGCCTCTCCAATTCCTCCTCGCTTGCATTCAACTCGAATAATACGGCGGGGAACTGGATAGGGGTTTGCATCCGCGCTGGTAAACCGGGCCAGGTGTTCACGGTCACGGATTCCAGGGGAAACACTTACCGCCAGGCGGTTCAATTCAATGAATTCGGAGATGGAGAGACCGTGGGAATCTTCTACGCCGAGAACATTGGAGGCGGCTCGAAGCAATCGCGACTGCGGATACTCCAGCCTTCACCGCCGGAAGCGGCTACAAGATCGAAGAAACGGTTCCGGCGCCGCCAAGCACGAAACTGATGGTGGAAGACATGATCCAGACGTCTGCCGGGACTGCATCGGCTAGCGCATCGATCAGCGCGTCCGAAATCTGGATTGCGGCCCTGGCGGCGTTCAGGTCAGCCAGCGGCGGCCCACCCCCGCCCATTTCAGTCAGCGTGTCGCCGACGACGGCCAGTACGCAGACAGGATCTGGGACGCAGGTCTTCACCGCTACAGTGCAATTCGATTCTCTCCAACAGGGCGTTACCTTTTCTCTTTCGGGCGCTGGTTGTAGCGGTGCCACCTGCGGTACTCTCTCGAACGTCACCCCTACTTCAGCCACTTATACGGCCCCGGCGAACGTGCCAAATCCGGCCACGGCGACTCTAAAGGCTACCTCCGTGACCGATAACACCAAGTCGGCTACGGCTACAATCACGGTGGTATTAGGTCCACTAACCGTTACAGTCAGTCCCAAGCGCGGCTCGATCACCACGTCTCAGACGCAACAGTTCACCGGCACTGCCTTCAACGACCCCAATAACGCTGGCGTCACTTGGCAGGTGGACGGCAGCAACGGTGGAAACTCCACCACCGGCACCATCACCACTGCCGGGTTATTTACTCCGGGTACCCAGGCAGGATTGCATACCATCACGGCTACGAGCGTCACGAACGCTTCGGTCAATACTTCGGTCAGCTTCGCCGTCAGCGACATCCAGGGAGTTTACAAGTACCATAATGACCTTGCTAGCACCGGCCAAAACCTGAAGGAGTATGCACTCACACCGGCGACTGTTAATTCCTCGACGTTCTCCAGGCTCTTCTCTTGCCCGGTGGATGGCTACATTTACGCGCAGCCACTCTACGTGCCCAATTGGCCAGTCGGCTCAGTCACGCGAAACGTTGTATTCATTGCTACAGAGCACGATAGCGTCTACGCCTTCGACGCCGACTCTTCTTCTTGCCTCCAACTCTGGAAGACCAGCTTCCTCGGAACCGGGGTCATCACCATGCCTTGGACGGATACCAGTCCTACTCTTCCCACCAACGACGTATTCCCCGAGATCGGCATCACCTCGACGCCTGTCATTGACCCGGCGACGGGCACTATTTACGTTGAGGCCAAGACAAAGGAAACGGTGGGCTCAGGGTGCTCCAATGGATCTCCCTGTTACGTTCATCGCTTGCATGCCCTCAATATCACCACCGGCGCCGAAAAGTTTGGGGGACCCGTTGTCATCTCGGCTTCAGGCTTTAGCTCGTTCCGCCATTTTAACCGCCCCGCGTTGCTGCTGGCCAACAGCACCATCTACATTGGCTTTGGATCGCACGGCGACATTTGCAACTGGCAGGGCTGGCTCTTCGGCTATGACCCGGCAACTCTTGCCCAGAAGTTCGTATTCTCAACCGCGAATCCCGCAGTCTGCAACGGTGCCTCCATTTGGGATGGTGGCGCAGGGCCTGCTGCCGATGCGAGCGGCAATGTGTATGTCACAACTGGCAATGGCGCCTACGACGGGTCGACCAATTTCTCCGAGTCGGTTCTGAAGTTCAGTCCGACGGGTTCGTTGGTGGACTGGTTCACCCCCTCTAATCGTTCCACCTTGGATGCTAATGACATTGACATGGGCTCTGCAGGTGTGATCATTCTTCCGGATTCTGTTGGTTCTAGCGCGCATCCCCATTTGATCCTTGCTACCGGCAAGATCGCCATTCTTTATCTTCTAGATCAAGCCAACATGGGCAGATTTCATTCGAGTAACCAGGATGTACAAGAGGCGATCCCTGTCCCGCCACCCAATACCACCCAGCTTGACGGTGGCAACTATGGTGTGCCCGCCTACTGGAACGGAAATATCTACACCACGGGACAAAACTTTCCTCTGAGCCAGTTCACAATTTCGAACGGGACTATTGCGACTCCGCAGTTCGCTGTCTCTAGCAACACCTACCCGGCTCGGGGCGCGATTCCCACCGTCTCTGCTGCAGGAACCACCAATGGCATCGTCTGGGTCCTTGATCTCACCGCCTGGGGATCCAGCGGCAATGCGATCCTGGATGCTTACGATGCCTCTAACGTTGCGAACCTGCTCTTCAGCAGTCCTTCTACCGGTTCGGGCGCCTCGGGCGCTGCAGTGAAATTCACGGTGCCAACGGTCGCGAACGGCAAGGTATATGTCGGCGGCCAGGCCTCATTCACCGTATTTGGGTTGCTCCCGTAAGGGACGGAACGGTCTCAACTGCGTTCAATTTTCGCTGGGATCGCTTGCGGAGAAGTACGTGCAATCCGGATGATGAAAGACCAGCGCGCTCACGCTCGCCTCTGGGTCCATCATGAAGCCTTCGGTAAGCTGCACGCCAATCTCTTCCGGCTTCAGTAGCTTCCAGAGTCCTGCCTGATCCTCCAGATTCGCGCACGCCGGATAACCAAAGCTGTAGCGCCTCCCGCGGTAGCGCGAAGTAAATCGTTGCGCCATGGTCATTTCCGGCGGATCGGGGAAGCCCCAGTCCTCGCGGATCCTCCGGTGCAGCCATTCCGCGCACCCTTCCGCCGTCTCAATCGCCAGTGCTTGCAAGGCGTGGGACTTGAAGTAATACCCATCGTTCTTTGCTTTTTCCGAGCGGTCGCGAATTCCCTCGCCCGCCGTCACCACGAACAACGCTACATGGTCACGCTGCCCCTTTTTCGCCTGCAAGACGTAATCCGCCAGGCACAGAAAATCGCCTTGCCGTTGTCTTCCAAATCGAAACGTATGCAAAGGCGCCGCCGCTCCCGGCGCAAACAGATGCAGCGAATCCCCCTCGGCTTCCGTTTCGAAAAATTGCCAAACGGCGCGAATTTTCATGAACTCCGCGGCTTCCTTCTTCACCTCCTCCATGTTCTCGAAGAGTTCCACCGCCTTCGGCTCGCGCTCCGCCAAACGCTTTTCGAAGTCGCCTCGAAATCCCATGTGCCGTCCAAAGAGCATGAACGGATTAATGTGGCCCCAGACTTCGCGCAAATCCGGCACCAGCCGGACTTTGCGGTCCAGATATTTCACGGACGGAATTGGCAAGTCTGCCCGAACCTTGGGCGACCGAGTTATTTTCGGAATTTCTGCGACGCTCACAGTCGTCGTCACGCCAAAGCCATTGCCTGAGGAAGTGTGATTACGCACCACTGTCTCTCGCGTCGCCGGATCCATCAACTCGTTCATCAAGCGCAGCCCGGTCATGGCGTCTTTCGCGTAGCAAACGGCCTTCCCGTAGCTGGGGGCAATTTTCGTCTGCGTGAATTTCGCGGAAAGCGCGGCTCCGCCCACGAGCAGCGGAATCTCAATGCCCGCGTCCTTCAAATCACTCGCCGTCGTCACCATCTGCTGCGCGCTTTTCACCAGTAACCCGGACAAGCCGATGGCGTCCGGTTTGTGCTCCTGATAAGCCTTGATCAACTCTTCCGGCGGCACCTTGATTCCCAGGTTCACTACGTCATATCCATTATTTTTCAAAATAATTTCGACAAGATTTTTCCCAATGTCATGGACGTCGCCTTTCACCGTTGCCAGCACCACTTTCCCGCGCTTGGCGGTATCCGCCTTTTCCATAAACTGCTCAAGGTGGCTCACCGCCGCTTTCATGGCTTCCGCGGACTGCAACACTTCCGCCACGATCAATTCATTGGCATTGAAAAGCCGTCCCACTTCCGCCATTCCCGCCATCAGCGGTCCATTCACGATATCCAGAGGCGCCGTGCCTTCCCCGCGCTTTCTCTCCAGATCCGCGATCAGCCCGTCCCGCGTTCCTTCGATGATGTAATTGCCAAGCCGCTCGTCGAGCGGCAAATCCGCGGCGCGCGCTTTTTCTTTTTTCTTCGCGGTTCGAAAGTGCTCGGCAATCGCCGCGATGTAGTGCTGGTTGACTGCCGCGCGCTGTTCTTTGCTCTGCTTGCGCCAGTCCGCGGGGACGTCGCGCAACAACGCGGCATTCGATTGGTCGGCCGGAACTTCCTTCGGCGGATGCGAAAACAGAAGGTTTTCCGCCAGCTCGCGCTCCTGCGCAGGGATCGAAGCAAAGCGCTCCAGCTTCTCCGTATTCACGATAGCGAGGTCCAGCCCGGCCTTGGTGCAGTAATACAGAAAAACCGAATTGACCACTTCGCGCGCGCCTGCCGGAAGCCCGAAGGAAACATTTGAAATGCCCAGGATCGTCCGAACGTCGGGCAGTGCCTGCTTGATCAGTCGGATGCCTTCGATGGTCTCAACCGCGCCGCCGATATAATTTTCATCGCCCGTCGCGCAGGGAAAAACAAGCGGATCGAAAATAATGTCTTCCGGTCCCAGCCCGTATTTTCCCGTAAGCAGCTTGTACGAACGCTGCGCGACCGCCAGTTTTCGTTCGCGCGTAAACGCCTGCGCCTGCAGCTTGTCCTCATCAATGCAGCCCACCACGACCGCCGCGCCGAACTCGTGCGCAATCGGCACTACGCGCTCGAATTTCTCCTCGCCATCTTCCAAATTGATGGAATTGAGGATCGCCTTGCCCTGGCAATACGTCAGTGCCAGCTCGATCGCCGTCGGATCGGTGGTATCGATCATCACCGGAGCCTTCACTTTGCGAATCAGCTTTTCGTAGAACGGCGGAATGTCTTTTTTTTCGTCGCGTTCCGTGCTCTGCAGGCACACGTCCACGATATGCGCGCCGCCTCGCACCTGCCGCCGCGCAATCTCGCTGGCTTCTTCCCACTTTTCTTCGGCCACCAGGTTCTTGAACAGCCGCGAACCGATCACGTTGGTCCGCTCGCCAACCAGCAACGGCCGCGTGCTGTCCTCCGCCTCGATCGTTTCAATCCCCGAATAAACAGCCCGGTGCGCCTCCGCTGGCCTGACGCGCGGCTTCTTGCCCTCCACCATCTGCGCAATCGCGCGAATATGCTTTTCCGTTGTGCCGCAGCATCCGCCAACGACGTTCAGCCACCCGTTATCTACGAATCTCTCGAGCTGCGTTGCGAGAGTTGTTGGCGTCGCGTGGTACTGACCATCCTCGGGGTCGGGCAGTCCAGCGTTGGGATAGCAAGAGACATACTCGCTGCTCAGCTGGCTAAGCGTTCGAATGTGGTCCGTCATCAGTTCCGGACCCGTCGCACAGTTCATTCCGAAAGCCAGGGGTTTCGCGTATTTAAGCGACGCCCACATGGCCTCGATGGTTTGCCCGGCTAACATCGTACCCATGGACTCAATCGTAACGGAAATGATGAACGGGACCTCGGTGCCGATTTCCTTGGATAGTTTATGGATGGCAAGTATCGCCGCCTTGATATTTCGAGTGTCTTGGGAAGTCTCAATCATCAGAAGATCCGCGCCACCATCCATCAGCGGTTTGGCCAGATCGTAGTAGTCCTGACTCAGGTGTTCGAAGCTGATGCCGCCAGTGACGGTTATTGCCTTGCGTGTTGGGCCCATTGACCCGGCCACAAATCGAGGTCTCGCGGGGGTTGAATGTTCGTCTGCTGCCTGCCGCCCTAGTTGCGCGGCCTTGAACATGAGTTCGTAGGACTGTTCTGCAATTCCATAATCGATGAGGTCGCTCTTCGTCCCATTGAACGAATTCGTCTCGACGATATCCGATCCCGCCTCAAAGTATTTTCTGTGAATATCCAGAACGACATCCGGCCGCGTCCGCACCAGATTTTCATTGCACCCTTCAAGCGCAGCTCCACCAAAATCCGCCGCACTCAGGTTGCGTTGTTGCAGCATGGTGCCCATCGCGCCGTCAAGCACCAGGATCCTTTGCCCCAGCAATTCCCGCAGGGCTTTCGCCGATTCGTTCAGGTTACGCATCCGTTGGAAGTTGCCGCTCCTTGCTGTTACTCCGCACAAAACGCCGCAAATACCAGAAAAATCTAGCCTTTCCTGACAGCTCTATTTTACTCAGGTTTCCCGTGGATACCTATCTCCATGCAGTGAACTGGTGTTTTTCGCAGGCGAATGGTGGATAATCCGCCCCGAAGCGCCAGCAGGGCCGGGTACCGCGCAGTCACTTGCCGCCACCGGCGGCACAGGCGAAAATGACCCCTAGATGTCAGTAACAATTCGTGAACAGCTACACCAAAGAACCTTGCCCCTTCGGCCACTTTTTACTACGCTAACGTACAGTGACTACGAAACGCGCCTCCACTAAACTGACGGTTTGCATTCTCTCGCCGCATCCCCTGGTGCTGAGCGAGTTCGAACGCATTTTGGCGAAAGCCCAGCTTAAAGTCGTTTCCAAGCAACTGGAATCCACTCTGGCGCCCGATCTTCGCAATTTCGAGCCGCCTAAAGCTCAGGTTTACGTCATTGACGCGCATGCCGCCAAGCCCGCTACTGGCGCGCTCCTGGCCAATCTTCTCGAACGCTATCCCGAAGCTCGCCTCATCGTCGTCGGCGAGCAGCACAATGAAGCCAACAGCTTTTCGCTTCTGCGCCTGGGCGTGAAGGGTCTTCTCACTTATGTCGAAGCGCGCGAGCAATTAATCCGCGCTCTTCCTCTGGTGGCTACGGGAGGTTTCTGGGTCCCGCGTCAACTGCTTTCCGGATTCGTCGATTCCATCCTCACGGGCCAGGGCCGCCGCCTCAAAACCGATACCGTTACCAATCTGAGCCGCCGCGAGCAGGAAGTGCTCGATTCGCTCCTCGAAAATCTTTCCAACAAGGAAATCGCCAGCAAGCTCAACATCGCCGAACGCACCGTCAAGTTTCACGTTTCGAATCTGCTCAACAAATTCGGCGTGCGCCGCCGTGCCGACCTCATTCTTCTTACCTTCCAGCGCCGCTTGGCGCCGGTTTGATTTTTCTCAGTACGGTTTCTCAGACCAATCGCTCACCGGCCTGATGTATGCTAGTAATTTCGAGAGCGCTCCAAATCCTCGCTTGCTCAAACTAGGAGTCTCACCACGTGAATATTCTCGTTACCGGGGCTGCAGGATACATCGGCAGCGTCTGTTGCGAAGTCTTGCTCGGGCGCGGCATGCGCGTCGTCGCCCTGGACAGTCTGCTCGAGGGCCATCGTGCCGCCGTGCCGCCGGGCGCCATCTTTTGCCAGATCGATCTTGCCAATCGCGCTGATCTTGAAAGCGTCTTCGCCCAGCACAAAATTGATGCCGTGATGCACTTCGCTGCCGAAGCCCTGGTGGCCAAGTCCGTAAGCGAGCCCAGCATTTTCTACGCCACCAACGTCGCCAGTGGCGTGAACCTGCTCGATGCCGTCACCCGCCACGGCGTAAAAAAATTCATTTTTTCCTCCACCGCCGCCACCTATGGCGAACCGGAAATCGTTCCCATCCCCGAAGACCATCGCAAGGCACCCATCAATCCTTACGGAAAATCGAAGCTCGTATTCGAACAGATTCTCGCGGACTATAAGCTCTACACCGGGCTCGCGTACGCGTCGCTCCGCTATTTCAACGCCGCTGGCGCTTCGCAGGAACGCGGCGAGCATCATCGCATCGAGACTCACCTCATCCCCCGCGTTTTGGATGCTGCTGCCGGCGTCCTCCCGCACGCGGATGTCTTCGGAACGGACTATCCCACTCCGGACGGCACTTGCGTTCGCGATTACATTCACGTGCTGGACATCGCGGATTCTCACGTTCGCGCTCTCGAAGACATCGATCGCGTTTCCGGCGAGGCCTTCAACGTTGGCAACAGCCGCGGCTTCTCCATTCTCGAAGTGATTGCCGCCGCCGAGCGCATCACCGGCCGCAAAATTCCGCGCAAGCTCGGGCCACGTCGCCCCGGTGATCCCGCTGTCCTGGTCGCCAGCAAGGAAAAGCTCAAGCGCCTTCTCGGCTGGGAGGCGTCACATTCTTCACTCGGGGAAATTATCGAATCTGCCTGGGTTTGGAAGCAAAAACATCCGCATGGGTACGTGGAGAGCGCAACAGCGTAAACCTAATCGCCGAGGGAGTACCGCACGATGTACCACAACGCCTGCATTCCATCTTTCCAGGTAATCTTCTTGCCTTCTTCGTAGGTGCGGCCCGCATAGCTAATCGGCACTTCGTAAATCCGCCACTTGTGCTTCGCGATTTTTGCGGTGATCTCCGGTTCGAATCCAAATCGGTTGGACTTCAACTCGATCCCCTGCAGCACTTCTCTCCGAAATACCTTGTAGCAGGTCTCCATATCCGTCAGCTTCAGGTTGGTAAAGATATCGGAAAGCAGCGTCAGCATCCTGTTCGCCACGTAGTGCCAGAAGTAATGCACGCGCTGCGGTCCGCTGAGAAATCGCGAGCCATACACCACGTCCGCGCGTCCATCGATGATCGGCCCGAGCAACACCCCGTAATCCCGCGGATCGTATTCCAGGTCCGCATCCTGCACCAGCACGATATTCCCCGTTGCCTGCGCAAAACCGAGCCGCAAAGCCGCTCCCTTGCCTTGGTTCGGCGTTTGGAAAAAAAACCTCAAGTCTCGCAACTCGATGTCGCCGCTTGTGTCTTGCGCTGGCGCATAGGCTTCTCCGTTCGCTTGCCGCGCCGCCATGTTTTCCAGAATCTGCCGCGTTCCGTCGGTCGAGCAATCATCCACCACGATCACTTCTTTGGGCACTTCGGTATCGAGCACTCGTCGCAGGATTTCGTCAATCGTCGATTTCTCGTTGTAAACGGGAATCACAATCGAAACCCTCGGATCGTGTATGGCGGAGGGGTTTTGTCGTTGATGGGCCATGGATGTCGAAAGATTGTAGCGGTGCAGCCTCCGGCGAGTAAAGGCGAGCCCTCTCAAATCTCGGTCTCGCTGCTCTTTGTCTTTTCGTCCTCCTCCAAGTCCGTTGCCGCACTCGCCGCAGCGGGTTGCCACTTTCCCTGGGCCCACGTGGAATCCTGCTCCGGGCCTTTCTTCTCTCTGCTCTGCGCACTCCGGGAACTCCGTGTAAAATGTTTAGGTTCCCTGCGTCAAATCCAGATGCCTGCTTTCTTCATCGAACAATTCGGCTGCCGCGCCACGCAAGCCGATGGCGCCGCCCTCGAGCGTCAGTTGCTCGATCGTGGGTGCACTTCCGCTCCCACCGTCTCTGCCGCCGATATCGTCGTCGTCAACACCTGCACCGTTACAGCCTCCGCGGACGCCCAGGCCCGCGACGCCATTCGAAAGCTTCACGCCGCTAATCCCGCCGTCCGCATTATCGCCACCGGCTGTTATGCTCAGCGCGCCCCAGAGGAGTTAGCCGCCCTTCCCGGAGTCGCTTGGGTCGTCGGCAATTCCCACAAGCCGCAAATTCCCCAACTCGTCGATTCGCTCTCGACCGGCGCTCCCGCCGAACCTGCCAAATCTGCAAACGACTTTTTCCCCGCCGCCGCTCTGCACTTGGACTCGACTGTTCCGTTCCATTCCTTTGTAGGGGCGCAACTTTATCCCGAGCGTAGCCGAGGGAATGTTGCGACCCATCTCGGCAATATCCTAACCGGCGACATTTTCGAACAACGCACGCTGCTCTCTGCGCCCGTCCTCGGCGGAGAAGGGAATCACACTCGCCCCACCCTCAAAATCCAGGACGGCTGCGACTCCCGCTGCTCCTATTGCGTGATTCCGTTTGTACGCGGCAAGAGCCGCAGCCTGCCGCCTGAAACCGTTCTCCACGAAATTCAGCGTCTCAGCAATTCCGGATATCGCGAAATTGTCCTCAGCGGCATCAACCTCGGTACTTACGGTCGCGACCTTTCTCCGCGCGTCGAATTCGAGGATCTCCTCGGCCGCGTCCTCGGCGAAACCGCTGTCGAACGCCTGCGCATCAGCTCCATCGAGCCCCTCGACGTTACCCAAGACCTCGTCGATCTCTTCGCTTCTACCGAGCGAATCGCTCAGCACTTCCACATGCCGCTGCAGTCCGGCTCCGACCGCATCCTCGCCGCCATGCACCGCTGGTACCGTGCGGAACACTACGCCCGCCGCGTCGCGCTCATCCACGAACGCCTCCCGCACGCCGCCATCGGCGCCGACGTCATCACCGGCTTCCCCGGCGAATCGGAAGACGACCACGCCGCCACGCTCGCCTTCATCGAGCGCCTCCCGTTCACCTATCTCCACGTTTTCTCTTTTTCCAAGCGCCCCGGCACCAA
>WNFC01001101.1_pt1 | contig 27850 bp, 24 predicted proteins | sample 5400541 | NCBI WGS metagenome assembly WNFC01 (sample SAMN13153342, study PRJNA577476) | soil metagenome | isolation source: 120 cm saprolite under Douglas fir tree site 2 hole 2 replicate 1 | place: USA:California | collected 2015-04-18 | reverse complement strand
CGGCCCCCTGCGCCTGTGCCCAGCCGACAAATTCGCTTGCCAGGCGTGTCTTGCCGATCCCGCTCTCCCCCTGGAGCAGGACGAGCTGAGGCTCTCCCGCATGCACGCGCTGGTAGCGCTCGATCAAGGCGCCGAACTCAGCTGTTCGTCCCAAGAACGGGCCGTCCAGCAGGTTCGCCGGTGGCTGTCCTGGTGAAGCAAGAGATGGCTGGAGACTGCGAACCTGCGGCGAACGGAAAGGAGCGGTGTGGCGAATACGTTTGGCCAGCGCCACGGTCTCGGGTTCCAGCTCGACTTGCAGCTGGTCGGCCAGCACGGCTCGGCCACGGGCGTACGTGCGTAAGGCCCCTGCGCGATCTCCTTGAGAGAAGCGCAGCCGCATCAGGCGTCTGTAACCCTCCTCATTGAGTGGATCGAAGCCCAGCCAGCGGCTCACGGTCTCGATGGCGCGCTCCCCATCCCCGGCCCGTTCATACAGCATCGACAGGCCATCAAAAAGCTGGTGTACGCGCAGATGCCAGTACTCTCGTTGTTGACGCGTCCAATCGTCGAAGAATTGCGAGTCGCGCAGCGTGAAGCTTGCCAGGAACGGACCGCTGGCCAGATGCATGGCCTGCTCGAGCTGTGCCAGCAACGCTCCACGCGCCGGGCCTGCCAGCGGTTCAATCCCGCGCCCTACCTGCTTGCTGGCAGATTCGACGAGGCGGAGATCCAGGAGGAGCGGGCTGCCCTGGTCGAATCCCAGCGTGTCGCGCTCAACCAGCAGGTGAGCCCGCTCGCCTGGTCCGTGAGAGCGCTCGAGGAGCTTGCGCAGCTCGAGCAGGGTAGCCCGTAAGGCTGCGCGCCCGTGCTCGGCGTCCAGCTCCGGCCAGAACGCTTCGGACAGGGTTTTGCGCGGGTGCGTTCCACCTTCCACAGCCAGGTAGACGAGCAGGGCCAGCGCCTTGCGCGTGGAGAAGGTGAGCGTGCGCTCACCGTGCTTCACGACCGGCGTACCAAGCAGCGACAATTGTAACTGGCTCATAGTCTGCTCCTAGCGTCCAATGGACGATAACGACAGAAAAGCTTCTGCCCCATTCCACATCCTCCGTCGCGCATACGTTGTAATCACTGCTTAGCTCTGCAGGCGACCCTGCAGGTAGAGCCAGCGCACAAACGCCAGTCGCTTGTATTCAGGAGTGGCCTCGTGATAGGCACCTCGCTGATAGCGCGCTTTGACTCTGAAGAGGCTGGCGATCTCCTCGCTCGAAAAACCCACGTGCTCGAGATTCCGAATCTCTGTTCCGGTGGGGATCTGCTCTTGTAACTCCATAGGTGTCCTCCGGTATCTCTGAGCCATCCGATGCAGGACTTGCAACGCCGCATCGGGCTCAGATATTGCTCTCGATGGGCCGCCACCCACATCCTTGTTCAAGAGTATAGATCGATGCTCAGGAGAAGTCAGCGTACATCAGGTGACATGTCACTTCAACTCGCCTCACTTCTTGGGACAGGCGCCAGGAGAGCCTGAGCAAGTTGTTCGTCATGCGCCAGCGCGTGTGCTCTCATAGAGGGAGAGAAGAGGAGAGGTGATCTGGGGTCGCCTGGCATGTCCCAGACAGGCGTGGACCCGAGTGGTGCGCACACTTTGCAAAAACCAATATAGCAGTATTCCTTAAGAAAGTCACCAGTCCAACAGATGGTGTATCACTTCATATCGCTTCACATTCCTCCGATGCTCCTCTCCACCCACATTTTCAAGCCTGAATGGGCTAGACAACAGGCACACAAACACGAACAACCCGAGCAAGCTGGCTGGCCAGAAACCCAGCAATTCGTTCAACTCCTGGAACACCAATCCCCTGCAAGGAATCTCTTCAAACAAGCCTGATCGGGGGCGGTCTCAATTTCGAGCGCGAACAATTTCTCAAGCTTGTTGATAGGATTGTGGCAGGGGAAGTTGAGAAGGTAGTCCTGGCCCATCAGGATCGGTTGGTCAGATTTGGCTACAAGCTATTGGCTCATTTATGTCAAACCCATCACACAGAACTGGTGGTGATGAATACCGAGACGCTTTCTCCGGAGCAAGAGTTAGTTCAGGACTTGATGGCGATTACCCATTGTTTTAGTAGTCGGTTAGATGGACTGCGGAATTACCGCAAAGCATTGAACAAGGCACTTGCCGATGAAAACCGCGCACAAGATCCGGATCAATCCGACGCCTGAACAGGTGGAATGATCTTCCTGCTGGTGTCTGGCCTGAGCGCCTTCTCCCGTTATGTGACTGGGGGTGTGGCATTTGCACACATATCGACGCGAGCACCGAGCATGTTTTCCAAGGTACTGGAGGCGGTCAAGGATACATCCTCAGATATGTTGCGGCTTCATTAGAGGAATGGTTGGAGCGCTGGCTCGCGGGCGAGGCACTCCAGTTTTTGTAGTGGGCTATCACTCAGCACCTGCTTGTGCAATTCTGTTCAAAACAGACGTATGAATGGAGCGTGCTGCCCCCTGAAAGGAGGGAAAACCGAGTATGGAGTCATCTACTAGAAGAAAGATATTGTCGTGGTTGACCGTGCCCCTGAACCGGTAGACCAGCAGGTGATAGTTGTCTTCCTGGGTGACACTTGCACGATCAGGCGCCTGGAGGTGCTGCCTGGCTCCATCATGCTGCGCACCCTACGTATCTGCCTCTTGACGTGACGCACCGGCTGGATTTTCACGTGTGGGGGGTCGTCACCTTTGTCATCCATCCGCTGCTTGCCTCTGTGCTGGACCGTTTCGGGAGACTGGGCTCATGAGGCGGGTTTTTGCCCTGGTGGACTGCAACAATTTCTATGTGTCCTGTGAGCGGGCTTTCAACGCGGCCATTCGCCACAGGCCGGTGATCGTCCTCTCCAACAATGATGGCTGTGTGGTGGCACGCAGCAACGAAGTGAAAGCTTTGGGGATCAAGATGGGCACGCCCTTGTTCCAGATCCGCCACCTGGTGGAACAGCACCACATCCTGCTGTTCTCGTCCAACTACACGCTCTACGCCGACCTGTCCAATCGTGTCATGACCGCCTTAGCCACCTTTTCTCCCCTGGTCGAGGTCTACTCCATCGTTACGGGGAGTACAGTGTGATGAGGTGAGGAAAATCAAGGTGTTGCTGTGTACGCAACGTTACTCCGCTCTCTTGCACATGCTACACCCAATACCCAGCAATTACAAGCTTTCGGAGTTGGTGGGTTCTGCCAAAAACCAGGGGCCAGGCAGCAGGGCGACGTTGAGCCGAAGCCGCGTCCCACCCAGTTCGAAAATTCCTCCAGCAGACGCTTCACACTGGTGGCTGCCAGATAATCACCGTGCCATCCCAACTTGCCACGGCGAGGCGCTTGCCGCTGGGTGACCAGGCCACATCCCACACAGGCAGGCGGTCTCTCTTCTCCACTGCCAGCGTACGCCCGGTGCTCGCGTCCCAGATCTGCGCTGTCGCATCTGCCCCTCCAGAAGCGATGCGTGTGCCATCACGTGACCACGCCAGGCCTAAGACTCCATCGGCCACGTGACTGGTGGAAGGACCATGACCATTGTAGGCCAGCAGCGCCTTCCCTGTCGTTGCATCCCACACCCCTGCCGTTTCAAAGCCATTTTGGGACAGATCATTGCCAAAGGCCGAGGCGACCCGCCTCCCATCGGGCGACCATGCGACGGTCCACCTGGCTGCCACCCCCGAGATCCCCAGCGTTACCAGCGTGCGCCCGGTGGTCGAATCCCAGATCTGTGCCGTGCCATCGTCACTCGCGGAGGCGATCCGCCTCCCATCGGGCGACCAGGGGACGTGTTTGACGAAACTGGTATGTCCCTTGTAGATCAACTGCGTCTTTCCTGTCACTGCGTCCCACACCTGGGCCGTCCCATCATCACTCCCAGAAGAGATCCGCCTACTATCAGGCGACCATGCGACGCCAAGCACATCATTGGTATGACCGTGATAGGTGACCCGTAAGGTCCCGGTGGTGGCATCCCACACCTGCACGCTTTTGTCGTCACCGGCAGAGGCGAGGTGCCTGCCATCGGGCGACCATGCCACCGTTTGCACTCTCCTGCTGTGACCGGTGTAGGTCAACAGCGTGTGCCCGCTATTCGGATCCCATACTTGGACCGTGCCATTTGCGCTCGCTGAAGCGATGCGTGTGCCATCAGGCGACCAACTGACGCCCCAGATTTGTCCTCCTTGACTGCTGTAGGTTCCGTGGTAACTCGCAGCAGGTGTAGCCATGGTTTGAGGCGTCCTGGGAGGAGCGGTAGGAGTGGAAAGGGGAGCAACGGGATGTGTATGCGTGGTGGAGCTGGCGCAGGAAGCTCCCAAGAAACCGAGACAGACGACGAGAAAGTCACGCCGGGAGTAGTGCAGTGCAGGATGCGGCATCCCTCTCTTCGCTGGATCTGAGGATCGCATAGCACCACGCTCCTTCCTCTTAAGAGATAGCAGGTGAACCTTGCTGATCGTACCAGGGTTCGACGATATCACTCTCCTTTCCACCGTCCCTGTCCCTCTGCTGTAATTACGTCAGACGCGAGCGTGACCTCACCTTTTCATTTTTTGGAAGGATCAAGAGAGCGGATTTCCGGTAGGGTAGGAAGAGCGATGAGGCAGGTGGTACCTGCCTCATCAAGATCTTCATGCCCGTTCCGCCAGCCGCCCGTAGAGCACAGCGTTTTCCTCACGTAAGCGAGATACCTCGCGTTCCAGTATGCGCACTCGCTCCTGGAGGCGTGCGATTTGCGCATCTTTGGCAGCGTCGCTTTTTCCGACACGTGGCGCCATGTGCGTTTCCTTTCCATGGGATGGAGGGAGATCGCGCAAGCGCCGAATTTCGGTTGCCAGGTCTGCCTGGCGCGGATCGTACAAAAACGTTTTCGAGACCTGGGCGGCCTGGCACACCGCAGCAAACGTGATGGGCTCACCTCCTTGCTGCAGCTCTTGCAAAGCCGCCAGGACGCGGCTGCGGGCGTTGTGGCTCTTTTCTGCCGCAAAGCGAACCATGGCGTCAGTGTTCCGTTTCATTGGATGCTTTCTTTCCTCCCCGGTTCTCGGGGTGCTCGTCTGCTGGCAACGCGAGTTCTCTAAGCACCTGCTCCATGCCGCGAATCTGGTCGCCAAGATCGTTGGCGTACAGCTCCCAGCCTTTTTCTTTGGCGATCTGCCGGCTTTTTCTCAGATCCTCGAGTGTTGCCGCAATGACCGGTGCATGCTCCGGCGTGGTGACCAGCTTGTGGCAGGGACCGTTGTCTTTGGTAAAGCACACATTCTGCCGCGTCCAGGACATTTGGGGGCCTTGGCGTGATGCAAGCATTGTCCCCAGGCCAGTGACAGCTTGCGGAGGTTAGCGACCACCCAATCCAGTTCGCTCTCGTCGCCGCTGGTGATTTGCTCCCGTAAGGCCTGCAAAGCGATGCCCCAACGGCTCGCCCAGAGAGGACCAGTTCCTTGAATGTGCGCCTGAGGGTCTCGTCGTAGATCTGCGTGTAATTGCGCGTCATCTCGGCACTCTGGTGGTCGAGGTAGGTCATCACGTCGGCCAGGCCCATGCCGTTGTTGATCATGTCCGTGCCGACCGTGTGGCGGAATTCGTGCGGGCGGAAGTGAAACACCTGCCCGCTCGGCCCCAGGATGGGCACATCCCGTGCCAGGTAATTGAGATGCGCCCAGAAGCGCGTATACGAGTACAGGCCGTCCGCAATGCGGAAGAGATACCGCTTGCCATACACATCAGGAATGTCCTTCACCAGTTCCTGCTGCGCCAGGATGGCGGCCTCGACTTCTCTGGTCACCGGCAAATGCCTCATCGCCAATGGGCCGGATGCGGAGCTCGGGCTCCTTCAGCTTCAAGCCGCGCCTGGTCATCTTTCCCCGGCTGGTATGCACGAGAAAGGGTTTGAAGCGGCTGAAGCGGTTGGAGACCTCCTCGTACAGGACGGGGTTGGTCAGCACTTGCCCGCGCTGCACCTGGTAGCGGTAGAAGCCGGCGACAGCGGCCAGGATGGTGTTGACGCTACGCTCGCTCAGGCGGCTCGTCAGGTGAAGTGGATGCACCTGCAGCTGGCGGTAGGGATTGCGCAGCCATTCGACGAAACGCAGCAGGTCATCAGGGGTGACGGCACGCCAGTCCAGGTGTGCCTCTTCCAAGAAGGTGAAGTAATGCTTGAGATGCCGGCAGTAGCTCTCCAGTGTGTTGGGGGACTTGCCCTGGATATCGAGCGCCTCCAGGTAGCGCTTCACAGGCTCCAGGAACGTACAGGCATCATCCACCAGGTAGAGGCGGCGCGTCCCCTGTATCAGAGCCCAGACAGCTCGGACCATACGAAGCTCCTTTCTTACGATCGTGATCTACACAATGTGACAACTGTGAGAGCAAGGAGTAACGTTGCGGAAGACTGTTGGCTTCTCTCCATCACCATGTACGCAACGTGCGTCGGGGGCCTCCAGAGCTACGTTGCGTACTTCCCTGACGGTCCCTTTTCATCCTACCCGTAACCATCGATGAAGCCTGGCTTGACCTGACCCACATCCAACACGAGCGCTTGCACGCGTATGGACACCTGATCCGCGCTACACCACCCGCTGGCAGGAACTGCTTGAGGTCAGCGTGTAAAATAAGAAGGTCTTTGCTGCTCTCGATCAGGAGACATGCTCCGATGATGCGAGAGAGAAGAGGATAGCTCGCTTCCCAGGGTGTGTTCAAGCCGGGATGTCGAGACCAGTAAGCAACAGAGGAGGACACAACCAATGGAACCGGAAAAGGCAGTGGCAGGCACCTACCATGCCTTCCACTCACTCCATTTCACGCCAGAAGAACTGGTACAGCTCGACCCTGACGAGCTATTGCAGGCGTGCCTGGAATATCATCAGCTCCTGCAGACGATCATGGGGATCATCACCACACCTGATGCGAGTCTGACAATGCGCATGGTTGCAGTCGACCTGATCTATGCCCAGGCGCTGCAGATCTCGCAAGGAAAGATGCCGGACGAGGCAACGCAGGTCGTTGCTATCAAGCAAGTGAGCGAACGCCTGGGTTTGCGCCCGCACGAGGTACGCACAGCCTACGAGCAGATCGAGGCGCTGGGCGGTCTGGATATCATCGACAAACGCTTCCCACCGCGACGGCCACAACAGCAGCACCTCCCCTTCGACTCGCCACCCACCGACCGGCCGTGAGCCAGGCAAGACGCGTGTTGAGTAACAAGGAAGAAATCAAACATCCCGAGATCATCCCTGGGAAACCACAAGAGCGCCCGGAGGCAGGGGCGAAGTCGGAAGACCGTGTCGGCCAACAGCTCGGTAACTATCGTCTTGTCCGCCTCCTGGGACGGGGTGGTTTCGCAGAAGTCTACCTGGGCGAGCATCTGCGTCTGGGCACCTCTGCTGCCGTCAAAATCCTGCACACGCGCCTAGCCAACGAGAATGAAGTGGAGAGTTTCCAGAAGGAAGCTCACATCATCGCCAGTCTCGAACATCCCCAGATAGTGCGTGTCTTCGATTTCGACGTCATCAATAGCACCCCTTTCCTGGTCATGAGCTATGCCCCGGGTGGCACGCTGCGCCAGCGTCATCCCAAGGGGAGCATCCTCCCCCTCCCAACCATCGTCGCCTACGTCAAGCAAGTCGCTGAGGCTCTGCAATATGCCCACGATGAGAAGTTCATTCATCGCGATGTCAAACCGGAGAACATACTCGTGGGATGACGCGGCGAGGTCTTGCTCAGCGACTTCAGTATCGCGCTTGTCGCCCAGAGTTCGCGCTACCAGAGCACGCAAGATATGGCTGGCACGATCGCCTACATGGCGCCGGAACAAATCCACGGCAAGCCGCGCCCGGCCAGCGATCAGTATGCATTGGGCGTCATCGTCTATGAGTGGCTCAGCGGAGATCGCCCCTTTCACGGCTCATTTACCGAAATTGCTGCGCAACACGCGATTGTTCCCCCGCCGTCATTGCATGAGAGGGTACCGGCGATCACACCCGACGTGGAGCACGTGGTGCTGACAACACTCGCCAAGGACCCCAAACAACGTTTTGGGAGTATCCATGCCTTTGCTATTGCCTTGGAACAAGCCTCCCAGTTGACCAGGTAAGTACACCGACTTTTGTCATAAAATACAAGAAGAACAAGCTTATGACAGCACGGGGTTGGAAGATACACCTTGTACAAGGAATACTCTCATGTCACATTCCCTCAGTATCAGAGTGGTCGTAATTATCTCTGCTAACGTCGAATGGAAGGTCATACGCACGTTTTATCCAGGTGCCCAGACGCTGCCATCGCCCTTTGGCGAGTGGTTTGTCGTTGACCTGGATATTGGTGAACGGGTAGAGCCAGTGCTGTTCTTTCACGGTGGTTGGGGAAAAATCGCAGCAGCGGCTTCGGCTCAATATGTCATTGACCACTGGTCTCCCGCGCTGCTGATCAACCTGGGCACCTGCGGCGGCTTCGCTGGCGAGATAGAAAAGGGCACGATCATCCTGGTAGAGCGCACCATCGTCTACGACATTCTCGAGCAGATGATCGGGGGCGAGGCTGCTCTTGCCCACTACGCGACGGATATAGACCTCTCCTGGCTCGGTGAGAACTATCCCCACAAGGTTCAGCGGACTCTGCTGGTCTCCGCTGACCGCGACCTGGTGGTGGAAGAGATTGCCCGCCTGAAAACGACATTCGGAGCGGTGGCGGGAGATTGGGAATCGGGCGCCATTGCCTTCGTCGCACAGAGAAATAAGACGCGCTGCCTCATCCTGCGGGGTGTCAGCGACCTGGTAGGCGAGCAGGGCGGTGAAGCCTACGGCAACGTCCAGGTCTTCGTCGAAGGCACGACCAGCGTGTTGTCGCACTTGATAGCTGCTCTCCCGGCATGGATTGCTCTCGGGGAAAAGGGCACCTAAAGCGAACCTCCTCTGGAACTCAAGCCAAAAAGAAACAGTCAATATACTATAGCGAGTACAATGTATCAAAACGTATCGGGTACAGAGACATACTACGCTGAGAAAGAGAACCTCCTATGCATCGATTGTGTCCTTCTCCCTCTACTCAAACTCCCCTCGTGCTGGCCACGCTGCTGTTCTGTGTGCTGTCTTTGCTGAGTGCTGCCTGCGGCACTCCTCCCAACCCTGCTTGCTCCATTTCGCCTCCCACAGGCTACCCCTCGCTCACCACGGTAGGTGGATTGGTCTACCTGCAATCGGACCGCTCCGCATCTCTCTATGCCTTGCGGAGCAGCGATGGCTCTCTGCTCTGGAAGTATCAAGCCGGGATCCTGCTGGCGGTAGAGCATGGCATCACCTATGTTCAGGGCACAGGCGACACCTTCTATGCACTGCATGCCAGCGATGGAAGCGTGCTCTGGCACTATGATATGAGCAAAGACGTTTCAAGTATCATCGCTGTCGTCGACGGCCTCGTCTACTTCACCTCGAGCAACAACCTGACGCTGTACACGCTGCGGGCCAGTGACGGCAGACGCCTGTGGCAACACCAGATCGATGCAGACCATTTCCCCTCAATCGTGCTGGCGGGGGGCGGCGTCGCCTATGTGGCAGCGGAGTATTCCCGCATCACAGCCCTGCGCGAGAGCGATGGCTCCCAGCTCTGGCAAGATGACATCGGTGCTCTCCCTCCGGCGGGCATGCCCTTGACGATGATGCTAGAAAACGGCCTCGTCTATGCCGTCTCGAACCAGACGACAGCGCTGAACGCTAGTGATGGGAAGGTAGTCTGGAACTTTGCCAAGGCAGGCCCGCTGGTCGTGGGGAACAGCATGGTCTATGTGAGTTCAGATCAAGTGTATGCTCTGCGCGCCAGCGACGGCACACAGGTCTGGCGCTGGCAGTTCCCCAGCAGCGAGCAATACACGCTTACGCTGGTCAACGGTGTTGTCTACGCCGGACCGGATGGTGGCGCATTGTATGTCAATCGCGAGCACATCGATACCTACAAAGAGCATCTGTATGCGCTCAAGGGGAGCACTGGAGTCGTCCTCTGGAATCACCCGCTGGGGCTGTCGCATACCGTGCTCGATGTGTCTGGCGGAGTGGCCTATGCACTCTCACAACAAGCTCTGGACGCCTGGCAGGCCAGCAGCGGTTCGCTGCTCTGGCACCATGCTCTCCAGCAAGTCGGCCTCCTGGTAGACGGTGCAACGGTGTACGCAGGCACCGCTGGCAATGCCAGTGACTGTTTTCCCTTAACCAACTCGAAGCTCACCGCCTTACGTGCGACCGATGGTTCCCAACTCTGGCAATTCGAGTCGGGGACAGTGAATAGCCCAACGCTGAATTGAAGTGTCATGCAAGGACCGCCAGGTCGAGCTGGCGAAGTCGCGTAGGGTCGGCGAGTATGTCGATTTCGACGATCTTCCCGCGCGTGATCGTGAAGCCGAATACAACACGCGGCCGTCCGCGCGGAGCCCACACGGCTCCCACGGCTCCGTTCACGAGCGCCGGTTGTGCGAACCGGGCGCGCCCAGAGAAGGTGCCGACCACGGCCGCCGCACCGCGGACCTCCCTCGATGCGCCCGCATGCACGGCTGCGCGGTCGGCTCGGAGCACGACGTCTGGGTCGAGCACCGCGAGAAGCGCATCGAAGTCGCCGCCGCGCGACACGGCGAGGAAGGCGTCGACCATTTCGCGCTGGCGGGTGAGATCGGTGTCCTTCACCGTCGCCGCCCCCCGCACCCGGCGGCGTGCGCGGCTCGCGAGCTGCCTTGCCGCGGTCGGGGAGCACCCCACTACTCTCGCAATCTCGTCGAAGGGCACAGCGAACAGGTCGTGCAGCACGAACGCGAGGCGCTCGGCGGGATTCAAGGTGTCGAGTACCACGAGCAGCGCGAGACCGACCGAGTCGGCTAGAAGCACTTCGTGCTCGGGGTCGATCTCGCCCTCGCGGCTCATGATCGGGTCGGGTATGTACGCTCCCAGGGGCTCCTCGCGCCGCGAGTTGCGCGAGCGCAGCATGTCGAGGCACACCCGCGCGACCACCGTCGTCAGCCATCCGCCCAGGTTCTCTATGCCTCTCGTGTCAGAGCGGCTGAGGTGGAGCCAGGACTCCTGTACGGCGTCCTCCGCCCCGGTCAGGTCGCCGAGCAGCCGGTAGGCCACCGCTCGCAGGTGGGGACGCTCGGCCTCGAATTGCTCCGCCAGCCATTCGTGTTCGTCCATCGGTCACATTCTTTCGTTGTGTTTCGTCATAGTAATGACGAGTGAAACCCACCCGATGTGACAGGGAGATCGGCTCCCGTGGAACGCAAGTGGGCGGCAAAGTCTCGATCGAAACCGGGATGGTCAGAATCCCGGTTCAGCTTCATCTAAAAATTTAAGCGTCTGCGTTGACAGCCACCCTCGCTACTTGGTAAATGCGTTGCTACCTTGGTGGTCTTCCTCGCTGTTGGTTAGGTCGGCTGGTAGGTCGCGATCACGACGCCGTTGTTCGTCGTCGAGGTCGCGACGAGCCGGAGAGCGGCGAATGCACCGCCGTCGGGGAAGAGGCGGCGCCCTGATCCCAGAACCAGGGGGTGGATCAGGAGCACATACCTGTCAACGAGGCCGCGCCGCATCAGCGACTGGACCAGCTCTCCACTGCCCATTACCACGAGATCCTTGCCCGGCTCTCCTTTGAGCCTGGCCACGGCCTCCGCGGCGTCCCCCGAAAGCAGCGTGGAGTTGCTCCATGAGAGCGGCTCAGAGAGCGTCGTTGACGCAACGTACTTCTGAATGTTGTCTAGCATCGCCGAGAAGGGGCTGTCCTTCCGCTTGGGCCAGACGGCGTAGAAGTCCTCGTAGGTCCGTCGGCCTAGCAGCAGGGCACCGGTATTGGCCATGCTTTCTCCGGCCTGTGTCATCGCGGCGTATGGCACCGCCCAGCCGCCGTGCTCGAAGCCGCCGCGGCGGTCCTCGTCCGGCCTCCCCGGCGCCTGCATAACCCCGTCGAGTGTCAGATTCGTGAATACAACGACTTTGCTCATGAGTAGTTCCCTCCTAATTTCTATCTCAATCTCGTTGTATTATACTTTGGCAACCCACTTCCATACTTGTAAAAAACCGTCATGTTCAGACAGAAGAATATCCTGCTTGATCGTGATAGAAGTCATCCACCTTTTGAGAAAGGCTTGTGGGAGTCATGCCAGAAAAGGCTTTGATGTCGCGAATAAAATGAGACTGGTCAGAGAAGTTGAGGGCACATGCAACATCTGTCAGTCTTTCAAACCGTCTGGTTTTGATGAGTCGTATCGCTTCATTAAACCGCTTCACCCGAAGATATACTTGGGGGGAAAGACCCACTGTCTGGGCGAATCGTCTTTCAAACTGGCGTTCGGAGATATGCAAGGAGTCAAGCAAATCTTTGACATGAAGAGAACCAATGTGGTTGTGGATCAAACGGAGACTTTCTTCGACTAACGGATCTCTCGGTTTCGCCTGCTTGAACTTGGCCACTAAGAAACTGGTGAGGAAAGTCATCCGTTCCTGCTCGTTCTTGGCTTCAAGCAGTTGACTCTCCAGATCCTCGGCCCAAAATGCATGCAGGTCTGTCCACCCATTGGAAAGTCGCGAGGCGTTGATCCCAAGGAGGGTTTTGAGGGCGTGCGGCTTGAAAATCACTTGCATCGTCGTAGACGATCCGCTTTTGTAATGCATGACGCTTGGCTCTATCCCTGGTCCATAGAGAAATAAGGGAGGTGGGCAGGACGTGCGCCCCGAATGGGTGATGATCTGTTCAAGAGCAGACCGCCCGTTGTTCTGGTGAAAGACAATACCAGGCACGCCATTGGGAGAGACTTTTATTGCCACTCCTTTCTCGCGGGTATATTCAGCTATCCGAAAGCACTCAACATCGTTTTTGAGGATTTCCGGGGCCGGGAGCATGGTAAATTTCATTGAACTCATACAACAAATATCTCCGTTTGAGATGCCATTTCGATACTTGTATAGCGAAAGGGGCGCAGAGAAAGACCCCGCAGACCTTAGCGATTCTGCTCCTTGACTAGTCTTTTCTCTGATCGCTCCCCTGCTTCCACCCCCCCTGTGAATGCTTAAGGTTCTTGCATTCTACCACACTTTGTTTGCTGCTGAAGAAGGAAGCTTGTTACGCCTCCGCATGTGGCAACGTCGCCAGTCGCATCTGCCGATTCACAAACAGAAAACCGGCCTGCAAGAGCAGGCCGCTCCACACAATGCTCACGGTTGGCAGGACGCCCAGATGTTCGAGGCTCAGCCCAATCACGGGGGGACCGATCGTGAGGATACTGAACAGGATCAGGCGGTAGATGCCACTCACGCGGCCTTGCAGGGCATCTGGGACAACGGAGAGGCGATAGCTGCTCATCAGGAATTTCACGTGGCGAACACATACAATTGACTTCGGAGCTGCTCTTGGGTACAGTGTTACTAGAGCAGTAACAGTACGTGGTCCGTGCAGAGCACTTTATGATCGACTGAGAGCGCACCAGGTACGAAGGAGTCTCCAGGATGGAGCGACGATACTGGAATGAAGACCTTGAGACGATGCAGCCAGCAGCGTTGCATCAGTTGGAGAACGACTGCTTGCGAACGCAGCTTGACTACGTGTGGGCAGGTTCTGCTTTCTACCAGGCCAAGTTCGCTGAAGTCGGCGTGAAGCGCGAAGACATCCGCGACGTGGCCGATTTGCCGCTGCTCCCCTTTACTGAGAAAGACGAGTGCTTGCGCAGCCAGCAGGAGCATCCTCCCTTTGGCAGGTATCTGGCGACCACGCAAGAGCAGGTGATGCGCGTACACAAAACCTCTGGCACATCGGGGCGTGCGCTCTATGTCGCTCTCACGGGTGGCGATCGTCACCTCATGAATGCATGCGCCGCCCGTTCCTTCTGGGCTGCCGGGCTGCGCCCCAGCGACACGGTCGTGCACTGTCTCAATTATTGCCTCTGGATGGGCGGCTTCTCCGATCATGAGAACCTGGAGACCACCGGAGCCAGCGTCGTCCCCTTTGGCGTGGGTCAGACGGCCCTCCTGCTTCAGACCATCCGTGAGCTGCGGGTCAACGCCATCAGTGCCACTCCTTCGTATATGCTCCCCCTGGCCGAAGCCGCCCGGACCCAGGGGCTGAACCCGCGCGATCTTGGCCTGCGTAAAGGCTTCTTTGGGGCCGAGCCAGGGATCAGTGAACCGGGCGTACGAGCACGCATGGAAGAGACCTGGGGCATGCGGGCCATGGATGCAAACTTCGGGATGGCGGATGTGCTGAGCATTATGGGGTCGGAATGCGAATACCGCCAGGGGCTGCACTTCCATGCACAAGGAGCGGTGGCCGTGGAGCTAATCGAACCCGACAGCGGAGCTCCCTTCACCTTCACTGAAGGGGCCGAAGGCGAGCTGGTGTACACTCATCTCCGCAAGGAGGCCCAGCCCCTGGTGCGCTATCGTGCCCGCGACGTGGTGCGTATCGTGGGGACCGGGCCCTGCGCCTGTGGACGGACAAGCTTTCGCTTCCGTATCCTGGGCCGCAGCGATGACATGCTGCATGTGCGCGGCATCAATGTCTTCCCCACCGCAGTCGGCAATGTGTTGGCACATCTCTCGGACCGCCTCTCTGGCGAGTTCCAGATCCTCGTCGATCATCCGCCGCCACATCACTATCTACGAGTGCGCGTGGAACTGGCACAGCACCTGGCGCCGGATTCAGTGGTAGATATATCACAGCAGATCATACAAACGCTCCGCGAGCAGCTCAACTTCCGTGCCGAGCCCGAATTGGTCCCGTACGGAACGCTGCCCCGTACTGAGCAAAAAGCCCATCGTGTCATCAGGACCTACCAGCAGACTGGCAGTTGACGTCGCCAGCCCATCTCATTACAAGGAAGAAGGAGCCTTTATGAGCAGCGAACCGCTTGTTCTCTCGACCGTCACCAATACTGTAGCCCAGGTGGTAATGAACCGACCGTTTGCAATGAATGCCATGAGCCGGGCGATGATTACCGAGCTTCGCCTGGCGCTGGAACGTGCCCAGCGCGATCCAGCCGTCTCGCTCATTGTTCTTGCAGGTGCAGGAGGGAACTTCTGCGCAGGCGATGACTTGAAGGAAGCGGAACAGCAGACCGCCGTAGACTCCCTGGCACTGATTTTGGACTTGCAGCGACTCACGCGCTTGCTGCTGTTGGGTGAGAAGCCCACCATCGCGGCCATCGATGGCTATGCCGTGGGAGGAGGCTTCGAGTTGGCTCTGGCCTGCGATTTCCGTGTCGCCACTACACGAGCACGCATGGGCTGTGTGGAAGCGCGGGTGGGCATGGTCATCACAGGAGGCACCTCGGTACTGCTCCCACATCTCGTCGGGCAGGGGGTGGCGCGAGAGATCATCCTGCTGGCCAACATCTTTGAGGCAGCCGTCGCTCAGCGCATGGGGCTGCTCCACCGGTTGGTCGAGCCGGACCGACTGGACGCCGAGGTGCAGGCACTCACCAAAACCATGCTGAGCCGTGCGCCGCTTTCCCTACGCGAGAGTAAACAACTGCTCAATCGTCCGCTCGAGGCCGCATTGGAACGTGCCTTCCAGAACGAGATCGAGGCAATTATGCGCTGTTTTGGGACGGCTGATATGCATGAGGCGGCGGTGGCCTTCCGCGAAAAACGTCTGCCTGTCTTTGGCGGGAAGTGACTGGTATCTCCGACTTGTGCGTGCTATCATCAGACAGCAAGGAATCTTGAGTAATCTATGTGAACATGAGGAGTGCGAAAATGCAGCTAGGAGTCGTTTTTCCCCAAAACGAGATCGGCGCGGACCCCGTAGGGATTCGCGACTACGCACACGCCGCCGCAGGATTGGGCTACAGCCACCTCGTCGCGTATGACCACGTCCTGGGAGCAGACCCCACACACCGTCCAGGTTGGCAGGGCTATACCTCAGAGGATATGTTCCACGAGCCGTTCGTCCTCTTTGGCTACCTGGCGGCACTGACGCAGCTGGAACTGGTCACCGGGGTCATCATCTTGCCGCAGCGGCAGACGGTGCTCGTCGCCAAGCAGGCAGCGGAAGTGGACGTGCTGAGCGATGGCAAGCTGCGCTTGGGCATAGGGATTGGCTGGAACCCGGTGGAGTACGAAGCGCTAGGAAGGGACTTCCACACGCGCGGGCGCATGGTCGAGGAGCAGATCGAGGTGCTGCGGCTGTTGTGGCGCCAGGAGATTGTCACCTACCACGGCCAGTTCCATACCATTACCGAGGCCGGTCTGAACCCCCTTCCCGTGCGCCGCGCTATCCCCATCTGGACTGGGGGGCGAGCGGATGTGCTGCTGCGCCGTACGGCGCGGTTGGCGGACGGCTGGTTCCCATTAGGTCGGCCGGACGAACAGATGCAGCAGACCATTGAGCGCTTGCGCCGCTACCTACAGGAGGCTGGTCGCGATCCAGCTACATTCGGCATCCAGGCGCAGGTGAATGCAAGGGACGGCAGCCCCGACGAGTGGATGCGCCAGACGCAGCGATGGCACGACCTGGGCGCCACGCATGTCGCCATCAACACGATGGGCGCAGGCTTCGCCTCCTTACAGCAGCACCTTGAGGCCATCCGCCGCTACAAAGAGGCCGTTGGTTGATCCGAGACGGCCCATTTCAGCCCTACATCGTCGTCCAGCCAACCGAGGAAGTGCTCATGTTCAGATCAGCAGATCCACTGCGACTGGGAGTGAAGTACGAGACCAGTCACGAAGGTCATCACTACTGCGGGGAGTATACTTGGTGGTGACCAGTGTGCGCGCTAATGCGTCTTCTTCGACGCCGTTGACGACGCGTGCCTGCCCGGAGTACACGATCTCGTTGATCCTCACTTGTACCGCTGGGGAACGGAGAGCGTTCTTCACCCAATCCGACCGGTCGCGAGCGCCAGAGAGCATATACAGGGTGTGACCGTGAAGCGCAAACCAGATTTCAATGGTATGCGGGCGACCTGAAACACGTCCTGTGGTTGTCAGGTAGCAGAAATCGGCATCAGCGAGTAGTGGGAGTTCAGGAAGCATACGACGTTTCCTTCTGAATGGGTCTGGTGGTTTCTGTTCAACACATGAAGCCATTTGCCTTGACTTGTACATGAGCACGTTCTCATTGTCCGGTATAGAGGTCAACGAGAGTTGCCTTCTTCTCTATGTTATCATACTGGTTGTCCTTTTCTCCGTGCCTGCCGAGAAAAAGACCCGAAACTACGACATCGAAATTCAAAAATGACACCCCGAGTCTTGTTTATGCAACACGTTTCTAACCCTGAATGTGAGTGGAAGTATGTTGTACAATATACCGTGCACTACTCGTGATGAAGGAATTCTGTGGTATCTTTTCTGTAAATAAGTCATCTCTAGCGCGAACATACATTTCTGGACGACAAGTACCGTCTGGATACATTTCTTCAGGGTTCAAGACAAAGAGAGCGTTGACACAACAGCCAGGGGGATGACGACAAGATGCAGGCACACCACCAGGACAAGCAACGTGATCAATCTCATAAGCCTGTCCATCCATCCACACCTCTTCCCTGGAAACGTATCGTATTTGCCCTGATCGGGATCGGTCTGATCATCATCATTGGGACGTTGAATATTCAGGCCTCTGTTATTCTCACGATCCTTGGTGTGCTGCTTGCACTGTTTCAGTGGCTGTTTCCTCTTCACCCACATGCACACTCCTCTCCTCCGGTACCCTCACCACTCTCTCCTCAGCAGTCTTCTCATGAGAAAGAAAGCATTCCCAGCTCCCTCCAGTCGCTTCAAGTTCAGAGCAAAGTGGATCTCCTTCCCTCTCCGGTCCCAAAGAGCCATCGTATCGATTGGGGCGAGGCTCCCCACACCGAACAGTTCCACGGGCGCGAGAAGGAACTGGCCGAACTCCACCGGTGGCTGGTGGATGACCACTGTCGCCTGGTGGCGATCCTGGGGATGGGGGGTATGGGCAAGACGAGCTTGGCTGCCACGTTGGTCGATCTGGTGCAGGAGAACTATGATTACGTCTTTTGGCGCTCGCTCCACAATGCGCCGCCCCTGGAGAGTATCTTGCAGGAGGGCATCCAATTCGTCTCTGACCAGCAGCGCACAGTCCTGCCAGCAGCGCTGGACCGCCAGATCACCCTCCTGATCGAATACTTGCGCACGCGTCGCTGCCTGCTGGTGCTGGACAATGTCGAGTCCATTCTGCAAGGGGGGAGTCAGGCCGGTCACTACCGTGAGGGATACGAAGGGTATGGCAGGTTGTTGCAGCGCATAGGAGAAAGCAGGCACCAGAGTTGCCTGCTGGTCACGAGTCGAGAAAAGCCGCAGGAAGTGGCGCTGCTGGAGGGGGAGGCAGTAGCCGTCCGGTCCTTCCACCTGGCAGGCTTGCTACCTGGAGATGGGCGAGGCATCCTCAACGACAAAGGGTTACAGGGCACGGAGCACCACTGGGAAGTGCTCATCATCCACTATGGGGGAAATCCGTTGGCCTTGAAGCTGGTTGGGCAGGTGATTCGCGAGGTCTTTGGCGGCTCTATCATGACCTTTCTCAAGGACGGGGAGATGTTCTTTCGCGATATCCGAGACGTCTTAGAGCAACAGGTAGAGCGGTTGTCAGCCTTAGAAGAGGAAATCATCTATTGGTTAGCTATCGAGCGTGAAGCAACATCATTGGACGACTTGCAAGGGGATATCGTCCACCCTGTGTCGAAAGGCGAGCTCCAGGAGGCGCTGCGGTCCTTGCAGCGACGACAGCTGATCGAAACGAGCGCGACCGGCTCCATGCTCCAAAATGTGATCATGGAATACCTGACCGATCGCCTGGTGGACCGGGTGTACGAAGAGCTCAGGACTGAGACCTTAGTGCTCTTTGAGCGTCATGCCCTGCTCTTGGCACAGGCCAAAGACTATCTCCGGGAGAGTCAACGTCGCCTCATTCTGCTGCCGCTTGTGCAACGGCTGCTTACCATCTTCGGGCAAGGGGCGCTCGAGCAGCGGCTCCAGAGTCTCCTTACTACCCTGCGCGAACGGCGCGACCAACGCACCAGTTATGCCGCAGGCAACGTGCTGAATGTATTGATTCAGGTGGGGTGTGCGCTGCGCAGATACGATTTCTCGCATCTGGTGGTTAGGCAAGCCTACCTCCAAGGGGTGGTTCTGCAGGAGGTCAATTTTGCCCACGCCAATCTGGCGACATCGGTGTTTACCGATACCTTCGGAAGTATTCTTGCTGTGGTGTTTAGCCCTCAGGGAGATTTGCTGGTGGCAGGAACGGCGACCGGCGAGATACGGTTCTGGCATGCTGCGAGTGATACCGCATTGCAACCCTTTCAGGGGCACACCAATGGGGTAACATCTGTCGCCTTCAGCCCCGATGGGAAGACTCTTGCCAGCAGCAGCCATGATCTGACCTTCCGCTTATGGGAGGTCAGCAGCGGTCAGTGCCTTAGGACTCTGCAAGGCCACACCGATGAAGTTTGGTCGGTTGCCCTCAGCCCTGATGGGAAGACCGTTGCCAGCGGCAGTATTGATCGGACGGTGCGTTTGTGGGATATGAATAGCGGCGAATGCCTCAAGACCCTGCAAAGCCACACCGATGAAGTCTGGTCAGTGGCCTTTAGCCCTGATGGGAGCACCCTTGCCAGCGGAAGTCGTGATCGGATGGTGCGTTTGTGGGATATGAATAGCGGCGAATGCCTCAAGACTCTGCAAGGCCACACTGAGGCAGTCGGGTCGGTGACCTTCAGTCCCGATGGGAACACCCTTGCCAGCGGAAGTCGTGATCGGACGATACGTTTGTGGGAGGTGAGCAGTGGTCAGTGCCTCAAGACCCTGCAAGGCCACGCCGATCAAGTCTGGTCGATGGCCTTCAATCCCGATGGGAGCACCCTTGCCAGTGGCAGTTTTGACCGAACGGTACGTTTGTGGGATATGAATAGCGGGAAGTTGCTCAAGACTCTGCAAGACCACACCGCTGGAGTCTGGTCGGTGGCCTTCAGTCCCGATGGGAGCACTCTTGCCAGCGGTAGCCTTGACCGGACGATACGTTTGTGGGAAGTGAGCAGCGGTCAGTGCCTTAAGACCCTGCAAGGCCATACTAATCGAGTCGGGTCGGTGGCCTTCAGCCCCGATGGGAAGACCCTTGCCAGCGGGAGTCGTGACCAGGCAGTGCGTTTGTGGGATATGAATAGCGGCGAATGCCTCAACACTCTGCAAGGCCATACCTCTCGAGTCTGGTCGGTGGCCTTCAGCCTCGATGGAAGCACCCTTGTCAGCGGAGGCTTTGACCAGACCCTCCGCTTGTGGGAGGTGAGCAGCGGGCAGTGCCTCAAGACCCTGCAAGGTCATATCAATCAGGTTCGGGCGGTGGCCTTCAATCCTAATGGGAAGGCCATTGCCATTGGCAGTGATGATGGAGCGATCAAACTCTGGGATGTACAGACCAGTGCGTGCCTGCGCACATTGAGAGGCGACAGACCCTACGAACGGATGAATATTACCGGTGCGAAAGGATTGACAGAGGGTCAAAAAGCAGCACTCAGGTCGTTGGGAGCGATTGAAGAGGAAGGATAAGCGCTCGTGTGGATCGACAGATCTCGCTTCCCCGTCCATTTCTTCGTTCTCGCTTGACAAATACTCGACGATTTGATACGTTTGCACCTACTACATCAATCACATGCTATGATCAGAGGTCGCTTGCAGATGGCTCTCCTGGAAGAACTTACACCCGGTGTCGCCGTCAAAGGGCTCCTGCCCGGCGGGACCGTGACCATCATCAGCGTCAAACGCCATGGTTCCATCGGCGTTGAACTGGTCTACCAGGATGCCAGCGGGAACCTGGGGAGCGAGCTACTCTATAGCGACAACGTTGCCAACCTGGAAATCGCCGCCGCTGGCCTGCCCTGGAGTTTTGACGCCGATGGAGCGCTGTTTCGCCTCACCTCTGAGGCGTACCGCATCCGCCTGGCCTACCTGTTCGATCCACTGATCGCCGTGCATACCTCGATGATCGAGCCACTGCCACACCAGATCACCGCCGTCTACGAAACCATGCTCATGAAGCAGCCCCTGCGCTACGTGCTCGCCGATGACCCTGGCGCGGGGAAGACCATCATGAGCGGGCTGCTCATAAAAGAGCTGCTGATTCGTGGGGACCTGCGCCGCTGCCTCATCATCGCCCCCGGCAACCTGGTGGAACAGTGGCAGGATGAACTGCACCGGCGTTTTCACCTCACCTTTGACATCCTCACCAACGACCGGCTGGAAGCCTCCGCATCAGGCAATGCCTTCGCGGATACGCCGCTCTGCATCGCTCGCCTGGATAAGCTGTCGCGCAACGAACAGGTCCAGGACAAACTGCGGCAGACCGAGTGGGACCTGGTCGTGGTGGACGAAGCGCATAAGATGTCGGCAGCCTTCTTTGGAGGCGAGATCAAGTACACCAGGCGCTACCAGCTTGGGGAACTGCTGGGCAAGATCACGCGTCACCTGGTGCTGCTCACGGCGACACCGCACTCTGGGAAAGAAGAGGATTTCCAACTCTTCTTGCGCCTGCTCGATGCAGATCGCTTTGAAGGCAAGTTTCGCGATGGCGTGCATAAAGTCGATGTCGCGGACCTGGTGCGTCACCTGGTCAAGGAGCAGCTCTACACCTTTGAAGGCACCCCGCTCTTTCCCGAGCGTTTCGCCTACACCGTGAATTACCAGTTGTCGGGGCCGGAAGAAGACCTGTATCAGGAAGTGACCGGCTATGTGCGCCAGGAGTTCAACCGGGCCGATGCGCTGGACACAGGACGCAGGGGTACCATCGGATTCGCCTTGACCACCCTGCAACGGCGTCTTGCCTCTTCGCCGGAGGCCATTTATCAATCGCTGAAACGCAGGCGAGAGCGGCTGGAACGCCGCCTGCATGAGGCGCAGCAGGCCAGGCAGGATGCGTCTGCTTTCGTCGAACTCCTCGAGGGATTACCGGCACTCGCGGACGATGATCTCGATGAGCTGGAAGACGCTCCTGAGGCGGAACGTGAGGAGACCGAGGAGCGGGTCGTCGACCAGGCTTCGGCGGCACGCACCATCGCCGAACTCGAAGTCGAGATCGCGCTGCTGGTCCGCCTGGAAATGCTGGCCTTGCAGGTGCGGCGCAGTGGCACCGACCGCAAGTGGGAGGGCCTGGCGAGCCTGTTACAGAATAACGCGGAGATGTTTGACGCGCAGGGGCAGCGCCGCAAGCTGGTCGTCTTCACCGAGCATCGCGATACCCTCAGCTACCTGGCGGAGCGCATTCGTACGATGCTGGGACGAGACGAGGCCGTGGTCATCATTCACGGTGGCGTGAGTCGAGAGGAGCGTGGCAGGGCGCAGGAGTCCTTCACCCAGGAGAAGCAGGTGCAGGTGTTAGTGGCAACGGATGCCGCAGGCGAAGGCATCAACCTGCAGCGTGCCCACCTGATGGTCAACTATGATCTGCCCTGGAACCCGAACCGCCTGGAGCAGCGTTTTGGGCGTATCCACCGCATCGGGCAGACGGAAGTGTGCCACCTGTGGAACCTGGTGGCCGCCGAGACCCGCGAGGGCGAAGTCTTTCATACTCTGCTCAAGAAGCTGGAAGAGGAGCGAGAAGCGTTGGGCGGCCAGGTCTTTGACGTGCTGGGCAAGGTCCTCTTCGATCATCGCCCGCTGCGTGACCTGATCGTGGAGGCTATTCGCTATGGGGATCGCCCCGATGTGCGGGCGAAGCTGACCCTGGTGGTGGACCAGGCGCTTGACCGGCAGCACTTGCAGGAGTTGTTAGAAGAACGGGCCCTGGCCCACGAGGTAATGGACGTGGTGCGCGTGCGCCAGATTCGCGAAGAGATGGAACGGGCCACCGCCCGCCGCCTGCAGCCGCATTTCATCGCCACCTTTTTCTTAGAGGCGCTCAAGCGCTTCGGCGGCAAATGGTATGAGCGCGAGCCGCGCCGCTACGAGATCACGCACGTGCCCCCCATGATCCGCAACCGCAGTCCGCGCAGCGATACCAGGGCTGCCATTGCGCGCCTGTATGAACGGGTGGTGTTTGAGAAAGAACGCCTCACCGTCCAGGGCAAACCCCAGGCAACGCTCATCTGCCCTGGTCATCCCCTGCTCGATGTGACCCTTGACGTGGTGCTGGAGCAGTACCGGGACCTGCTCAAACGCGGAGCGATGCTGGTTGATCCTGGTGACATGGGTGAAGCGATGCGGGTGCTTTTCTATCTTGAGCATACCATCCAGGATGCGAGCACCGACAGCACGGGCAAGCGCCGCGAGGTCTCGCGCCAGTTGCAATTCATCGAGATGGATGCGCAGGGGACCATGCACGCGGCAGGCTATGCGCCCTTCCTCGATTATCGCCCGTTGCGCGATGAGGAACAGGCCTTGATCCCGCAGTTACAGGACGCTTCCTGGCTCAAAGGTGATCTGGAAGAGCAGGCGCGCAGTTACGCCATCACCGAACTGGTGCCGCGCCACCTGGCCGAGGTCAAGCAGCGGCGAGAAGCGCAGATCGACAAAACCAGCGCCGCCGTCAATGATCGCCTGACCACAGAGATCAGCTACTGGGATTACCGCGCTGCCACGCTCAAGATCCAGGAGGCAGCAGGCAAAGTCAATGCTCGCCTCAACTCGCAGATCGCGCGCCAGCGGGCCGAGGAATTATTGGGCCGCCTGGAGCGACGCTTGAGCGAATTGGAGCAGGAGCGCAAACTGTCTCCCCTGCCGCCGGTCGTAGTGGGCGGTGTGCTTGTCATCCCGCAGGGGCTGCTGAACACACTCACGGGACAGGGTGATGGGCTCAGCACAGCGCAGTTTGCCCACGAAACCGCTCGTATCGAGCGCATAGCCATGGAGGCAGTGATACGGGCCGAGCGCAGCCTGGGCTACCTCCCGCGCGATGTCAGCGCCGGCAAGTGCGGCTACGATATCGAATCGCGCGTCCCAGGGACAGGCAAACTGCGCTTCATCGAGGTCAAGGGGCGCGTCAAAGATTCCACAACTGTCACAGTTACGAAGAATGAGATACTGACCAGCCTGAACAAGCCTGATGATTTTATCCTGGCGGTGGTGATTGTTGATGGAGACGGTGCTCTTCCTTATTACATCCAGAAGCCATTCACACGAGAACCAGACTTCGGCGCGACCAGCGTGAATTATGATCTTGCGCAACTTATTGCAAAAGGAGTTCTTCCCATATGACCTATCGTAAGAAGCTGATCGAGGTTGCCCTGCCCTTAAATGCTATCAATAAAGCCTCTGCCCGTGAGAAGTCCATCCGCCATGGTCATCCCTCGACACTGCATCTCTGGTGGGCGCGTCGTCCGCTGGCAGCGTGCCGGGCAGTACTCTTCGCCTCCTTGGTCGACGACCCTTCTGAACATCCAGAAGAATTTCCGACAGTGCAGCAACAGGAGCAAGAACGCGAGAGGCTCTTCAGATTGATCGAGCAGCTGGTACAATGGGAAAATTCCAATAACGAAGAGGTGTTACAAAAGATACGGGCAGAGATATTGAAATCGACAGGTGGCAATCTACCTCCTGTACTCGATATGTTCGCCGGCGGCGGCTCGATTCCCCTGGAAGCCCAACGTCTCGGTTTAGAAGCTCACGCCAGCGATCTTAATCCTGTGGCAGTCCTGATTAATAAGGCCCTCATAGAAATCCCACCGAAGTTCGCGGGACGCCCGCCAGTCAACCCAGAAACCTCAAAATCACTGATGGAAAGCGATTGGCATGGCACACGCGGGCTTGCTAATGATATTCACTACTATGGTAAGTGGATGCGCGACGAGGCCGAGAGGCGCATTGGACACCTCTATCCTAAAGTGACATTGTCAAAGGAGTATGGCGGTGGCGAGGCCACAGTGATTGCGTGGCTGTGGACACGTACTGTAACCTGTCCTAATCCTGCTTGTGGTGCAAAGATGCCTTTGATACGATCTTTCTACCTTTCAAAAAAGAGAGGCAAAGAGGCATGGGTAGAGCCGCATGTGGACCATGCCATTACGCCACCTACCATTCATTTCGCTGTGGAAACTGGTAAAGGCAAACCACAAGAAGGTACTATGAGTCGGCAAGGAGCAAGATGCCTTGTGTGTGGTACACCCGTGCTATCTGACTACATACGTAGCGAAGGCAAAGCTGGACGGATGAGATCTCAACTCACAGCAATTGTTGTTGAAGGACAGCGAGGTCGTGTATATCTCTCTCCGAATGCTGAACAAGTTACTATTGCAGCACAGGCGAAACCTGAGTGGCGTCCTGAGCAAGAGATGCCACAGAATCCCCGCTGGTTTTCTCCACCTCTGTATGGTATGTCCAGATATGCTGATATCTTCACTCCACGCCAGCTTGTAGCGCTTACCACCTTCAGCGACCTTGTCCAGGAAGCCAGGGAAAAGGTATTGAAAGATGCCAGTATTGCAGGTTTGTCTTTTGATGGAGTCTCACTCGACAATGATGGTACGGGAGCAAATGCGTATGCCGATGCTGTGACAACGTATTTGGCTATAGCCGTTGATCGGTTAGCGGATAGAAGCTCAAGTATTTGTTCTTGGGACACTGGATATGTGAAAGTACGTAACACATTTGCACGTCAGGCTATTCCTATGGTGTGGGACTTCGCAGAAGCAAACCCGCTGAGTGAATCTACAGGCAACTTCTATGGTGCTATCGCTTGGGTTGCCGAAGTAGTTGAGGCTTCTTCTTGCAATGCTCCCGGTAAAGCCCAACAATGTGATGCGACAACATCAATCAATATGATTGCGCATCCACTTATTTCTACCGATCCACCCTACTACGACAATATCGGCTATGCTGACCTTTCAGATTTCTTTTATGTCTGGTTGCGTCGCTCGCTCCAAGACATTTATCCCGATCTGTTTAAGACAGTGCTCGTTCCTAAAGCGCAGGAGTTAGTGGCGACTCCTTATCGCTTCGGTGGGGACAAGAAAAAAGCGCAGGAGTTCTTCGAAGCTGGATTAGGGAAAGCTTTTGAACGAATGCGAGCAGTTCAACATTCTGATTACCCGCTCACTGTCTATTACGCCTTCAAACAGGCCGAATCCGAGGCGGAGGGCGATGAAGGCGATGAAGTAGGCAACAATGGGAGTAGCGTTAAGGTAACAGCCTCGACTGGATGGGAGACCATGTTGGAAGGGTTGATCCGCTCGGGCTTTACCATTACAGGGACGTGGCCTATTCGTACAGAAATGGTTAATCGTAGTGTGGGCTTGGGAACTAACGCTCTTGCTTCCTCCATTGTCCTTGTCTGCCGCCCACGACCTGTCGATGCACCCGTTGCCTCGCGCCGCCAGTTTCTGAATGCATTGAGAGCAGAACTCCCCGAGAAGCTCAAGAAACTACAACATGGCAGCATTGCCCCAGTAGATCTAGCTCAGGCCAGCATTGGCCCTGGCATGGCTATCTATTCAGGCTACAGTCAGGTTGTCGAGTCGGATGGGACGCCGATGAAGGTACGTACGGCCCTGCAACTGATTAACCGCGCTCTCGATGAGGCATTGGCCGAGCAGGAAGGTGAGTATGACCCGGAGACCCGCTGGACCATCGCCTGGTTCGAGCAGTATGCTATGAACACCGCGGAGTACGGCATTGCCGAGACGCTCTCGAAGGCCAAGAATACGACAGTACAGAGTCTAGTCGATGCAGGATTTTTAGAGGCAAGAGCAGGTAAGGTACGTTTGCTGAAACGCGAAGAATTTTCGGGAGAGTGGAAGCCGAAAGACGATGCACGCCTGACGGTGTGGGAAGTGATGCAGCGGATGATTCACGCCCTGCTCAGTGGGAGCGGCGAGATAGGTGCAGGGGATATTTTGCGCCAGGCGAGTACGCAGGGTGAGATTGCACGTGATCTGGCCTACCGATTGTATACGGTGTGCGAGCGTAAAGGCTGGGCGCAGGAGGCACTGGCTTATAATAGCCTGGTGACATCCTGGTCGGAGATCAGCCGGTTGGCGCATAGGGAGGCGAGTGACCAGGGGCTGTGGGGAGGGACGTTTTTAGGGTAGGTAAGGTGTAAGACGTATTAGATTGACACGGATAAGAAGCACTCAAGACGTGAAAGGAGTTCTGCAATATGAACAAGTCTACGAACAAGCGTATCCTTCGAAGTTTCCTATATTTAGATGACAACATTGTAGACGACTACCTATCGCAGCTAGAAGGTGGTATTATAGAAGGTCCTTACACTACGAAGGATGTCTCATCAGGTAGTCGAGAAGGTGGCCTTGGACTAAACATCCCTATAGTTACAGGTACTGGAAAAGCCGCTTCTACATCTTCCTCCGAAGTACAGCAAACTATTCGCGAAACCCCGGTAGCCAAGTTTACACGCCTTTATGAACTGCTTGAGAGAGATGAGATGATACAATCTCTAAATGGCTTTGACTTAGAAGTCTACAATCAAATTCAACCCGGCGAAATTGTTGAAGTAAGAGGGGATGCGAAGTTGCCACAGTGGGAACATTTAACGAAAGTGATATCAGACTTCTCGGGCTTAATCGAAGTCATGAAAGCTGTGGGACAAGATCCATTGGCAGATAATGATGCAAACCAAGCATATCAAGGCTTTTCTGCACTTATAGCTAAAAAAGTTCAAGAGGAGATAGAGCTTATTATTGCTCCGATAGGTTCACCACATTTCAAGTTCGTAGCAAAGCTGGATGGAGCAAGAATTTTGCGGCGAAAAGAAGAACTTGAGACTGAAGTGATCTTATTACTCATGGTTCGGCCAAAAAGTGACAAGATTTTGCAAATGCGGTAAGCTGTCGGCATGACAGAACAGGTAAGTGTTACGACAGAACGAGTGGACGATATTCCGCTCTTGTTGTCCCACAGTGACAAGATGGGTGTAC
>WNFC01002296.1_pt1 | contig 27854 bp, 27 predicted proteins | sample 5400541 | NCBI WGS metagenome assembly WNFC01 (sample SAMN13153342, study PRJNA577476) | soil metagenome | isolation source: 120 cm saprolite under Douglas fir tree site 2 hole 2 replicate 1 | place: USA:California | collected 2015-04-18 | reverse complement strand
CCACATCTTCGGCCAGCCCCTGATCACCACTGAGGCCGTAGGCGAGCCGGACCAGCCTCGGCCACCGGCTCCGCACGAAATCGGTGAACTCGGCTTCCGCAGCAGCGTCCATGGCGACCTCCTCTCCCCGTCAGACCACCAGCAACCGGGAAACCGTTGCACGGCCGCCGGCACGTGGGAGGACTATGGAATTCGTGAGCAGTCCGAACGTGAGCAACACAGACTTCTGCGACCGCTGCGGCGGCCGCGCGAGCGACGGTGATCACGCGCAGTGCGCCGCCGCCCGCGCGCTTGAGCCGCCCAGGTACTGCGTCCAGTGCGGGCGCCGGACCATCGTCAAGGTGACGCCGCACGGCTGGTCAAGCCGGTGCGCCCGGCATGGCGTCGTCACACCGACAGCCTGATCCCAACAGCTGACCGCCGACCCGCCGACGCATGGCGGCCGGTTCCATGATCACGGAATATTCCTGGTCACACATATGACGACGGGAACATTCCGTAGTAATAGGACGAAGCGCTGGAGGCGGCTGTTTCTGCCGGAGGCTGTCGAGATGGGACGTCCTCCTGGTGCGAGTGATCATGGAAAAGTGGGTCGGGAGCGCGCCACATCGGGGCCGCACGGCACCGGGAGCCGCGCCAAGGCGACACCGGCCGGGCCAGGACGACACCGGCAGGCGAGGCCGGACGGCGCAGGGGCGCAGGCGGCTGCCGTTACTCGACGATCGCGATGAGGTCGCCTTCCTGGACCACGTCGCCCTCGGCGACCGCCAGCTTGGTCACCGTCCCCGGGGCTTCGGCCAGGACCGGGATCTCCATTTTCATCGATTCGAGGATGACCAGGGTGGCGCCGTCCTCGACCTGCTCCCCCTCGGCCGCCACCACCCTCCAGATGTTCGCGACCATTTCCGCGCGGATTTCGGCCACCCATCTCTCCTCTCCGGTCAGGGCCGCAGCCGGGCGACCAATGACGTGTCATAAGAACCGCTGGCGAATTCGCGGCTGTCGAGCAGTTCGGCATGGAACGGCAGGTTCGTCTTGAGCCCGCTGATGCGGAACGAGGCTATCGCGTCCCGTGCACGGCTGAGTGCCTCGTCGCGGGTGGCCCCGTGCACGCACAGCTTGGCCAGCAGCGGGTCATAGAACGGGGTGACCTGATTTCCGGCCTGGTATCCGGCATCCACCCGGATACCCTCCCCGGACGGTTCCGCCCATTCCGTGATCGTGCCGGGGCTGGGCAGGAACCTGCGCGGATCCTCGGCGTAGACCCGAAATTCACAAGCATGCCCACCATACCGAACGAATTCCGGATCGAAACTCACCTTCTCCCCCGCGGCGACCAGGAACTGCTGCTCGACAAGGTCGATCCCGGTGACCATCTCGGTAACCGGGTGCTCCACCTGGAGCCTGGTGTTCATTTCCAGGAAGACGAAATCATCCGCCTCGGCGTCGACGAGGCACTCGACGGTTCCCGCGCCGCGGTAGCCGACTGCCTCCCCGGCGCGCACGGCGGCCTGGAGCATGCGCTCCCGCAGCGCGGCGCCGACACCGGGCGAGGGAGTTTCCTCGGCGACCTTCTGATGCCGCCGCTGGACCGAGCAATCCCGTTCGCCGAGAGTAAGTATCCGGGAATCGTTAAGGCCGAGGATCTGGATTTCGACGTGGCGGGCGCGGGCGATGTAACGCTCCAGCAGGATCGCGGGGCTGCCGAAGAAGCGCTCCGCCCGCGAGCGCGCGGTGTCGAACGCGGCCCGCAGTTCCCCTTCGCCGGCCGCGGCGCTCATGCCGATGCCGCCCCCGCCGGCCGCGGCCTTGACCATGACCGGGTAGCCGATCCGGTGGGCCTGGGCGGCCGCCTCGTCGGCGTCGGTGACCGGAACCCTGGTCCCGGCGGCGACCGGCACGCCGGCCTGCTCCATCAGGTTCCTGGCGTTGATCTTGTCGCCCATCTGCTCGATGGCCGAGGGAGGCGGGCCGACCCAGATCAGTCCCTCGGCGGTGACCAGCCGGGCGAAGTCCGGGTTCTCCGACAAGAACCCGTAGCCCGGATGGATAGCGCGGGCCCCGGTCTTGCGGGCCGCGGCCAGGATGGCCCCGGTGTCAAGGTAGCTGCGGGCGGGCGGCGGCGGCCCGATCGGCACCGCCTGGTCCGCGTCCCGCACGTAGGGCAGTTCGGCGTCGGCCTCGGAGTAGACGGCGACCGTCCGGATGCCCATCCGGCGCGCGGTGGCGATCACGCGTCTGGCGATCTCACCGCGGTTGGCGACCAGGACGGACTCGAACACGGCCGAAGCCTACATGCGGGCCGGATGCCGGCGCCCGGCGACCTTGCTCAGCGCCTCCACGACCCCGGGATCGTACTGGGTCGCGGTGTCCAGGCGGAGTCGTTCCAGCGCCGCCGTGGTGCGGTCGCGGTCGGTGGACCCGCCCACCAGGTCGTCGAAGGCGTTGGCGGCCCGGATGATCCGGCTGCCGACCGGCGGGCCCGGCCCGGTGCTGCCCGGCCCGGTGCTGCCCGGCCCCGTGCTGCCCGGCCCCGTGCTGCCCGGCCCCGTGCTGCCCGGCCCCGTGCTGCCCGGCCCCGTGCTGCCTGACCCCGTGCTGCCTGACCCCGTGCTGCCTGACCCCGTGCTGCGCCACGGGCGGTCCTGGCAGCGCACGATCTCCGCGACCCGGTCGAGGACGCCGGCCTGCTCGATGACGCTCGCCCCCAGCTCGGCGATGCGCCGCTGGTCCTCGGGCGAGACGAGCACCGTGGCGCCGCCGGGGATCGGGTCCGGCAGCGACAGCTGGCCGATGTCGTGCATGAGCGCGGCGTACTCGAGCTCGAGCAGGTCGGGCTCGTTCATGCCGAGTTCCCGGCCCACCGCCACGGCGAGCCTGCCGACCCGGTGCGAGTGGCCGTCTTCCACGTACCCGCCGACCTCGGTGACCCTGGCCAGGGCCCGGACGGTCTGCAGGTAGGTGGAGCGGATCCCGGCGTACCTGCGGAACGCGACCTGGGTCACCAGCAGCGGGGCGATGAGGATGGCCAGCGCGACCAGCCCCATCTCGTCGGCCGCGAGCGCGATGAGCATGGCGGACGCGCCGACCGCCGCGCCGAGCTGCCACTGCACGCGGATCTCGTCGACCAGCGCCACCCTGAACCTGGCCCGCAGCGCGTCTGCCCTGATCAGCGCCCTGATCACGCACTCGGCGAACCAGCCGGCCACGACCAGCCCGGCCATCACCGTCAGCGCCACCCACACGTGCATGCTGAGCATGGCCAGGCCGGACAGCGGCCGGAACACAAAGGCCACGAACGCCACCGCAAGGAGCCGCGACGCCATCCCGGCCACCCCGGCCGGCCGGCCGGCCGCCAGGTGCGGCAGCGCTCCGACGGTCATGCCGACGGCCGTGACCGCGATGACCTGCATGGCGGGCTGACGCGCCGGGACGAATCCGATCTGCAGGACGAGGGCGTAGCCGAGCCCGCCCGCGCTGCCGATGGGGGCGGCCTCCCGGTCGCCGGGCAGCGAGAGCCTGAGCAGCTCGCCGAAGGCGATGAGCGCACCGAACGCTACGGCATCGCGCGGCTGCGTCAGCCCGAGGGCGGCGGTCTGCGCCACCGCGGCGACGAGCAGCATGCCTGCCGCGGCCAGAAGCAGGAGCTGGCCCGGGTCCATCGATTGCCACGATGGCGGGCGTGCCTGGCGCTGCTGTGCTGTCACGCTTCCCCCGCCGGTTAGCGGCTCTCGACCACCCGGAGCGGCGCGGTCGGGTCGTCGTGGTCCTGCGCGCTCATCCCGCCCGCGAAGCCGGGTGGCACCACCGTGGTGTCCGGGCGGTCCCAGCCCTCCCGGTCCAGCGCCCTGACGAACGCGTCGACGAGCACCGGGTCGAACTGCGTGCCCGACCACTTGCGCAGCTCGGCGATCGCTTCGTCGATCCGCCTGGCGCCCCGATACGAGCGGGTGGAGGTCATCGAGTCGAACGCGTCCGCGACCGCGATGACCCGTGCGAACTCGGGGATCTCGTCCCCGGCCAGGCCCAGCGGGTAGCCCTTGCCGTCCACCCGCTCGTGGTGATGCATGATGCCGGCCAGCGCTTCCTCCAGGAACCCGATCTGCCGGACGATCTCCAGGCCGCGCATCGGGTGCAGTTGGATGGCGGCCAGCTCCTCCTCGCTCAGCGGGCCCGTCTTCTGCAGCACCTTGGTCGGCACGCCGAGTTTCCCCACGTCGTGCAGCATGCCGGCGTACCGGATGGCCTCGACCCGTTCCGCGTGCATGCCGACCTGGCGGGCCAGCATGGCCGCGCCCCTGGAAACCCGCTCGCTGTGGCCCCGGGTGTAGAAATCCTTGGTCTCGACGGCCTGGCAGAGCGCCGCCATGGTCGCGTCGTAGGCACGCTCCTGGGCGGCGAACTGGCCGATCGCCCAGCGGGCGACGAACAGCGGGATCAGCACGAGGACCGCGGCGAAGATGCTCACCAGGCTCCACAGCGCGGCGATGAGCAGGCCCAGCGTCGCAAACCCCAGGTCGGATACGAGCAGCAGCGGCAGGTGAACGCCGAGGCGGGCCCGGCGCGCGGACTCCGGCGGCGGAAGCAGCAGGAGCATGCCCGAGAGCAGGCCGTGGTTGACGACGACGTGCACCGCCGCCGCGGCGGCGAAGGGCGCGATGATCCCGGGGAAGGACGACTTCTGCGGCACGCCCACCGTGCCGCCCAGCGTGAGGTAGGTCTGGCCGGCCGCGAACGCGCTCAGCGTGTACATGGCCGCGTTGAAGGCCCGCTGGGCAACGTACAGGCCGCGCCGCATGCTCAGCAGGGAGGTGACGCCGACCAGGGCCGCGCCGAGCGGGCCGAGCATCACCACCGCGGCCAGGGTGGCCGACGAACTGGCCGACCAGGCCGACTGGCGCGAGGTGAGAGTGGTGGGCGTGGAGTCGCAGACCAGGAAGAGGATCGCCAGCACCAGCAGGATCAGTATCCACCGGCTGACGCCCAGGTCCAGGCGCCGGTGGAGGTAGATCGAACAGGCCAGCAACACGGCGGCCGCGGTCAGCACCGCGGCCATGTAGAGCCATGCGGCCCGCGACAGCCTGCCCACGGACCCCCCCTCGGATCTTGCGCTGGGCGTTCTACCCGACACTTAGGGTAACGCCATAACCCCGATCCGCGAAGCCCCAAACATTAGCATCGACGCTCAGTAGTCAGCTAACTACAAATAGTGGTCAATGGGTCACGCTTAGGCCGGTGACCTGCGGGAATACCGTCTGGCTACTGTGTGCCGGAATCGGCAGATATCTCGGTGATCTCCAGGGTCGCCCGGACCTGCCGGATGCGGGTGAGCACCTTGATCCGGAGCTCGCCGGGCACGGCGTCGTGGCCGCAATGCTTGTGCACGAGGCGCTTCACCGCCTCCTCCAGGCCGTACTCCCGCAGACAAGGGCCGCATTCGTCGAGATGCTGGCGAATCTTCGCACAGGCCGCTTCGTCGGCTTCCCCGTCGAGGTAGGAGTAGACCCGCTCAAGTACCTCACTACAGGGCACCTCATGAGGCTTTCCGCAGCTCATGTCGCGTCCCTTCCAGGCTCTTCACCCTCCAGAGGCGACTCGGGTCCGGTCGCCGACGCCGCCCTTACCAGGCCGCGATCGGCCGCGTAGTCCTGAAGCAGATCGCGCAGTTGCCTGCGCCCGCGGTGCAACCGCGACATCACGGTCCCGATCGGTGTGCCCATGATGTCGGCGATCTCCTTGTACGCGAAACCCTCCACGTCGGCCAGGTAGACCGCGATGCGGAACTCCTCGGGGAGCGCCTGCAGGGCCCGCTTGACATCCGAGTCGGGCAGCCGCTCCAGGGCCTCGGCCTCAGCCGACTTCAGCCCGGAGGACGTGTGCTCAGCCGCCCGGGCCAACTGCCAGTCCTCGACTTCCTCCGCACCCGACCGCTGCGGCTCCCGCTGCTTCTTACGGTAGGTGTTGATGAAGGTGTTGGTGAGGATCCGGAACAACCACGCCTTCAGGTTCGTGCCGGGCTGGAACTGGTGGAACGAGGCGTACGCCTTGGCGAAGGTCTCCTGCACCAGGTCCTCGGCATCCGCCGCATTGCGCGTCATCCGCATGCCGGCCGAGTAAAGCTGATCCAGATAAGGCAGCACGTCATGCTCGAAGCGCTCGCTTCGCTCCTCGAGTGTCTCTGGGACCTGACCCACCCCCTCGGAGATCTCCGTCACCGGCCACTGGCGTCGACCGTATGCGCGGGAGGATACATCCCCGGGATACCCCGGCTCGAAGCGAGCCAGGGTGGGTGCGTTCGCCCTCGGGGGGCTGTTGACTACGACCACGCTCGGTGCAACATGCGGTGCAACTGCTTCATTCCGTCATTTCCCGCAGGCGGGCGCGCCGCGGGCGGGCGAGATGAGCAGCGCGTCCTTGCCGTTAGGTCAGGTGAGGTTCGGGCAGTGACGGGGGAAGATGTCCGGTAAGGGCTGTGTGGGCACCTGTCGTCGCGGCGACGCTTCGCTCCTGTCACTCTGACGGGCCGCCGGCGCGGCGCACGCAGCCCGCGGTGGATGGAGTCATGGTGGCGGCCAGTGGGACCAGTGCGACCAGTGCGACCAGTCCCCTTGCCGTCCTTGGGTCAGGCCCGCTGACCGCCTACTGGCGGTTCCAGCGGGCCGTGGCGGCGGCGCAACTCAATGCCTGGCTGCCGCGCACCGGCCAGCTTCTCGTCGATATCTCGGGACCACAGTCACGCGGAGCAGTCCAGGCGGCCGCCGCCGGCCACGTTGTGCTGCGAGTGTCGCCCACGCCCCCGGCTGCGCCCGCGCTCACCAGGGCCCGCGTCGGGCGCGGCCGGCTCGCCACGGTCGTGGCCGATTCGGCGGACCTGTCCTTCCTCGCCGACGGCTGCGCGGACGGCGTGATCGCCGACGACGGCGCGCTGTCCAGGCACCTCATGGCGGAGGACGTCGCGGCCGAGATCGCCCGGGTGCTGCGGCCTGGCGGCCAGCTCTTCGCCTGCGTGGACTCACTCGTCCTCGGCATGGCCATCCTGGCCGAGCAGCATCACTGGGCCCACCTGACCGACCTGCCGCACGCCGAGGTGGTCCTCATCCCGTGGCCGGACGGCTCCATCACGCGGTGCTTCGGCAGCCAGCACCTCACCGATCTGCTGACCGAGGCCGGGCTGGAGGTCCACTGGATCCGGCCGCGCACGGTGCTGTCGCCCTCCATGGTCGACCACGTCCTGCGCAAGGACCCGGGCTCCATCGCGCGCCTGATCCGGGCCGAACTCGGCGCGGTCGGCGATGGGACGCAGCGCGCCGCTTCCGGCCGGGCCTCCAGGCGCCCCTCCGGGATGGGCGCCCCGCAGTCCACGCAAGTCCCGTAGGTACCCTCCTGGATGCGCTGCAGGGCGTTCAGCACCTCGGTGCGCTGCGAATTCGCGGAGGCGAGCACGGCCTCGGTGCGATCCGCCTCGGACAGCCTGTTCCCCGCGTCCGCTGGATCCTGCGGCGTCTCGGCCGCGCTCCCATCCGGCTTCTCCCCCAGCAACACCGCGATAGACCTGTCCAGCTCGTCACGAGCCGCCTCAAGGCGCTTGCCAGCAATAGCAGTATCCACGGAGCCTCTCCCTCCTTTCGTCAAGGCTCCGGCAGCGCACTGAGCCGGCTTGGCCGGCGGCGCTGCAGGGGTCTCTAGAACAACCTGTCAGCGGCGCCGCGGGAGGCATCGCTGTGATCTCCGGCCGCGGCACGCCCGGCTCCGGCTGGCGCCGTCTCGGCTGGCGCCGTCTCGGCTGGCGCCGTCCCGGCTGGCTCAGCATCTGGATCCACTGGCTCCATCAGCTGGGGGCCGTTGTGCCGCACCGAGTTGACCTCTGTGGAGACCGGATATGAGGTGAGCCCGCTCGATACGGCCGGAGCCAGCAGGGCGTGCAGAGCCGCCTCGTCCGCCTGCCCGGGATCGAGCCAGTCCGCCCACCGCGCGGGCTCGATCACCATGGGCATCCGGTCGTGAATCCTGCCCACCTCGTCCTGCGCCCGGGTGGTGATGATCGCGGCCGTCCACAGCCATGCGTCCGGGTCGCCGTCGGGCATCGTCTGGTCCCGCCAGAGCTCATAGACGCCCGCGAACGCCAGGACGCTGCCGTCGGCCCGGTGGATGAAATAAGGCTGCTTGCGGGCGCGCGGGCCGTCCCCGGCGGCCTGCCACTCGTAGAAGCCGTCCGCCGGGAGCAGGCACCGTCGACGGGCGAAGGCACGGCGGAACGCCGGCTTCGTGCTCACCGTCTCGGCCCGCGCGTTGATCAGGCGGCTGCCGATCGAGAGGTCCTTGGCCCAGAACGGCACGAGGCCCCACCGGACGACCCGCAGTTCGCGGACCGCGTCCTGGCCGTCCGGCGACGGGGCGCCGCTTTTCGCAGCGGCGGACTCAGGCGCAGCGGAACCAGGCGCGGCTGGCTTCTGCGCGGCCGGCGTCTGCCCGGCTGGCTCGCGCCCGGCTGGCTCGCGCCCGGCTGGCTCGCGCCCGGCTGACTCGCCCGCGGCGGGCTCAGACGCCGCTGACTCGTCCGCAGCGGACTCAGGCGCGGCGGCCTCGCGCGCGCCGCTTTCCTTGCGGGTGAGGACCGCATAAACGGGTTTCGTCGGGGCCACGTTGTAATCGGGCTGCAGCGATTCGGTGACGCGGTCACGCTCCACGCGGAACTCCTCAAGGAGTTCCTGGCGCGTTCGCGCAGACGCGTACCTGCCACACATCTCGTCACCCCGTCGTCACCTAGGCGGCCCGAGTGGGCACATCCTGAGTAGCACAGATCAGGAGAATTACAGAATGTGCCGATTCATAACCACGATCATGCTTTGCCAAACCTGGCGGGCCGGTGCTGCGCCGGGCTCGCCGCGAAACCATGGTTGTTCCCTCTTTCCCGTCATCCAGTCCCGGACGGCCCCGGAACCGGCCCGGACTACTACGCTCGCAGCATGGACGGCGCGCAGGAAACCGACCGCGGACCTGCCCGGCACTGGCAGGCACCCGTGGCGGGCGGCCCTGTCCGGGCCGCCCTGCGGCTGCCGGGTTCCAAGTCCATGACGAACCGCGCTCTGGTGCTCGCCGCGCTCGCCGACGGGCCTGGCATCGTGGCCAACCCGCTCCGGGCCAGGGACACGCTGCTGATGGCCGGGGCGCTCACCGCGCTCGGCGCCAGCGTCGAGGATTCCCCGGCCGGGTGGCGCGTGACGCCGGGCACGGCCACCGGCGACGTGCGGGTGGACGTCGGGAACGCGGGCACCGTCATGCGTTTCGTGCCGCCCGTGGCCACCCTGACCAGGGCCGCCGCGGAGTTTCACGGCGACGCCCGGGCTGCGCAGCGCCCGATCGGCCCGATCATCGACGGTTTGCGGGAGATCGGGGCCGTCGTCGACGACGGGGGCCGCAGCGCCATCCCCTTCACCGTGCACGGCACGGGGTCGCTGGCGGGTGGCGTGGTCACCGTGGACGCGTCCGCCTCCTCCCAGATGGTGTCCGGGCTCCTGCTCGCGGCGCCCCGCTACGACAAGGGCGTGGAAGTCCGCCACCGCGGCCCGCGGGCCCCGTCTGCCCCGCACATCGCCATGACCGTGCAGATGCTGCGCGATGCTGGGGCCGAGGTCGAAGCGGGAACCCAGCATCTGGCCGTCGGCAGCCCCGGCGACGGCGAGCTTCCAGACACCTGGGTGGTCCGCCCTGGAGTCATCGGCAGCAGCACAATATCCGTTCAGCCTGATCTTGTTAATGCAGCGCCGTTCCTGGCCGCGGCCCTGGTCACCGGCGGCACCGTCACCATTCTCGACTGGCCGGCGACAACGTCGCAGCCGGCCAGGCAGATCCTGGACATGTTCGCCAGGCTGGGCGCGGCGTGGGAGCGCACGCCCAGCGGGCTGACCGTTACCGGGACGGGCGGCATCCGCGGGATCACCGCCGATCTCAGCGACGTGAGCGAGATCTCCCCGGTCCTCACCGCGCTCGCGGCGCTGGCGGATTCGCCGTCCGTGCTCACCGGGATCGGGCACCAGCGGCTGCAGGAGACGGACCGGCTCGCGGCGCTCGCGCACGAGATCAACGCCCTGGGCGGCGAGGTGACCGAACTCGCCGACGGACTGTACATCCGCCCGCGCCCGCTGCGCGCCGACGGCGTGTTCGCCAGCTACGACGACCACCGGCTCGTGATGGCCGCAGCCGTGCTCGGCCTGGCGGTGCCCGGCATCGAGGTGGCCAACGCGGCGACCGTCGGGAAGACCTTCCCGGAGTTCACCGGGCTGTGGGCGGCAATGCTGGAAGCGCAGGAGAGCGCGCCCTGAGCAGGCGGCCTGGCCACGCCGGCCTTGACGAGGACGACGTGCGGGTCCGGCCCGGACGGGGCTCACGCCCGCGCACCCGGCAGCGGCCCGCACACGAAAGCGCGGTCGAAGGGTTCGTGGCCAGCGTCGACCGCGGCCGGTACGGGGTCGTCATCGGCGACCGGGTGGTCACCGCGATGACGGCCCGCGAGCTCGGGCACCGTGGCGTGGTGGTCGGCGACCAGGTCGCACTGGCCGGGGACATCTCGGGCGCGCCCGGCACGCTGGCCCGGGTGGTCCGGGTGGAGCCACGCTCGTCGGTCCTGCGGCGCTCCGCCGACGACACTGACCCGGTGGAACGCATCGTCGTGGCCAACGCGCACCAGCTGGCCATCGTGTGCGCGCTCGCCGATCCGCCGCCCAGGCCGCGGCTCATCGACCGGTTCCTGGTCGCCGCCTACGACGCCGGGCTCAGCCCCCTGCTCTGCCTGACCAAGGCCGACCTGGCGCCGCCGGACTCCATCCTCGCCGTGTACGGGCCGCTGGGCACCGCGAACGTCGTCCTCGGGCGGCCGCTCACCGACGCCAACCTCGACCCACTCCGCGAACTGCTCGTCGACCGGGTCACGGTGCTGGTCGGCCACTCGGGGGTAGGCAAGTCGACCCTGGTCAACGCCCTCATCCCGGGAGCGGACCGGGCAGTGGGAACGGTCAGCCCGGTGACGGGCCGGGGGCGGCACACGTCCTCGTCGGCGGTCGCGCTCCGGCTGCCGGGAGGCGGCTGGCTGATCGACACGCCCGGGCTGCGCGGGTTCGGCCTGGCCCATGTGGCCCCCGCCCGCGTGGTGCGCGCGTTCCCCGACCTGGCCCCGGGAACGGCCGCCTGCCCACGCGGATGCACGCACCTCGAGCCCGACTGCGCGCTCGACGACTGGGTGCGGGACCAGGGCGGCGACGCGCGGCTGGTGACGCGGCTCGACTCGCTGCGGCGGCTGCTGCGCAGCCGGGAAGGCGACGAGGCCGCCTGACGCGGGCACTCCCCGACTCCGGGGCACGCCGCAAGGATAGTAGAACGCGTCAGCCGTCGTTGGAACGACGGTAAAACGCATCAGGTGTCGTTCGGCTGCCAGGCGCAGGCCTCCGGCGCTGTGCATGTCGCAGTGGATGACAGCCTGTGATGATTACGGAAGCTCTCACACCTAAGTGAAATCTGATGACAACGAGGTATTCATCGGCGAGCCGAGTTCCGCAGACCGTAGATCAGGTACGACGGGCTGCGATAGATGACCCGATAGGACCTGAGCCTCGGCGAGTTGTGCAAGGCGAAGTAGACAACGTCTACGGGCTCGGACGGGTTCGGCAGCCGCATCACGATCACGCGGATGTCATAGGCCTGCGGGTTGCGGAGCACAGCCGCCCACTGGTTCGTCCCGGATTCCTTGGTCCCGTCGTAGATCGTGCGGTCGACGACGTCGAATTCGACTCGCTCGTTCTGCACGATATCCAGCAGGATGAGTCCGGTGGTGTGCTGCATCAGGAAGCTCCCGGCTTCGATCTGCGCCGCTTGCGCAGACAGGTCCTGGGCGGCCTCGGTGGCCAGGACCACCTGGTGCCGCTCGAAGGATTGCCCGGATAGCGCGGCGAGGGCGAGGATGCTGATGAGGGCCGCGGGGAGCGCGACCGCTTTGGGGAGCCTGGTGGACAAATAGCCGACCAGTATCGCGGCCGGAATCGCGACGACGAGGCCGAAGCGGTAGTTCAGCAGTCCGCTCTGCTGGGGCAAGCTCATCGGCTCCTTGCCAGCTTCCAGCGTCCAGAGGAAGAACGGCACGATGGTAAGCAGGCCGAACACCGGCACCGACCTTGCGGAAAAGCGCTCCGCGGCCAGGAAGACGACCAGCCCGACGGCCGCGGCTGTGATCATCGCAAGGCCGAGATCCGAAACGACCGCGTAGCTGTAGCCCTTCAGCGTCATGGACCAGTTGCCAATGTTGATATCGTTGTGCCGTTCGGCCATCTGCGCGGCGCTCGAATTCGGACCGTTTTCGAAGTTCAGCGGATTGTTGAAGATCATGTAGTTGTAGAGCAGCCAGCCGCCCATCGCAATGAGCAGGCCGAAGACCGCATTGACAAGAGCGAGGCCACGCGAATCGCGCCACGAGTAGCCGAGCCTAAGTGCCATCACGAAGACGCAGATGACGTAGATACCGGCCATGAACCAGCCCTCGTAGCGGCAGAGCATAGCCAGCGTGGAGGCGATACCGGCGACAAGCAGGTTCGTCGGATTCTTCGTTTCGCCCCATTTGACCAGATAGTAGACAGCCGCAATGGTGAATGCGTAGAACGGCAGTTCATCCATCGCCGTGCTCTGCTGGTAGAGCACGTTGACGTTGGTTGCGAACACCATCGCACCAGCGACAGCCGGCCATTTCCGCTTGCCGGAATAAACCCGGATCAGCCGGTAGAGCAGCACGGCTGATGCCACGTAGCAGGCCATCGACACGGCCGAACCGGCCAGGCCCGTCCGGTAGAGCGTATCGTTCCAGCTGAACAGGTCCTGCAGTATTTGGGGTACCGGCAGCCAGATGCCGCCTAGCTGGGCGATACCGGGGGACTGCCCGGCTACGACGCGTCGGCTGATCTCCAGGTGGGAGAAGGAGTCTTGATAGCCGAGGATGAGTTGGTGCCGGAAATAGTAGTAGGTCGACGCAGTGGACAGTACAGCCGCGACGAGGCCGACCGCCAGGGCTGTCCAGTCCCGGGGGGGCCCCATCCGGATGGCCATCGTCTCGGCCTCAGCGAAGGTCATCGTGGCCCGAGGCCAGGTCTGCACTGTCAGGACCATCCCGAAGCGAAGCAGGTCTTGATGGCACGGTCGCCGCGACCGATGAAGGAGCCGGCGCTGTAGCCGGTCGCGTTCGCAGGGTGGTCAATGCTGTTGACGTCGTTAAAGTAGATGCCCGCCATATCGGACTGCTTCACGGCAGCGCAGGCCGCGGCGAACCACTTGTCCTGGATCGTCACATCCAGGGTGGCTCCGCTGAGGGCAATTCGGGCCGGCTGGCGGTAGGCGCCGGAGACTGCGGCGATTCCCACCTCTTGAAGCACGGTTCGCCTGAGCACCGGCTCCGGCTGATTATGCAGCCAGCCGACCCATGCTGCGGTTAGCTGCGGCACTGTGGCACCGTCCCCTAGGCCCAGTTGGGGGTAGGCGTCAACGCCCGCGTCGGGTACCGGCTCATACGATGGATCTTCTTGCCATCGGCCATAGTTGACCGCATATTCCAGTTGGCCACTGAACAACTTCGCAGCCGCGCTCTCGAAGACGGTCCACTCGGCCTCGTCCGGGGCGAGCGAGTCGAGTTCGGCGCCGACGTTGAAGCTAGTGGCCCCGCTACGCTGCGCGGCGACGACGTAGGGCTTAAGGAAGTGGAAGTAGCTGTCGAACCAGGCGCTGACGGAGGGTGGCTGGATGGACCCACGCCAGTCGCCCCTGCTGTCCTCGATATTCTTCTCGTTCAGCAGCGGCCGGAGCAGGACCCGCAGCCCGTGCCCTCGGGCGCTCGCGATCACCATGCTGATGGTCGCGGGGCTCGGGGTGCTGCCAGGCCCGCCGTAGACTCTGGTCGGATTCACGCCATCGGTGTAGAAGGCGAAGTTGATGCCCACGCTGTTGGCACCCAGGCCGACTATGTAGTTGAAGATCCGGTTCGCGTCGGCCTCCATTTCCGCGCGAGCGCCGGTGGAGTTCCAGTAGATCTGGATTCCGAGCGTTGCTGTGAGTGCCCTGCGTGCCGCCGAGACCTTTCTTATCGGCGCGCTCTCGACTGTCGCACGCGATGCAGCCGCCGGGTCGCTGGCTCCCGCGGCGGCGGTCCAGTCGTTGCCTTGCGGGATGGACGGGGCGATCTTCCCGCAGCCGCAGAGCAGGGAACCGAGTGCCGTCGCGAGCACCAGAAGGGCACCTATTCGTATTCTTCGCACTTCCTGCCTTCTAGCGGGTACCCGGCGAATGGCGTGGGCTGCCGGGCGGGGGGCCGGGGCTGCCGGGCTGCCTGCCAACCAGGGGGCGGGGGTTGCCGGGTCTGCCAGCCGGGTGGCGGGGGTTGCCGGGCGGGGGGGCGGGGTTGCCGGGCGGGGGGCGGGGTTGCCGGGCCGGGGGGCGGGGTTGCCCGGCAGCCCCCGCTGCCTGCCAACCAGGGGGCGGGGGCTGCCGGGCAGGCCGCCCGCCTGTCGGCCAGGGCTGGCGTTGCAGACCAGGCTGCCTGAACCGGGGTTCGTCGTCCTCGGCATGGCCGTGGGGGGTCTTGTGCCAGGTCCGCTTCCCGCTGACCAATTCAAACACGGCGATGTAGGTGGAGCGGCTCATCCAAAGCCACATAAGCTGAGCCAGCAGCATGTACCGCACCAGGTCGAAGCGCCCCCTGGCCTGCTCGGCCTCCTTGAGACAGGTATGCACGAGTTCATAGAGCAGGCCAAAATTCCCTAGCAGCATCAGGGCGACGCTCGGGTAGTAGACGGCAGTCGGAAAGAGTCCCACTATCAGCTGGGACCGGGTCGCGAAATAAACCACGGTGAGCGCGATGAACAACGGGTTGAGCAGGAAAGATATCGGTACGCCGAGAATCAGGAGGTTGAAGCACAGCCACCTGGCCGGACCCATCCGTCGCATGGAGCGCAGCGGTTGGCGAGTGTGCACAAGTCCGGTTTGGATGTAGCCGGCCTTCCAGCGTCACTGCTGCTTGTCCACCACCTTCACCTCGACTGGCGCCTCCTCCATCGTGGTGGAGAGCAGCAGGTCGACTCGGTAACCAGCCATCGCGAGCCGGGCGCCGAGGTCGGCATCCTCAGTTAGGTTGTGCGGATCCCAGACCTGACCGCTCGGCCGCAGCGCCACATCCAGCAGGGCACTGACTCGGAAGTGATTGGAAGTACCGCCGAGCGGGATCGGCAGCCCGAGTCGTGCCAGGCCGGGCAGGAAACGCGTAAATTGGATCTTGTAGCCGATCCAATAGAGGGCGGTCACCCAGTTGGTGTTGTCGTTCCAGAACGCCAACTCGGCTTGCAGGCAAGCCAGTTCCAGCGTGGCGGCACGGAATGTGCCGACCGCCTTGAGGAGCTGATCAGGCTCGGGCCGGTCCTCCGCGTCATAGATGGTTACAAATTCGCAACGCTCTTTGACCACGATGCCCATTGCCACATTCATCGCGTTCGGTTTAGTCTTCGGGCCGCCCGGCGGGATCACCACGACTTGCAGATGTTCGCTGGCAGCCGTCCTGCCTGGCCCGCGGTAGAAAGGGATGCCGAGCCTACGTGCCGCTTGCAGTGTCTCCAGGTCGTCGTGCTCGATCAGGAGCAGTATGCGTAGCTTCCGCCGCGGGTACATCAGCATGTCCACCCGGGAGACCAGATGGCCGAGCATATTGGCTTCCTTGTGCACCGGCAGCAGCACCGCATAGGCCGGCAGGGTCGGATCCCCTGGCCACAGCCGTATCCGGCGCGGCGGGCGGTAGTTGCGTCCGGCCAGAGTGATCACCAGTTTGAGCAGGGCGGTCACGATATAGAACGCCATGCAGGCGGCGACCGCCGCGGTCACGGTCAGCCGCGGCCGGTAGTAGGAACTGGCAGCGATCGCCCCCAGGATCAGCAGAACGGTAAGCAACTGGCCCTTGCTGAGGAAGACCGAGGCGTTTGGAGTCACCCGGCGCTGATGGCGCGCACTCGCGTGTCTCTCAAGCGCTGGTGAGCCCATCTGGTTAACTCCCCATCGCTTGTGCGAGCTTTTTCGCGCGGATAACAGCGAATATCTCACTAACCGGCCAGCGTGCGCTTGCGTCATAACTAGGAAAGGGCAACGCTAAATTTCTTGTAAGGTTGTAACGGGCTCCGGGTCGGCAAAGTCCTGCCAAGGCCTCGCGCCGCTGCTGGCCCAGCCTGAGCATCAGCTGTTCCGCCCGTCACACCTACTGATAGCCATCGCCCTTCACCTGCCGCCGACGCCACGGGTCTCCCGCTCTCCAGCACGTCAGCGAACCCGACCGCGGTGGCGCGCACGTTGCAGAGATGAGTAGATGAAAGTAGGAGATATCTAGACAACGCCAGGGAGGCTCCGAGTGTTACGCACCCGGCATGCCGTGCCGGGCCGACGCCAACGGCCAGGTAAGGGCGGCAGTTGCACCGGGAAGGCATCGAAGTGGCGCACTGTACGGTGAAGCGGCTCATGGGTGAGCTGTGCATCGCGGGGGCGGCGCCAGGAGGAAGAGGCCGCGGTCAGGTCGTAGGAGTCATCGGCAGCGTCGGTCGCTATTGCATCCGGCCGCGCCCGCCCGCACCCGGATAGTCAGGATGCGGTGCGGCGCAGGCCGACAACGATCATGGCCAGGCCTACCAGTGCGATCACGGGGCCCGCCACGGCCCAGAAGGTGACGCCGGACATGACGCTTCCGCCGAGGGCGCCCACGCCCTGCAGCGTGAAGATGACTCCCAGGAGCGCGATCAGCGCGCCCGCGCCGATGAGTATGCCCCTCTTCATGGTGGCTGCCTCTTCTCCGGGGCCGCGGAGAAGCGGCCCACCTCGGTGTCATCATCGTCGAAACGGCCCCGCATCCGGAAAGCTTCAGTGCCGGGCCCGGCCCGCGTACCTGCGGATGCACGCGGCCACGACGGCACCCGCGGACCCGTCCCGCGAGCACATAGCCGCTGGTCGACGCGGCCGCCCACACGACCTCGGCCACCACGCGAACCGTGTAGCGGCACCAGATCAGCGAAAATTGCCGCGACGACTGCCACCATGGAACAGATCGGCCTCGCTAGCGGGGGCACCGCATGATCACCATAGGCTTCCGAGTTAGGCTCCCGGATCGATGCAACGGCACACTGACCAGGGCAGCGGCTGGTCCGACGACCTGCGTTTCGCACACGTCCTCGCCGACGCGGCGGACGACATCACCACGCGCCGGTTCCGGGCGCTTGACCTGCGGGTTGACACCAAGCCCGACCTCACCCCGGTGACCGACGCGGATCGTGCGGCCGAGGAGTCGTTGCGGAATGTCCTGCGCCGGGCACGCCCACGGGATGCGGTGCTCGGCGAGGAATTCGGCCGGGAGGGGAAGGGGCCGCGGTGCTGGGTGATCGACCCGATCGACGGAACCAAGAACTTCGTCCGCGGCGTCCCGGTGTGGGCCACGCTGATCGGGCTGATGGACGGCGATCAGGTGGTCGCCGGCGTCGTGTCCGCGCCCACCCTGGGCCGCCGGTGGTGGGCGGCCCGCGGCGGCGGCGCGTGGACGGGCCGCGGCCTGACCAAGGCCAGCCCCTGCCGTGTCTCGGAGGTCGCGAAGATCGAGGATGCCTCGTTCTCTTACTCAAACCTGTCCGGCTGGGAAGAGCAGGGGCGGCTGCAGGGCTTCCTCGGGCTCACCAGGTCCGTCTGGCGTACCCGCGCCTACGGGGACTTCTGGTCACATGTCCTGGTCGCCGAGGGGGCTGTGGACATCTCGGCCGAGCCCGCCGTGTCCCTCTGGGACCTCGCCGCCCTTCAAGTGATCGTGGAAGAGGCCGGCGGCATCTTCACCGACCTGGCCGGGAACGCCACGCCGGAAGGCGGCAGCGCCGTATGCACCAACGGGCGCTTCCACGACGAGGTGCTCGGTTATCTCGCCGGGCCCGGCGCCTGAATCCGCGCTGCGCCGGGACCGCAATGCCCCACTGAGCACGAACCGGGCTTGAGGGGCTTGCCCTCGGGCGCGGGATCGCCGATGCTGTAGATGACAGGCTGTCACAAGAGCACAAGCTCAGCTTTCGTGTGAGCCGCCACCGGATCCGGGCCCGGCGCGATGCCCCGGAGCGGGCCCGGCGCGACGGCCGGAGCGCCACCTCGAGCAGCGCAGCTGAGGAGTGATCGATCATGAAAGTGCGAGACGGCATGACCAGGCTGGTGCTGACGCTCGGGCCCGCGCACACGCTGCGCGAGGCAGCTCGCATGATGTCGGCACGACGGGTGGGCGCCGCGGTGGTGATTGACTCCGAACACGCCGGGATGGGCATCCTGACCGAGCGGGACATTCTCGACTCGATCGGCGCCGGCCAGGACCCGGACACCGAGGTCGCGGCCCAGCACCAGACCGAGCATGTCGTGTTCGCGACACCCGACTGGACCCTCCAGCGCGCGGCGGAGACGATGGTACAGGCCGGTTTCCGGCACCTCGTGGTGGTCGAGGGAAACGAGGTGACCGGGCTGCTCTCGATGCGCGACATCGTCCGCTGCTGGGCCGGCGCGGACGAGCCCGCTCGCGGGGAGCACGCGACCGCGCGAGCCTGACGGGCGGCGCCTTGCGGTCCGGTCTCCAGTGCGCCAGAGTGAGGCGCCATGCGGCTCCGCGGCGCGGTCGCGCTTGTCACTGGGGGATCGTCTGGCATCGGGGCCGCGACGGCGCGGGCCCTGGCCGCGGCGGGAGCGACGCCGCTGATCGCCGGGCGGGACCGCGGCCGGCTTGAGGCGGTGGCCCGGCAGACCGGCGGGCTCGCGCTGGAGGCCGACCTCGGATCGGCTGACGGTCCGGCCGCCCTGGCCCAGGCCGCGCTGCGGGCCGCCGGATCGCTCTGCTCCGGGCCTGCGGCCGGCCCAGAGAGGACCGGCGGAATCGACATCCTGATCAACAACGCGGGGGTCGGATGGTCGGGGCCACTCAGCGAGATGACCGCGGAGAAGGTCACCGAACTGGTGGCGGTCAACCTCACCGCGCCCATCCAGCTGACCCGGCTGCTGGTGCCCGGCATGGCCGCGCGGGGGCGGGGCCGGGTGGTGTTCGTCTCCTCCATCGCCGGCGCCACGGGCGTCCGGGGCGAAGCCGTGTACGCAGCGGCCAAGGCTGGCCTGGGCTATTTCGCGGAGAGTCTCGCCTATGAGCTGAGCGACCGCGGCGTCGGCGTGTCGGTGATCATCCCCGGCGTGATCGACACGCCGTTCTTCGAACGCCGCGGCACGCCCTACGAGCGTAAAAAACCAGAACCCCTTCCAGCCGAACGAGTGGCGCAAGCAATCACGTCAGCAATCGCACGGGACCGCTCTGTGGTCTATGTTCCGCGGTGGATGCAGCTGCCAGCCTGGCTGCACGGGGCGGCGCCCGGTGCGTTCCGCATCCTGGCCGCCCGGTTCGGGAATCCGGGCTAGCCTGCCAGCAGGTTTTTGGCCGCTGGCCGCGCTTGACTCGCCGGCCGGGGTGGGAGACTGAGAGTCAGGGGCCGGAGGAGGCACACAATGACTACCCCACCGGATTTCGGAGGGATGGAAATTGAAGAGGGCGTGCAGGAAGATCTGGGCGTCCCGGCAGAGAAGCATCGGGATCACCGGGAACGGGACTGGGACCGGGACCGAGACCGGGACGGGCTCGCGGACGACGATAACGACGATAACGAGGCGCACGCTCCAGGCCAGGTCTGCGCGCGGTGCGGCGCGGTCATCGCGTCCGGCCAGGATGTGCGGCACAGGGCCGACGGCCGGTGGGTACACGAGGTGTGCCCGCCCGATCTGACGCAGGTTCCGGGGTCCTCGCCCTAAGGCCTTCCTGGACTCCGTTTCACTGGGCTGGTTTCACTGGGCTGGTTTCACTGGGCTGGTTTCACTGGGCCGGTTTCACTGGGCGGTTCACTGGGTCGGCCGGACTTGCGCTACCTCGGACCTCCAGCTGTGCTCGGGTTCGAAGCCGAGCAGCCGACGGGCCTTGTCAGTGGAGAACATCGACTCGTGCGGCTCCACCTGACGACGCCAGGGCACGCCGGGGAAGAACTCCCCCATCAGTTCGGTTATGGGCCGGCTCATGACGTTGTCCGGGCTGGCGATGATGAAAACCTCGGCTCCGGTGAGAGGGGCCTCCAGCGCCCTGCGCACCGCCTGAGCTCCGTCCCGAGCATCGATGTACGACCACAGGTTCCATTTTCGCTGCGCGGGGTCGTCGTCGAAGCCGGGGAACTGGACGTAGTCCTCGGCGAGCATCACGTTGGAGAAGCGCAGGCTGAAGATCTTCATCTCCGGCTCCCAGCGGCAGAATTGCCTGGCCATCTCCTCGCCCACCGTCTTGGAGAGCGCGTACGCCGACTCCGGGCGGGGCGGATATAGCTCGTCAACGGGGACGTAGGGGGGAGGGGTGTCGAAGGGCAGGCCGAGGACGGTCTCGCTGGAAGCTGACACCACGTTGCGGATCCCCAGGTGACGGGCGGCCGCGAAGACGTTGTAGGTGCTGACCGTGTTGTTGCGGAAGAGTTCCGCGCCGGTGGTCAGTCCCGGAGCGGGCACCGCGCCGAGGTGGACGACCGCGTCGACACCACGGTGGCGGTCGTCCACTTGATGGAGGACTTCCATCGTCTGGCCCATGTCGGTGAGGTCGGCGCGGACGAAGGGGCTCAGGTCGTCGTGTGGCCGCACAAGATCAACGTTGGTGACCGAGTACCCGTGTTCGAGCAGGTCCGACAGGCAAGCCCGGCCGAGCTTCCCGCTGCCACCCGTCAGCACCACTTGGGTCATGATCGCGCCCTCTCTCGCGGGCGGGCCGGCCGCGTCAGGCGGCCCGCTTATAAGCGCGGACGGCCAGCGGCGCGAAGACCACGAAGATCCCTACCAGCCACACGACGCTCTTCCACAGGTTCGCCTCGATCGGGCCACCGAGGGCCAGCGCGCGCATCGTGTTGACGATATAGGTGACCGGCTGGTTGTTGGCGAACGCCTGCAGCCAGCCCGGCATGGTCGAGATCGGCACGAACGCGGAGCTGAGGAACGTGATCGGGAACAGCCAGATGAGCCCGAACGCCTGCACCGACTCCTCGTCCCCGATGGCCAGGCCGGTGTACGCGGCGATGAGGCAGATCGCCACCCCGAACACGACGGAGAGCACGACCATGAAGATGGCCGGGACAGAGCCGTTCTGGAACCGGAAGCCAACCGCGTAACCCACCGCGAGGACGATCAGGATCGTCACCAGCATCCGCGCGGTGTCGGCGACCAGGCGGCCGGCGAGCACGGCCGAGCGTGCCATCGGCATCGACCGCAGCCGGTCGATGACGCCCTTCTTCAGCTCCTGGGCCAACGCGATGGCCGTGCCGAACGACGCGAACGCCGCGGTCTGCGCGATGATCCCGGGCATCAGGAAGTTGACGTAGCCACCTGGCACATTCACCGGGATCGCGCCGCCGAAGACGTAGCGGAACATCAGCACAAACATCACCGGCTGGATCACGGTGAACACGATGTAGGCCGGGACACGCATCCAGACCAGCAGGTTGCGCCGGGTGATGGTGAGCGTGTCGGTCACCGCCCAGCGAGCCTGGAGGAGGAGGCCGGGCTCGCCCGGCTGCGCAGCGCCCGGTGCGCCCGTCTGCGCGGCGATGGCGGTCATGACGCCACCCCCGCTGAGTCCTTCTTGCTGCCGCGGCGGCGGCCGCGGCGGCGCTGGTCCGACTGGCCGTCCTCTTCGGCGGCGTGTCCGGTCAGCGCGAGGAACACGTCATCGAGGGATGGCCGACGCAGCATCAGGCCGTGTATCTCGACGCCGGCCGCGTCCAGGTTGCGCACCGCTTCAATGAGCGCCTCGGACCCGCGGCCCCCGACCCCCACGTTGATCACGCCGGTCTCCTTGTCTACGTGCGGCTCGCCCTCACCGATCTGTGCGATCGCGGTGACGGCGTCGCTGATCCGGGTACGGTCGGGCACCGTGAACTGGAGCACATCCCCGCCGACCCGGCCCTTCAGCTCCTCGGACGTGCCGGCGGCAATGACCAGGCCGTGGTCGATGACCACGATCTCGTTGGCCAGCTCGTCGGCCTCATCAAGGTATTGAGTGGTGAGCAGCATCGTCGTGCCGCCCGCGACCAGCGACCGGATGATGTCCCACATGCCCAGCCTCGACCGCGGGTCCAGGCCGGTCGTCGGCTCGTCGAGGAACAGGACCTGGGGCTGGCCGACCAGGCTCGCGGCCAGGTCCAGGCGTCGCTGCATGCCGCCAGAGAAATTCTTGGCCGCCCGGTCGGCCGCATCGACCAGGTCGAACTGTTCCAGCAGTTCGGCCGCGCGAGCCCGAGCACGCGGCCAGCTCAGGTGATAGAGCCGTCCGACGATCTCAAGGTTCTCCCGGCCCGTGAGTTCCTCCTGAATGGCGGCCGACTGCCCGGAGAGCCCGATCGACCGGCGGACCGCGGCGGCCTCCCGCACGACGTCGTGCCCCTCCACCAGGGCGCGCCCCCCGTCCGGGCGCAGCAGGGTGGTCAGGATGCGCACGGCGGTCGTCTTACCCGCGCCGTTGGGACCCAGCACCCCCAGCACCGTCCCCGGCGGCACCGACAGGTCGATGCCACGCAACGCGCGCACCTCCCCGAACGACTTGGTCAAACCCTCCACGAGAATCGCCGGCTCTGAATTGAACCCTGCCACTACATCCTCCTGACCCTGCCACAAGCCCATCAACGTCCGCGCCCATGAACCTACCGGCAGCGCGGCGGTGCCGGCGAACGCAAAAACTCCCGCCGTCCAGGCCGGGCAAACCGCGGCCCATGAGTGCCTTCCCCATTTCTACGCGGTGCCACTGACAGTCCTGAGCATTCGGTAGGTATGACCTGATGGCCAGCACAAACTCATCGCGGCCCATGAAGCGCGGCCCATGAAGCGCTGATGGCCAGAAGCGCGCACCGACGACCCGCACATTATTTGGACATGTCTGCGATGCCATGTACGCCAGCCAGCAGGCGTACGTGGACCGGCGGCGCATCACCCTGGATGATGCTGTCAAGCACGCAGGCGCATCGCCACGCTAGGCGTGGCCTGCCGTTCGGAGGTGGGGATGAGTACGAGCCTGGGACCTGCGGCCGGTACCGGGGGCACGCGGCCGTTGCCGCGGCCCGGGGTGCCGACCCCCGGTGGCCGGTGGGACCTCGGCGCGGGCGATCCCGCGACCGTGGTCGCCCAGGCCCGCACGGCGCTGTTCGTCATGGTCGGCGTCCTGGCTGCCCTGTGGGTCATCCAGATCGCGAACTGGGCCGATCACTACCATCTGGCCGTCGAGTACGGGATCCGGCCGCGTGACCTGGCCGACCTGCCCGACATCCTTACAGCGCCGTTCCTGCACTTCAGCTGGGCTCATATCGAGGGGAACTCGGGACCGCTGTTCATCTTCGGCTTCCTGGCCGCCTACCGCGGGGTGGCCAAGTTCCTCGGCGTGACTGCCGTTGTCATCCTGGCCAGCGGCCTGGGCGCCTGGCTCACTGAGAGCGCTGGCACCGTCGGGGTCGGTGCCAGCGGGGTCGTCTTCGGCTACTTCGGCTACATCATGGTCCGCGGGCTCTTCGACCGGCACGCGATCGACGTGCTGATCGGCGCGGTGATGGCGCTCTGCTTCGCCTACCAGTTCACCGTCCTGCTACCGCATGCCGGGATCGGCTGGCAGGCGCACATCGGCGGGCTCCTCGGAGGCGTGGCGGCCGGCTGGCTCTTCCGGGACCGGCGCACCGCCGGGACGGCCGGCTCAAAGGCCGGCCTGAGCGGCTCGAAGGCCGGCCTGAGCGGCTCGAAGGCCGGCCTGGGCGGACAGCCGGCACCGCCGTCTGGCTCACCGTAAACCGCTGCGCCGCGTCCTAGCCGCCGTAGCGGTCCTCGCCGGAATCTACCCGCCGAACTGAGATGTCCTCGGAGCGATGCCGCTGAGCGCGTGGGCGATGCAGCGGTAGGCGCGCGCCCCGCTGTTGAACGCAGCCTCGTCCGGCGGCAGCACGGCGATCTCCCACGCACTCCCCGGGATCTGGAGTGCCGGGCCCGTCCGTGACTTGACCAGCACCGCCGTTGAGCACACGGCACGCACGCTCGGGTTCGCCTGCACGTTTCCGCCCGCCGGAAGCGGCTGCGAGCGGATGTGCTCCCACCGCCGCAAATGTGATCGCAGGCGGCGCTGATTGGTCAGGCTGGGATCACTAGGTGGAGATGCGCGGGCGCGAGATGGACGTCGACGCGTCGCCCCCAGTCGAAGGGGAGCGAGTCGGTTTCGATTCCGTCGGCGAAGATCGAGCCGCCAGTCTCCATTTCTGACCAGGCGGTGAGCCAGTCGCCCGCGTCCAGGGAGCCTTCACGGATCGTGGTCTGGCTGCCGGAGGCCGGGAATGGCTCGCGGACGAAGAACGCGAGCCGGTGTTCGGTTGGCTGGGGAAGCGGCAGCGTGGACTGCCGTTCGAGGGAGATCGACCGGGCCCAGCCGGTGGAGCCGGTGCCGGTGCAGACGATGAGGCCGGAGGAGATCTGGTGCAGCTGGGTCTGCGCAGAGGCGAGCCGGTAGCGGGCGGACTGGTGGCTGCAATGGCCGATGAAGATCTCGTTGAGGGCTAGCAGCGTCGTGCCGTCGTCGAGGCGTGCCTCGGCCATCGCCCGCTCCTCGACAGCGGCGCGTCCTGCCGCGGCAGGCTGGAGCAGATCGGCTGCCTCGCCTGGCGTGCAGCGCACCAGCACGCCCTCGTAGCTGGCCGGGTCAGGGTTGACGCCGATGACGGGCTGGCCGGTCAGGTACTTCGCCACATTGGGGACCAGGCCGTCTTGGCCGATCACCACGATGACGTCGTCGGGCTCGAACAGGAACCGGTCGAGATCGCCGCGGGTCACCATTCCCCGGCGCCACTGGCGGGGGATCGCGGCGGTCACCATGTCGCGGGCCGCTGTGAGGCGGTGGTGGCGTTCCTCCGGCTCGGTAATTTCCCCGCCGCGTGCGCGCAGGAAGAACTCCGCCTGGCCGCGCGTGCCGTGCTCGGCCAGCATCTGCTCGTACTCGGTGGGCCGGGTGACCATGACCACCCGGGGAAGCCGCGCCTGGGTCATGTCAGCCTTCAGCGGTCCTGGCTTGCCGCGGAGCCCGAGTGCCCGTTGAGGAACCGGGCGGCCAGCGGCCCTAGCAGGTCAGGGGTGAGGTACAGGTGCTCGACCTTGCCGAGGTTGGCGGCCACCTCGCGGGCGGCCATGCCGAGGAGCACGGTCGAGGACAGGTCCCGGTAGGCGTTCAGCCGGTCGCGCTCAGCGTTTACGCGTGCGCCCTCGACAGAGGTGATTGCCTGCGCCTCGGCCGCCGCCATCACTTGCCGCTTGCTGGCGGCCGCCTCGGTGGCGATGCGCAGCGCCTGGGCCTCGTCGCTGGCCCGGCGCTGGGCGTTCTCGCCCTCCTGGGCGATCAGCCGCTCCTCTTGCCGGGCGAGCTCGGTCTTGTTGTTCAGCTCGTTCTCGGCGATCGCCCGCTCCTTCTCTACCGCCTGGGCACGCCGGGCGAAGGTCGCCTCGTCCGCCTGCTGCTGGATGGCCTCGCGGGTCGGCGTCTGCAGTGCCTTATCCATGTCCGCGGTCGGCTGCACGGTAGCCACCCGCACCGCGGTCACCTCCACGCCCATCGAGCTCAGCAGCGCATCATCGGTCAGCGCGGCGGTCAGCCTGCCCCGCAACCGATCGACGCCCTCGCGCAGCGAGACGACCAGCTCGGTCTGGGCGAGGTACTCGTGCGCGAGTTCCTGGGCGAGCTGGGTCAGCAGTCCGGCCAGCTGCTCAAGCGGAGTGCGCCGCCACGCGCCGGTGTCCAGGTCGATGGTGAAGTCGACGCGCTCAGCCAGCTGCTGCGGGTCGGTGATGCGGTAGGCGATCACACCCTGCACGACGGCCTGCTGGAAGTCAGAGGTCCGCCCGCGGAACAGGAACGGCACCTCCCGGTCGTCAAGGGGTACCTCGGCGACCGCAGCGGCCAGTGGCCGGAACCACAACGCCAGGCCACGGCCGGAACGGGCCAGCTTGCCGTTGCGGAAATACAAGGTATGGGCGGCCTGGTCGCCGCGTAGGTGACGCACGGCGGGGTACTTGCGGATCTCAGCCATCGTTGTTCTCCTTGCGGCCCCGGGGGGAGGTGTTCTTCACGAACCGGTAGAGCTCGGCCGGGCGGTAAGCGACGTCGGCCTCACGTTGGCCGGTGGCTCGCAGGTGGCCACCGGCGAGCATCCGCCTGCGGAATGAGTCCTTGTTCAGCGCCCGCCCGAGGATCGCCTCGTGAATGTCCTGTAGCTGGCGCAAGGTGAAGGAGCGGGGCAGCAGCTCATAACCGACCGGCGCGTAGCCGAGCTTGCCCCGCAGGCGCTTGACGGCAGCACCCAGGATGTCCGCGTGGTCGAAGGCCAGCGGCAGCACATCGCCGTCAGCACGCGCCGTCACAGGTCCGCCGCGCTCACCCGGCCAGGCAACGTCGAGGCTTGCCACCACGACGTCATCGTGGTGATGCTCGCCGGGTACATCGGCGAGGCGTCCCGCGTCGACGAGGGCGATGTAGGCCACGGTAATAACGCGGGTCCGGGGATCCCGCCCAGGGTCACCGAACGTGTACAGCTGCTCCAGGTAGGCGCCCCGCAGGCCGCTCTTGATTTCCAGGACTCTCGCGGCTGCCTGGTCCAGGCCCTCGCCGAAGCCGGCAAACCCGCCCGGAAGAGCCCACCATCCCTGCTGCGGAGGCTCGGCGCGGCGCACGAGCAGGCACCGCAGCTGGCCCTGCCCGACCGTGAGAACGACCACGTCAACCGCCACGGACGGCCGCTCGTACAGCCCGGGGTCATAGCCGGCCAGAAACTCCTCGTCACCTGGATGCCGACCCTTAGCTGCCACATACATATATGTAGATCACATATAAGTGGTTTGTCAACAGCGCGGCACCATCCACCCTGATCCGGAGCCGACGCACTGCGCCAATGCCCTCACCTGACGCCACCGACCCCGGCGGCCGGCCCGCGCCTGCCTGACGGCCGCTCCGCCCGACCTTGGCTGTCCGCCTCGCCGGACCTCGCCGCGTGATCCCGCACGCGCGTCGCGGCTGACAGGCAGCGAGCCCCGGCCTGGGCAGAGCGAGGGCTGGTCCGGCCTGTGCCGCCAAGAAGCGTGATGCCATCGATTTCTTTTTTTCTGTTTTTGTCCATTTCTTGCAGACATGTGTGGAGTTATCTACAGTTCGGATGTCTGAGCGTTCAGAACGAGCTTCCGCGGCCAGCCTGCCGCTACCACAGGGGTACGGGGCGCTATCCCACAACCCCGCAGTAGCGAGGGGACCACCAGCAATGACCGCCGGCTCTAGCTTGGGTAGACCTGGAGCTCGGAGATCTGGCCGGCGGGCCATCCGGTGTTGGCGGTGAAGGTGAGCTTGAGGTAGCGGGTTGTGATGGGGTTGAAGGTGACGGTGACGGTGTTGCCGGTGGCGGGGTTGAAGGTGTAGCCGGCTGATCCGGCGATGGTGGTGTAGGTGGTGCCGTCAGTGCTTCCAGCGATGGACAGCGTCTGCGTCCGGGTGGCCCAGGCGGTGGAAGGAGGCAGATCCATGACGATCCGGCTGATGGTGACGGGTGAGCCGAGGTCGACCTGGAGCCACTGCGGGAACGCGTTGTTCGTGCTCTCCCAGTAGGTCGACGTGTTGCCGTCGTTGGCGTTCGACGGCGGGTAGCCGCCCACGGAGCCGCTCGCGGTCATTGTCTTGCCGATGGCGAGGTTGGTCGAGGACGAGCTGACCCCGGTACCGG
>WNFC01016683.1_pt1 | contig 27868 bp, 23 predicted proteins | sample 5400541 | NCBI WGS metagenome assembly WNFC01 (sample SAMN13153342, study PRJNA577476) | soil metagenome | isolation source: 120 cm saprolite under Douglas fir tree site 2 hole 2 replicate 1 | place: USA:California | collected 2015-04-18 | reverse complement strand
CTGGCGGCGTTCATGCTGTTCTTCCACGTCACCGTTTCGGGCTGGGTCGTGCTGCTGCCGTTGATCGTGCTCGTCGAGATGTTGTTTGCCGCGGCTATCGGTATGCTGCTGTCGGCCGCGAACGTGGGTTGGCGCGACGTCTCGCGCGGCTTACCGCTGGTGCTGTTCTTGATGCTGTACGCGGTGCCGGTGCTGTACTCGCCAGATCGGGTGCCGGCCGCCGTCCGACCACTGTTCGACCTGAACCCGATGGCGCACCTGGTCGACGCGTTCCGGGCTGCCGTGCTGGGCACCCACGCGCCCGACCTGGTCGGCCTCGGCGTGTTGGCCGCGCTGGGCGTGTTGACGCTGCTGATCGCCCAACGCCTGTTCAGCGTTTTCGACGGCATCCTGGCTGATGTCATCTGACCAGTTGGTCCGGCTCGACCGCGTTGGCAAACGCTATGTGCTTGGCCAGGGGCGGGGTGCCCGCGGCGTGTTGCTCGATCTGCTTGTCCGGCGCGACACGCGCCAGGATCTGTGGGCTGTTCGCGACCTCACCTTGAGCGTGCACAGGGGCGAGTCCGTGGGATTGGTCGGCCGCAACGGCGCGGGCAAGACCACCACTCTGCGCTTGCTGGCCGGCATCACCCGCCCAACCCGTGGGCGAGTCCAAACGCACGGCCGGGTCGCATCGTTGTTGAACGTCGGCGCCGGCTTTCACCCTGAGCTAAGCGGTCGCGAGAACGTTTTTCTGAATGGGGTCATCCTCGGCCTGTCGCACACAGAAGTCCGCGCCCGATACGACGCGATTGTCGACTTCGCCGGCCTTGAAGGTGCCTTCATGGACACGCCCGTCAAACACTTCTCCAGCGGCATGTACGCGCGATTGGCGTTCGCCGTGGCGGTGCACGTCGATCCGGACGTGCTGCTGGTGGACGAAGTGCTGTCCGTCGGCGACGCGGCGTTTCAGGATCGGTCCCTACGGCGCATGCTCGAGTTCCGCGACCAGGGCCGTGCGGCGGTCGTGTTCGTCTCACACAACCTGGCGGCAATCGAGCTGATGTGCCAGCGTGCTGTCTGGCTCGACCGCGGGAGCGTCTGCGCCAGCGGACCAACCTCAGACGTGCTCCGGGCGTATCTGGACGCGGTCGACGATGCCGGTGATGAGCAAGGTGACGCGTATGTCAGCGCCGAGCGCGTCGAAGTCCTCGACTGCCGCGGCCAACCAACCGACTGCCTGCCAGGCGATCAACCGTTTTCGATACGAGTTGAAGGGCAGGCGCTGCGCGACCTGGTCGAGCCGGTGTTCGTCATCAGCATTCGGGGCGACCACGGACCGCTCTTCGCCGGCAATATGCACGTCGACGGCAACTGGCCCGAAAGACTGCCGCGCGGTCCGTTCTGTGTCGAGTGTGCGTTCGGGCCGCCCAATCTCGCGCCAGGCCGCTACCGAGTCGAGCTCAAGGTGAAACAAAACGTGCGCACCAACTACTACGAACCGCGCATCAAAGCCCACTTCAGCATTGACGGACCGCCCGAACACGGACCTGGCGGGGCCGACGTGCCATACGCGATCATTGGCGGCGGCTGACGTGCAGGACCATTCCGACACGGACCAGGACATCCTCTGCTACTGCGAGTGGCTCACCCGCGATGAGATCGTGGCGGCGATGCCCAACGTGCGGACCCTCAAGGAGCTGCGCGAAACCACACGCGCCTGCACGACCTGCTTCGGCTGTGAAGGCGACCTGGACGAGTTGGTCGCCACGCACCGAGATCTGTTCGGGAGAGCTCTCTAAAATGGCCCTCGACCTCGCATGCCAGCGCCTGGCGCCAGCGTCAGTCGCGTCGAGCCCGTCCCCGCCGCATGGCCTCGTGGTATCGCGACACGCCTGACATGCGCACGCGATTGTTCGTCTCGAACCTCGAGGTGCCCGAGGCGCCGCAATTGTGCGAAGCGACCTCGGTGCTCATCAGTCTCCTGGATCAGGACGGCCACAGCCTGGCGACGAAGCGATTCGAGATTGGCCGCAACGCCTCGCTTGTCCTCGAGCTGTCCGATCTGCTCCCGACGCAGCGTCGTGGTCAGGTGCACAGCGGCCAGGTTTTGATCGATTTCGAAGGCGCGCAGCTCGGCTCTTCGCGGGCCTACTTGCACTGGTACAACGACCACAGCCTGACCTCGTCGCACGAAAAATTCGGCCTGACGATTCCCGCGGTCGGCGGCTACTGGACCGTCCCCAACGTCCAGGACAATGATGAGTATCGCGTCCACCTGGCCGTGACCAATCTCGATAGCCGCCCGTATACCTCGGACGTGACGCTCAAGGACGACGAGGGCCACGCGCTGCATACCGAGGTCGACTTGCCGCCGAACGGCTCACGGTTTCTCACGCTCGACGGCCTGTTTGCCAACCCGCGCGGCTTTCTGCACGACCAGCCCGGCGTGCTGTACTTCGGCAACAACCGCCAGCCGGCGATGTATTACTACTTCGTGCAGAATCAGCGCCTCGGCACCTGGCGCGCCCAGCACCTCTAGAGGGGGACAGTCGCATATGAGTGTAGTCGCACCCGTCCGCCCCACCGAGGCCATCCCGTATGCCGAGTCGCAGCCCCAGCGCCAGCTGCGGCACGCCAGCCCAGAGTGGCTGCCGGTGATCGGCTGGTTTGTCGACGACGGCGGGCGCCACAGCCGCATCAACGTCGTGCCGCTAGGCAACACGGTCGATCCGCACGAGCGCTTCGCGGCGACCTTAAAATTCTTTCGCGGCGCCGAGCAGCCGGTCCACACGTTTCTGTCTGAACCGTTCGCTGGCGATCAGATCTTTCGCTATGAGAGCGCCGATCTCCTCGCTTCACTGGGCGAATCCAGATTCGAAGGGCTGGTCGAGATCACCGCCCGCAGCCTGGACAACCCACCCGACCACTTTCCGTGGGTCGACTCGTGGCTGGAGTTCAACGCCGACGATGGCTCGCTGAGTGGATCAGTGCCTGGCTTCGTCTTCAAGGGCGGCACGACCAAGCGGGTGATGAGTGGCAAATGGCAGCACTGGCCCGGCGTGGCCGCCAGTGCCGCGTTCGCGTCGTCGGTCTTGTTACTGAACTATCACCCGCGCCCGACGAGTGCTCGGCTTGATCTCTTTTCGGCATCTGGGCGAAGCTTGAGCTCGGAGACGATCAGCATCGACGCGCGCATGCCGCGCACGCTCGACCTGGAAGACTCCGTGCCTGGTGCGCGCGATCTGCTGTCGGGCGAAGGCGGCTTCGGGTCGCTGCGCATCTGGTCGGCGTACAAACTGCCTGGCTTCATCTTGATGCGTAACCGCGCCACGGGCGTCATCACCTCGTTCGACCATACGGTGCCCTTTGCCGGGCCGCCCATCGACTGACGGTCAAGTCATTGGCGGCGCTCGAGCTCGATCGCGTCTCGAAGCGTTTTTTCATCGGCCACCGCGCCGGGCTGCTCGATACGCTGCTGCGGCGGCGTGCGACGCGCGGCGAGCTGTGGGCGTTGCGCGACGTCAGCTTGCGGCTCGAGCCAGGCGAATCAGTTGGACTGATCGGCCACAACGGCGCGGGCAAGACCACGCTCCTGAAGCTACTGGCCGGCATCAGTCGACCGACGCGCGGCCAGGTGCACACTTCTGGCCGAGTCGCCTCGTTGATCAACCTCGGCGCCGGTTTTCACCCCGAGCTCACGGGCCGCGAGAACATTTATCTGAACGGCGTCATCCTGGGACTGTCGCGCCGTGAAGTAAAAGCACGCTTCGAGCAAATCATCGAGTTTGCCGATCTCGGGCCGTTCATCGACACCCCGCTCAAGCGCTACTCCTCGGGCATGTACGCGCGCCTCGGCTTCGCCGTCGCGGCTCACGTCGACCCCGACGTACTGCTGGTCGACGAGGTCCTGTCGGTTGGCGACGTCGCCTTTCAGGACCGCTCGATTCGCAAAATGTTGTCGTTTCGCGACGCGGGCCGGGCGATCCTGTTTGTCTCACACAACCTGTCAGCGGTAGAGATGATGTGCCAGCGGGTGATCTGGCTCGACCACGGGTCGATTCGTCAGGCGGGGCCGACCGCCAACGTGGTGCGCGCATATCTGGATTCCGTCGACGAAGCGCTGGTCGAAGGCGCGGGTCTCGCCACGGAAGCTGATGCCGGCGACGCCGAATCGGTGCTGGTTCAGGAAGTCCGAGTTCACGATGCCGAGGCGCGGCTCTGCAGCGAGTTCGACTACGGCGCGCCGATGCGCGTCACGCTGCACAGCCTGGTGCGCCGCGACGTCCAGGCCGTCCAGTGCAGCGTGACCGTGCGCGGCGACTATGGTCCGCTGTTTACGGCCACTTCGGAGACGTTCCCGTGTTGGCGCACGGGTCCACACGAGCTGGTCTGCGCGTTTGAAAGCCTGCCGCTGCTACCCGGCCTGTACCGGGTTGAGGTCCAGGTCAGGCACGCCGGGACCGCTGCCTGGGCCGTGCCGCAAACGCTCGCCGCGTTTCGGGTCCGGACCGACCTTTCGGCGTTTGGTAGCGACAGTGTTGTCGGGACAACCAAGTCGCGCGGCGGCTTCCTGGCGGTCGCCTACGATTGGCGCCTGAAATCCGGCGCTGGCGAGCAGACCCTGTCTGGTCTGCGCTTGCCGACTATCATTTCGCCACGCCAGGGCGGGAAGGGATTGTCTCGACCACCGTGAAAGAGGGCGCCAGGGTCGTCGTTGTCATGCCCGCGTACAACGCCGCGCGCACCCTCGAAGCGACCTATCGCGGTCTGGCGATGGATGTCGTCGACGAAGTCATCCTGGTCGACGATGTCAGCCACGACGATACGGTCGACATTGCCGAGCGCCTCGGGCTCAAGGTTGTCGTGCACATCCAGAACCGCGGCTACGGCGGCAACCAGAAGACGTGCTATCTCGAGGCGCTGCGTAGTGGCGCCGACGTTGTGGTCATGGTCCACCCCGACAACCAGTACGACTCGACGCTCGTGCCGCAGATGATCCAGCCCATCCTGGACGGCGCGGCCGACATCGTGCTCGGCTCACGGTTGCTCAGCGGCACCGCGCTGTCGGGGGGTATGCCGTGGTGGAAATTCCTGGCCAACCGTTTTTTGACCGTCGTCGAAAACACGGCCTTCGGTCTGCATTTGTCCGAGTACCACACCGGTTTCCGTGCCTACGGCCGACGGCTTCTGGAAACGCTGCCGTTTCTGCTCAACTCGGACGATTTCGTGTTCGACCAGGAGATCATGGCCCAGGCGGTGTGCTTTGGCTTCCGCGTGGGCGAGATCCCCGTGCCGACGCGCTATTTCGCCGAGGCGTCGTCGGTCAACTTCGAGCGCAGCGTCGAATACGGCGTGGCGGTGCTGGAGCTGGTGCTGCGCTACCTGCTGCATCGCGCGCACATCTGGCGCAATCGCAAGTTCACCGCCCGCCTCGCAGATATCCTGGCGCCGCGCCATCGCGACGAGATTCTGCGCAGCACGCAAACATGATTCGCGACTTCGCGCATTCCCAGCTTCGCGCCGCGCCCGCGGGCAGCGAACTGCAGGTTTCGGAAGCCGCGGAGCCATCGACGCCGCCGAAGGCCGATACCGCCGCGGGCCCACAACGCTCCAGCGCGTGGATCCTCGTCGCCATTCTGGCCCTGGCGGCGGTGGTGCGCCTGTGGGGCCTGGGCGCGCAGCCGGTGCTGTACTTCGATTCAGGCGTGTATCTGGGCGAGGGCGCGTTCCTGGCCAGCGCCACGCAACGGGCGGCGGCCGCCCTTTTCGGTCCTGGTCCGAGCAGTCCGCTGGAACGGGTGGCGCTCGCCACCCAGGATGGCACCGACGCGCACCCGCCCGACATCGCCAAGCCGGGCCACGCCATCTTGTTGGCCATCTCGATGCTGCTGTTGGGCAAATCCGTCCTGGCCGGTGCACTGGTGTCGGCGCTGGCCGGTATCGGCACGGTGGGCATCACGTACGCGATTGGCCTGCACGGCTGGGGTCCCCGTGTCGCGATTCCAGCAGCACTGTTGCTGGCAGTCTCGGGTATACACCTCGTGTATTCACGCGAGCCGCTGGTCGAAGCCGACGGCCTGTTCTTTGCCACGCTCGCCGCACTGATCTACTTACGGGCTGGCGGCGCGCGCGGCCTGTTGCTCGCGGGGCTGCTGTGGGGCGTCGCCTTCAGCTGCAACAACCGGCTGTCCTTCCTGCCAGTCGTCGTTTTCCTGGCTGAGCTCGCCAGTTGGCCAGGCTGGCGGGTACTGATCCGCCGCGGCCTGCTCATCACGGCCGGGTTCGTGAGCCCGTTGGTGGCGATCGAAGCCGCCTACCTCGTCGCCCGGGCCACTGGTCGAGCAACCAGCGCGCGCACCGACTGGCTCGACTACGTCCAGCAATTGGCTACGTTTTCGCGCATGAACCCGCCCGACCGCGTCCGATTCGACGAGTGGCCGACGTTCTTCGTCGACCTGGCGCTGATGGACGGAGTCGGCGTGCTGGCCCTACTGCTGGTCGGCATCGCGGTCCTGGCCTGGCGCGTGCGGGCAAGACCGTGGGCGCGCGGCGATCTGCTGTTGGCCGGTTCATTCCTGGTGCCTGTGGTTCTGTACAGCGTGTACTCGACCGGCGAAGTCCGCATGCGTCACTTTTCGCTCGCTCTGCCGTGGGTCATGCTCGCCGCCGCGCTCGGCCTGCAGTGGCTCGCCGCACGCCTGGGGCGCTACGAGCGCTGGGCAATCGCGGGTGCCGTGACCGTCCTGGCCGTACTGGCGGTGCCGCGGATCGCCGCGCTGGATTCGGCACCGTCTGGCATGCCGGCCATCCTCGAGACAATCGGCGCCCAGAATGCCGCCAGCACCAACGGGCCCGTCCTCTCTTTCTATCTCGGCGAGGCGCGCACCAACGCTCGCCTGCGTGAGGCCTTCGTCAACGTCCCGGCCGACTTGCCGCCTCTGGCGGCGACCTATCCGCTGCTGGTCGTCGAGATGCAGGCGTACGTTTTCGCCGGCGAGCTGACCGATCTTTACTCGCGCGCGACCCCACTCGTCAGTGTCCCGAACGGCAGCGATGCCTGGTACCTGGCCGATCTGCTCGAGCACTATGGCATCCCGTGGGGCGCCTGGGACGACCTGCTGACCAAATGGCGTGCCCAGAGCCAGGCCGCCAGCCAGCTACGCCTGTATGACGTGCGCGCGCTGGTTCGGTCCGGCGGATGAGGACCATCTTCCTCACCGTGCAAACCGGCATGGTCGTGCGCGACCTGCTGCGCTGCGGTCCGCTGGAACATATCCTCAGCCACCCCGAGGCGCGGGTGGTGCTGCTCACACCCGGCGCGCGCGATCCAGCCTTCGTGGAAGAGTTGGCGCGTGAGCGTCTGACCATCGTTCCACTCGAGCCGTACGCGCCGACGCCGGCGGTCTGGCGGCTGATGAACCGCCGCTGGCGCCACGCGCGGACCCCAGCCATGGCCGACGCGATGCATCGGTTGGAACGCCTGTTGATCCCGACGCCCGCGGCGTACGCCCGACTTTTCGACGAATACCAGCCGTCAGTGGTGGTCTCGGGTGATCCGCTTCGACCGGGCGACGCCAATCTGATTGCCACCGCTCGCCGGCGTGGCGTCCCGACGCTGGGCAGCGTGCGCAGCTGGGACAACGTGCTCAAGCACTTGCGCACGCGCCCGGATGCGCTCACCGTCTGGAACGCCCGCAACGCGCGCGAGGCAGTCGAGATCGATCGCTTTCGGCCCGCTCAGGTCAGCCAGGTCGGTGCGCCTCAGCTCGACGTCTATTTTTCAAATGCTGCACCGCGCATCGGCCCACCCGAGCTCGGCCTCGACCCGCACAAAAAAACGCTGCTGCTGGCGACGAGCTCGTTCACCTACGACAGTGATCAGACTTACCTGGTCGACATGCTCCTTGGCGCGATCCGCAACGGTGGCATCCGCCACCCGCTCCAGATCGTGCTGCGTTTGCACCCCGACGACAAGGTCGGACGCTATCTCAAGTATCGCCACGCGCCCGAGATCATCCTCGACATCCCCGAGCGCTACCTCGCCACCCTGGGCTGGACAATGACCCGGTCCGACCTCGAGCGCACGGCGGCGCTGCTGCGTCATGCCGACGTCATGGTCAACTTCGCCACGACGGTGACGCTCGAAGCCGCGATCGTCGATACCCCGACCCTGCTGGTGGCCTTCAGTCCAATCGATCCGACTGAGATGCAGCGCTACGTGGTCGGCCTGCACTTCGAGATGCACTACAAGTCGCTGGTCGAGCGCGACCTGGTGCCGGTGGCCTGGGATCGCGAGCAGGTGGTCAGTTGGGTCAACCGCTACCTGGACGAGCCGAGCCTGTATCGGACGCAGCGCGCGACCATCGTCCGCGAATGGGTGCAGTTCACCGATGGAGGCTCAGGTCAGCGCTTGGGCGAGGCGATCCTGCGCCATGCTGGCCTGGAAGTTCGAACGATGGCGGCTGCTCCAGAACGCGAAGCGCAGTGCGCGCCGCGCTGATCGGCCCAGTGCCGCCCCATCTCGGTGGTGCGACCCCGGGCGGCGTGGCCACCCACCAGGTGCATCTGGCCGCTGGTCTCGCCGCGGCCGGCATCGACGCTCCGCTATTGGCGACCAATGCGTGCGTCTCGCTTCAGGCATGGCGCGCCGTACCGGGTGAGGCAGATTTTCCGCTGTACCGCCTGGCTCGGCCCGGCCGAACTCGACGGGACTACCTCGCCGCCGTCGGCCTGTACAGAACCGCTAGATACGCGACGTACCTGGCCATGCGGCCCCCGGCCGGCTCGCGTCGCGAGGTGCTCGCCAACCTGCTGTGGTACCGCGCCTTCCTGGCCGAGGTGCAACCGGACGTCATTCACGTTCAGCACCCGCTCGAACGCTGCAGCTACGTGCGCATGGTCCAGCAGTTGGAAGGCTGGCAGCGGCCGCTGATCGTCACCGCCCACAGTCTGTTCGGCGAGCACGACGCGGCGACGATCGAAACGCGCATGGCGCCGAATCTACGTGCCGCGGATCGGGTGATCGCGGTCAGCGGCCACATTGCCGACCAGGCTGTCCAACTCGGCGTCGATCGCGGCCGCGTGCGGGTCATTCGCTCGGGTATCGACGCCGCACGGTTCCAGCCCCGCGATCGGGCCGCGGCGCGCCATGCGCTGGGCATTGATCAGGCAACGCGTCTGGTGCTCTTCGTGGGCAACCTCGAGCCGCGCAAGCAGGTCGACGTCCTGATCCAGGCGATGGTCGAGGTCCGCCGACGGATCCCCGCGGCGGAGTTGGTCATTGTCGGATCGGGCGAGAACGCCGGCGTGCTGGATCAGTCTGAGGCGCTGCTGCGTCTGACGCGCAACCTCGACCTGTTGGCGGCAGTGCGTTTCACAGGTCGCGTCGAAGACCAGCGGTTGCTCGACTTCTACGCGGCGGCGGACGTGTTTGCGCTGCCGTCGAGCTCCGAAGCGCAAGGCATCGTCGCCCTGGAAGCCATGGCCTGTGGCTTGCCCGTGGTCGCGACTGGCATAGGCGGGCTGCTCGAAACGATCGACGATGGCCGAACGGGCCACCTGGTGCCGTCCGGCGACGTTGCCGCGCTGGCCGAGGGCATCCTGGCGCTGCTCGAGAACGAGCCAAACCGCCGAGCCATCGCCGCCGCGGCGCGCCAGGCGGTCGAGCAAGACTTCTCCTGGGCCAAGGCCGTCGCCGCGACAATCGAGGTGTACCGCGACGTGCTCGAGTGTCGATGGTGACCAACTGCGCCGCCGCCCGCTACGCACCCTCACGCACCACATCCGCCACCACTACGACGCCGCTATCCTCGTCGTAGCCGACCTGCAGCAACCGCGTCTCCGCCTCACGAGTCTGCTGCTAAGCCTGCCCAGGGCCGCCAGCCGTTGGCGCATCGATCTACGCGGCAATCGCGAAGCGTTCGGCCTCGGCCGTCACCTGGCGCACAACGGCATTCTCATAGTCCGCCATGTGGTCGCGTGCGCCCTGGCGTTCGTCCTCGGCGAGCCACTTCTGCGCGCCATCGACCGGTCCATCAAGCCGCGCGCCCATGCGCTAAGCGAGCGGCCAACGCGCCTGCTGTACCTCCGCAGCCAGCTGTGGCTCGGCCTCCAGGGCGGCGGTTCGGTCGCGCACACCGCCGGGGTCATCGGCGGCCTCGAACACGCCGGCGTGGACGTGCACGCGGTCTCCTCAGATCGTCTGCCCGGCGTGACGGCCCCGACCACGATCGAGCCTCCCGAGACCTGGTTCGACGGCCCACAACGCGACGTCGAGGACCTGGCCTACAACGTCGCCTTCTTCCTCGCCGCGCTGCGGACCGCGCGCCGCGTTCACCCCCAGGCCATCTACCAGCGTCACACCGCCTTCAATTGCGGCGGTGCCGTGCTCTCCCGGTTGCTTCGACTGCCGCTCGTATTGGAGTTCAACAGCTCCGAGCTTTGGAAGGGCCACTATTGGGGCGGCTTGCACCTGACGTGCGCCGCGGCGTTGGTCGAGCGCATCAACCTGCGCGCCGCCGACCGGGTGGTGGTCGTCTCCCATGTACTGCGCGATCGGCTCGTCGCCGCGGGCGTGGCGCCGGACAAGATTGTGGTCAACCCCAATGGCGTCGATCCTCAGCAGTTTCGCCCGGACCTCGACGGCGCTGACGTGCGCCGGCGCCACTTGAACACGGATTCGTCAATCGTGGTTGGCTTTTCGGGAACCTTCGGCGTGTGGCACGGCATCCCCACACTGGCTGACGTCCTTGCCCGAGTTGCCGAAGCGCGTCCCCAGGTGCACTGGCTGCTGATCGGCGACGGGCCACAGCGTCGGCTGGTCGATGAGGCGATCGAACAGCACGGGCTCGCAGAACGGGTGAGTCTGCCCGGGCTGGTACCCCACGCCGAGATGCCGGCGTATCTGGCCGCCTGCGACATCCTGATTTCGCCGCACGGTCGCCAGGCCGACGGTGGCGAGTTCTTCGGCTCGCCGACCAAACTATTCGAGTACATGGCTGCCGGCCGACCCATCGTCGCTAGCGCCGTCGGTCAGATCGCCGAGGTCCTGGTCGACGGATACTCCGCGCTGCTCGTTCCCCCCGATGATGCGGACGCCATCTGCAACGCCATCGTGCGCCTGGTCGACGACGCCTGCTTGCGCGTGCGGCTCGGCCAGGCCGCTCGCCAGGCTGCCGAACAGCGTCACACCTGGCGCCAGAACGCGGAGCGCGTGCTGGCCGAGTTTGCGGCATCCTGAGCGCGGTGGTCTCAGTTAGCGAAGCCGTCTACCGCCTCAAACGCGTGCCGCCGCGCCGCTTGCCGGGTGTCGTCGGTCGCTACGCGTTGCGGACCGCCCGAGCCCGCGCGCGCCGCTGGCGCGTTGAGCACAACCGCGGCGAACTGTCTGAGGCTCAGCTCCGTCGAGCCCTGCGCGGCGCGCCGCCTGAGCAGGCGTTCGCCAGTTTCGTCGCGCGCTTCTTCGTCGATCCCGCCGAAGCTCATCGGCGAGCAGCCGCGCTGGCCGAAGCCCGGCCCGATCTCGCGCAGCGGGTTCGCTACCACGCGCAGCAAGCGCTCGATCACGTCGTCGATCTGCTCGGATCGGGACCGGTCAAACTCGGCGAGCACATCGATTGGCATTGCGACTTCAAAGTCGGCATCGGCTGGCCGCCGGACGTGCTGGCCGACGATCAGGATTATTTACGCCTGGGCGAGCCGTGCGACGTCAAAATGCCGTGGGAGCTCAGCCGCTGCCACCACTGGGTGACCCTCGGGCGCGCGTATGCCCTCGACCCCGATCCGCGCTACGCCCGCGAATTCGCCTCCCAACTGGACGCCTGGCTGGACGAGAACCCGTGGCCGTACGGAGTCAACTGGGGTCGCGCCATGGAGGTGGCCGTCCGCGCCGTGAACTGGCTGTGGGCGGCCGCGCTGTTCGCCGACGCGCCCGAGTTTTCGCCCGTCCACCGCCCGCGCTTCCTGAAAGCGATGCTGCAGCATGGGCGCCACATCCTGGACAACCTCGAGTACGCCGACAACAACGGTAACCACTACCTGTCCAACGGCGTGGGCTTGCTCTTTCTCGGCGTCCTGCTGCCCGATCTGGCGGACGCGGACGCCTGGCGCAAGAAGGGCTTCGAGATTGTCTGGGGCGAAATCGAGCACCAGGTGCATCCCGACGGTGTCGATTTCGAGCAGGGCATCGGCTACCAGGGACTCGTCACCGAGTTCTGGTACGCCTGCGTGTTGCTGTGCGAGCGCAACAACATTGCCGTTCCGCTGCAGGTTCGTCAGCGGCTGGAGAAGATGTTCGACTTCATGCTGGCGTATACCCGGCCCGACGGCACCTTCCCGCAGGTTGGTGACAACGACGACGGTCGCCTCGCCAACGTCGACGACGAGCCGGTTGGCTCACACCGACGTCACCTGGCCGTCGGCGGCGTCTTATTCGGCAGGGCAGACCTGATGGCAGCCGCCGGCGACGCGTTAGAGACGGCAGTTTGGCTGTGCGGCCCAGCCGCGCTGGCCGCCCCAGTTGAGCCGCGCGAGCCCGGCTCGCTGGCCTTCGAAACCGGCGGCTTCTATGTCATGCGTTCCGAAGACAGCGTCATGCTGATCGACGCCGGTGAGATCGGCATGCGCGGGATCGGTGGCCACGGCCACAACGACGTGCTGTCGTTCGACCTGTGGGCCGCAGGTGCGCCGTTGCTGGTCGATTCGGGAACGTTTACCTACACGGCCGACCCGCAGGCACGCCAGGCGCTGAGAAGCACAGTGGCGCACAACGCGTTGCGCGTGGACGGCCAGGAGACGAGTCGTCTGGGCGGCGACCGCTGGCTGTGGCTGATCGAAAACGACGCCCATCCGCGCGACGTCGCCTGGCAATCCGATGCTGAGCGTGACGTGTTTTGCGGTTCTCACGATGGCTACCGACGCCTGCCCGAGCCGGTCGTTCACACCCGCCGGATCACGTTCGACAAAGCTCGCCGCTGGTGGCGCATCGACGATGTGCTCCACGGAACGGGCGAACACCTCGTCGAGCTGTACTTTCACCCGGGCGTACCGTTCGAGAGAGACGACGACGCCGTGTTTTTGTCCGCGCCCCGAGCGGATCTGTGGTTGTTCCCCCCGCCACAAACTGAACTCCATCAGGCGGATGGCTGGATCTCGCGTGGCTACGGCCTGCGCGAACCTGCCCCGGTGCTCGTGTACGCTGTGCGCGCTTCCGTGCCACTCGCCTTGCGTACCGACCTGGTCCTCGTGCCGCGCGGAACGCCTGCCTCCGCCGCTCGTTCTCTGGTCGAGCGCGCCTGAGCAACAACGACCGTGTGCGGAATCGCTGGCATCTATCGCTTCGATCGCCCAAGTCTGCCTCAGGAGGACGTCGCCGCGTTGGAGGCGATGGCCACGATCCAGCACCATCGCGGCCCGGACGATAATGGCCTGGAAGCCTTCGGACGATGTGCGCTTGCGAGCCAACGGCTGAGCATTCTCGACCTCAGCCCGCTTGGCCACATGCCCATGCGTAGCGACGACGGGCGTTTCGCACTGGTCCACAACGGCGAGATCTACAACTACATCGAGCTGCGTGACGAGCTGCGCCGGCTCGGCCACGTCTTCCGCTCCGACGGCGATACCGAGGTCGTCCTGCGCGCGTATGAAGCCTGGGGTGCTGCCTGCGTCGAGCGCTTCGTCGGTATGTGGGCCTTTGCGCTCTATGACACGCATGCACACACGCTTGTCCTCTCGCGGGATCGGCTCGGCGTCAAACCACTCTATGTTCATCGCACGGCCGCGCGGCTGGTCTTCGCGTCAGAAATCAAGGCCATCGTGGCGTACCTGCGCGAGCGCGGGGAGCCGGTGCGGGCCAACGCGGCATCCATCGCTACCTACGCGGCAACCGGGCTGGTCGATGGACTACCCGAGACGTTCTTCGACGGCGTCGCCCGCTTTCCCGCCGCCGCGACCATGCACATCCGACCGGACGATGTGCGCACGGTTACGTACTGGGACTTGCCGAGCCGAGCCGCCGCGCTGCGAGCGAGCACAAACGGCGCCAGCCACGCGCCCTGGCCAGCCTTGCGCACTGCGCTCGACGAAGCCGTGCGCGTGCACCTGCGCAGCGACGTGCCGCTGGGCGTGTGCTTGAGTGGCGGACTTGATTCGAGCGCGATCGTCGGCATTGCGTCGCAGCATGTCGAGCGGGTCAAGACCTTCACTGTCTACTTCGGCGATGGGCCTGACTACGACGAACGGCTGCACGCCCAGCCGATCGTCGAACGCTTTGGCGCCGAAGCATTCGAGCGCTGCATCGAGCCCAGCGACGTGCTCGGGACGTTGAAGCGCATCGTCTGGCACCTCGACGAGCCGTCGCTCGCGCTGGGCGTCTATCCCCAATGGCACGTCATGTCGCTGGCGCGCGACGCGGGGGTGAAAGTCGTCCTCGACGGCCAGGGCGGAGATGAGGTCTTCGCCGGCTATTCGAACTATGCGCCGCAGCACCTGTACGGTCTGCTCGGGTCGCAGCCGATGCGCTTTCCCTTCGAGTTCGCGGCGCTCGGACGCTTGCACGGGTGGCCGCAGGCACGCTCGGCCGCGCGGTCGGCGGTCGCGATGCGCTTACGACGGCCCGTGACGCCCACCGTCGACCAGAAGGCGGATGCTGCGCTGCTGGCGCCCGACCTGCGCGCCATGGCCGACGTCTCGCACGACGAATGGCGTCTCTGGCCGCGGGTCTTCGACGGTTGGCTGAACAACATCCTGTATTGGGAGCTGACGCGGTCGCGCCTGCCGGCGCTGCTGCGCTACGAGGATCGGCTGAGCATGGCCTTTTCGATCGAGTCGCGCGTGCCGGCAGCCGTGGACACGTTCGTGCGCGACCACCTCGACGGCACGGCGGATCGTTCCTGGCAGCTCTGGCGAGCGCTGAGCACCGAGCTGTGGCTGGATGCGTTCGAGCTCGCCTGACGTGCCTCGGATGCATTCGAGCTTGCCTGACGTGCCTCGGACGCATTCGAGCTTGCCTCACGTGCCCGGCCCGTTGACCGACCCCCCTACGCGCGCACACACGGGCCCACCACCCCCCGCCGCCACCCCGGATTTTAACCACCAAGCGTCACGCGAAGCGTCACACAAACTCAAAATATTCACGATCGCCCACAACGCAGTGGCGGCTTCGAATCGGCGCCGCGTCGAGGCTTTGCGCGAGCTTCCCGGCGTAGAAGTGACCTTACTCACGCCGCCCTGGTGGGCCGAGGAAGGGCGGCGCATTGACGTCCCTCGTTCGGCGCCGTGGCGTGTCGGCCGAACGGTTTTTTCGGGCAACGGCACGCGACACGTCTATCTCAGCGGCATGGTCGAGGCGCTGCGGGCAGCACAACCCGATGTGATCGACCTGTACGAGGAGCCGTTCAGCCTGGTGGCGTTGCAAACCCTGGTGCTGCGCAATCTCCTGGCGCCCAGCGCGGCCATCGTCTTCTATTCAGCCGTCAACGTACACCGCCAGTGGCGCTGGCCGTATCGTTGGATCGAACGGATGGTGTTCATACACGCGGACGGGGCGCACGTGCCGAGCCAGGACGTTGCGCCGGTCTTGCGCGCCAAGGGTTTTCCTGCTCAGAAGCCGGTAGCGGTGATTCCGCTTGGCGTCGACCCCGACCCCTTTGAGTTCGCGTCACCCATGGCGCTGCGCGGCATCCCGAGACCGCGTATCGGCTTTGTCGGCCGCCTCGAACCGGTCAAGGGCTTAGATGTCCTCCTCGAGGCGTTCGCGCGCCTGACTACGCCCGCATCACTGGTCATCGCCGGCGACGGCTCCGAACGCGCCCGCCTCCAGACCCGCAGCGGACCGCTCGAAGCTCGGGTCCGCATCATTCCTCCCATCCCCTATGAAGACATGCCTGCCTTTCTGAAATCGCTCGACATTCTCGTTCTGCCCTCGGTTACGATCCTGCCCCAGCATCGCGAACAGTTCGGTCGGGTGCTCGTCGAGGCCATGGCCGCCGGCGTGGCGGTGATCGGTTCCTCCTCGGGCGCCATCCCCGAAGTGATCGGCGACGCCGGTCTGGTGGTCCCGGAACGCGACCCGGCCGCGCTCGCCAGCGCCATCGACCGTCTCCTCGCCAACCCAGATGAGCGCCAGGCGCTGGTTGAACGCGGTCGCCAGCGAGTCCGCGCCCGGTTCGCCTGGCCGGTCGTCGCCGAACAAACCAACGCACTGTTCCATGCCGCGGTCGCCCACCGACGCCGTGTGACCGCGCGCGTCCAGGCGGTGAGCGCGTGAAAGTCGCCGTCGTCGGCGGCGCGGGCTTCATCGGTTCCAACCTGGTCGACGCGCTCATCGAACGCGGCGACGACGACGTCCTGGTGGTCGACAATCTGACCACCGGCTATCGCCACAATTTGAACCCCGCCGCCCGGCTCGCGGAAATAGATATCGCCACGGATTCCGAACGCTTGACCTCGGCCCTGCACGGCTATGAGGTCGTCTTCCTGACGGCGGCCATGCCGCGCGTACCACGCTCGATCGAGGACCCAGTCGGCACCCACGCGGTCAACGTGACCGGCGCCTTGCGCGTGCTCAAGGCGGCCGTCGACGCCGACGTGCGGCGGGTCGTCTATTCGTCGTCGTCGTCGGTGTACGGCGATCAACCCACCCTGCCGCTGACGGAGGACATGCCACCGAACCCGCTCAACCCGTACGCCTGCCAGAAATTGATGAGCGAAATCTACGCGCGCAACTTCGCCCGTATCTATGGCCTCGAGACGGTCTGCCTGCGCTACTTCAACGTGTACGGTCCGCGCCAGGTGACCGAGGGTGCGTATCGACTGGTAATCGGCATTTTCATGGACCAGCGCCGCCGCGGCGAGCCGCTCACCGTTCATGGCGACGGTCAGCAAACGCGCGACTTCACCTGGGTAGGCGACGTGGTCCGCGCCAACATCATGGCCGCCGAGTCGGATCTGGTGGGCAAAGGCGAGCCGATCAACATCGGCGCCGGCACCGAGGTCTCGATTGCGCGGATTGCCGAGCTCGTCGGCGGGCCGGTCGAGTACCAGCCGCCGCGCGGCTTTGACGAACGGTTCAAACGCGCCGGGATTCTGCGTGCGCGCGAGCTTTTGGGTTGGGAGCCGACGGTGCAGGTCGACGAAGGCATGCAGCGGCTGATGGAGTTCGCAGGCTCTTCGCCGCGCTGATGCCACACGGGCGGGTGCTGATGATCGCCCACCACTTTCCGCCGGCGGGTGGGTCGGGCTCAAACCGCGCCCTGGCGTTCGCGCGCTATCTGCCTGAGTACGGCTGGGAGCCCATCGTCCTTACTCCGGCCGAGGCGTGGGCCAGCAACCGCGACGACGACCTCCTGGCGCAGCTCCCGCGAGGTCTGCGAAGGATCCGCACCCGTAGTTTCGAGTCTCGACCGTCTGTTGCCGGACGTGCCGCCGCACCTGTAACGTCCGCGCGACGCGAGCCCACACACACGCCGAGCGCTATTCGGGCACATCTGGGTCACCTCAAGCGTTTCCCAGACGCCCACCTTGGCTGGTTACCCTTCGCACTGGCAGCGGCCAGGCGCCAGGACTACGACGTGGCCTACTCGTCCAGCGGCCCGTTCACCAGCCACCTGGTCGGCCTCATCCTCAAACGGCTGAACAAGCGCCCGTGGGTGGCCGAATTGCGCGACGGCTGGTACCGCTGGAATCGCGCCATCTTTCCCGACTACCCGGCCTGGCGCGATGCGCTCGAGCGTCGCCTGGAAGCCGCGGCGGTCCGCTCCGCCGACAAAGTCATCCTGGTCACCGACCGCATGGCTACCGCCTTCCGCGCCCAGTACCCAGATATCCCGCGCGATCGCTTCGCCGTCGTTTCGAACGGCTTCGACCCTGCCCAGTTCAAGGCCCCAGTCGCCGTGGGGCGGTCTGATCGATGGCAAGTGCTGCACGCCGGCGCGCTGTACTACGGCCGGAGTCTGACCGCTTTCCTCGAAGCCGCTCGCCGACTCATCAACTCCGATCCAGACTTCGCCGAGCAGTTTCGCCTGACACTGCTCGGCACCCTCGATCCGCGCGCCCAAGCCGAGCTCAAGCACAGCGGCCTTGAAAAGCACGTCCACGTCCAGGGCCAGGTCAGCCACGCCGCGGCCCTGAAGGCCATGTACGTTGCCGACGCACTGCTGCTGGTCGCCAACACCACGCCCGGCGCCGAAGCCACCGTACCCGGCAAATTGTTCGAGTACCTGGCTATCGGTCGCCCGATCCTGGCTGTCGCCCCGCTCGATTCGTCAACCGCCGACATCCTCGCCCAGACCGGCGGCGGCTGGCTCGCGCCGGCCGGTGACGCTGATGCCATTGCCTGCGCGCTGCGCCGGGCGTTTGCGGAGCATCGCGCCGGCCAAACCCAACACAGCCACCCGACTGAGGTCGCGCGCTTCGATCGCCGCGTGCTGACCGGCACCCTGGCCGAGGTCCTCGATCTAGCCGTAGCGAAGTGTGGTGCCGCGCGTCGCCCTTGACGGCCGCGACGTGCTGCGCAAGCGCACCGGCGTCGTCAACAACACCATCCAGTTGGCGCGCCAGCTGACGGTTACACACCCGTCGGACGTCATCGTCTTCGCTGACCGACCCGCGACCGCCGACGAGCAAACTCCGCCAGACGTGCCACTGCGCCGACTCAGCGCCCCGCCAATCCTGTGGAAGCACGTTGCGTTACCCCTGGCACTCGCGCGGCAAAAAATAGACGTCTTTCACTCGCCCACGGGGACGCTGCCGCTCTGGGCGCCGTGTCGCCAGGTGGTCACCATCCACGATCTCTTCGCGGCGATCGAGCCCGCCTGGTTCGGGTCCAGTGTGGCCTGGCAACTGAGAACTACCCAGCGCCGCGCAGCCCACGCCGCTGCCGCCGTGATCGCCGTCTCCGAGACCACTCGGCGCGACCTGATCGAGCGGTACGCGGTACCGGCCGAAGGCATTCGCGTCGTCTATAACGGCGTCGATCACGCCCGCTTTCGTCCCGCTGAAGTCGACGCCGAAGCTATCGCCCGACGTTTCGGCGTGCGCTACCCGTTCATTCTGTGCGTCGGCTCGCTGATGCCGTGGCGCAACGCCGCGCGCCTTCTCCGGGCAGCCGCGCGATTAACAAACTACGGTCTGCTCTTTGTCGGCCGAGACATCTGGGGCACCGACCCGACCGCGCGCCTGGCGGCGGAGCATGGCTGGGACTGGGCTCGGTTCGCCGGCTACGCTGCTGACGCCGACCTGCCGGCGCTATACGCGGCCGCGAGCGTCTTTGCCTATCCGTCGCTGTACGAGGGTTTCGGCATACCGCCCATCGAGGCCATGGCGTGCGGCACGCCCGTGGTCGCCTCAAACGCCGGCGCCCTGCCCGAGGTGCTCGGCGACGCGGCACTGCTGGTTGACCCGTACGACGAAAATGCCCTGGCCGAGGCATTGCAAGCCGCGGCGAGCGACTCCGGTACGTTGCGCAAACGTGGCATCGAGCGAGCCGCGCGCTACACCTGGCAAAAAGCCGCCGCGGAAACCTGGCAGGTCTACGTCGAGGCCGTCACGTGAGGGCACTGTTCTTCTTGCTCGACGGCGAAACCAACGCCAGCAGCAAACACCGCGCGCTGCAGTACTTCCCCTACCTGAGAGAACACGGCGTCCAGCCGCGCGCCAGTCGGCCCGTCCCCGAGCCGGCTTATCAGCGACTCATCGAGCACGGGGGCCAAACGGCCATCAGCAAGGCCGCCTTCTACGGCCTGTTCCTGGCATGCCGCCTTCAAGCCGTACTGCGCGCGGATAAAGAAGCTGATGTGGTCGTTATTCAGCGCGACCTGTTCCCGTTCGGTCCACCGTTCCTCGAACGCCTGTTGGCTCGACGCAACGGACACCTCGTGTACGACACCGACGACGCCACCTATCTCCGACCAGCATTCACCCCCGACACTCCTTTCCAGCGCGTGCGCCGGCTCGACAAAGTCGCCGAGGTGGTCAGCCGGGCGCGCTGGGTCAGCGTGGCCAGCGAGCCGATCGCCGCATGGGCGCGCCGCCACAACTCGAACGTCTCGGTCGTGCCCATGGCCATAGATCTGGGCGAATACGATCGCTACCGTCGACCCGCCAGCCCGGCTGATCCGGTGGTGCTGGGCTGGGCGGGCACCGCCGGCGGCCTGCGCTATCTCGAGGCGCTGGCGCCCGTGCTGCGCCGGGTCTCCGAGCGACACCCGACCGTGGTACGGGTGATCTCAGGCGGATTCGCCCGTGTCTGCCTGCCCGACCTGCCCGTCGATGCGCGGCCGTGGCGCGTCGAATCCGCGCTAGAAGATCTGGCCAGCTTTGATATCGGCCTCGTGCCGCTCGACGACACGCCGTTCGAACAGGCCAAGTTCCCGTTCAAGCTGCTGCAATACATGGCGCTGGGTGTGCCCGCCGTGAGTGCGCGCGTTGGACTGGCGCGCGACGTGATCGAGCCCGGCCGCAACGGACTGCTGGCCGGCTCGCCCGCCGAGTGGCTCGACGCCCTGAACAGCCTGATCGCCGACGTCGCGTTGAGAAAGCAGTTGGCCAGCGCCGGCCGCGCGACCGTCAGCGCCAGCTACACCGTCGAGCGCGTAGCGCCGCTCCTGCTCGACGGTCTCGTGATGGCCGCCCGCTGAGCCAGATCGACCGCCACGGCATCGATCGCGCGTCGTCGGGCCCGATGAAACGTGCCTTCGCTCAACGCGTAGCGCTGCATGACCTGCTTATTGGGTCGACCGTCGGCATACGCTTCTTTGAGCACCAGGTAGTGCAGCCAGCCGCCGAGTGCACTGGTGCCGGGTGATGGCCGGGCGCCGGCTGGCCGCAGGTGTTCGATGGCCTGGTCGAGCTCAGTGCGCAGACGGGCGGCCTGTTCGAGCGGTGTGCCAGCCATCTCGCCCAGTGCCGGCAGCTCCGACAACAGCGGATGCTGGCTCAACGTCGGTAGGTCGTTCAGATGACGGAGAGCGCCTTCGACGAGTACGCGCCACTCGGTGCTGCTCTCCGGGTTCGACTCGACCACCGGTTCCCCGTAAGCGGAGGCCTCGGCGGATCGTTCGCGCAGAATCTGGTCGACCGTCTCGCGCACGTCGGCCAACGCGCTGAGCTCGTCCGGCTGTCGGACGACGCGATTGCCGAGCTCACGCAGCTGACCGCGCAGGGTGCTCAAGAGCGGCGCATAAAGCACCCGATCGAGCAGGTGGCCACGCGTATCCACTAGCACGTGCGTCGTCATGATCACCAGGAGCAGCGGCAACGCCCGCTCCAGCCAGCCGTAATCCGGCGGCAATGTCAGCAAAATGGCGCCGTAAATCACGATGATGGCCAGGATCGTCGCGGCGAACGCCAGAAAGTCGCTCAGCACCTGTTCGCCGGCCAGTAGCGCGCCGTAGCGGGCCATATTCCAGCCCAGGATGACCATCCCCGCGATGAGCAGCGCCTGGCCTGGCAGTCCGACGACCATGTATACGCCGCTGCCGATCACGATCCAGCCGCCGCCGATCAGGAACAACGCCGCCGACGCGCTCAGCCAGGCAAAGCGCGCGCGCAACGGCGATCCAGACGGGCTGCCGCGCCACAGGAGTACCAGGTTCACCGCGGCCCACAGCAGGCACACCACCGCGAAGAACTGAAAGGCCGGCAGCAGCGGTCCCGCGGGGTTGTGGCGCGTGCCACGATTGCCGTCGACGACCGGGAGGGAGAACGCCGCGTTCCAGTCCTGGACCAGGGTCGTGAACGTTCCAATCAGTCCGAAAACCACGCCCAGGCCGACCGCGGCCACCGCGACGGGCACACAGAGCCGCCGAACCCAGCCGGCCAGGGCCTCGGGACCTTCGTCCGCCGCCAGAGCCAGGGTGAGTACGAGCCACACAGGTAACGCCAGCGTCGGCGCCAGCCACGTGCGGCGCAGCCAGCTTGACCACGTCCCAAGATCGGGCGTGAGCGCGCCGAGTGCTTCACCGCCGAGGTAAATCGCCAGACACAGCATGGCCAGTGCGCCAAGCATCGGCCCACGCCGCGTCGGTGCACGCGAGGCAACGTACAGGGCCAGCGCCCACACCAGGAGCGCACCCCCACCGAGCACAACAGCCTGCACGCTGCCGTCGTTCAGCCACGCCATCCGCGGCCGAGTTTATCCGCGCTTGAGGATTGCCACGTGCCTGGAAGCTTTTGGTAGTCCTTGGGCGCTTTCTGGCAGTCCCGCGCGCCTACGGTCGAGTTAAGTGGGACCAGGGAGGCCCGCCGACGATGCGCAACTTACGTTCCCGAATCGCGCTGTTTTTCAACGTCAAGACCAGCGCCACGCTCGACCAGGTCGAAGACCCACGCGAGGTTCTCGACTACGCCTACGGCCAGCAGCAGTTCCACCTGCGCACCGTGAAACGCGGCCTGATCGAAGTCGCCGCGGCCAGACGACAACTCGAGCGACAGGCTGACCGCTTGCGGGTCCGCGCCAGCCACCTCGAGGACCAGGCGCGGCGCGCGCTGCGCTCGAACCGGGAAGACCTTGCCCGCGCTGCGTTGAGGCGCAAGCAGACGACGCTCGCCGAGATTCGGGCGCTGCAAGACCACTTTACCGAGCTGGCCACAGAAGAGGAGCGCCTGACAGTGGCCGACCAGCAGATGACACAGCGCGTGGAGCGATTCCGCGTTCACCGCGCGGTCGCATCGGCCCGCTACGCGGCGGCCGAGGCGCAGGTCACTGTTGGCGAGGCGCTCGCTGGATTGGTCGGTGATGAAGAGATCGAGCTGAGCCTGGCGGTCGAACGGTCCGACGAAAAGATCGACCGACTCCACGCGCGCGCTGTGGCGATCGATGCCCTGACCGAGTCGGGCGCCCTGCTCCAGGGGCCAGGCGATGACCCGCTCGATCGCGAGCTCAACGACGTCACCAACGCCGAAGCGGTCGAAGCCGAGCTAGCCCGGCTCCGACGCGAGCTCGATGCCGATCAGCCGCCAGCGCGAACGACTAGATGCGTAGCGTCCTCCCCACTGAACTAGCGCGTGGACAGACCGTCATCGTGTACGCCCGCTGGCTGCTGGTGCTCGTCGGCCTCCTGGTCGCAGTTTGGAATCCCGACTCACTGCCACAGCTGAGAATTCAGGTGGGCGTGATCCTCCTGGTGGCCATCGCCAACTTCGTAATGCATGCCCAACTGCTGCGTCGGCGTCCGACGATTCAAGCCGTTGCCTACGGCGCCAGCCTGGGCGACCTGCTTGTGGTCAGTTTGCTCGTCGCCTCGCAGGGCGGCTTCGGCTCGAATACCTTCGTCTTCTTCTTTCCAGCAGTCCTGGCCATCGCCGTGGCCTTCCCAACGCCTCAGGCCGCCGGGTTGAGCATCATGGGCGTGTGCCTGGCCTCCCTGGTTGGGATCGTGGGCGCGAAAAACGTCGACGAGCTGGTGCTTCGAGCGCTGGCTATCGGCGCGGTGGCCGTGATCGGCAACGCCTATTGGCGCCTGCACCGCGCCCGCATTCGCCCCAACGCCAGTCCAACCAGGGATGATGCCCAGGACCTCTTCTGGGGTCAGGTCGCGACGCTGTACGCGCGCTGGGCAGTCGTCCTGGGCGGCGCGCTGCTCGTCCTGTCACGCGCCGTGACGACCTCGGAGCTGGCCTTCGGCATCATGCCGGTCATCATTCTGTTGATCGTCAACTTCTACCTGCATGGGCGATACCTGATGGAGCGTCCGGCCAATTCGATGCTGACGCTCATCGCCAGCGCGCTGGATCTGGCCCTGGTCGGCGGCCTCTATCTGGCCTGGTCTGGTCCGGGCGGACTGGCCAATCCGTTGTTTGTGTTGCTGTACCCGCTGGTATTCGCGGTTGGACTGGTCTTCCCGCCGCGCCTGTCATGGGCGTATACGGCAGCCAGCCTGGGGCTCTACAGCGTGCTCGTCGTAGCCAGCGGCATCAACGGTGAACGAGACCTGAAGATGCTCGTCGTACGCCTGGCGACTCTGGCTGCCATGGGTGGCCTGGGCGGCGTGTACTGGCGCATTGTGCGCCGCGAGTCGCGGAGTAATGCAAGCGATGAAACCCAGAGTCCCAAGCTGGCTTGGCAGTCTGCTAGCGCCGGCTGAGGACCCGCGCCGCGGCGCCGCCGACTCGGCTAGCCTTCCCGATTCGGAAGCACTCCTGGCCGAGCTGCGGCGCTCGCGGGCCGAGCTCGCTCAGCTACGCGCGCAGATCGAAGAACGAGCCCTGCCACACAGTCCGATCGCCGCGGACCTGGCCGAAGAAGAGCACGAGTTGTTCGAAGCCGAGCAATCGCTGCTCCTGTCGCTCGACGAGCGTCGCGCCAGAGCCGCCTTGTTACGCGCAGCTGATGCGCGCGTCCGCGCCGAGCTCTAAATAGGAACCGGCGCGGGCGCCACGTCCGGGACCCACACGTTGACCACGTTGGGCGCCTCGCGCGGCTGGAGTCCCGAATGGGTATCCACCACCAGTCGCACTGCCCCGATGATGCGGTCATAGTCGATGGTGGTGTGCGGGGTAAGCAGCACGACCGCATCGAGCATCTCGAGCTCGACCGGATCCAGGTCAACCGAGGCGAATTTGGTTCGACCAACGGTCACCTCGGGCATCAGCGGGTCGTGGTACGCCACACGCGCGCCGCGCGCAGCTGCTTCCGCCATGACGCGCAGCGCCGCGGATTCGCGCACGTCGGCAATGTCCGGCTTGTACGTCACGCCGACGACGAGGATGCTCGAATTGACCAGGCGTTTCCTGAAGCGCTCTTCGAGTGCGCGCTCGAGCTTGTTGACGATCAACTTGGGCATTGCCTCGTTGATTCGATTCGCGGCCGGGATCAGCTCGCTCATCAAGCCATGCTCGCGCGCGGCAGCTTGCAGGTACTGCGGCACGACGGGGATGCAGTGCCCGCCGACACCCGGACTCGGATAGTGCGGCATGAACGCGAACGGCTTCGTCTTGGCTGCTTCGATCACTTCCCAGACATTCACGCCAAGACGGTCGCATAACAAAGCGATCTCATTAATGAAGCTGATATTGATGAATCGGAAGGTGTTTTCGACGAGCTTGGCAAGCTCGGCAATTTCGGGCGAGCTGACCGGCACGACCTCGTCGATACACGCCTCATACAGCGCGCAACCGAGGCGAGTGGATTCGGGCGTGACGCCACCGACGATCTTCGGCGTGTTCTTGACCGTGAAGTGCGTATTGCCTGGATCGATTCGCTCGGGGGCAAAGACCAGGAAGAAGTCCTCGCCGGCAGTGAGACCGCTCCCCTGCTCGAGCAACGGTCGGAGGGTGCTGGTCGTGGTGCCCGGGCCGCAGGTGCTCTGCAGCACGACGAGCATGCCGGCGTGCAGGTGCGCGCCGATCGTGGCGCCGGCCGTCTCGACGAAACGGAGATCGGGTCCACCCGAAGGCGTGAGCGGCGTCGGCACACAGATCACAGCCACATCGGACGTGTCGAGGATGCGCGGATCTGTGCTGGCCGCCAGGCGGTCGTCCGCGCGCAGTGCGGCAATCTCGGCATCGGTCACGTTCGAGACAGGGCTTCGACCGGCGCACACCAGGTCCACTTTGGCCTGGTCTACGTCCAGGCCGATCGTGAGATACCCCGAGCGCGCGAACTCGACCGCCATGGGCAGACCGGCATAGCCGAGTCCGATGACCGCGATGCGTGCCGAGCGCGCTCGTAGCTTGCGTTCCAGGACCCTGTCGTTCACCGGCAGATGCGCTCCTTGAGAGGTAGGTAACAGGTCGAGAGCACCGTCGTTAAGTGGGATACGCACCGTTGTCAGTGGGCCCGCGCGCGGCGCACTTTTGTACCAGCGTCCCTACCCTGAGGGAGGCTGCAGCGATTCTGACAAGGCGTGTTCACGTAGTCAAGGACGAAGAGAAGCGTGTCAAGTTACGCCTTAGCCGAGTTGACCGGCACGACTTTGACGACCTAGCATCGACCGTAAGAGCCACGTAACTTTGGTGCCGTTCCTGTTCTCGGGCGACCTCCTCCTGTTTGCAGGCTGCTTTGGAGTCGCTCTCGGCATCTCCGCCACGGTAACCCTGCTTGTTGCGCGCTGGGCTCGCGCACATGGCCTGGTCGCTCTACCGCGCACGGATCGCTGGCACAGCGAGCCGACGCCACTTCTGGGCGGCATTGCCATTTATTTGGCCAGTACCGCGGTCATTCTGTGGTTCGCGCGCACCGATGTGCGTCTGCTTGGCCTGGTCGGCGGCGGCACGATTTTGTTCGTCACTGGCCTGATCGACGATTTCCGCCACCTGCGGCCACACACCAAGCTCATTGCGCAGATTCTGGCGGCGTGCGCGCTGGTCCTCAGTGGCGTCCAGATCGGCACGCCGTGGCTGGTGTGGGCCACGATTCCGCTGACGATCTTGTGGGTCGTCGGCATCACCAACGCGTTCAACCTGCTCGACAACATGGACGGCCTGTCGGCTGGCACAGCGGTCATTGCCGCGGCGTTTTTGTTCGCGTTCAGCGTGTCGGTCAACAACGTCACGCTGGCCGTGCTGTGTCTGGCGTTGGGCGGCGGCGCGCTCGGCTTCCTGATCTTCAACTTCAATCCGGCGCGCATCTTCATGGGTGATTCGGGCAGCATGTACCTCGGCTTCACCCTGAGCGGCATCACCCTGCTCGGCTCGCGCGACATGGCTTCGGACATCTTCTTTGTCCTGCTCGTGCCCGCGGCCATGATGGGGTTGCCGATCTTCGACACGAAGCTGGTGACCATCGTCCGCACCCTCGAAGGGCGACCGCTGTCCCAGGGTGGGCGTGACCACCTCAGCCACCGTCTGGTCGCGGTCGGTCTGAGCGAACGCCAGGCCGTGCTGGTGCTGTACGTCATGGCGGCCAGTTTCGGCAGCCTGGGACTCATCGCCCGCGCCGCGGGGGTGTGGCTCAGTTTGTTGATGGCAGGCGTGTATATCGTGATCGCCGTCCTGTTCGGGGCGTTCCTGGCGCAGGTGCGCATCTACAACCCGGTGCAGTTCGCCGAGCGTTCGGCCGCCCTGGTTAACCGGCCGGTAGTCAACGGCATGATCATGTTCAAGCGCGAGCTCGGCGAGGCCGCCCTGGACTTTACGCTGGTGTGCGTCGCCTACCTCGGCTCATTCGTGCTGCACTACGGTTTCCCGAATCCGGCCGCACGTGGACCAGATCCATACATCGCCATACCCGGCATGCTGTCCGCCTCGCTGGCGTTTGTCCTGGCCGTCAAAATGTCGCTGCTGCTGGCATTTCAGACCTATCGCGGCATGTGGCGCTATCTCGGCATCGCCGACCTGATGACGTTGGGCAAAGTCACCGTCCTCAGCAGCGCCATCCTGGTCATCGTGTTGCCGATCGTGGTGCGCAGCGTGATCATTCCGCGCTCGGTGCTGGTCATCGACTTCCTGCTGTTCACGTTCCTGCTGATCGGCTCGCGCGTGTCCTTTGCCGCGCTGAACGATGCCTTCGTCCGACTCCAGAGCCGCTGGCAGCCGCACGTGCTGATCGTCGGCGCCGGCGATCTGGGCGAGCTCGTGCTGAGATCGATCATTCGCGCCAACCCGGCGGCATATCGACCGGTTGGCTTTCTGGATCCCGATCCCGCGACCCGTAATCGCACCCTGCACAGTGTGCGCGTCCTGGGTACGACCGACGAGCTCGCGGCGATCGCCAGCCAGCACGACGTCGACCTGGTCGTGCTCGCGCTGGCGCCGGCCTACGCCGAGCTTGCCCAGCGGCTGCGCGAGCACTGCGAAGCGTTGGGCGTACCAGCGTTCGCGGCGGCCACCTTTGTCGAGATGCACTTCGCCGGGCTGCCGATGCTGCCTGCGCCCGAGCAGCCAATCGAGCTGGTCGAACCGGGCGGTCTCCCAGGCCGCTGATGGCTATTCCAGTCCTCGTTGGCCGGGG
>WNFC01001099.1_pt1 | contig 27869 bp, 31 predicted proteins | sample 5400541 | NCBI WGS metagenome assembly WNFC01 (sample SAMN13153342, study PRJNA577476) | soil metagenome | isolation source: 120 cm saprolite under Douglas fir tree site 2 hole 2 replicate 1 | place: USA:California | collected 2015-04-18 | reverse complement strand
CAACAAGCAAGCACTCCTCTTCGACACGGGAATGGGCATCGGCGACATTCGCAAAATCACCACCAAATTGACGTCGCGGCCCGTCGTCGTTCTTAACTCGCACACCCACAACGATCACGTTGGCGGCAACTGGCAATTCGCTTTCGTCTACGGCATGGACACGGAGTTCACGCGGACGAACGCGAAAGGTTCGCGCGAAGATGCGCAGGCTGAAATTACTCCCGATCAACTCTGCGGAGATTTGCCAAAGGGGTTCAATCCAAAAACGTACGCGACGAAACCCTGGAAAATCTCCCTCGCCATTCACGACGGCTTCAAGATCAATCTCGGCGGCCGCACTCTGGAGGTTCTATCCACTCCCGGTCACACGCCCGACGCGATTTCGCTGCTCGACCGCGACAACGGGCTGCTCTTTACGGGCGACACGTACTATCCTGCTCCCATCTGGCTGTATCGGCCGGAAACCGATCTCGATGCCTACGTCAACTCCGTAAAACGGCTTGCGGCGCTTTCCCCAGAATTGAAACTTGTGCTGGGCGCGCACAACATCCCAGTGGCCGAACCCTCGGTGCTCCCGAGACTCGTCGCTGCTATTCAAGCGGTGCGATCCGGCCAGGGTGACGTCAAGCCCGCAGGAGAAGGCAAAGCTCTCCACAGTCTTGACGGCTTCTCTTTTCTCCTCAAGGCTAGCCCGGCAGGAGTAAAATGAGATTCATTCAAAGATGGGAATCGGCCGCTTGTTTCCAAGACTGTTGTCCGCCATGTTCGCCTTACTGCTGTTCACTATTCCCGTCGCGCGCGCGGATCAAGAGCAACAAAGACTGAAAAAGAAAGAAAAGTCAGTCCATAAAGAAGTCCTGAATTTTGACGGCGGCATTCTTTTTGAAACGGAAGGAGGCCTGTCCGAGCTGACGTGTTTTCAGCTGACGGGCCGCGCAACGGCTGCGCGCTTTTTCGACCATTTCAAACGCATTGATGACGAGCACGGGACGGAATATCGAAGCGGGCAGGAGATTGTGACCGAGTTTCCAGAGGAACTGCACGTATCGTTCGTCATTTTCGACATTCCCTGCAAACGCCAGATGCAGGAGCCTGGGCCCCGCAGGTATCTCACGCAGGAGATGATGAAGTCGCTGCGCTTCTCGTTCTACTGGAAGCGCGGCATCGAATTGCGGCATATCGAAAATCTCAAACGAGAAGCGGCAACAGCCGAACCCGTCGAGCCCTACAACACTGAGAGCAAAGAGGAATTGCCAAAACGCTATCGGTGGTTTCTGGAGTTCACCATTCCCAGCGCGGGCGTGCCTCTGACGGATCGCCTTGTGTTGATTATCCGCACGCCGGATGGTCAGAGAGCCGCTCGGGTCGCTGCGCGACTGTAAGTCGTTAGTTGATAATTTGGATCTGCGAACTGGAACCGTCAATTTTCGACGCGGAACTGCTCCGTCATCCCATGGAGCTGACTTTTTCCGGTTCGATTTTGTAGGTGACGCGGACTTCGCCGGGCTGGCGGTACGGATAGACGGGCTTGCCCAGATATTTTTGCGAAAGCTTGTTGATGTGCTCGTCCGCACCATTTTCGGTGATTTCAACGACGCGGCCGCGAATTTCCAGGTAGCGATAGGGATTCGCGGGATCCTGGAGCGAAATAGAGACGCGGGGATCGCGCCGGATGTTCTTGTCCTTCACGCGGCCCTTCGCGGAATTGAAGCGCACGAATTTTCCGTCGTAATCCACCCACACGGGCGTCACCTGCGGGCTTCCGTCCTTCATCAGCGTTCCCAAATTTCCGAATGCCTGCTTTTCCAACAAATCCGCGTATTTTTCTGGAATCACCTGGCTCATAAAAACCTCCTTATAAAATCAAGCGAAACTCATCTCCGGAATCCGCTGCCGCGCGATCAATGGCGCGCCGGTCAATGCCTGCACTTCCTCCGGCGTCCAACCGCGGGCTACTTCACGCAGGCTCAATCCTTCCGGCTTCACGTCGATCACCGCCAGATCTGTAACGATGATATCCACGCACTCTAAACCGGTCAGCGGATATGTGCACTTCTTCACGATTTTCGGCGCGCCGTCCTTGGTGGTGTGCTCCATGCAGACGATCAAGGTCTTGGCGCCTGCCGCGATATCCATCGCGCCGCCGATACCGCCCGAGCCTTTCGCGCCGGGGATCTTCCAGTTCGCCAGGTCGCCCTTCTCCGACACTTGAAAGCCGCCCAGAACGGCGACGTCCAAATGCCCGCCGCGCGCCATCAAATGTGCATCCGCTTGATGAAAGAAAGAAGCTCCCGGAGTCAGCGTCACGGGCACTTTCATCGCGTCAACTTGATCGAAATCTTCTTCGCCGGGTTTTGCGCGGCGGCCCATTCCTAGAATTCCATTCTCGCTGTGAAAATAAACGGTGATCTCTTTCGGCAAATAGTCCGCAATGAGATTGGGAATTCCCCAGCCGAGATTCACGTAGGCGCCGTCCGGCAACTCGAGCGCGGCGCGCCGGGCGATCTGTTCCCTCGTCAATCGCGGCTTCGCCGGCACGACCCTTTCCTGAATGCCATCACCCGGCATGACCTTTTTCTGAATGCCGTCACCCGGCATAACGGAGTCCTTTTGCTTCCACGATGCGATGGACGAAGATCGCCGGGGTCATGACGTGTTCCGGATTGATGGCACCCGCAGACACGATTTCTTCCACTTCCGCGATGGTCGTCTTGGCGGCCATGGCCATGATGGGATTGAAATTTCTCGCGGCCAGGCGATAGGTCAGATTCCCCAACTCATCGGCCTGCTGCGCCTTGATCAAGGCATAGTCCGCATGGATCGGCAATTCCAAAATGCAGCGCTTGCCTTCGAGCACGCGCTCTTCCTTTCCATCGGCAACTTCAGTGCCCACGCCCACTGTGGTGTAGAAACCTTGAAGACCAGCGCCAGCGGCACGCATTCGCTCGCACAAAATTCCCTGCGGCACAAGTTCCAGAGTCACTTCCTTCGCGGCGAACCGTTCCTGAAAATAGTTGGCGTGAGGTCCGGGAAAAGAGGCAATCACATGCTTGATCTGATTGTTCTTGAACATCAGCCCAAGCTCGCCTTCGCGCGTCCCGCAATTGTTGCTGATGGCGGTGATGTTCTTCGTCCCTTTCCGCGCCAGCGCCTGAATCAGATTATTCGGAAAGCCCGCGCCTCCGAATCCTCCGAACATGATTTGCGCGCCATCGGGAATATCCGCCACGGCCTCGTCGAGACTCGCATAGAGTTTTTTTTTCATTGCGCGCTCATCGCTCCCGCTCGCATGTCTGGCAGGAACTTCGCCTCGATGCCGCTCGCGCGCAGCCAGCCTCCCGTTTCCGTTCCGCTCAAATCATGCTTCAGCAGGGCCCGCAAATCCGCTTCGTCGTCGACATCCATCTCTAACCGAGCATTGCGGCGCACCATCACGCGGGCATGGGCCGTTTCGGCTTCGGCAAGATGCTTGGAGAAACTTCCGGTACCAAAATGAGAAGGAAATAACGTCGGTGGGGTGCGCAGCATGGCGTTTGTGCCGGTTCCGTCACGCGAGGGCACAATCACCAAAGTTGGCGCGTGGCATTCCGCGGTGAGGAGTTCATCGATGTCACTCGATCGGATGAGCGGCAGATCGAGCGGCAGGCGCAGCAATCCGCTGACGCCTCTTTGTTCGCAGATCTTCGAAGCGGCATCCACGGAGTGGCTCTCGGAAATCTGCTGCTCCTCGCGCAGAATCTCCCATCGATTTTCCTCAGCCAACTGCATGACGGGCTCGTAATTCGTGACAACAAAAATCTTTTCCGCGCAGCGCACGCCTCGCACGGCGCGAATGGTGTCCGCGAGCATGGCACGGGCCAGCGCAAACCTTTCCTCGGGCGTCAGCACGCCCATCAACCTCTTCTTCGCATTGTTCAGGTCTTTGACCGGTAAGAGGAGTGCGCGCATGGGAATCGCTCAGTAGGCGCCTTCGGTGTATGTCACATGGCTCTCCGCACGAACGATGGGGAGTTGCGCCGCCGCCGTTGACGGGCCATCTTCCGGCTCATCAAATATGCGCCGAATTTTGTAGGTGGTCGTCCGTTCCGCCGGCACTCGCCCAATCGATCGAATCCTGGCGCGAAACTCTTCCGGCGAGACATACTCCCCAAAAGTTGCGCCGGCGGCCTTGGAAATACTTTCTTCCATGAGTGTGCCGCTGAAATCGTTTGCGCCCGCCTGCAAGCACGCGAGCGACGTTTCGAATCCCAGTTTTACCCAGGAGACCTGCAAGTTCTTGATCGCTCCGTGCAGGAGCACTCGCGCCAGGGCGTGAACTCGCAGATGCTCCTCCCGTTTTGCTCCGGGCCGCGCCCTACCATGACGGTAGAGCCGCGTTTTCTCATGGATGAATCCCAGCGGCACGAACTCCGTAAATCCACCGGTGCGTTTTTGGATCGAACGCAACAGGAGCATGTGACGCACCCAATCCGCCGGCTGTTCCACGTGCCCGTACATCATTGTGGAAGTCGTCGGGATGCCCAGCTCGTGCGCGGTGGTGATGATCTCCACCCATCGACCGACCGGCAATTTGTTCGGGCTCAGTTCCTTTCGCACGCGATCATCCAGGATTTCTGCCGCCGTGCCGGGAATGCTGCCCAGTCCCTCGTCTTTCATCATCTGCAGGTAGTCGCGGAGCGCCATTCCCGTTTTCGTCACGCCGTAATCCATCTCCATTGGCGAGAACGCATGCACGTGCATCCCGGGAATCGCATGCTTGATGGCGCGCAGCAGATCGCGGTAGAAAAATCCGTCGAGATCGCGCGGCAACCCGCCCTGAACGCAAACCTCCGTGGCGCCGCGTTCCCAAGCTTCGCGCGCGCGGCGCACCACTTCCTCGAAAGAGAGCGAGTACGCGTCCGCGGCTGCGGGCCCGCGTCCAAAGCCACAAAAACTGCACCCCACGAAACAGACATTGGTGAAGTTGATGTTTCGATTTACGACGTAAGTGATAGCGTCTCCGACCGTCTCTCGCCGCAATTGATCCGCGACGGCAAGCAGCGCTTCCAGCGCTGAACCTTCCGCCGTCGCCAGGACCAGTCCCTGTTCAAACGTCAACTCTGTGCCGCACATCGCGGCGTGGAGAATCTCGCGAACTTCCGCCGGACAGGCTTCCACCGCCGTCAAACTACCTTCGTTAATCGTAGGCTGTGCCATCTCATGCGTATCCTACCAGAAGAGACGGTTGGCGGCAGGCGAGTCGTGCGGGGCGAGTTTGGCGGCACAAAGCGGATAGAAGTTCACGAGAGCGTCCGCTACATTGACTGCCACGGGACCACATTGAAGTTTAAGGAGTGGCACCACACACGAAAAGGAGAAGCAAAATGCATTGGATCATGGCGATGATGATGAATCTGATTTTTCTGGCGGTCCCAGCCGCCGAACAGAACAGGGCACCGCAATCGTGGGACGCCAAGACGATTGCGTGGCAGAAGATCGATGCGGATGGAACCAAGTGGTCCGTACTGGAGGGACGGAGTGAGGTGCCGGGCGAAGCGTTCACGTATGCGGCATTCATTCCGGCGGGCTTCCACGAACATCACTGGCATGCCTCGGACGCGCGGGTTGTGGTGGTTCAGGGCACGCTGAAAGTAGGCTTTGGAGAGACGCTAGATCTGGAACATCTGAAATCCTACCCCGTGGGGAGTTATTTGCTGGTTCCGGCCAACGTAAAGCACACGATGGCGGCGGACGAGGACACAATCCTCATTGGAACAGCGGTCGGTCCTTGGCACACGCATCGTCATGAAGAGCACGCGCACCGTTGAGCCTTCGCCGGACCAATACCGCGCAACGCGGACGGCGCCCCTGCGGCGGGATTCGGGGCTGGCCCGTGCAGCCCCGAATCCATTAACATAACTGTTGGACGATGAAACGAAGCTCCACTCTCATCCTAATCGGTCTTGCGGGCGCTGGCATTGCAGTTGCCGTCGGCGCGTCCATTCTGCATGACGGATTGAGTTCCCGAGCGACTCCGAGCAAGCTGGAGGCTGCGATTGCACGCAATGCCCATCGTCTCGCAATCCCTTCGCACGCCCGGTCGGCCCAAAACCCGGTGCTCGCTTCCGAGGAAGGTCTGCGCGACGAGCGGCTTCATTTCGCCGATCATTGCGCCGTTTGCCATGGCAACGACGGCGGCGGGCAGACCATGATGGGCAATGGCCTCTACCCCAAGCCACCGGATCTGCGCCTGCCGGAAACGCAAAATCTGACCGACGGCGAGCTGTTCTGGATCATCGAGAACGGCGTGCGGTTCACGGGAATGCCGGCATTTTCCAACGGCGGCGAGCACGGCGGCATGCAGGACAGCTGGAAGCTGGTTCACTTCATTCGCCACCTTCCGCATTTGACCGCGGCGGAACGCATCGAAATGGAGCGCTATAATCCGAAAGGCCCGGATGACTGGGCGGAAGAACAGCAGGAAAATGATTTTTTGACGGGAGCAACGCCACAACGGAAAACGGAATCAAAAGATCATCACCCGGAATGAAGCCATCGCGTGTCGGACTTTCATTCCAACGGGAGACTTTCATGAAACTGCGCTTGTCCTCACTGGCATTATTTTTTGCACTCGTTATGGGCACCGCGCTCGCGCACGGCAATAAAGTTCACGTGAGAGGCACGGTCGAAAAAATCAGCGCCGATTCCTTGGTTGTGAAAACCGCGGACGGCAAGTCCGTGGAAGTGAAATTCGCCGCTTCGACGGTATTTCTATCGAGGTCCAACAATGAGGACAAACCGGCCAAGGCCGGCGACCTCGCCGCCGGTGACCTGGTCGTGATCCACGCCACGCCCAAGGACAACACTCTTGAGGCCGACGAAATCAAATTCTCGGTTCCCACGGCGGCCAAGCCTGCGATGCCCGCTCCCGCGAAGCCGAAAGCTTGAAGAGGTTTTAGGCTCTTAAACTTCTCTTCTAATCCACCAGGTGGCACGAGTGCGTCTTCAAGACCAGCCACACGTGACGCCCCGCCGTTAACTCCAGTGCGCGCACCGCGCCGGGCGTGATGTGCACAACGAACGAAACGCCGCCATCCACGCGCGCAATGACCATCGTCCCGCGCTGCTCCAGAGAAACGATGCGACCTTCCATCACGTTTCGCGCGCTCAATCCGTGCGGCCGCTCCGTCGCCAGCAAAATATCTCCGGCGCGAACCGCTACCTGCACGCGGCTCCCGGCTGCGGCATAGCCGAGCGGAACCTCGATCTCGCACGCGCTCTCGCCCAGGCGAACGCGCATCACGCCATCCGCCTCGCGCAGTTCGAGCACGGTAGCGCTGAGCAGATTTTCGAATCCCGCCGCCTGGGCCAGCTTTTTCCGGCGCGGCGCGTTCAGTACCTCCATCGGTGCACCGGCACTCACGACGCGTCCATTGTCGAGCGCGATCACGCGCTCGCCCAGCGCATCCACTTCTTCGCGGCTGTGCGTCACGTACAGAATCGGGATGCCCTTCGCTGCATTCCATGCGCGCAAATCATCCACAATCGCCGCTTTCAGCTCCGCGTCCAAGCCCGTCAAAGGCTCGTCGAGCAACAACACGCGCGGCTCAGTTACCAGTGACCTTGCCAGCGCGATTCTCTGCTTCTCGCCTCCGGAAATCTCGCCGGGCCTTTGTTTTCGCAATTTTTCGACGTGGAAGGCTTTGAGAATTGCTCCTACTCGCTCCCGCTTTTCTAGCTCCGGCAAATTCCTCAGTCCGTAGGCAACGTTATCTTCCGCGCTCAGATGTGGAAATAGTGCGAGGGTTTGAAAAACGTAAGCGGTTCGCCGCTTGGGCGCGGGAACATGGATTCCACGCGCGGAATCGAACAACACATCGCCGCCGGACACGATCCGCCCCTCGTCCGGCTGCGCCAGCCCTGCGACGCAATCTAGCAGCGTGGATTTGCCGGCTCCGGAAGCTCCAAACAAAATCGTGATGCCGGGAGAAGCTTCGATGGAAACATCAAGGACAAAGGAGGAGGCGCCCGCGCTGCGCAGCTTTTTGCGGATTCGCGCGGTAAGCATCGTGGCGTTTACTTCGCCGGCCACGGCGTCCACACGCGGCGATTCACGGCATAGACAACGGATAACACGGCGAAGGAAATCACCAGAAGCACCAGCGCCATGCGGTTGGCCTCGCCGTATTCGAGGGACTGCACGCGATCGTAAATGTCGATCGAAACGGTGCGCGTGACGCCCGCCAAATTCCCGCCCACCATCAAGACCACGCCAAATTCTCCCAGGGTGTGCGCGAAACTCAGCACTGCTGCCGTCACGACTCCGGGTAGTGACAACGGCAGGATCACTCGCCAGAATGTTCGCAGGCCTCCCGCACCCAGGACGGCCGAGGCGTCCAGCAGTTTTCGATCGACTCCCTCAAAGGAAGCGACCAGCGGCTGCACCGCGAACGGGAAACTGTACAGCACTGACGCCAGAATCAGTCCGCTGAACGTGAAGGCCAGCCCGTGTCCGAACAATGTGACCCACAGTTTTCCCAGCGGTCCGCGCGGCCCCATCGCTACGAGTGCGTAGAATCCGAGCACTGTCGGCGGCAGCACCAGCGGCAGCGCAACCACCGATTCGAGCAGGAATTTTCCGCGCCAGCTCGAGTACGCCAGCCAGTACGCTGCCGGCATGCCGATCACTAGCAATATCGCCGCCACGCACGCCGCAAGTTTCATCGACAACCACAGTGCTTCCATTCGCTGTCCTTCTTATACTCTTCTCCGCGATTCCTCTGCGCCCTCAGCGCCTCTGCGTTATCTTTTTTACTATTTCTTCTTCTCTGGAAATTCAAAACCATACTTCGCCAGTGTGGCACGTCCGGCCGGGCCCTTCACAAAATCCAGAAACGCTCGCGCCGTATCCTTATTCCGCGCGTCTTTCAAAACAATTGCTCCCTGTTCAAGCGGCGGGTACATCTCCGCCGGAATCTCCCATCGTTTCCCATCGCGCATCGCCGGCGAAACCGCCAGCGACATCGCCACAATCCCCGCCTGCGCATTTCCCGACTGCACAAACTGCGCCGTTTGCGAAATATTTTCTCCGTACACCAGCTTGGCTTTGACGGATTCGTAGATTCCCGCCTTTTGCAGCGCCGCCACCGCGGTGCGTCCGTAGGGCGCATGCTCCGGGTTCGCGATCGCAATCTTCTCGACGCTGGCATCCAGCAGAGTTTTCCATCCCTGTTTCGTGACGTCCACCTTCGCATCCGCAGGCGTCCAAATCACGATTCGCCCTACGGCGTATTCGTAAAGGGTCCCCGGCTCCGCGAGCCCCGCGGCCGCCAACTTTTCCGGATACTCAATGTCCGCGGAAAAGAACAGATCGAAAGGCGCCCCATTCTGCATTTGCGAGAAAAAATTCCCGCTCGACCCGTAAGTCGCGTTTACCTTGGTTCCCGTCTGTTTTTCAAATTTTTCCGATAACTCTCCCATGGCAAACTTCAAATCCGCCGCCGCCGCTATACGGATTTCCTTTCCTTGGGCTCGCACCTCATGCTGCGCGAGGAAAACGGAAATAATGATCGGGAATATACAGAGCCACTTGCGCCAATTTGTCTTGTCACCAGTCACGACTCACCGCTCCTGTCACACTCTTAAAATCATTACCTCTGTCGATTTGATCAGCGCCGCCGCTCGCTCTCCGGGCTTCAACCGCAACTCCTTCGCCGCATCTGCCGTGATAATCGAGGTAATATGCTGTTCTCCGATCGCCAGCGTGACCTGCGCCAGCAGCCCGCTGAATTTGATCGCCACCACGCGCCCGATCAGCTGGTTTCGCCCACTGATCTTCCGCAGATTTCCCCGCCGCGTCTCGAAGTCTCCGCGCTCCAGCTTCTTTGGAAACAGCCGGTCGATCTCGCCCTCCGGCACGCGGTGGTGCCCGCCGGGCGTTTTCACTGATTTAATTTTTCCGTGGTAGATCCACTGCTTCAAGGTGGGATAGCTGATGCCCAGAATATTCGCCGCTTCCCGCGGCGCCAATAGCTTCTGCACAGTCCCCTCCTACGAATCGATAGAATATCGCACCGGGAATCGCTATATCAATACGTTTTTATGCGATTATCAGAAAAGGCGGGAGAGACATTCAGCCAGCCTCGCACATTGGGTGAACTGCTCCTCCAGCTAGTTACGGAGAGGCTTGCCGGTCTTCAGTGTATGCGCGATGCGTTCTTGCGTTTTCTTTTCGCCGCAGAGAGAGACGAAGGCTTCACGCTCGAGATCGAGAACGTATTGTTCGCTGACCAATTGCGGCGACGTGAGCGCGCCGCCAGCCAGGATGTTTGCGAGCTTGCGGCCGACGTGTGCGTCGTACTCGGAAGCGTATCCACCGCGGAGCATCATGTGAATCGCCAGCTTCGCGCCGGCAAGGAATTGTTCGCCGAGCACTTTGATCTGCGTGGTTTGCGCGCCTTCCTGCCAGGTTGCAGCAAGAGGCTTGTAACCGCCACGCACGAGCGCCAGGGCGGCTTCCTTGGCATCAGCAACAAGCCGGTCGCGGTTTAGGGAGACGCCATCTTCGCGGCGCAAATATCCCAAGTCGCGGCACTCCTCCGCGCTTGTGCCGACTTTGGCCATAGCGATGGCTTCAAAAACGGGCTTTAGCGCATGGAAAAGATCGAGGTCGGATTCCGGGGAGAAGAACGGGCTGGAGCCCGTTCCACCGGCGCGTTCATTCGCGCGAATCAGCATTTCCTTCGTACCGCCTCCGCCGGGAATTAGACCGACACCCGTCTCCACCAAGCCGATGTACGCTTCCGCCGCGGCTTGAATTTTTGCTGCGTGCAAGCTCACTTCGCAGCCGCCGCCGAGCGCCATACCCTGCGGGGCCGCCACCACCGGCTTTGGAGCGTATTTGATCGCCAGGTTGATGTTCTGGAATTGCTTCACGGCCATGTGCAATTCGTCCCACTCTTGCTCTTGGGCTCCCACCAGAACCAGCATCAGGTTTGCGCCGACGGAAAAATTCACCGCCTGGTTCGCGATGACCATGGCGTCAAAATCTGTTTCCAGCCGCTTCAAGCCTTTATGCAGCATGGCGATCAGGTCCGCGCCGATGGCGTTCATCTTGGCGTGAAATTCGCAGCACACCACACCGTCGCCGAGATCGATCAGGCTCGCGCCGGAATTGCGCTCCACTTCGCGGCCCGCATCCTTCAGGGACTTGAGAATGATGATGCCTTCCGGCTCTTCGACTTTTTTCGATGTGCCGTTGCCAATATCGAAAACGGTCGTGGTGCCTTTCTCCGACGCGTAAAATCCCTTCCGCCCGCTCGCCAGCACTTTCTCGATGACCGCCGGCAGCTCGCGTCCTTCTTTCTGCACTTGTCCGGCAAACGCCTTTACCCCGATCGCATCGATGATCTCGAACGGCCCCAGTTCCCAGGCAAAGCCCCAGCGCAGCGCGCGATCGACGTCCACGACGTTGTCGGAAATTTCCGGCACGCGCCGCGCCGCGTACAAACACATCTCGGAAAGCGCGCCCCACAAAAACTGCTGAGCCTTGTCACCCTTCTGCCCCTCCAGCACGGGTCCCACCAGCGCGCGTAATCGCTCCCGGGTGTCCTCAATCGCTTTGCCCATTTCGAGCGAAGCGAATTTCGCCTTCTGGCGCGCGCGGTACTCCATGGTGTTCACATCGAGCGTCAGAATTTCTTTTTCCCCTTCGCCCTTCACCTTCTTGTAAAAACCCTGCCCGGTCTTGTCGCCGAGCCAGCCGCGCTTGGCCATCTCCTCCACCAGCGCCGGAACTTTGTACATCTCCCGCGACTCGTCGCCGGGCGCCGTCTCGTAAATGTTCTTCACGACGTGCACCAGCACATCGAGGCCCACAATATCCGCCGTCCGAAACGTAGCCGACTTCGGCCAGCCCACTGCCGGCCCCGTGCAGGCGTCCACCTCTTCCACGGTCATGCCGAGCGTGCCCATCAGGCGCAGCGCATTCAGCATGGAAAACGTTCCGATGCGATTGGCGATGAAGTTCGGCGTATCCTTGGCTACTACCACGCCTTTGCCCAATCTCCGGTCGCAAAACTCACTCAACGACTCGACCACTTCAGATGATGTTTTCGGGCCGGGAATCACTTCGACCAGTTTCAGATAGCGCGGCGGATTGAAGAAGTGCGTCCCCGCCCAGTGCTGCTGAAACTCTTCGCTCATACCCTCGGCGATCAAGTGCACGGGCAAGCCGGACGTGTTGGTGGTTACGATGGCGCCGGGCTTGCGAAACTGGGCCACGCGCGCCAGCAATTTCCGTTTGATTTCCAGATTCTCCGCGACAACTTCGATGATCCAATCGGCCTCGGCGCAACGCGCCAGATCATCGTCGAAGTTTCCGATGGCCATTTTTTCCGCTAGTGCGGCGGTGAAAAACGCGGCCGGCTTCGATTTCTTCGCGGCGTCCAATCCAGCGCGAACAATTTTATTGCGCTCTCCGACCGGCGCGTCCGCGGGCAAATTCGGCGGGACAATGTCCAGCAAAATGCACGGCAGGCCGGCGTTCGCGAAATGCGCGGCGATCCGCGAGCCCATCGTTCCCGCTCCCAGCACTACCGCCTTTTCGATGCGACGTTTCATGGCACGCCTTTTTACTGGATTTACAGGACCCACTTAGTTGGATGGGACAGGTTACAAAACCGGCATGCGCGGGTCAAACGGCAGGCCAATCCTCGGCGATAGTACTAAAATGGACGAATGTCGGAAGAAGGCAAAGGCTCCAGCAGTCTAGGGTGGTTTCGAACGGCAAAGGACAAGTTTCGCGCCTTCGCGTACGGCGAACAGAGCGAACCCAAGGAACGCCCGCGCGTGGGCTTGGCACTCGCGGGCGGATTTGCGCGCGGTATCGCGCACATCGGTGTGCTCCGCGTTTTGCGCGAGGCTGGAATTCCCATCGATTGTGTAGCCGGTACGAGCGTCGGCGCTCTGATCGCCGTGGGATACTGCGCGGGAGCATCGCTGGAAGAGATGGCCGAGGTTGGAGCAACCACGAGCTTCACGGATTTCGGCCGCTGGACGCCGTCCTGGCTCGGCCTGGCCACCAACCAACGCATGGAAAAATATCTCGCACGTTTTACACCTGTAAAAACGTTCGAGGAATTGCAGACGCCGCTGGCTATCGCCACCACAGACATCAGCGCAGGTGTTTCCGTCTACTATTCCCACGGTCCGATCGTGCCGGCGCTGCGCGCTTCCTGCGCTTACCCCGGCCTTTTTGTGCCCATTCAATTTGAGGGGCGGACGTTGGTCGACGGATTTCTCACCGCGCCCGTGCCGGTCGAGGGCGTCATGCTTCTTGGCGCGGACGTGGTCATCGCCGTTTACCTGGAATCGGGCAACATCGAAGAACCTCGGACGTTTACAGACGTCCTCAGCCGGTCCTTTAACATTGTGCAGCGGCACTCCGACCTGGCCTGGCGCACGCAGGCGGACATCATTATCGAACCGGATGTAAAAACCTTTGTGTGGGACGATTTCAGCAAGACTCCGGAGATGATTGCAGCCGGCGAAGCGGCGGCGCTGGCGGCATTGCCGCAAATTCGCGCCGTGCTGCGCGGCGAAAAGCGGGATTCCGCAGCGTAGAGTGATTTCTCCAGTGCAGGATCATCACGACGGGAAATTCCAAGAATCTATTCGCGAGTTACCTGTACTATCAAGGGCTGGCCTTCGCCTTTGCCGCGCTGCGTTAACCAGGCGGCGAGGCCTTCGGCGAAGCGTTCGGGGGTGAGGCGGAAACTGGCTTCGAGCTTGCCATCAGCGACGGGAAGCGTGTCGTCAAAGTCGGCGGAGTTGGTGAAGTTGCGCATGCAGAATTGATCGAGCCAGTCGAGCGGGCAGGCGCGCGCTTCGCCGCGAATCACCACGTGGACATTGAATTTTTGTGCGTACATGAGACGCGAGGTGCGGGTCTAAAGCCCCGCCCCAACAGTTTAGGACAAAGCGGGCTCTTCGGCTTGCAGCCAGCTACGAAGCGCGGGGGCGCTTGACGGAGTGAGCCAGGCCAACGGCTTCGAGCATCCAGATGAAATACCAGCCGATGTCGGTCTGATACCAGCGAAGGCCCAGTCGCGCCGAGCCGGCGTGTGTGTGATGGTTCTGGTGCCAGTTCTCGCCCCACGCGGTCAATTGGAACGGACCGAGCCACCAGACGTTCATGCTGGAATCGCCTTCTTCGACGTGGTTCAGATGCGTGAGGCTGTTCACCAGGCACTGCATGTGCAGCGAATAGACGAGGCGGATAGCGCCCATCCAGAAGAAGCCCATCCAGCCGAAGCCGAGAATCAGGCCAATGCAGATCGAGAAGACAATGACGGGCGTTTCGGCCCAGCCCCAGATTTTGTAGATGCCACCGGTGAGCTCGGGAGCCCAGCGCTTTTTGTCGGCAGGCTGGGTTTGATAGAGCCAGCGAAGATGCGCCCACCAGAAACCGCCCTGCTTGGGACTGGAGATGTCTTCGGGCGTGTCAGTGACGGAGTGGTGGAGGCGATGATAGGCGACCCAGCTCGCCGGATGGCCGGAACCGTTGAAGACCGCCCAGAAGATCAAGAATTGTTCGATGAAGCGGTTGGTCTTGAGGGTTTTGTGGGCAAGCATGCGGTGATAGCAGACGGTCGTGCCGAGACCGCCAAAGGCAATGCTGAGCAGAGTCATGCCGACAACCTTGAGGCTTGGCACGGGAAAGAGGATCAGCCCGACGACGGCAAGAACGTGGATGAGAACGAGATAAGCGAAGACGCCTTCTTTGCCGTGAACGGGTTTCCAGAAGGGTCGGTCCCAGGGGCGCTCTTGTTGCGTTACGGTCAATTCCATGTGCTCTCCGGCGATCTGCTTTGTTGAATGCGTGAGTGCCTGGTGTGCAGAACGTGATAGGCACTCATAACAATACCATTTTCTGAGGCCGGGCGCTCAAAACTGTACAGGAGTGAACACAAAAAGTGAACAGGAAATCGAGGTTGAGATTCGATGGTGGAAGGGTCAAAAAAGAAAGTGGAAAGTCGAACTGTGAAAAGGCTGGAGAGGAGTGCACAGAGAAATTGCCCTTGCCGCTTGCGAATTCACCGAGCCGTAGACCAAGCCTCCCCCGTTCTTCCATCAAATCATTTCAATGTCGCTCAAGGAAGCTGGGTTCAGCTTTCCTCAGGTGGCGCTTTGCTGGAGGCGAGTTTCCAGAAAATTTGGCGGAGGATGCCGAGGGTGAGATCGGCATCCGTGGCGGAGAGGTGCAGGCGGCGGACGAGTCGACGAATTTTTTCCTCGGTGGGAGCGGCGGAGCGCCGCTTCTGGAGGCCGCTGGGAATCGAATTCAGATAGCCACTGGACCGGAGGGCGTCGAGCAAGAGCGCGGTGAGGCGCTCCAGATCGGCGGCAGTAGCGTCGATATGTTTCTCCGGTTTCGGGACGGGTTGGGGGTCGCGCCCGAGTTCGTAGAGGCAGACGGCTACGGCCTGGCCGAGGTTCATGGAGCGAGGCTCTTCGCGGGTGGGGATGCGCAGGAGCCAATGGCAATGGCTGAGGTCTTCATTTGAAAGACCGCGCTTCTCTGAACCGAAGAGAAGCGCGACGCGGCTGGTCGCAAGGCGGTTGCGAATGAGGGGAGCGGCATGCTCGAGGCGCCGGACAGGGTGCTGTAGTTGACGGAGGCCGACGGCGGTGGTTCCGACGACGAGGGTGCAATCATCGACAGCTTCGGCGAGGGTCTTGAACTCTTCGGCACGGGCGAGCAGAGGGGCGGCGCCGACGGCGGAACGCGCCTCGCGAAAAGCCAGCTCATAGGGGTTCACCACGCGAAGATGGAGGAAGCCGAAATTGCTCATGGCGCGGGCGGCTGCGCCGATGTTGAGGGGATTGCGCGGGCTGACGAGGACGACGCGCAAGCGGTCGAGTTCGGAGTATGGGGACAAGGGAGACGAGTTTACAGCAGGAGAGAAGCAACGAAGTAACGAAGAGAGGTGAGAAAGATGCTGCTTCGAAGCCGGCACTAGAAGGAGGAGCGGCCTTGCGCGGGCGGCGGGCGGTAACATAGACTGTGGCGGGTAGAAACATAAAGCCTGCCAGCCTGGCCGGAAGTTCCCACCTTTGCATGGGCCTGTTGGCATGGCCGAGTCCAATCGCGACACGAACCCGGCGTGGTCGGGGTCCTCATCCAAAGTGTTACCGGTGCTGTAAGCGGCCGGGGCGTCAAACTTTGGACCATGTGGCGGCGAAATGTTGGACCGGCGGGGAGATCAGAGTGGCAACTCCACTAGAAAACTGGGTCGATGAAGCTGCGAAGCTGACAAAGCCGGAGCGCGTTGTGTATTGCGACGGTTCTGAAGCGGAGTACCAAAGGATGATCGCGGAGATGCTGCGCGGGGGGGATTCATGCACGCTGAATGAGAAGACCTATCCGAATTGCTACCTTCACCGCAGCAGTCCGAATGACGTGGCGCGGACCGAGCATCTAACGTACATCTGCTCGCCGACGAAAGAAGAAGCCGGCCCGACGAACAACTGGATGGACCCGGGCGCGGCCAAACATAAGGTGGGTGCGCTGCTGGATGGAGCAATGCGCGGGCGGACGATGTATGTTGTGCCGTACGTGATGGGACCGGTGAGTTCGCCGATCAGCAAGGTGGGCGTGGAAGTAACGGACAGTCCGTACGTAGTGGCGAGCATGCGGATCATGTCGCGCATGGGGAATGTGGCGATGGAGCGGCTGGGGGCGTCGAGCGAGTTTGTTCCCGGACTGCATTCGTTGGGCGACCTGGATCCCATGCGGCGGTACATTGTGCACTTCCCGCAGGAGAAATTGATCTGGAGCGTGGGGTCGGGTTACGGCGGAAACGCGCTGCTGGGGAAGAAATGTTTTGCATTGCGGATTGCGAGCGTAATGGCGCGCGAACAGGGCTGGATGGCCGAGCACATGCTGATCCTGGGGCTGGAGTCGCCGGGAGGCAAAGTGACGTACATGGCCGCGGCGTTTCCCAGCGCTTGCGGGAAAACGAACCTGGCGATGATGGTGTCCGCGCTGGAGAGCCAGGGCTACCGCGTTTGGACGGTGGGCGACGACATCTCCTGGATGAAGATAGGCGAGGACGGATATTTGCACGCGATCAATCCGGAAGCGGGATTTTTTGGCGTGGCCCCGGGCACGGGGATGAAAACCAATCAGAACGTGATGGGGGCACTGCACAAGAACACTCTATTTACGAACGTGGCGATGACTTCCGAACGGGAGCCGTGGTGGGAAGGAATTGGCAGCGAGGCGCCGGCGGGGTTGATCAACTGGAAGGGCGAGGCGTGGGATCCATCCAAAGGACCGGCGGCGCATCCGAACGCGCGATATACCGTGCCGGCGCAGCAGTCGCCGAGCATTTCACTGAAATGGGAAGCGTCCGAAGGCGTGCCGATTTCGGCGTTTATATTTGGCGGGCGGAGAGCACGAGTGGCGCCACTCGTGTATGAATCGTTTGACTGGCAGCACGGGGTGTTCGTGGGCGCGACGATGGCGAGCGAGACGACCGCGGCGGCGACGGGCGACGTGGGCATCACGCGGCGGGACCCCATGGCCATGCTGCCTTTCTGCGGTTACAACATGGCGGATTATTTTGGGCACTGGCTGGAGATGGGGAGAAAGATTCCCAAGCCGCCGAAACTTTTTCACGTGAATTGGTTCCGTAAAGGCGCGGATGGAAAATTCCTGTGGCCCGGTTACGGCGAAAATGTGCGCGTGCTGAAGTGGATACTGGAGCGAGTAGAAGGCCGCGGTGCAGCGCAGGAAACGCCGATCGGCTATGTTCCGGCCAAGAACGGGCTGACACTGGATGGAATGAAGATTTCCGACGACGCGGTGAACGAATTGCTGCGCGTGAATCCGGAAGATTGGGAGCCGGAGCTGGAAGATTCGAAACAATTTCTCGGCAAATTCGGCGAGCGCCTGCCGCGGCAAATTCGCGAAGAGCACGAAAAGCTTTCGTGGCGATTCCAGCGTGTAGTGACGGCGTAGGAAATCGCCGTAAGCTTCAGTGATGGCCGCCGGCTCGGCGCACCGGCGAACTGATGGGCGGCATATCCTCGGCATCAAAGGCTGCGGGTCCCCGCTCGAAATGAAAGTCAGGTCGGCTTTCCAGCAATCGCACGCAGCGGTTCCAGCGCAAGATGCTGTCGTCATTGCCGGCCGGCCGAATTTTTTCCGCTTCTGCAAAGCAGCGCATGGCTTCTTCCACTAACGGAAGGAGAGTGTGAGGGGCGTAGCCGACGAGCAGCTGGGTCTTGGCGTGCCGTTCGTGCAATAAACCGGTGTAGTAAAGCTGCTCGTAGGGATCACGCAAACCCTGAAAGATGGACTGCACCTCGGCATAGCGATCACTCGCAGCGCCTATAAATTGGTCGGTTATGGCAAGACCGAGCATGCGGCGAGCGAGCTGATGCCCGGAATCAACGGCGAGGATGTCCCTGCAGATGGATTCGGCCTCTTCGGGCTCGTTGAGGTAGCGGTAGAGCTCGACTTTGGCGATGGCTTCGGGGATGCCGGCCTTGGAGATGGATTTCAGTTGGGGTTTCATAAAGCCTCCTTAAAGGTGACTAGACCAATCCACTTCGAAACCATCAGGGACGAGCCGCCCAATGAATCGTCCACAATAGGTACCCCGCCAGCGCCGTCCCAAGAACAGCTCCGCCGTAACAGCAGAAGTTGATCACCTCGTTCAGGTGCTTGATTTGAAGTCCGTCATAAAGCGTGTAGCGAAAGCGGTGCGCCCAATGAAACAAGGGAACCGAGCAGAAAACAAATAGATAGAGTCGCACAAGGGGATGCGCGATGAGCGCCATGGCGTTCGCGAAACCCGGGTCCCTGATCCACCCCAGCGGAAACGCCAATCCAAAAAGGAAGAGATGCACGGGGAGCAGGAACGCCGCGACGCCGCCACCGGCGCTGAACAGCATCCACAGCAGAGGCTCGATTCGCAGCTGGGACTTTTTCTCTTCCATTTATCCCCCTAACACAAACCAAGCAACCACGACGGAGAGGACCAGCCACGCTGCATAGTTGACGCCGGAGATCAAGAACTCGGGGACACGCTTTCCTCGAATGCGAACGGCCATGGCTCGCGGCGCGAGGCTAAACCAGGTCAACGTATGAAAAACAACGAAGAAAAAACTGACGGCATTCAACGAGAGCACGAGCGGGTTTTTCATCAAGTCTTGAAATTCCGCGTAGGCTTGCGGCCCATGAGACAAGGCGCGAATCTGCAGGAGCGTGATGACAACGAAGAAAGCGACGAAGATGCTGCTAATCTCGCGTAAGACGAATTTGAGATACACCGATCGCTGGAGCCACCAGTAGGTGGAAACACGCGTACGATACCAGCGCGGATGATAGAGCGTGTAACCGGATGCGTTGCCGCTCGATTTCATTTCCCACCCCAAGGCAACAAGAGCGATTTAATCCATTCTTTTGCAGCCGACAATTTGTACTGCTGGATGGCACCGGCAGGATCTACATGCTTGGGACAAACCTGTGTGCACTCCCCGACAAAAGTGCAGCCCCAGATGCCTTCATGCTGAGAGAGAATCGGGAAACGGTCTTCCGCGCCCTGGTCGCGGGAATCGAGGTTATAACGCTGGGCCAGAGCGATGGCCGCCGGGCCGCTGAACAAAGGATCGAGGCCATAGACGGGACACGCCGCATAGCAGAGCATGCAGTTGATGCACATGCTGTACTGCTTGTAGGTTTCCAGTTGTTCCGGAGTTTGCAGGTATTCACCCTCTGAGAGCGGTTTTTCTTCTTTGCGGATGAGCCAGGGCTTCATGCTTTGAAGCTTGCGCATGAAATCGTTGATGGCGATAACCAGATCGCGGACCACGGGGAAATTGCGTAGAGGTTCGATGCGGACCGGAGCGGGAGCGTAGTCCGAGAGGAAGGTAGCGCAGGTGAGTTTGGGCTCACCGTTGACCATCATTCCGCAACTTCCGCAGATGCCCATGCGGCACGACCACCGGTAGGTGAGCGAACCGTCCGTATTGTCCTTGATATAGTTCAGGGCATCGAGCACGACCCAATCTTTGCGGAAGGGGACCTCAAAAGTCTGGAAATGAGGAGCGGAATCGCGCTCCGGAGAGTAGCGAGCGACTTCGAGTTTGATTTTCTCGGCCATATCGACCTAATCCGCGCCCACCTTCTGCGCCGGCTGTCCGTAAACGCGTTCACCGGGGGGCCAGCGCGTGATATTCACGGGAAGGTATTGCACCCGGGGAGTAGCGTTTGTGGATCGAGAGACCAGCGAATGCGCCAGGAATTTTTCATCGTTGCGATTGGGAAAATCGGTGCGCTGGTGGGCTCCGCGCGATTCAGTGCGTTGCAAAGCGGATTGGACCATCGATTCGGCCACATCCAGCATGAACGAAAGCTCGAGAGCGGCAAGCAGATCGGTATTGAAGGTATAGGTGTGGTCGTCGAGGGCCAGATTCGTGGAGCGCTCTTGCAGTTTGCGCAGAGATTCTGCGGCAGCGGTCAGAGCGGGACCATTCCGGTAGATGCCCGCGCTGCCCTCCATGATCTTCTGCATCTCCTCGCGCAATGCAGAAGCGCGCTCGCGGCCGGCGGGTTTGCGGAAGAATTGCTCTTCGATGCGGCGCTGCTCGTCGATAGCCTGGGCAAGAATTGCATTTGTGGGACCCTCTTGCTGGCAGGCAAATTGAGCAGCGGCGGCACCGGCGCGAGCTCCGAAAACGAGAAGTTCCGGAAGAGAGTTTGATCCCAGCCGGTTGGCGCCGTTGATGCTGACGCAGGCCACCTCGCCCGCGGCATAAAGGCCTGCGAGTGGAGTTGCTCCATTGATGTCGGTGCTCACACCGCCCATCATGTAATGGACCACGGGGCGAACAGGGATCAGCTCACTGACGGGATCGATGTTTTGATATTTCAGGCAGAGTTCGCGGACGAAGGGTAACTTCGCGTCGATGATTTTTGCACCGAGGTGGCGCAGGTCCAGATGAATGACGGGGCCATAAGGTCCATCAATCGTGCGTCCTTTTTCCAGTTCTTGCACAAAGGCCTGAGAAAGGCGATCGCGGGGCCCCAATTCCATAGAGCGTAGCACCGGCTTGGGTTGGGGTGTGCCTAGATTGTAGTCCTGCAGATAACGATAGCCATCTTTGTTGAGAAGGTGGCCGCCCTCGGACCTCGCTGCCTCAGTAATCAGAATTCCGGTGAAAGGCAGTCCCGTGGGATGATATTGGATAAACTCCATGTCTTTCAGAGGAGCACCTGCGCGATAAGCCAGCGCCATGCCGTCGCCCGTTTTAATGCTGGCGTTGGTGGTGAAGGGAAAAACGCGGCCGCAGCCCCCCGTACAAAGGATCACAGCTTTGGCGGTGATCGCCTGAATTTTTCCGGACATCAACTCGATGGCCACGACGCCTTGTACGCGGCCATCATCGACGAGGAGCTTGGTGACGAACCATTCGTCGTAGCGGGCAATCGCGCTGTATTTGAGGGTGGTCTGAAACAGCGTGTGCAGCATGTGGAAGCCGGTCTTGTCCGCGGCGAACCACGTGCGCATATTTTTCATTCCGCCGAAGGCGCGGACAGCGATGTGTCCATCCGGCTCCCGGCTCCACGGGCAGCCCCAGTGCTCAAGTTGCAGCAATTCCTGCGGAGCTTCCATGACGAATGCTTCGACGGCGTCCTGATCGCAAAGCCAATCGCCGCCAGAGACGGTGTCGTAGGCGTGCTCGTCCAGAGTGTCACCGGGATTGATGACGCCGGCAGCGCCACCCTCTGCCGATACGGTATGGCTCCGCATCGGGTAAACTTTCGAGACAACAGCTACATTCAGTTTCGGATTGACTTCGGACACAGCAATCGCGGCTCGGAGGCCTGCCCCGCCACCGCCGACCAAGAGAACGTCGTGGTTCGAGACTTCCATGGCAACACTGGTCGAGGGATCTAGCTCGTCGCTACTCAGGTCTCAGCCAATGGAAAACTGGCGTGACTCTATCCGCGGCGCTGTAGGATTGTCAAGCAGGGCGTGAGGAATGGAATCGGACGCCAGAGGCTCAGGGTTTCCCTGCGGCACTCCCAACGGCGCGGCAAGAGGCGCTGGGTGAACGCTCCGCCGAAGACGGTGGATGCTTGTTGCAAGACAGCGCTTCGGGCGATGCGAACGAGAAACCTACATCAAAGAATGGTTTGGATTTCGGCGTCGAGAGAGACGTGCGTGGCGGGGAATCCGTTAATGGAGAATTTCTTGCCGGCGGCTTCGGAGAAATGGAAGAAACGGCTGATGTGATAGTCCTCGTCATAGCCGGAAAAGAGGCTTTCCGTTTCTGCGTTCGTTAAACCGAAGGCAGAAAGCGCAACCGGCTCACCAAAATTGCTGGCGTGAGAGCGGTATAAACGGACGAGATCACGCAGCGGCATGGTGGGAGCGCGGCCAGGGGCTTCGGCGCTCATGGGGTTCTCCCGAGCAGAGTGTACTGCCGGGGACAAAAAGAAGGAAAGAAATTAACGCAGAGGCCGCGGACCAAGATAGAGAGCGGCGGGATGGAGGGCAAACAGAATGGCGGGAACTGGAACTTGGTGCGGGACGCATGGTTTGGGTAAGATGCTGAGTGAGATGTGAGAGACATAGGAGGAAAGAGTATGAGCATCGCGGTGGGACAGGCGGCGCCGGATTTTACGCTGTTGAATCAGGAAAAGAAGGAAGTGAAACTCTCGGATTTCGCGGGGAAAAAGAATGTCGTAATTGTGTGGTACCCGCTGGACTGGAGCCCGACGTGCACCAACGAGCACGCCTGCTTCGTCAATGAGATGAAGGCTTTCGAAACCCTGGACGCGGAAGTGCTTGGCGTCAGTGTTGACAGCGTGTGGTCGCACAAGGCGTATGCGGAGAAGATGGGGATCAAGTATTCGCTGCTGGCGGATTTTCATCCGCGGGGAGCGGCAAGCGAGAAGTACGGCGTGTACCTGGCGGACAAAGGCATTACGGGCCGGGCAATCGCCATCGTCAACAAGGCGGGCAAGGTGGCGTGGTTCAAGAACTACGACATTCCAGTGGTGCCGGATTTGAAAGAAGTTGCGGCCGCGCTGGGGCAAGTGAAGGCGGCTACGGCATAAAGAGAGCGTGCCACAAAGGCGCAGAATCATGGAGCAACAAAAAGCGGGCCGGCGGATGCCGGCCCGCTTTTTGTTTGCAGCCTCGGGTGCATGCCTCTAGGAGACTGCTTCGAGTGCCGCGTGAAGCGGCGCCGCGAGTAGCCACAGGAGAAGTACCAGGAAACCAGCGGCGATCAGCGGGAGACGCAGGAAATTGGGGCGAAGAAACGAGTAGGCCGCAGCAAAGCCGGGAATGATCACAAGGAACCAGATCGCGACAAATTCAATCCAGCCGGTTGTGTCATGTGGAATCACCGTAGGGATAGAACCGAAGCCCATGTCGCGTGGAACTCCGGGAATCTGGCAGGCATAGCTCACTGTGAGGCAAATCAGAAGGACAATCGCGAGGGGATCGCGCCTCTTGCTCCTGAGTTCATCGGCGGGCAATTTGTTCCATGTTCGGCGGAACGAATCTTCCGTATTGCCAAATGGCGGGGGCTCGTCGGGAAGAACGCGGGTCCAGCAGAAGGCAAGAGGAACTGCCGCGCCGAGATTCAGTACGGCGAGGAAGAGGCATGCGAGACGAGAATCTAAAACTAGTACGGCGAACATTCAGACTGGCTTGGTGGAGCGATATGGAGCGGAGCGGCAATCGCGCCGCCCCGTTCCCCGCTTCCCTTATTTTGCCGCGAGATCGTTGCGTACGACAGTGCCGCCCTTCATCACGAACTTGACGGATTCGAGGACATGCACGTCGGAAGCTGGATCACCGCTGACAGCGATCACATCTGCATAATGACCGGTCTCTATCGCACCGATCTTGTCGGCCCAGCCAAGTAGATCCGCGGCGTTGACTGTGGCGGCCTGAATGGCGTCGAAAGGCTTCATGCCCCATTCGACCATCTTGCCAAACTGTTTCGCATTGTCGCCGTGGGGATAGACGCCGGAATCGGTGCCGAAGGCCATCTTCGCGCCGGCCTGATAGGCGTGGCGGAAATTTTCACGCTGGAGACGGCCGACCTTCTTTTCCTTTTCGATGGACTCGGGCAGCATTCCGGCCTTTGCGCCTTCCTGGAGAATGAAGTCGTCGTTGTAGATGTCGAAGACAAGATAAGTTCCGTGCTGCTTGGCGAGGGCGATGCCTTCGTCGTCGATCAGGCTGGAGTGCTCAATAGAATCGATGCCCGCGCGGATGGCGTCTTTGATGGATTGGGTGCCATGGGCGTGGGCGGCGACTTTGCGGCCGAGCTTATGGGCTTCTTCCGCAATGGCCTGCATCTCTTCGAGAGTGTACTGAGGTGTGCCAGGCTGATCGCCTTTGCTGAGAACGCCGCCGGAAGCGCAGATCTTGATGACGTCGGCGCCATACTTGACGACTTCGCGGACTTTGGCGCGCGCGGCCCAGGGGCCGTCGGCAACGCCATCGGACTTGTTATGAAATTCGGAGGGAAGCAAGTTGTTGTCGCAGTGACCTCCAGTGATGCCAAGCGCCGGGCCGGAAACGCGCATGCGGGGACCTTCGACGTCGCCAGCGTCAATGCCATCGCGGAGAGCGACATCGGTGTAACCGCTGGCACCGACGTTGCGGACGGTGGTGAAGCCGGCGCGGAGGGTGAGGCGAGCGTTCTTCACGCCGGTGACAGCTTCTCGTGGAATGGAAATGCCGAGGCTTGCGTAGCCGTTGCCCGTGGGTTCGCCGGTGAGATGAGTGTGAACATCGATGAGGCCGGGGAGACATGTGGCATTCGAAAGATCAATCGCGGTGACGCCGTTCGGAAGCTTCATGGAAGAAGAGGAGCCGACCGAGGTGATCGTGCCCGAAGCGTCGAAAACCACGATCTGGTCGCCAAGCATCTGACCCGAGCGAACATCCAGAAGTTTGCCGCAGCGAACGGCGCCGGGGGCAGAGTAGGCCAACGGCGACAGCATAAAAAGGAAGAGAAGGACGAGCACAATCTTGCGCATGAGTCTCCTTGAAACTGCGAATAGGACGAAATGAGAATATATCCGCAGCACTGCGTTTGGGAAGAGAGGTTGATGCCGAAAGATCAGTCTTTCGAGGAAGCGGTTGCGTCTTTGCCAGGGTCAGGTTTCTTCTCCGTGGCAGCGGTTGGCTGGGCGAAAGAGCGGACGAGGAGGACAAGCCCCCAGCGCTGATCCTCGGTCATCCGTTTCTTGAACGAGGGCATGGGCTTTCTGCCTTCGCTGATTTGGTAGAAGATTTCGCCGTCGGTGATGCTGTTCATTTGCCCCGCGTCGGTGAGGTCGGCGGGAGCAGGAGAGTGCATCCTGGCTTCGGGGCCGTCGCCCTTGCCGTGTTCGCCGTGGCACTGGGCGCACTCATCGATGTAAATCCCCCTGGCAGCCTTCAGAGTGGATTCCGAGGGCTGGAGCGGATTCTTGAGTTTTTTGACTTCCTCAGGAACGACCCACGGCTTGTCTCTCTGAAAAGCAGCGTAACCGAGCGCAATGCAAATTAGGGCAAGGAGCGAAGCGAAAAGAATTTTGCGCGTCTTTAGATTGGGTTGCGCGTCGGAGGACATGGCGACCAATAAAATTCTCGCACATCCAGTGAGGCAACGAAAGGCGGAGAAGACTGCGGAGAGCAGATCATCCAGCGAAGAGACATTAGCAGTTGAGATCCTTTCCGACAGGAGCCGGGATCTCCGATCGGCCGTCCTTGTCGGATGGCCTCAAGACGGCAGCGCCACTTATTGTGGAGGTCAGGCGGAGCGGAAGATGAGCCAGACGAGCTCGGCGTTGAAGAAGAGGATGGCGGCGGCAACAACCCAGGCGACGACCGTGGTGAATCGCGAATTTGCGAATTCTCCCATCCTGGAACGATCACCGGTAAATTGGATCAGCGGGATCACGGCGAAAGGCAGCTGAAAGCTGAGAATCACTTGACTAAGAATGAGCAACGAAGTGACTTTGTTTTCGCCGGCAAAACCAATGACCAAGGCGGCCGGAATAATGGCGATGGATCGGGTGATGAGCCTGCGGAGCCAGGGCTTGAGGCGGATGTCGAGAAAGCCTTCCATGACGATCTGGCCGGCCAGCGTGCCGGTAAGCGTGGAGTTCTGGCCGGAGGCGAGCAGAGCGCAAGCGAAGAGCGTGCTGGCGAGGCTTGCTCCGAGAACGGGGCTGAGAAGCTTGTAGGCGTCGGCGATTTCGGCGACGTTGTGAAAACCGCGGGTGTGGAAAGCGGCGCCGCCAAGAACCAGAATCGCGGCATTGATGAAAAGCGCAAAGCCAAGCGCGAGCGTGGAATCGAAGATGGCGTAACGCACGGCCTCACGCCGGTCGCGTGGGGAAGAGCCGAAGGCGCGTGTTTGCACGATGCTGGAGTGAAGATAAAGATTGTGCGGCATGACCGTGGCGCCAAGGATGCCGATGGCGATGTAGAGCATTTCGCGGTTGCGGAGAATTTCGGCACGGGGGATGAAGCCGATCGCCGCCTCGCGCCAAAGAGGGTGAGCGAAAAAGATTTCGTAAGCGAAACAAGCGGCGATCGAAGCGATCAGCGTGACGACGAAAGCTTCGACCAAGCGGAAGCCGCGGCCCTGCAGTGCCAGGACAATGAGAACGTCGAATGCGGTGATGAGAACGCCGGCCAGCAGCGGCAGGCCAAAGAGAAGCTTCAACGCAACGGCCGAACCCAGGACCTCGGCGAGATCGCAAGCGGCGATGGCGATTTCGCAGACCACCCAGAGAAACAAGCCGGTACGGCGCGAATAGTGTTCGCGGCAAGCTTGGGCCAGGTCACGTCCGGTGGCAATTCCGAGCTTTGCGGAGAGTGCTTGCAAAAACATCGCCATCAGGTTGCTGATGAGGATGACGCTGAGAAGCGTGTAGCCGAACTTTGAGCCGCCGCCAATGTCGGTGGCCCAGTTGCCGGGGTCCATGTAACCGACCGCGACGAGGTAGCCCGGGCCGGCAAAGGCCAGGATCTTGCGGAACCAGGAAGCTCCGGAAGAAAAAGGGATGGTGCCATGAGACTCGGGTAAGGAAGGCAGTATAACTCCGGTGCGCGTTGTCGAAATCGAGTAGAAGCCATCGGAAATTTCGCCGCTGACGGGCGGGTCGGTTTCGAGTTGTGGCGGGAGCGTGCGTGCCATGTCGGAGGTTAACTATGCTAAATAACAATACTAAACTACACTTAATATGTTCGCTTGTCAATGGGACTCCATGCCCTACTTGGCAACAGGGATGGTGGAGCCGAGGCGAGAGGCGCCGGTCATGCGAACCAACGGTGCTTGTGGTAAGTTCGAAACAGCGTTCCGGGAGAGAACCGAAATGGATCAAGAGCAGCCAGTGCAGGGCCAGGTGCAGATCAAGGCGGACGAGAAAGAGCTGCAGGGGCAATACAGCAACCTGGTGATGATTCACCACAATCTGGAAGAGTTCACCATGAACTTTATCTATATTTTTCCGAACGGCGCGCAAGGAAAACTGCTGAACAGCATGATCCTCAGCCCGGGGCACGCGAAACGCATCTGGCGGGCGCTGGGAGAGAATCTTGCGCGGTACGAAGCGCAGTTTGGGACGATCAAGGAATCACCGGAAGTGAGCACGCCGAACGTCGGCTTTGTCCAGTAGAGGCTGAGTTTTTCACCTCAAGCGTGCGGCGGAGAGGTTGCAGTTGTGCCAAGCCTCGTTCGCCTGCTAGAATTTTAAAGTTGTTCTTCGATTTGGGCCTGTAGCTCAGGTGGCTAGAGCGCGCCCCTGATAAGGGCGAGGTCGGTGGTTCAAGTCCACCCAGGCCCACCATTCA
>WNFC01001271.1_pt1 | contig 27888 bp, 28 predicted proteins | sample 5400541 | NCBI WGS metagenome assembly WNFC01 (sample SAMN13153342, study PRJNA577476) | soil metagenome | isolation source: 120 cm saprolite under Douglas fir tree site 2 hole 2 replicate 1 | place: USA:California | collected 2015-04-18 | reverse complement strand
TGGAACAACGCCCAACGACCGCAGGGCAAGAGCGTAGAACCGAGCGCCTCACATAGCGGACAGGGGCTGGAAGTCAAGAAAAGGTTCTCTCTTCCGGTCGAGGGAGAAGTATTTTCCTTGACATTCCCCTTTATAGATCAGGCCATAGCACTCATAACGGGTAAACGTGCGGCGCATATACTCTTGTGACATGGAGCCAGCCGAGAAGTTCACACGATGCCTTCTAAAGTTCGTCCTGATGATTCTCGCGTTTATCATCGCAATTGTGTTCGAAGAATTTTACCGAGGCATGGGTTGGGTTGGAGCAGTGATTTTTATCATCGGAGCTTTAATGGGCGCCTTAGGTATGTATCTCTTGAGGACTCTGAGAAACTGACTGAAAGATCGATTCCGTGGTTGTTTGGCGAAATCGGGCCATTACGCTCAAAGCCGCTTCAAAAAAGCATTGGCTTCGGCGAGTTCCGGGAATAGTTTCTCCTCGGTCTGGAACGCGCTGGAGTGAATGCATCTCCGGCTCCCCCGCAATCTGACCGGGTGCTTAAGGTGCAGCATCTCGTGATAGACGATGTATTCCACGGCACAGCGCGGGACGGAGAAGTGGTCAAAGATGCGGCTGATGATGATCGCATTGTGCGCGGGATCGTAATGTCCGAGAATGCGGCGAGTCCTGGTCTGGCTCCAGCTCATGCGTGGCCGTGCCATCAGCCCATGGAAAAAACGGGTATTCAGGTCTTCGAAGACAGCGTCGAGATCGTAGAAGTGTCCCTGCGGAGCGCGCAGCCGCTTGCGTCCGCGCATCTGCCGAACCAGGTGGGCCTTGCGGACGATGTCATGGCTGGCCACGTATTTGCGATAGCGGGCGGCATGGCCGCGGTCGATGGGCTTGCGATACATCTTGGCCAGAAGGATGTGGGCAATCGCGCGTAGTACGGTCTCCGGAGAACCTTCGAGGAGATCGGACAGCCGCACCAGTAGCCGTCCCTCGCGCAGGCGGATGGTGTTGTTGAGGTTGGCGAAGGCGAAGAATTCAATCCTCATCTCGGGTGGGAGAGATGACGGACGCAATTCGCGGAAAGTTTCCTGGAAAATTTCGAGCAGGCCCTCACGCACAGTGGAGGTAGATTAGCACGGAGTGGATTATCAAAACCTAGCGTGATCCCCGACGCCGTTATTCCGGTCTGCCATTGTTCTTCGCGTTCGAATGTGGATTCAACTTTTTCTGCTTGGCCGCCTCTTCCTGCTCTGTGAGGAGTTTGCGATGCTCCTCGGCGGAAGTGTCCAGCGTATCGAGGGCATTGGTCAGAACGAACTCGTACTGCTTGGGCTCTTCGGCCGGAACATCAGCCGCATCCTTCAGCGCTCGAAGCTTGGCCTGAAACTCGGTGTCGGCTTCAATGACAATCTTCAAAGGCTTGCGGATGTCATCCCTGCGGTCGACGTAGGTGTCAAGATTGTCGTTGAGTTCGTCGTAGATGAGCAGGAAATCGTCAAGCATGTCATGGGTTTGCTGCGCGCGATCTTTGCTCTTGGGATCACTTCTCATCTGTTCCAGCTTTACCAGCCGGGCGCGGGCGAACTTGACGTAGAGGGTGAGGCGTTGCTGAGGCTCCCAACTGGCATCGCGGACCTGATCAATCTCGGGCTGAGTCAAAGGATCGCGGTGCCGCTGGGCGGACGCTGTCACGGCGCAGACAGCGAGAAGACCTGCGCACGCACAGGAACGAAGACCGAAATAAAGACCGATCATTTGCCTCCTTTACCCTTAGGGAACATGGCCAGCAGCAGATCATCACGGACACGTTCCAGGCGGTCGATCGCATTCTGTACCTCTGGCTGCTCGTCACGAGGTACCGCGTGCTTGACGTCCCCCAGCTTGCGAACCATGGTGCGGACGGAGATCTCTGTTTGCTTCTGATGTTTGTGCGATTGAATGGAGTAGTCGCGAGCGAGCTCAGAAAACGCGACCACGTCCGCCAGTGACGCCCGTGCCTTCTCATTCTCTTCCGCCCCATAGAGCTTGTCGGTCGAAGCGAGTTGCTGTTGGGCGACTTGCAGGCAAAGGTGAGGACGATCGCCGATCGGAGCCGAAGATATACGCGCCTTCAGTTCTTCGATGGTCGGCTCTTTGCCAGCCACTTGCATTGTCAGGCAGCACACAGCGAGCGCGATCAGCGCCATAATCTTCGCCCACTGACTCGATGATTTCCCCGCGTCAAACATCGGTGGTCCGTTGTCCCTGCAAATCTATTTTTTAGGTTCAATGGCAGTCAGCCGATGCTTCGCCTGCCATTCCTGATCAGGATACTTCCCACGGCCGGTGTTGAGGAAGAGGTGATAGTTGGCGGCAGCCTGCTTGTAATCGTGAAGGTGGTCCAGGGCGGAGGCGCGCAAGAAATACGTAAAGGGCACTTCAGGCAGGAGTTTTGCGCGCGCATCCAGAGCCTTTACGGTCAGAGAATAATCTTTGTTCTCGCTCGCCGCGAAGGCCAGGTCGCCATAGCCTTCTCCCAGGTCAGGCTTGAGCTTTACAGTGGCAAGGAATTCTTTCTGAGCCTCCTGAAATTTCTTTTGCCGCAGCAGCGCTCGACCCAGGTTGTGGTGAAGTCCAGCATCGTTCGGATATGCTGCGAGCAGGGCGCGATAGGCCGTCTCCGCTTCTTCATTCTTGCCCGCCGCATAATAGAGGTCGGCGAGATCGCGTTGGACCGCGACGTCGACGGGAGCCGGCTTGGCCACAGTCTGTAGCTCCGCAATAGCTTCGTCGTTCTTGCCTTCGGCAGCGAGCACTCGTCCAAGCTGGACGTGCGCCGCCGCTCCATCGGGATGTGCCGCGACCAGCTTCCGAAGATACTCTTCTGCTTCCGCGAATCGGCGTCCCCGCATATAAATGTTAGCCAGGCCGGTGAGCGCGTCGGATGCCGGGTCGAGGGCAAGCGCTTGTTTGTACTCCTGTTCAGCGTCGGCGAATTTGTTGTCCTGCTCGAGAAGATGGCCGGCAGCGAGGTGGGGCTCCGGATCCTTGGGTTGGAGGATCGCGGCCTGGTGATAAGCAGTCAGCGCTTCCTCCCGATTCGATTTCTCCAGCACGTTCGCCAGCGAGAGCCAGGCGCGGAATTTGCCTTCGGATATATTGCTCGACGGCTTCAACTGCGTGGCGGCGCGAAGAAAGTTCTCGGCCTCAGAATGCCCGCTTTTGGCCAGCTGCAGACCCAAATTCAAATTGGATTCGAAGACGTCGGGCTTCGCCGTCACGGATTTGCGATACGCCGCGATCGAATCGTCGAGCTTTCCGAGGCCGTTCTCGACAAACCCGAGGTCAAACCACGCCACGTAATTGGCGGGATCGTGTTCCACAACTTTCCGCAGCAGGGGTTCCGCTGCGGCGTAATTGTGCTTTTGAATGGCGTCTTCCGCCTGCGCCACTTCCGGCGGCGGCGCGCCTTCTTCGGCAATCCGTGTGTGACGAACCGACTGACTGGAGTAAGGACCAGTTTTCTGATGCACGGTTTTCTGATCGACAGTCCGGCCCGAAGTCGAGCCGGCAGGCTGCGTCTGCGCAGGTTCTGTCTGAGATTGACCTGCAGCAGGAGGATTCGACGATTGCGACCCAGTCTGCGAGGAGGACGGCGGCACCGAAGAAGCTGGAGCCTGCGCGCGGGCAGGAAGATACAGCCCGGCACAAAATGCCAGGACAACCGCAGCCGCCAATCTACGAGCGCCCATTGGAACGCAGGTTGCCATTGCCGTTCAGGATACGCGCAAGATATTTGCCCGTGTAGGAACCAGGCAGTTTAGCGATGGCCTCGGGGGGACCTACCCCAACGATCTTGCCTCCGCGAGCGCCGCCTTCAGGACCAAGATCAATAACCCAATCGGCAGTCTTGATCACTTCAAGATTGTGCTCAATCACCACGATCGAGCCCCCTGCCTCAATGAGACGGCGAAAGGCGGCGAGGAGTTTGCTGATGTCATCAAAATGGAGCCCAGTCGTGGGCTCGTCGAAGATATAGAGCAGACGCCGCTTGCGTCGCGCCTCCGCGGAACGCCCAATTTCGCGAGCTGCGGGCTGCAGATGCGCCGCCAGTTTCATGCGCTGCGCTTCGCCCCCGGAAAGAGTGGTCGCGGACTGTCCTAAACGCAAGTATCCCAGGCCGACTTCCTCCAGGCTGCGCAGTTTCTCTGTTACCTTGGGCGCTTCGGCAAAGAACTTGAGTGCTTCCTTTACCGTCAGGTTCAACACTTCGTGAATATTTTTACCGCGGTAACGAACTTCCAACACTTGCGGTTTGTAACGCGTGCCTTTGCACTCTTCGCAGATGAGTTCAACGTCGGCCAGAAATTGCATTTCGACGGTGACAGTTCCATCGCCCTGGCAGGTTTCGCAGCGGCCGCCGGGAATATTGAACGAGAAGTGCCCGGCGCTGAATCCACGCTTCTTCGATTCGGGAAGGGAAGCGAACAAATCCCGGATGGTGTCGAACGCCTTGATATAGGTCACGGGGTTCGACCGAGGTGTTCGTCCAATGGGCGATTGGTCGACGAGAACGACTTCGTCAATGAACTGGTCGCCGTCCAGGCTGCTCCATGTCGAGGCGGATGGTCCCACCCCGTTGCCTTGCTGTTTCTTGGCCAGCGCCAGAGCCTGGTAAAGAACCTGGTGAAGAAGCGTCGACTTGCCCGAGCCTGACACGCCGGTAATGCCGACCAGCATGCCCAAAGGAATGTTGATATCCACCCCCTTGAGATTGTTGGCCCGGGCGCCGCGAATTTTGATCTGCTGCGAACCAGGTTTGCGGCGCACGGCCGGCATTTGTATGAGCAAGTCCTCGGATAGATACCGCCCCGTAAGCGATGCTGGATTGTGAAGAATCTCTTCGTAGTTTCCTGCAGCGATCACTTTGCCGCCATTTTCCCCGGCGCCCGGCCCCAGGTCGAGAATCCGATCTGATGCGCGCATGATATCGGGATCATGTTCGACGACCAGGATCGTGTTTCCCAGGTCCCGCAGATCATGAAGAATCTTGATCAGCCGGTGTGTATCGCGCGAGTGTAGGCCAATCGAAGGTTCATCGAGAACGTAAAGCGTGCCCACCAGGCGCGAGCCGAGCGACGTCGCCAGTTGGATGCGCTGGGCCTCACCGCCTGAGAGCGTCGAAGAAAGACGATCAAGCGTCAGGTACTCGAGTCCCACATCGTTGAGAAAGCCAAGGCGCTCGCGGATCTCTTGCAACAGCTTGTCTGCGATGTCTGCTTCCTGCACGCTCATCTCGACCTGGTCGAAGAAACGCGCGGCATCTTCGACGGTCATGGCGCAGACCTCACAAATATTCCGGCCGCCGATCTTGACCTGGCGCGCTTCAAGGCGCAGCCGACTGCCATTGCAAGAGGAGCAGAGAGAATATCCCCGATAGCGGCTCAGAAAGACGCGGACGTGAAGCTTGTATTTCTTACGCTCTAGGTGACTGAAAAAACCACGCACTCCAAGAAAGCGCCCCTCACCATCCAGCACCAATTTCTGTTGTTGCGGTTCAAGCTCCGCCCAGGGAACATCGAGGGGGATGCCTGCCTGCTTGGCATAGCGCTTCAAGTCCGTGAAGAGTGGACGGTACTTCGGCTTGGTCCAGGGCTCAATCGCGCCTTCGGCCAGAGTCTTGCCCTCGTCCGGGATCACCAGATCAAGATCGAAATCAATGGTGTTGCCGAATCCCTGACACCGCGGGCAGGCGCCGTAGGGATTATTAAACGAAAAAAGCCGGGGCTCGGGCTCTTCATAACGGACGTTGCAAGTCTTGCATTCAAAGCGCTGGGCAAAACGCAATTGTCGAGCCGGGTCGTTATCATGCGGCGGAATTTCGAAGATCACTTCTCCAGATTCGCGGTAAGCAGTCTCAATGGCATCAACGATCCGCGAACGAGATTCCGGAGTGACCGTCAGCCGGTCGACCAGCATGAAGACCGGTTGGCTGAAGTTGATGTCGAGAAGCGATTCCGGGGTCGAGAATTCGAAAAGCTGGCCGTCCTGATAGAGGCGGTTGAACCCTGCTTTTCGCAGGTCAAAAAGGCGAGTCCGGAGAGCGTCAGTGAGCGGTGATGCTTCAGCGGGTGCCGCTTTTTTCTTCGATCGAGTGGAACGCGAGGACTTGCCGCTCTGGTCAGGAACTTCCGGTCCCGGCCGCTGCAACGGAAATATCACTTGCAGACGTGTTTCGGGATCAAGGGCGAGAACAGCGTCGGCGACTTCGTCGACCGTATCTTTTTTCACCTCGCGTCCACATGTGGCGCAGTACGTGCGCCCGACACGGGCAAATAACAGGCGGAGGTAGTCGTAAATTTCGGTGGCGGTGGCCACCGTGGAACGCGGATTTCGGGTAGTGTTTTTCTGGCGGATGGCCACTGCTGGAGCGATGCCGTCGATGGTGTCCGCGTCGGGCTTTTCAATGCGTTCCAGGAACTGACGGGCGTATGCCGACAGGGACTCGACATAGCGGCGCTGTCCTTCGGCATAGACCGTGTCGAAGGCAAGCGAGGACTTGCCCGAGCCAGAGACCCCCGTCACCACCGTCAAGGTATTGTGAGGGACCTCGAAGTCTATGTTCTTGAGGTTATGGACGCGGGCCCCGCGGACAACAATGCTTTCCGACATCTGTAAGAGGAAACGGCGGGAGCTCAGCATTTCCCTGGGCGGACAGCCCCCAGTGGCCTCGCGAGAGCTCCCGAATCTTTCTATTATAAAGCAGAGATGGGATCGGAGACGGCACGTGTCTGAGAGACGGTTCGACGCCGAGATTGCGCCCGCGGAGCGAGCAGTAGGGCAAGCAGGGACCCCAAACCAAGGCCGGCGATCAGAAAAGTAACTGCAGTCGGCAGATCATATTGCGGAAGTGATCGAGTCTTGAATTCAAACATAGTGAAGACCTTTCCGTGGCGCCGGGGTCGTATGGCCCTGAAAGCAGGTCGCGGAGGGGCTGCACAGCCTCTCCGCGCACGAAAACGTCAAATCACGAGCCCGAGCAACCTCACGACATCGGTTCTATGCTGTCGACATGAATCGTGTTGCTGCTCAGGTCAAGCTTCCCTGTAACCTTGACCTGCTTGCCCATATAAGGCTTTGCCTTGGAGACATCATCGATCTGATAGCTGGTCTTGGTCACCGGGTCTTTCAGAACGATCTTGCCATTTTCTTTCGTGATCCGGCCGCTGAAGGATTTGGCGTCCTGAGTCTGGGCGTCCGTGCCGGCAGCCGGCATCTGGGGCTCATTTTGTTGTTGTGAGCTGGCCGCCGGCTCGTGCGGATCCTGCTGTGGGCGCGCCGTCGGTTCCTGCGTGGTGGCCGGAGTTTGCTGATCCTGAGGCGTCGTCGCAGCAGGGGATTGCTGCGGCGGCGGGGTCGTAGCCGCAGGCTCCTGAGTGTTCGGTTCTTGGGCGTTGGCCGCAGAGTTCAGGACGACTACGCCGAGAGTAAGCGCCGCTGCCAGTGACAAACGGAACAGAAAGTTTCTCATTCGAACCTCCATGAAAATAAGCTTGATACTCGATGAATTGAGGTTGCAAGAGCGATGCCAAAACGATAAGCCTCTCCTTAACTAGGGGTTAGGCGGGCAGCAGGGAGAACGGCCCCTGAAGGCCTGCGCAATTTCTCCCCAGACGCTTCGCAATTCTTGCCAGAGGAGCAGCATCTGCTTGCAAAACGATGAGGTAAACAAAGCCTCTCCGAGACCGATATCGGGGTGCAGCTACAGGATCTACCCTAGTGCCATGCCTCAGATGATTTTATACAGTGCGCAAAGCGTTGCGCTTCGCGCGGCGCTCGGCCCGCAGTTGTTAACTCTTTCCGGAAGCTGTTCTGTTCCGCGACATCACCACTCGGAGATCCGACCATGGTCGTTCACTCACCAGCAGCCTACGGAATGTACCCTCACGATGTCGCTCTCACCGAAGTCGTGCACACTCTCAATGGAGCTGGGTTCGGCAACGAGGACATCTGCATGATGCTTTCGCCCACCCATCCCATTTCCACGATTGTGCGCGATGCCAGCTTCCTCAACACGGAAAGGGAAGCGACCGCTGCCACTGCTGGTCTGATCGGCTGGTTGTCGGAGTTTGGCGCGGTAGTGATTCCAACTGTGGGCTTCTTCATTCGTTCGCAGGAGTTCTTTCACGCCCTGGTGGCGGCGAAGGACTCCTCCGCCCTATGCGGAAATTCGCGGGCGCTGGTTGGTTTAGGACTTTCTGAGAGCGACGCCGAGCGCTATGAGAATCAACTTCACGACGTAGGTGTGCTGGTCTACGTGTCGTGTCCGGAAAGCGCAAGGACCAGTTGGGCCGTCGAATTACTGCGGCGGACAGGCGCTCAGGAAGTAGCAAGCGTGAAAGAAATAGGCGCGACAACCATGGCAGCCGCAGCCGCCTGACTGCGTGTAGGGCGGACACTCTTGTCCGCCGCCCTTTGATTTTGCCCTTGAGAACCGATTCTGTGGTCGGCAAAGCTCCATAAAGTCAGTCAAACTCGTCATAATGAAAGCGATTCGTATCAGGGCACGGCTTTAGCCGTGCCGGTAAAGGGGTATTTAGAAGGTGGGCTTTTAGCCCCTGCGGCCCCACGTCGGCCTCAAATTCCGGATAAGCCAAAGAATACGGACACTTACTCTTGCTCCCGATCGCGACGCTTCCCATAGCGAAAAGCAAGGCCGACTCCAAGGCTCATGATTCCCAGGGGAGGCACCAGCATCACAAATATGGCGCGGTTCAGCGCCTGCTGACCGTCCTTGGGCGTAGCTTTGGCATTGGCGTAACACATGGCGCAAGCTTGGCCGAACGCGGGCGCGGTCCACAACCCGAGAAATAAGACCAAGGCACACAGGCCGCGTCTTGTCCTCAAAAATCTCATTGACAACTTCAGTTTACCCCCAGCTTCAGAATCCGCCCGGCATCGGGGAAAAAGAAAAAATACATGATGATGAAGCAGGTGACGACCGAGACGGTCAGCAGCCAGCGCATCAAGGGCTTTTCAAACTTCAGATGCATGAAGTAGCCGATGATGAGCGCCGATTTGATCACCGAGAGAATCAGCAGCACTTCGAGCATCCGCACTGCCGCGAATATCTGCCTGTAGCCCAGCCAGACTTCGACGGCCGTCAGAACCAGTAGCGCGCCCCACACCCAGAAGTATTGGCCTTTGCTGTCGTCATGCGTTGTTGCATCGTGCATGTTCAGAGTCCTCGCTCGCCTACAGAATGATCGTCGGTCCTACACTATCTTTGTGGACATCAAATAGACCAGGGGGAAGATGAACATCCACACCAGGTCGACAAAGTGCCAATAGAGTCCCGCGACCTCGACGTCGTGGGCATCGTAGTCCTTCGGTTTCAAAAACAGAATTACGGCAGCGACAAGTAAGCAAATCAGCAGCGCATGGACGCCGTAATGAAATACATTATCCGAGGGGATCAGCAGGTACCCGGCAATCCAGAGCACGCCGAGAATCGGCAGGAACCACTTGCGAAATGCGACCACACCCAGGTAGATCACGCCAATGGTCACGTGCAGCATGTGCATTGCAGTGAGACCGAAGAACGTAGCCGGGAACTGCGGCACACTTTTGGAAATGGTAGCCAGTTCACCGGCAGCCTGCCCAGTGGGCTTCGGGAATCCAGGGATAGTCAATCCCTCGCCGATAAGCTTGCTCCACTCCATGCCGTGCAGCACGATGAATGCGGTGCCGAACACCATGGTGGCCAGCAGCCAGTTTCGTGTCCAGGCTCTGTCGCCGCGTTGTGCGGCGAACACGCCCATCACCATAGTCAGAGAACTGGAAAGCAGGCACGCCGTCATGATCGTGGCATTGATAATGCTGTCTTTGCCAAACGGCGTGGGCCACGCCGTGTAGATGCGGTTATAGCTGAAGGCAAAGAGTAGAGCCCCAAACGTCAGCGAGTCAGAGGCCAGGAACAGCCACATTCCCACCTTCTTCGAATACGCGCCGAACAGCGGAGCTTCGTAGGCTCCTGGAAGACCATGCTGGATCGTGTCGTGCTGAAGCGTGGCGTCAGCCATTCCTCAAGTTCCCCTTTCCGTTATCGCGCGAATCCCAACAGAGCAAAGACGTAAATCCACAGCACAGCCATGAAATGCCAGTACCATGCCGAAATGTCCACCACAATGCTGCGCGCCTCAATCGGCTTGCGCAGCAGCGAAGTCACCAGAGCCCATAGCAACGCGACAATCCCGCCCGCCAGGTGAACAGCGTGCGTTCCGGTGAGCAGATAGACGAACGAGCTACGAGGATTGGTCGCGACAAAGAAGCCGCGGTTCTGCAATTCTCCCCAAGCCATCCATTGCCCCACCAGAAAACCCAAACCGAGAACTACCGTGGTCGCGAGCCAGGGAAATCTCTTTTCCTCTCCCAGTGAAACGCCGGGGATCGACTTCACCGGCGCCAACACAGCTTGCCGCGCGAAGTCGCGCCGCGCTGCTTCCATGGTCAGACTGCTGATCAGCAGCAATGCCGTGTTGATGCCCAGCAGCAGCCACGGCAGGCTCACTCGGCCCCAGTCGTGGACGTAAGTGCTGGAGGAGGCGTCGAAGGTGGGCAATCCCTGACGCACGATCAGGGCGCTGGTCAGCGAGATAAAAATCATGCCGACGGTAGCAATGGCGCAGATCAATCCCAGTCGCGCCCGCCGCAAACGCGCACCATAATTGGGCCCATTTCCGCCCTGGCCGTCGCCATCACCGCCCGAAGGCGGCGCGGGTGGGTCGCCACCGCGGCCCAGCCGGTTGATCGGAGTGCTTGGACTACTTGGACTATAGGTTGCCATACCTCATTTTAGTGCGTCAGTGCGAGGAAACAGTTGCCGGATCGGTCTGCATCACGAAATCTCGTGGCGCACCTGGAACCGAGTACTCATACGGACCATGGTTCACCACCGGAGTGACGCCGCCGAAGTTGTCGTGCGGAGGCGGAGTCGCTGTGGTCCACTCCAGCGTTGTCGCTTCCCACGGATTGTCGCTCGCTTTCGGTCCTTTGAACATGCTCCAGAAGAGGTTAATCACGAAAATGATCTGCGCACTCACCGTAATGATCGCTGCATAGGTGATGAACGTATTCAGCGGTATCAGTTTCTGCAGGTAGGCGACTTCCGTGAACTGCGAGTAGCGCCGCGTCTGGCCCGCCATCCCCGCGTAGTGCATGGGCATGAAGATGGCGTAAGTGCCAGCCAGCGTGATGAAGAAGTGGATTCTCCCCAGAGTCTCGTTCATCATGCGGCCAAACATTTTGGGGAACCAGTAGTAAGTTGCCGCGAAGATCCCAAAAATCGCAGCCACCCCCATGATCAGATGGAAATGAGCCGGAACGAAGGCGGTGTCGTGCAATTGGATGTCGAGCACTGGCTGCGCCAGAAACGGCCCGCTGAGTCCGCCCGAGACGAAAAGGGAAACGAAACCGATGGCATACAGCATCGGCGTGTGGAAACGGAGGCGGCCCTTCCACATGGTGCCCAGCCAGTTGAAGGTCTTGATGGCTGAGGGCACGCCGATGCACATGGTCAAAATCGAGAACGCAAAAGCCGAATAAGGGCTCATGCCGCTCATGAACATGTGATGCCCCCAAACCATGAAGCCGAGAAAGCCGATCGACAGCATGGCGTAGACCATGGCCTTATAGCCGAAGATGGGCTTCCGCGAGAACGTCGAGAGAACTTGCGATGCCACTCCCATGCCGGGCAGGATCGCGATGTAAACCTCAGGGTGTCCGAAGAACCAGAACAGATGCTGCCACAGAAGTGGCGAGCCGCCCTTGTGACCCATGATCTGCCCGTTCACCACCACCAGCGGAACATAAAAACTGGTGCCCAGATTGCGATCCATCAGCAGCAGAATGCCGGCGGAAAGCAGCACGCCGAAAGCCAGCAATCCAAGGATCGCCGTGATGAACCACGACCACACCGTCAACGGCATACGCATCAGGGTCATGCCCTTGGCACGAAGGTCGAGCGTGGTGGTAATAAAGTTCAGCGCACCCATCAACGATGCGATGCAGAAAATCGCGATGCTGGTGATCCAGAGATCCGCGCCGAGTCCTTCCCCTGGCCCCGCCGATTGCAGTGCGCTTAACGGCGGATAACCCGTCCACCCGTGCAGCGGCGCGCCCCCCTGCACAAAGAACGCAGCCAGCATCACCATGTAAGCCACGAAGGTCGTCCAGAACGAAAGCATGTTCAGGACAGGGAAGGCCATGTCCGGCGCGCCGATCTGAATAGGCAGGACGTAATTTCCGAAGCCGCCCTGCGGTGCTGTTGTCAGTACGAAGAACACCATGATCGTGCCGTGCATGGTCATCAGGCTGAGATAGGTCTCGGGTTTGATGTCCCCGATCAGCGGGATCGTGGCCGTAGACCAGATCATGTGGATCCGCATCAGCAGTGACAGAAACATGCCTACCCATACCGCCGTGAGCGCCAGAAAGAAATACTGAATGCCAATGACTTTGTGATCGAGGCTGAAAATGTATTTCCGAATGAAACCCTGAGGAGCGTGCGCGTGAACCGTAACCGGGGTCGCCATTTTATTGTTTCTCCGCCTCCCGTGCCGCCAGCCACTTGTCAAAGTCCTCCTGGCTGACGACTTTTACCATGCCGTGCATCTTGTAGTGGCCCAGTCCGCACAGTTCGGCGCAGGCAATTTCGTAGTCGCCAATCTGTGTGGGTTTGAGGTGCATGTGGATATTGAGTCCGGGCACTGCGTCCTGCTTGAAGCGCAGCGACGGCACAAAGAAGCTGTGGATCACATCCACCGCGCGCAGGCTCAGATCAACTTCGCGGTCGACCGGCAAATACATCGTTCCGGTGACCACGTCATCCTTGGCCGCAGGGTCGGAAGTGTCGAGGCCAACGGCAGCCTCTCCGCCAGCAGAAGGATCCATCAACTTGACGCTGGTCTTGCCGAACGCTCCGTCATTCCCCGGATAGCGGAAGTACCAGGCAAACTGCATGCCTGTGACCTCAACCTTGACCGCGTTCGGCCCTGCGGGATCGAAGCGCTGGCTGGCCCATACTCTGCTACCCATCAGATTCAATCCGATGAACAGGATGGCAGTCAGCACGGTCCATATGAGCTCAAGGCTCGTATTGCCATGGGAATACTGGGCAGGCTTCGCCTTTGGATGCTCGCGGTATCTCCAGGCGATGTAGCCCAGTCCTAACTGGGCCGTCAGGAAGACAATCCCCATGAGCACGTAGGTGAGCGCGAATTGATGGTCGATGAAACCGGCGGCTTCGGCTGCCCCGACCGGCAACCACCAGGTCTTGGCGACGAAGAAATAGGTGCTGACTAACGTGATTAGCCAGATGACAGCGAGTAACGCGAGGCCCATTCCCGACCCTCCCGGGCACGAAACGATTTCCCCACGGCTGCAAGCGCGCAAAAAATCTCGGGCTTAACAGTCGGCGGCGAGTTTACCACAGCTCCGCGCATCCAACGCAAGTGGACGATTGTGTAGGACGGACACTCCTGTCCGTCGCCTTTGATCTCGATCTCCGATTTTATTCTGGAACTAAGAAGCAACTGTTCCCCAACCGCGCGGATGTCTCGTTATCGTGTCGTCGCACATCGTAAAAACTCAAAGTTTGATCCGTGTGAATCCGTGCAAATCCGTGGCCAAAGTTTATTTCTCCGACCAATCCGGCACCCGCCCCGGAGTCCACGGCGCCCCCGCAGCCTCCATATTTTTTTCTAACTTCGCCAGGTCAACTTCAACCAGCGCATGAAGTTTCGCCAACTGATCCGCAAATTCAGCGGCGGCGATGTTGTAGGAGTCCAGGTGCGACTGCGTCGGCCTGGCCAGCGCAAAGCGCTCGCCTTCCATGATGTTCGTAACTCGGTCATTGATGGACGACGGCACCGACTCGTTGCGCTTCTGCAGCACTTTATCGCCTCGCAGCAGGCGCAGGATTTCCCGGTCGCGCTGTTCAATGGAATCGGCCACGCTGCCTAACTGCTTTTCCACCGCCGGCGTCTCCCGCAATGCTTCGCGGATCGACTTCAGCCGAGTCTCAGCATCTTCGGCCGTATGGACCGCCCCGGAAACAGCGCGGAACAGGCGCGCCACTTTACGATGGAATTCCTGCTGCGCGGCGCGGTCTTCCGGACTCAAGGCAGAAACGCCATCGGCAACGACCTGAAAATTCTGTGCACTAGCCAACTCGCTAACCGCCCCGTCCACTTTCTGAAACAGACGCACCGAATAGTTGCCCGGCATCACTAATGGTCCAGACGCAGTTGCGGGAGCGAAGTCATCGTCGCCATCTTCGGAGTGCTCGCGCAGAGCCGCCGCCGGATACCGCAGATCCCACGCCCCGCGCTGAAAGCCCCCCTCCAGGCTGCCGTCCACCCGGCGAATGGGCGACCCACTCTCGTCATAAATTACAAAATAAATCTCCGGCTTCGCCTCCTCCGCCTCCGATCGCAGTTCGTCGTTCGTGGGATACGAAGCTGACTGGTTCTTCTTGGCCGCATCTTTTTCGGCGTCTTGGCGCTTCTCTTTCTTCGTCTTCACCTTTTCCTTCAAATAGGCAGTAAAGATTGCCCCATAAGGAGGATTGTCGGCCGCATAAAACGCATCCCCCTGAAAACCTTTCTTGGGCCCGCCGAGCGGATGCCGCTCGATATACAACAGAGGATTCTTGACGGGAAAAAGCATGGCCTGCTGATCGAGTGACTGCGGCGTGATCTGGCGCAGTGGTGCGATGTTGTCGAGAACGTAAAAACCTCGTCCAAAACTGGCGAGTACAAGGTCGCCTTCACGCGCCTGCATCACCATGTCACGCACTGCGATCGTGGGCAAGCCTCCCTTAAGGCGTATCCAGTGCTGGCCTGCATCGACGGTGAAGTAGGCGCCAAATTCCGTGCCGGCAAATAACAACTTCGCGTTCACCGTATCTTCGGCGAAAGCCAGCACCGGCCCATTCTCGGGCAGATCGCCTGCAATCGACGTCCACGTCTTGCCCGAGTCGGAGGACTTCAGCAGGTAGGGTTTGAAGTCTTCATTCTTATGATTGTCGAACGCCGCATACACGGCGCCGGCATCGTGCTGCGAAGCCGCGAGCCGGCTGACGTAGGTCATCTCCGGCACGCTTGGAAACTTGTCGTACTTCGTCCAACTCTGACCGCCGTTACTCGTAACCTGGATCAGCCCGTCGTCGGTCCCCACATAGATCAACCCCTCTGTCTTTGGCGACTCCGAAAGCGCCACGATATTTCCGTAGAACGATGTGGACGCATTCTTGGCTACAGCATCCGGTCCCCAGACCTTGCCCATCACCGCAAGTTTATTGCGGTCCATCTGACGCGTGAGGTCTCCGCTGACCGCTTTCCACGTGTCGCCGCGGTCGTCGCTGCGGAAAAGTTTGTTGGCAGCGAAGTACAGCCGCGTGTGCGAGTGCGGACTGATGATCAAGGGAGAATCCCAATTCCACCGCAGCGGAGGCTCGCCCTTGCCTTCCAACGGTTGCAAGACCATTTCCTGGCCGGTCAGCTTGTCGTAGCGAACCAGCACTCCGTATTGCGATTCCGAATACACGGTGTTCGAGTCTACGGGATCGACCTGAGAGCGAAACCCGTCCCCACCCGTAGTGACGTACCAGTCGGAATTCATGATGCCGTTGATGTTGCGTGTACGCGACGGCCCACACCAGGAAAAGTTGTCTTGCGTCCCTCCACAGACGTTGTAGAAGGGAAGCGCGTTGTCAACAGCCACGTCATAGAACTGCACCGTCGGAAGATTCGGTTTGAATTGCCAACTCCTGGCATTGTCAAAGGTTTCAGCCATGCCGCCGTCTGAACCCAGCAGCCAGTGCCTGGTGTTGTCAGGATCGATCCAGATAGCGTGGTTGTCGCCGTGATGATTCGTCTCCGAAACCTTGTGCAGCGTCTTACCGCCGTCGAGCGATTCGCGCATGGTCACGTTCATCAGAAAAATGCGGTCAACATTCTTCGGGTCAGCAATGACCTGCGCGTAATACATCGCTCCCTGATCGAATTCGTTCCGCCGCTCCCAGGTGGCACCTTTATCTTCTGAGCGGAAGATTCCACCCTTGCCGTCGGCGGCCTCGATCGTGGCATACACGACATTCGGATCGGCCGGTGAAACAGCCAGCCCGATTCGGCCCATGTCCACGCTAGGCAAACCCGATTTCAGTTTGTTCCAGGTCGCGCCGGCGTCGGTGGATTTATAAATCGCACTCTCCGGCCCGCCATCGATCAACGTGAAGACGTGTCGGCGTCGCTGGTAAGCGGCGGCATACACGATGTCAGGATTGGATGGATCGAGCGCAACATCGCCCACCCCAGTGTTCTCGCCGATGGTAAGCACCGCCTTCCAGGTCTTGCCGCGGTCCGTGCTCTTGTAGAGACCGCGGTCGCCGCCCGGCCCCCAGAGCGGACCTTCAACCGCAACGTACACCACCTTCGAATCGCGTGGATCGACGACCACCCGGCCAATGTGCTCAGATTTTTTCAGCCCAAAATTCTGCCAGTTCTTGCCCCCATCATCGGAGCGATAAATGCCATCGCCATAACCGACGCTGCGCTGGCTATTGCTTTCCCCTGCGCCTACCCAGACCACAGACGAATCGTTGGGATCAAGCGTGACCCAGCCAATGGAGTAGGAAGCTTCGTTATCAAAGACCGGACTCCAGGTCGTGCCACCGTTGACCGTCTTCCACACTCCACCGGAGGCAACCCCCACGTAGTACTCGAACTTGTTCTTGGGATTTACCGCGATTGACGTAACCCGCCCAGAAGCCACAGCTGGCCCAATCAGCCGAAATTTCAGGCCGGAGAAAGTATCGGCGGTCATGCCGCCTTTCTTTTCTTCTTTCGCTTCGTCTTTCTTCTCGTCCTTCTTCCCCTCTTTTTTTAAATCCTGCTTTTTATCCTTCTTCTGGTTCTTGTTAGCCTGCGGCGTCGCAGTAGCCTGCATCTTCTTGTCAGCATCTTTATCCTGCGGCTCCTGCGCCGCCAAGAGGGAACTCACCAACAAGAAGAAAGAAAAGATCACAATAGCGGGAAAAGATTTCAAGCGAAGCTCCAATCCACCGCCCCGGCAGAATCCGGAACATATCGTGATGACTCGCCTCAAGTCCCTGCTCGGCGGTCTCTGCGTTCTCGGCGGTGAAAGATTGTCCAAAACCGATATGTATACAGGAAATCGGGTGCGAGTGAGAAGCACGAGTTTATGCGCCATGTTCCGGGCTTCGTGAACCTCAGTTTCCTTCGTGGTTAACCGCTCTTTAAGCCTTTGGGAAACTCCGACCGAATCCGGCTGGAATCCCGAGCCCAGATTTACCCTGTGCTCCCCAGTGCCCTCTGTGGTTAAGATTCTTGCGCGGACCGCTCCGGAGCCTAACTCCCGTCCTTCGCGGTCAAGGCCTTTGACGTTGAGCGAGTCCGCCCACGATAGAATCAATTCCATGCCCCGAAAGTCTTCTGGCCAAGGCCACGACACCCGCTACGCCCAGATGCAGAAGAATTATTGCTTCGCCTGCGGCATGAACAATCCCGACGGCATGCGCCTCAAGTTCACGCTCGATGAAAAAACCAAGACGTCCCAATGCCGCTTCCGTTTGGACACGCGCTACACCGGGCCGCCGGGACACTGCCACGGCGGAATCATCGCTACCATCCTCGACGACGCGATGGGCAAAGTGAACAAGCTGCGCCACGTCGTCGCCCTGACCCGGGAGATGACCGTGGAGTACCTGAAACCGGTCCCTCTCAACAAGCCGCTGCGCGTGGTAGGACGCGAAACCAAAGTCCGCGGACGAACCCACGTCAACACCGCCGAGATTCTCAACAATAAAAACGAAGTGCTAGCTCGCAGCACAGGCATCTTCATCGCGATCGATCCAGCCCAAATGTTCGCGAAGTACGTGGATCGATAGCACCGAAAGAGCCCAGTGGGGCGGCATACAATAGCCCAGGACGTAAGTCCTGGGTAAGCGGAGAAGAAGGGAACCGACTGTCCCCGAAGGGGACCGCAACATGCTCAACGATAAACAAATTTGGCGGGAGGCACCGAATGCCGTCCGCATCTCCACGGAATTTTAGTGGCTCTAGGCGGGTGCCCCACTCTAGCCGCGGTCTGTGCGGCTAGGGTGGGGATTTTGACTTCCGTATCTCTATAGCGATGTGACTAGAGAAACCCCAACGAGTTACTCCGTAAGAGTGGGCTGAGTGGCTCGATTAGACCACTCCGACCCTATGGCCGGGTGGTTAGTCGCTGGTAGTACACAAGCCTGTCCTCCGTATATACGCATCGCTCGTTGCAGTACGGGCAGGGGATGTGCGTCGTAGCAGTGGGAGTTGGGTAGTTCGGCGTCCGAAACGATTCCTTTCCACCGCTTCAGGCAAATCGGCTTCCCGCAGTTAATGCAGTTCACGCCGTAGAAGCCTTCGTCCTCGAGATGATTCATTTGACTTCCTTTGTGCGATGAAATCGACCTGCCGTACAAGAGTCCGGCACCACCCGTTGCGCGACCGAGTGCCCTTGTCGCGTGTTTGCGGCAAAGGCGGGATTCAACTGCGGGCCTTACGGGTAATCTTGGCTTTTTCAGTCTTGCCGTCGGGCCGGGTGATAATTAAGTTCTTGCCGTCTACGGACGCTTCTATTGGATCGCCGACAATGAAATCTGTGGCACGGCAACCGCGTTTGGCCCGAAAGTTAGCGCTATATGCTAAGCCGTTTAGGGCCACGGTAAGGGTGAACATGTCCCAACCTCCCTGAGTAACTATCGGGTTTGGGTATCCTGGAATGACGGGGTACCGTGCTCGGAGTACGCGGACACGTCCACGATTTTCGCGGTTTCGGCTGTCGCTAACGCCGACAGTAACAGAGCAGCTAGGATTGATTTCATGTTTTGTTCCACGTGAGTTCACCCGGGGATAGGCGAGGCAGTTCATTCGCTGAAAGAGTGCGGTGTTGACGTAGTTCGTGTACTGCGCCTTCCAGCGCTCTCCCCTTGCCCTCGTTGTCACGAGAGAGAAGGCGGGCCTGAAACGCCGCATTCATCCGAGATCGTGTCACATCATCGAAACGGATGCTGTGACACGGCTCACGCATCGCACGAATTCTGTTCTGGCTTGTACAAATTTTGGAATTTTCAATGCAGCGACGCCTGGACGGTTAATAATGATCCTCGACAGCTTCGGGAGGGATATTTACTGGAGCTCAAGTTCCCCAAATATCCCCGTGGGGTTAGAATTAGCTCTAGGCGTAACCCTTCACCAAAAGGGCTTACCTGAACGCTCCGGAAAAGGTCCCCATGTCCCAAAACAACGGTAGTTCTACCAGTCTCCGCCTAAAAACCGGCCTGGCCGAAATGCTCAAAGGCGGCGTCATCATGGACGTCACCAACGCCGAGCAAGCCTCCATCGCCGAAAAGGCCGGCGCCGTCGCGGTTATGGCGCTCGAGCGCGTCCCCGCGCAGATCCGCGCCGAGGGCGGCGTAGCCCGCATGGCCTCGCCCAAAAAAATTCGCGAGATCATGGCCGAGGTTTCGATTCCGGTCATGGCCAAGTGCCGCATCGGACATTTCGCCGAAGCCCAAATCCTCCAGGAGCTCGGCGTCGACTACATCGACGAATCCGAAGTCCTCACCCCCGCCGACGAAGCCCACCACGTCGACAAGCACGCCTTCAAAGTTCCATTCGTCTGCGGCGCGCGTAATCTCGGCGAAGCCCTGCGCCGCATCGCCGAAGGCGCAGCCATGATCCGCACCAAGGGCGAAGCCGGCACCGGCGACGTAGTCCACGCCGTGAAACACATCCGCCAGATTGTTCAGGAAATGAAGATTCTTACCGTCCTCGGCGAGGAAGAACTCTACGCCAAAGCCAAAGAACACCAGGCCCCCTACGAGTTGGTGCGCATCGTAGCCAAAGCAGGCAAACTCCCCGTCCCAAATTTCTCCGCCGGAGGCATCGCCACCCCCGCCGACGCCTCGCTGGTAATGCAGCTAGGCGCCGAAGCCGTCTTCGTAGGCAGTGGCATCTTCATGCAAGACAGCACCACCTTCGCCGACCCGCAGGAAGCCGAGAAGCGCGCCCGCGCCATCGTCAAAGCCGCCACCCACTTCAACGACCCTAAAGTATTACTTGAAGTCAGCGAAGACTTGACGGGAGCGATGAAGGGGCTGGCTGTCGCCGGATTGGACGAAGCGCATATGTTGCAAACAAGAGGGTGGTAACAATGCTCGGTCCAAACATTGAAGTCATAAAACCGTGCCTGCCAAAATCGATTCGGTTTCTTGGGAATATCCACACTGGGGGTGCCCCATGTCTCGCTGTTTTTGCGAGACATGGGACTGCCGCCACCATCCAAACTCCGAACCACACCGAGTTTCAACGCCTGAATGGCAGTCGACAGCGTGGCCCCTTGTGGTTCGCTCACCAATAAATAAACGTGCTCAGGCATGACGACATATCCTAAAACTAGCAGCCGATAGCGTTGGCGCACTCGCTCCAAGATTTACAGGAATAAATCGCAGCGCGCAGCGCTGCTGAAAAGCGGCTGGCTGGTGGCCCGGCCTAACTCTCTACTCCCGAGGGTGCCCCGTCCAAGCTCCGCTTGGGCGGGGATTTTCTGCTGCCGCCGACAACGACCCTTGACTTGACGGACCTCCCATCCATGGTCGAAAACAGAAAAGTACATACCCGAGCATGACGATCACGAAACAAGCACTCCTCACCGACCTCGATTATTCTGCCTGGGCAAACCAGCGACTGCTGGATGCCTGCTCAGCCCTCACCGCCGAAGAAATGGACCGCAACCTCGGCGCATCGCATGGCGGCGTGATCCGAACTCTGCGGCACATCTACTACGCCGAACGGGTCTGGCTGAAGCGCCTTCGCGCGAACTCCCTCCCGCCCTTGCACGAGGTCGGAGATCAGCGTCTGTTCGGCGACGCTCCGCCCGAGCCCGGCTTAGAAGCTCTGAAGAAATCGTGGCCCGACGTCTGGGCCAGTATGCGGGGATGGTTCGAGGATCTCCCGGAAGCCGAACTGGCCAGCGAGCTTTCCTGTCGTCTTCCCAATGGAGGCGAGCTCCGCCCCCTGGCGCAATGGAAAATCCTGTTGCACATGGTGAATCATTCCACGCTGCATCGCGGCCAGATCATCGGGATGCTCCGCCAGCTCGGGCCAGCAACCCCCCAACACGGATCTCTTTTCGTTCTACATGCTGGACGCACCACCCCATTAGAATCGAGTCACACAGAGCGAGGTAACTTGACTTCGCACGCCTCGTTGACTCCGCTTCCTCCCACCCCTAAGATTCCGGTGTAATGTCTTTCCACGCGTGATTTAGCAGGAGGGCGCCATGACTCGAGAACGGGTGCTGAAGGTTGTCTTGGTGTTGGTGGGATTGCTCTTCTCGGCTGGCATTTACCCGCTGACAATGTCTTTACGGAAACTGAATGAGGCGGATTACGGCGATGACATGATGCTCAGCCTCTATGTCACGCTTGGCGTTTTCCTGCTGATGTCAGTACGTAAGCCATCGGCGAATCGCAGCCTGATCGCCTTCGCAGCATGGTCGAGCTTCGCTCACGGCGTGGTTATGGCCGTGCTGGCAGTCCACATTCCGAAAGAACGCACCGGCCTGCTGATCGCCGTGGCTGTGCTCGTTGCCATCGGTGTAGCCCTGATCGTGCTGGCTCCGGCGAAGCAGTCCCGAGAACTGGCGCCGGCAACCGCTGCGTAGGCTGGCACTGCGGGAAAAACCGGCCCGCAACATCCCTGAAGAAGCCTAGGCCGCGTAGGGCGCTGGCCCACTGTGCACGCCGCGACCTGAGGCTGCCCACCCGTCGCGGTTTTCGGTGCCTGGGCACCACGGAATTGGATGCAACGTTTTGGGGTGGCCTAATGCCTTTGGCTTGGCGCAATGCCTTTGGGTGGCGCAGCGCTTTTCAGCGCTGCGATTCAGGCGCTAAGACTAACCGGCTGTAGCCGCTGAGGTAAGTCTTCCAGACCGTTGGCCAGCCCAAACTGCGGGGGCACTCGAAAACAGAGCTGAAGCCCGCATCCTGGTTTACCCAGTGCTCCTCTGTGTCCCCTGTGGTTAAGATTTTCGTTCGCGCGTTGCGAGCAGTGTTGCGATCGATACCAGCGCCTTTCCGGTAAAATCCATACCAGCATGAAAATCGGAGTCCTGGCCCTCCAGGGCGATTTCGACGCCCACCGCCGCCGGCTCGAAGAGCTGGGCGCCGAAGTTGTGCTCGTAAAAAAGCCCGAACAACTCGACGAAATCGACGGTCTGGTCATCCCCGGCGGTGAGTCGGGCACGTTCCTGAAGCTCCTCGGCGAGGTAGGCTTCGATAAACTAAAGCAATTCGTGCGCATCAAGCCAACGTTCGGCACGTGCGCTGGAGCGATCCTGCTCGCCAGCGAAGTAGAAAATCCCAAACAAAAAGGACTCGGCGCGATCGACATCCGCATCCGCCGCAACGCCTACGGACGCCAGATCGACAGCTCCATCCGCGAAGGCAAACTTCTTCAGAGCGCTCTGAACGATAGGTCAGGCGGCTCGCCTCTGGAGATGGTCTTCATCCGCGCCCCCAAGATTGAACACGTAGGTCCGGATGTTGAAGTGATCGCCACCGAAGGCAAAGATAACGCTCCGGTGGCCGTAAGGCAGGGAAGAGTCATGGCCGCCACCTTCCATCCCGAGCTCAGCGACGACACCCGTGTGCATCAGGCCTTCCTCGATCTCATCAAAAAGGTGTAGGCCCCTTCACTCCCTTCCGCAAGTTTTGTACGTCGCCCTTGACGTTGCTGTTGATTGTGTGGGGCGGACACTCTTGTCCGCCGCTTTTGACGTTGGGTTTGGCAGCACTTTCAGCCCTTAAGGCGGACAGCGCCCTTATTTTTTCAGAGGTCCGCAAAAAATCCCTTGACAGGCTCCTCGCGTAACGATATGGTTACGCATTATGCGGAACCGATCGGTTACATATTCGGCAGAAGCCACCTTTCAAGCTCTCGCCGATCCCACACGCCGCGCGGTTCTCGACTTGCTGCGGAGGGGCAGCCAGCCCGCGGGACAAATCGCAGGGGCGTTTCCAGTTTCCCGTCCCGCAATTTCGAAGCACCTTCGCCTGCTGCGCCGCGCGCACTTGGTGCGCGAGCATCGTGAAGGACGCCACCGCGTCTATCAGCTCAATCCCGAACCTCTCCGCGCAGTCGATTCCTGGATCGAGCAATACCGCAGCTTCTGGAGCGCAAACCTGGCCAGTTTGAAAGCTTTTGTCGAAGCAGAACACGCGCGGGAGACTCAAGCTTCCCGCAAATCCAAGCGAAGTCAACAACCATGATTCAGAATCAATTGCCCAACGAAAGGAAAGAAGCCATGACAAAATCAATTCGTGTTGCTGTCACGTTGGGCGCCCTATTTGCCGCGACTGTGGCCCTGGCCCAGTCCAGCGCCCAAAAATCGTTTAATCAACTGAAATCTCTGACCGGCTCCTGGGAAGGGAAGAGCGGTGACGGTCACGCCTTGGAAGTTTCATTCCGCGACACCGCCGGAGGCTCGGCCCTTATGAGCGAGATCCACGGACATGGCCCCGAGAACATGATTTCCATGTTCCATCTCGATGGTCCCGACCGCCTGCTCATCACTCACTATTGCGGCGCCGGGAACCAGCCTCGCATGCAGGCCAGCGCATCGCCCGACGGTAAGACCATTACGTTCACGTTCGTCGATGCCACCAATCTCAGCAGCACCGACGCCGGCCACATGCAGCAGCTCGTGATCGCCATGCTCGACGCCAACCATCACACCGAGGACTGGACGTTCATCGACCACGGCAAGGAGATGAAGGAATTCTTCGATCTGCGCCGGAAGATGTAACGCAGTGCTCGCAAACAGTTTTGGGCAAGGCACGGCCTCCGCCGTGCCGCCCAGATCTCGGAGTTCAGGAGCGAAACGTGGCGACGTCCATCATCAGCCGTGATCAAGACGCGGTGGTCAGCGAAATCGAGATCGCCGCGCCGCCGGAACGCGTGTTCCAGGCTTTGATCGATCGTGAGCAGGCCCTCCAGTGGGGAACAACCGACACCTTCGAACTCACGCACTGGGAGATGGACCCGCGTCCGGGCGGAAGCTGGCGTATGTTCGCGAAAGAGAAAGGCGCCACGAATCCAGATGGAACCCCCCGCGAGTTCCACCATCACGGCCAGGTTCTCGAAGTGGATCCTCCACGGGAATTAGCGTATTCGTGGTTCGCAAATTGGCATGAGGAACCTTCTCATCGCACAATTGTGCGCTCGGAACTGACGCCCACCTCGACCGGCACACACATCAAAGTAACGCACAGCGGTCTCGCGCAATTGCCCGCTGCGCGCGCAGGATACAGTCAAGGCTGGCCGGGGCTGCTGCAGGACATCAAGAACTATATCGAGAAATAGTGCGGACGAAATATTTAGAGGAGCGAATCATGGCTTCAACCGTTGTCACGCCAAATCAGGACGCGATCGTCAGCGAGATTCACATCGCGGCCCCGCCCGAGCGCGTCTTTCAGGCGCTCATCGATCCTAAACAAGTAACGCAGTGGTGGACGGGCGCCGAGTGCCCGATCGAATCCTTCGCCATGGAAGCGACGCGCGGGGGACGCTGGCACTATGATTCCAAGCAGGGCACGATCAGCGTAAACGGCGTCAGCAAATTTCATTGCGATGGTGAAGTGCTGGAGTACGACCCTCCGCGGCTTCTCGCTTATTCGTGGTTTGCCAACTGGCAAGACGATCCCAAGCGGCGCACCGTCGTGCGTTGGGAACTCACGCCTCGGGCCAACGGCACCGATGTGAAAATGACGCACAGTGGTCTCGCCGATCTGCCCATCGCCCGTAAGGATTACGCCGGCGGCTGGCCCGGCCTGATCGAGCAACTGAAATCTTACGTTGAGAAATAATCTCGGCCAACTTAACTAAGTGCTGCGCCGCATTGGAGGCTCTTATGGCAACCGCAGCAGTCACTCCGGATCAAGACACCGTACTCGCAGAAATCTTCATCGTCGCGCCGCCGGCACGCGTCTTCCAGGCCCTCACCGATCCCCACCAACTGCCGCTGTGGTGGGGCCAGCAAGGCATGTATCGCATTACAGAATGGAAGGGCGATCTGCGTCCGGGCGGCAAATGGTCGAGCGTGGGCGTCGGTGCCGACGGAACATCGTTTCGCGTCGACGGCGAATATCTGGAGGTCGACCCGCCGCACCTGCTCGTCCATACCTGGATCTCGAGTTATAGCGGATCGCTCAAAACCGTCGTCCGCTGGGAGCTCGAGCCCACCACCGTTCACGGATTGCACCCCAACGGTCCGCGCAAGGCCGGCACGGGCACGCTGGTAAAAATCCGCCATGAAGGATTCGCCGGCGCTCCTCGGCAGGCAGCCAGTCATTCCGAAGGATGGAAGCGCGTCCTGGGATGGCTGGAAGGTTATGTGGAAAGGGGCGAAACCGTGTAGGGCGGACATTCATGTCCGCCGCCTTTGACTTTGACTTGTAGGGGCGTTGGGTGCCCCACCTCTCGCGTTGTTTGCGAGACGTGGGGACTTTCTTTTGAAAGCAATCTCTGGATGAAACAGTCCAGCGAATGGAAATGCCGCTACTACCAGGCCACAATCCTGAAGTAGTAGCACGTGTGGGGCGGACACTCTTGTCCGCCCTACACACCCACATCACCCGCTACGCTTCAGCAGCAAACATCCTCCGACAAAAGACAGGATCCACACCGCCACGGCAGTCACCATCCCTGCCCAAAATACCGGGCTGTCGTGCGGTGCCTCAATAAAAAAATGGTGCAGCACATGAGTAAAGTGCAGCGTCAGGAGTAGTACCGCAATCCCGCTCAAGATTCGCAGAGTTCGCATCGTGGTTTCCGTTGACGCCACACAGTCTCCCACAGGTGTGCGGCCCGCTCCAATGAAATTTTCACAATGTCCTCTCCGGAACAGAGGATGGATGACGCTAAATGACCCGAAATGTTCATCCATCACAGACTCGAAGTCGGCACGAACGTAAAGTTCCTCCATGCCCTGGGGGCTCAAACGATATTACGGAGCCGGCGATCTGCACTTCATCACTTGCAGTTGCTATCAACGGCAGCCGTTGCTTGGCACAGCGCAGCGCCGCAATCTCTTCCTCGTTGTCCTCGAGCAGGTACGTAAACGGTATCGCTGCGTGGTGCTCGGATACGTGGTCATGCCCGAGCATTTTCATCTTCTAATCAGCGAACCCCAAAAGGGTAGGCCCTCCACGGTGATGCAGGCGTTGAAGCTGGGCTTCGCGCGTCGGGTGCTGTCGGGCACGCGCCAGCGCCCAACAGCGCAGCCGGTCCTATGGAAGGAATCGCCCCGCCACATCTGGCAGCCTCGTTTCTATGACTTCAATGTATGGACCGAGCGAAAACGAATCGAGAAGTTGCGCTACATGCATCGCAATCCGGTAAAGCGCGGACTCGTCCTCGAGCCCGATCAGTGGCGTTGGAGCAGTTTTCGCGCATATGCGTATGGAGAAACAGAACCCGTCAAGATCAATGACTGCGAGATCATGCAAATGAAAGTCCGTCCCAGCGCCGCGTGAAACGTTTCCGTGCCAGAGTCAAAGACCCACTTCTCGCAAAAGACGCGAGAAATGGGGCACCCCCGTGTGTTGAATTCGCACACACTTCCTCGCGAGAACCGGGCCACCCGCCAATGTCCTCTCCGGAACAGAGGATGGATGACGCGGTGGGTGCCCCATTTCTCGCGTCTTTTGCGAGAAGTGGGGGGCCCTCGCGGATCAGAGAGAATCTTGAGTCCTCCCGCAAGAGCCGGGCCACGAGCCAGATTACACGTGTAGGGCGGACACTCCTGTCCGCCGCCTTTGACTTTGACTTTGAATTGAACAGAGTCGGACCGACGGTTTCGCAGTACTGCAAGAAAGATCAGAATCAACGGCCGGCGGACAGAGCCTGCCCTGAGCGAAGCCGAAGGGAGTGTCCGCCCCACACAAGCACATCAGCCGCTACGCTTCAGCAGCAAACATCCTCCCACAAAGGAGAGGATCCACACCGCCACGGCGGTCACCATCCCCGCCCAAAAAACCGGGCTGTCGTGAGGTGCCTCAATAAAGAAGTGGTGCAGCACATGAATAAAGTGCAGCGTCAGCAGTAGCACCGCAATCGCGCTCAAGATTCGCAGAGTTCGCATCGTGGTTTCCGTTGACGCCACACAGTCTCCCACAGGTCTGCGGCCCACTCCAACGAAATTCTCGCAATGTCCTCTCCGGAACAGAGGATGGATGACGCGGAGGGTGCCCCATTTCTCGCGTCTTTTGCGAGAAGTGGGGGGCGCTCGCGGATCAGAGAGAATCTTGAGTCCTCCCGCAAGAGCCGGGCCACGAGCCAGATTACACGTGTAGGGCGGACACTCCTGTCCGCCGCCTTTGACCTTGATCTTTGTAGCGGTTTCCCGAATGCCCCTGAAACTTAATGGGAAGACAGCGATCAACCATTCCAACAAACTCTTCCTTTTCTTCCGTCTTCCCGAGCTTTTTCTTCTCGCTGTCATCCCGAGCAGCGCGAGGGACCTAGGTTTCTTTCAGGGATCGGCACGGTGCCGACTCGCTTCTGATTGGGAGCCTTTTCTCGCGGATCAGAATGAATCTTGAGCTCTCCCACGAGAACCAGGCCACCCCGCCCCGAGGGTGCCCCATTTCTCGCGTCCCTTGCGAGAAGTGGGGCTTTCTCTCGGGTTCAAGAGACCTAAAATGACCCGAAATGTTCATCCATCACAGACTCGAAGTCGGCACGAACGTAAAGTTCCTCCATGCCCTGGGGGCTCAAACGATATTACGGAGCCGGCGA
>WNFC01001231.1_pt1 | contig 27888 bp, 26 predicted proteins | sample 5400541 | NCBI WGS metagenome assembly WNFC01 (sample SAMN13153342, study PRJNA577476) | soil metagenome | isolation source: 120 cm saprolite under Douglas fir tree site 2 hole 2 replicate 1 | place: USA:California | collected 2015-04-18 | reverse complement strand
CAGGAGGTCGGCGATATCAAAGTCACCATGGTGCACGCCGATCACTCCTGCGGCATTCAGGACGGCGATCAGCTGATTTACGGCGGCGAAGCGTGCGGGTACGTGGTTGAATTCGAAAACGGACTCAAGATTTATCACGCCGGCGACACGAATGTCTTTGGCGACATGGCAATCATCCGCGAGCTCTACGCGCCTGAAATCGTCATGGTGCCGATCGGCGACCACTTCACCATGGGCCCGCGCGAGGCCGCCTACGCCTGCAAATTGCTCAAGCCGAAAGCCGTGATCCCCATGCATTTCGGCACCTTCCCGGTGCTTACCGGAACTCCCAGTGACTTTCAGAAACTGGTGCCTGGCGTTGAGGTTGTGACCATGACCCCCGGTGTAACTGCCGGGCAACTCGTAACCACAGGGGCAGAACTCCCAACTGCCGTGCGAGGGGAAACACGTGGCCGAAGACAAGCGCAAGAAAGAAAGCAAGCCTAACTGGCGGCACTATAGCTTCACTACCGCCGGTCCGGTCGACGATTACCTTTACTCGATGTTGCCCAAGCGCGATGAGGTGCTGGCGGAGATGGAAGAATATGCCGGCAAGCACAACATCCCCATCGTTGGGCCGGCGGTGGCGCGAGTGCTGCAGCAACTCGCCTCGATGATCAATGCGAAAACGGTCTTCGAGCTGGGCTCCGCCATCGGATACTCGACGATTTGGTGGGCGCAAGCCGTTGGGGAAACGGGCCGCGTCATTTATACCGATGGCGATTCTAAAAATGCCGAGCGCGCGCGGCGTTACTTCGATCGCGCGGGAGTTTCCAGCCGCATTACTTTGCATACCGGCGATGCGCTCGAGGTTCTCTCCGAGCAGAAACAGCAGTTCGACGTCATTTTCAACGATGTGGATAAAGAGGACTATCCGCGAGTGCTGCGGCTGGTTTCACCACGACTACGCAAAGGCGGATTGTTTATCACTGACAATGTTTTATGGAGCGGACGGGTGGCGCAGAAAAATCCCAAAGAGGCGCAGACTAAGGCGATTCTTGAATTCAATCGCCAGCTTTACAACTCTGCGGAGTTTTTTACTACGATCCTGCCGATTCGTGATGGGTTGGCGGTGGCATTGAAGAAGTAACCGAAGTCCATCAGCGCTGTCCTCCCTCGCTTCGCTCGGGATGACAACCGCCTTGACGTCAGATCGATTTCACGGGAATCGCCAGCAGATCCTCCACCAGCCCAACCTCTTTCTGCAGAAACGGCTCGGCGTAGGTCACTCCGCCGAGCATGCCGTAATATCGCGCCATGGAATCGACGCGTGCGCGAATTTCGTCGTGGGCAGGGAAGAGGTCTTTGCCCGCTTCTTGATCGCTGAACTGTGTTTTATAAGCCAGGATGGAGGCGAACTTCTGCTCGAACTGTTGGCTGATATCGACCACGAATGCCGGTCGCACGTCATAGTAAAGCGTGGCGTAGATGATCTTGAACGGACGATGCGGAGCAAGCGACTCAGCTTTGTCCGTGCCAGGGTGGGGTTGGCTCACAACTGAGGGATGAGAGTTGAGAGCCAGCTTTGCAAGTCCCGCCAGAAAGCACGCCTCGTATCCCAACACGGAAGTGGTGTAATGATCGGGATGCCGTCCCTTCCAATAAGGAAGAATCACCACGCGCGGACGCATCTCGCGGATTACGCTTGCCACTTTAAGCCGATTCTCCCAGGTATTTTCGACGCGGCCATCGGGAATATCGAGAGCGCGCCGCCAGCCTGCGCCGAGAATCCGTGCTGCATTGGCGGCCTCGCGGGCGCGATCCTGTGCCGAGCCGCGTGTGCCCAACTCGCCTTGCGTCAGATCGAGAATGCCGGTCCGCTGACCGCGCTGCGCCATCTTCAGCAGCGTGCCGCCGCAGGTCTGCTCTACATCGTCACGGTGTGCGGCAATGGCGAGAATGTCGAGGGGAGTCGATGGCATGTCAGTCAAGATTGCCTTGTTCCAGAACGACATTCTCGCGCACGATGAGACGGTGTGCCGCCATCTCCTTCAGCATCGGAAGAACTCGGCTCACGTGTTCGTCGGTATCCACGAAGGTGATGACGACAGGAAGTTTGCCGCCGGCCTCGACCATGTGCGCGGTTTTCACGCGATGCCGCCCCAGAAATCCAGCCACGGCATGAACAGCGGTCGCGGCATAGACATTTTCCTGGCGCAAGTAGTTGAGAATCTCCATGTGCAGCGGCCGGTGGCGCCACTGGTCGGCTTCGTTGAGATAGATTGTGACCTGTACTGCCATAGCGTCCGCCATTCTACAGCACTCTCGCCAGGGCCATGCCTGCCAAAGCTGCGCCGAGACACAGCAAGTTATTGCTGAGAATGTTGACGAACATCAGACCCCACTGTCCCTGCTCGAAGTAAGCCATGGTCTCGAATGCGTAGCTTGAGAAAGTGGTGAACGAACCGCAGAATCCGATCACCACCAGCAGACGCCAGCGGGGGTCGATCAATACGCGCTCGGTGGTCCAGATGAGGAAAAGACCGACGATAAAGCTGCCCGCAATGTTGATGAAGAGCGTGCCGTAAGGGAAGACCGGCCCAAGTTGCCGGGCGGCGATGCGGCTCAACAGATATCGCAGATTAGCGCCGAAGACAGCGGCGACAGAGATGGCAAGGAAGTTCTTAAGCACGAAGTTCTTCTCCTACAAATCGTTCCTGGATTTTGTAGGAGTTATCAGCCTGAAGCGCATTTGCCTCTGGCGGTTATGGCGAACTCCATCGCCTTGAAAATCATTTAACCACAAAGCACACGAAGGATCACGAAGGAATTGCGGGGTGGTGGTTACTTCTTCCGTTCCACCAGGTATCGGGCGAGCTCTTTCAGGGGCTCGGCACGTTCGCCGAAGCTGGCTAGCTCTTCGAATGCGGCACTCACCAGCGAATCCGCTCTGCGGAGAGACTCTTCAACTCCGAACAGAGCGGGATAGGTTGCCTTCTGTGCGGCAGTATCTTTGCCGGCAGTTTTGCCGAGTTGTTCGGAGGTTTGGGTCACATCGAGCACGTCATCCACAATCTGAAAAGCCAGGCCAATGGATTGACCGAAGGAGCGTAGCTTCTTTACTTCGCTGTCCTTGGCACCGGCATAGAGTCCGCCGCTGACCACGCTTGCGGTAATTAGCGCAGCGGTCTTCGCGCGGTGGATATATTCCAGCATCTCCGCCGTGGGCTGAGTATGCTCGGCTTCCAGATCCACGACCTGTCCGCCGATCATGCCGTCGAGCGTGCCTGTGCCGCGCGCGATCTCTTCGATGATCCGTACACGTGCTTCTGGCGGACACTCCAGCCGCGCCAGAACTTCGTAGGCCCGCGTCTGCAACGCGTCTCCCGCCAGAATCGCGAGAGCCTCCCCAAAAACCTTGTGGCACGTGGGACGCCCGCGGCGCAGGTCGTCGTTGTCGAGGGCGGGAAGGTCGTCGTGGATCAGCGAGTAAGTGTGCAGCATCTCGAGCGCTGCGCCCAGTTCCTCGATTTTCTTGGGAAGAGATCCAGCAATCATACGCCCGGCTTCCATGCACAGCACTGGGCGCAAGCGTTTGCCGCCGGCAAATACGCTGTGCCGCATGGCCTTGTGAATCGACACTGGATGCTGGGTTTCGAGCGGAATCAGACGGTCGAGTGCCGCGTCGGTTAAGGCCCGGCCTTGCTCGAGAGATTCTTGCAGCATGGAGCAGTGAGTATATCAAGTAGCGGGTCCGCAAAGCATAGGGCAAGAACGACGGGTTGCATCTGCTAGCCGAAAAAACGAGGACGCCGAAAGGCGTCCTCGCTAGGTGGTGCATGATTTGCGGTCTTACGCTACCGCGCTCTTCGCAATCGCCACGTTACGCAGTGCGGAAGTCAGAACATTCTGCACATCATCGGCCCGGCAGACGTCGCTAGCGCCGGCCTCCATCGCGGCAATCCACAATTCCTCATCCGGCACCCGATGAGTGCACACGATGGGCAGAGACGGAAAATCGTCGCGTAAGGTCTGAACGTCGGATAGCCGGGAGTGTTCGATATCGAGAATCACGAGGGTTGGCCGGTTCTTTGCCACCCGCTCGCGGAGTTCGGCCCCAGAGCGCGTCATATGTACGGAATGGAAATGAGAAGAAAGGCCACCGGCCAGAGATTGGGCAATGCGGGAATCGTTTTCAAACACTACTACACTCAAGCCCATAGATCCTCCTGACGTATATCCGTCACGAACTGCGGACTAGGGCTGCGGGGAAGGGTTCAGAACCGCTGCTCCACAGACATTACAACTTAACAAGCACCCGGGCGTGCGCTGCCTACCTGCGGGCAGGCGCTTTCTCCTCCAAGGGCTCAAACGGCTCGGCTTGGAGCTTCCCGTTTTTCTTGAGGAGGATTTCCACCTTGCCTTCGGCCTGCTCCAATTCCTTGCGGCAGGCAGAAGAGAGATGCATGCCCTCTTCAAAGAGCGTAAGGCTCTTCTCCAGAGGCACGTCTCCCTTTTCCAGTTCCTGAACAATCTTTTCCAGGCGCTGGAGGCACTCTTCAAATTTAGCCAACGGGGTTTTACTCCTTTTCTATTGTACCGATTCGTTTCCGCGGGATGTCCAGCGTTTTTTAAGAAGATTTTGGATCGCCAATTTCTTCTCCCCACAAAGGGAATTTATGCTGGAGCGGAAATTTTCGCTCCCAGCGCCTCCAGCACATCCACGGCCGAGTTGTAGCGCCCCTGCGGCGCGCTGATTTGCGCTCCCTGCACCGTGTGCCGAACCGCCAACAGCATTTCGCGGGCAATGACCACGCCCTCGGCTCTGGCTGCATCTGGTGTTGGGGCGCGTGCCATGCGTTCCAGGATCGAATCCGGTACGGAAACTCGTAACTCGTTCTTCATGAACTCGGCATTGCGCACGCTGACCAGCGGCCATATTCCCGCGACCACTGGAATACGGCAGTGCTCGATACGCCGAAGAAAGTTTTCCAGCAGGCGAATGTCGAAAACTGGCTGGGTCACCGCGTATTCGGCTCCGGCTGCAACCTTGTATTCAAATCGCCGGATCTCTTCATCCAGGTCGGTGAGTCCAGGATTCGCTCCCACACCGATCACAAACCCTGTACCCGTTCCAATTGGATTCCCGCCGATGTCAAGTCCCCGGTTCAAGTTGTGGACAATGTTGACCAGACCGATTGCGTCCACATCAAATACCGCCGTCGCGTCCGGATAATTACCCATCTTCGGAGGATCGCCGGTGATGCAGATCAGGTTCTTGATGCCCACCGCGGCTGCTCCCAGCAGATCACTCTGGATGCACAGCACATTGCGGTCGCGGCAAGTGTAATGCAGAACCGCATCGATTCCCGCTTCCCGCTGAACCAGCAGCGAGAGCGCCTGATTGCTCATGCGGGCCGAGGCGCGCGGACTGTCGGGAATGTTCACGGCATCCACACCCACTGATTTCAGGAAGCGCGAGCCTTCCAGCTCTTTACTTATGTCGGTTCCTTTTGGAGGGACCACTTCCACCATGGTGACGAATTCTCCCCGCGCCAGTTTCGCCCCCAGATTTGAGCGCTCCTCCAATGGCTGGGCCGCGGTTGCCGCTGGCGCAACCGCTGCGCCGGCAGCGTGGCTCAAGGCAGCCTTTCCCCTGGCCTCCCCAACCCGCAGAGCGGATTTCATCACGCGAATATGGTCTGGAGTAGTTCCACAACATCCGCCCACGATGCGAGCGCCGGCGGCGACAAACTTGCGCGCATAACTCGCCATGTATTCCGGGGAGCAAAGGTAGATATTTCTGCCTTCCACAGAACGAGGAATGCCCGCGTTCGGTTGCGCGGCCAGGGGCAGGGAAGTCGCGGCACGCACGCGCTCAATGGCATCCAGCATGGCCACGGGCCCTACGCTGCAGTTGCAACCGATAACGTCGGCGCCCCATTCTTCGAGCCGGGGCGCGAAAGTCTCCGGATCGGAACCATCCAGGCAGTTGCCGTCTTCGTCAATCGTAACCATCACGATCAAAGGCAATTTTGCTCCGACGTCTTTTGCCGCTAACATTGCCTGATGGACCTCCTCGAGGTATCCGAAAGTTTCCAGCATGAGAAGATCCACGCCGCCCTCGGCCAACGCTGTGATCTGCTCGCGAAATGCCTGCCGGGCTTCTTCGAAAGATGTCTTTCCCAGAGGCTCAATTCTTGTGCCCAGCGGGCCAACCGATCCCGCGACCCACACATCGAAGCTTTTGGCGGCTTCTTTTGCCAGCCGCGCTCCCGCCCGATTAATGTCATGCACTTTGTCGGCGATGCTGTGCCGCGCGAGGCGGAAGGCGTTGGCGCCGAACGTGTTGGTTTCAACGATTTCGGCGCCAGCCTGGAGATATTCGTGGTGTATGGCGCGAATCAGATCGGGCTGGGAAAGATTCAGCTCATCGTAGCAACGGTTGATGAATACGCCCTTTGAGTAGAGCAGGGTTCCCATCGCTCCATCGCACAGAATGGGGGAATGCTTGATCCGGGTAAGAAGATCGGATGCCATACGCTTGGTAAGAATACAGGATCAATGCGGCTGGTGCATGTGGCAGTCACTGGCGCAAAGTGCTATCTGGGTGCGAAAGGCTAGATGCCTGGCGAACTTCGCGGTCTGCTATAATCCCATATTTCACACGTAAATCTCAATTTTTCATATTGTTAGGAGTGTCCGGTTGAAGAGAGTTGCCCCGATTGCTGTCATTCTCATCCTGACCAGTATTGGCTTTCTGGCATGCGGCTACTCCAGTTCCTATTACAAGCCACCCAGCGGCTTGGCAACCCGTGTCTTCGCATCCCAAAGCATATCCAGCCCGACGTCAGGCCCCGGTCTTGTAATCATTAATGCGGCGAAGGACACGCTGGCACGCGCTTCCGGAATCAGGGCTGGCAGTTCGCCCGGCCTTATGGCCATATCGCCCGAAAGATCGACTCTGCTGGTCTTCGATTCGGTGACCAATGGCGTCCAAGTTGTCAATACCAAGACCGAAACCCTAAGTGGCAGCATACAACTGACCGGACCGACCACCAGCATAGTAGTTCCCACGGGCAGTTTTGGGTATGCGGCAGTCCCCACGGCGGTCCTGAACGGGCCTCCTCCGGGAGCAATAGAGATCATGGATCTCACGGTGGGAGGCACCGTGAAGACGATCAGCGTCCCCAATGCGCAAACCGTGGTGGCAAATTCCAATGGAACACAGCTTCTAGTATTCAGTAGCGATTCCGATGCCGTTACCGTTGTCTCCCCATTCTCGGTGAACACCGGAAACCCGGTCACGACTACGGTCCCTGGTTTTGATCGCCCTGTAAATGCAGTCTTTGGCGGTGATGGCACCGCTTACATTTTGAATTGCGGCCCGGAGTGCGGCAGCGCAAGCGCCAGCGCCAGCGTGCAGCTTCTGAACCTAGGCACAACCCCCTCGGCCGGAGCATCGGTTGCCGTAGATGGTGCGACCATCGCTCTGATAAGCGGTTCGACTCTTTACGTGGCCGGCACTGCAACGGCTTCAGTAAGCAATTCGTCGCCGAACAATCTGTGCCCCCCCAAAACCACTGCGGCCCCAACCTGCGGACGCCTCGACATCGTTGACCTCGGTTCCATGACCGTTACCGGCACTGCCATCATCACCGACGGCTATCATGATCGCATCGATATGAGCAGCAACGGCCAGCTCTTTGTTGGTTCACATACCTGCAGCACGGTGGGCAACGTCAACAATCCTCAGGGAGAAGTGCGCGGCTGTCTGTCGATCTTCGATACCTTGACCGCAGCGGTCGTTATTCCGCCAGACAATGGCGACGTCACTGGCCTGCAGAGCTTCACCAGCCGTTACGTGGAGTACGTGGCCGAGGGCGGGAACTTGCGGGTCTACGACACGACCAAGGATAAACTGTTGCTGAACAACACTATCACTGCTGGGACGATCGGCATCACGGGCCAAATCATTGACGTAAAGGCCGTAGATTTTTTCTAACCTGGTGGCCGCCCTTATTACTTCGCGGGTTCCAGTATCAGTCGATGCGCCCTGCTCGCCTCTATCGCCTGTGAGGTGAACGGCAGGGTAAACGTCGAACCTTCATACCAAGCTTTCCATTGATCCATGTAGTACGGGCTTAGAAAGTTTCCGCCCTGGCCGGTGACCGTGTTCAAGGTGGATTGGTCGAGGTCCGCCAGGTTCGCGGTGAAGCGTTCGGAAGGTCCGTGGTGGGGCGTGACTGCTTTCACGGTGTACCCACTGCCAGATTGTTCTTTGACTCCTGGCGCGGCCCAGCGCCGAATCAAAGGAATTTTCCCCAGCACTGGGTGCTCAAGGTCCATTGCGTTGAATATCCCCCAATGCCAACTAGCCAGATCCTTCGGAGCGGCCGGCTCGCTTACCGCTGCTTCGACAGCAGCAGAAACAAGCTCGTCGTAGTTTGGATATCGTGCAGGCAGCCAACGCTTGGGCTGATGCAACAGAATATTCTGTAGCCACACGGTTCGCATCTGCCAATGGTAGGTTCTCCAACTTACCGTCTCTTCGAGCAGTTTCGGATTTTCCGAGGCAGGCCCCAAGCGGGGCTCAAGCAGTAGCCGCGTCAATTCCTGAGCCGAGCGCACCGCAATCGTGGGGGCCGCTAAAGAGGCAAGCATTCGCCCATCCCAGTTGCGCATGAGGTCAGCAGCCTGTTTCGCCCGTTCGGAAGGTTTGGCGGCGTGATCGATAGCATAGACAAACCGCTCGGCGGCAAACAAGTCGCTTTCGGAGTGGACATCGTTCTGCAGCGCAATCATGTCCGAGGCTGCGAACTTCCGTCCGGATTCAAGCACGTGATAGATCCGCTCGATCCGCCACGGCGCCTCCCACGATGAACTGATGGAATACTGGAACCCATCCGGAGTGATACGCCCGTTCGCCGTTGCAATGACTCCCGAGGGAGGGTTGTAGATCAAGGGCAGCTTGTCGAAAGCAATGTAGCCAGTCCACTCATGTGCGTCATCTGCCCCACTGACCGGAACACTGCCATCGCCGGTGGCGCGAGTGGGAATGTGTCCCGTAGTTTGGTAGCCGATGTTGCCGTCAACATCGGCGTAGACGACATTTTGCCCCGGTGCATCCAGCGTCGAAAGCGCTTTACGAAATTCTTCCCAGTTCTGGGCCGCATCGACGTCGAAAAATGGGATATGCAGGCCGTCATACAATGTCCAACGCAACGCCACCTGCCGCGTCTCGCCCGGCAAAATATCGGTGATGACTGGGCCGTGCCGCGTGATCTTGACCTCAAGGCTTACGTCCGGCTTGCCCTGGACGTGAATAACTTCGGCGCGGCGCTCCGGTTGCCTCCAGCCCCGCGGAGTCTGGTACTCTCCCTGTCCATTAAAGTTCTCAATAAATGCGTCGGTCACCGTCGGCCCAACATTTGTAAATCCCCAGGCGATTCGCCGATTGTGGCCAACAATTACATATGGCATTCCGGGCAGAGTGAGCCCGGCGACATCCAGATTGCCGGACTTGAGATGCGCTTCGTACCACAGGTTCGGCATCTGGTGTCCAAGATGCATATCATTCGACAGCAATGGCTTGCCCGAGACTGTGTGCGCTCCCGAGACGACCCAGTCATTCGATCCATTCACCGCTTCCGGACTGCGCTGCGTCCAGATTTCTCTTGGTGCGGTTCTGAGTTGTGTTACGGAATTGTCAGGTCCCTCATCCTCGTCATCTTCATCGTTGGAGTCGCCCTGATTCGGCTGCTCGTTGAGGTCTTCTCGCATTACTGTAGGAGGGCGATCGTGCCACGAACGGTTCACATACAGATCGGAGGTCAACTCCGGTCCGAGCTTGGCAAGAATTTTCTCTCTATCGAGCGCATCTCCGAAGGTGTAGTAGTTGAGATCCTTCACCATCTGGTTCGCGATGACGATGGAGTCCTCCGCCTGCCATGGTTTTGGACGATACTTCAAAATGCGGAACTCGATGGGAAGGGTGCTGCCCTGGGATTCGATGAAGGCGTTCACTCCGCGCGCGTAGGCATCAAAGTAAGAGCGATCACGGGGGCTTGCCATTTGCAGCGACTTCCTGGCCGCGGCCCGCAATCCCAGGATGCGCTGCTCGCGGTCGATTTTGAGCGTATCCTCGCCTAGAATCTCGGATAATTCTCCCGCCCCGAAACGCCGCATCACGTCCATCTGCCACAGCCGGTCCTGCGCAGTTACGTAGCCTTGCGCAAGAAACAAATCCTCCAAGGTCGCGGCCTCGACCGCAGGGACGCCGTGGCTGTCGCGTGTTACCTTCACATTCGCTAAAAGACCGTTCACGGGAAGGCTTCCGTCAAGCTGGGGCAGGGCAGAGCGCACGATGAAGTACGCAAGAGCCACTGCGCCCACCGCCAAGAGAGCCACAACCAATAGCAGCCACAGGAGAATGCGCAGGCCGGTGGAACGCCGGGTAACAGGAAATGCGGTTGCAGTAACTGTGCTCATGAGCAACTCGATTTTAGGTGAGATGGGCAGGCTGCACAAATGCAGGTTTCAATTCCCTTCGTGCCTTGGTGCCCTTCGTGGTTGATGAATCTAAAGCACGATAGCCGCTTTCCGTTGAAAATGAATTTCATTTTCAAGATGTCCGATGCTATCCTGACACTTCATGCTGCAAAAGCGCATCGATGACCAGCCATCCATCTCGCGCGAAATGGTACGCGAGGCTCAGGAAATCCTTCACCGGCACCTCAAGCAAGTCGGTTTGAAGCAGACGGCGCAACGCGACACGATTCTGCGCTCATTTCTGGAAACTCGCGACCACCTCTCGACCGACGAACTCCACCGCCTGGTGCAAAAGAAAGATGCCGGCATTGGTTACACCACCGTCTATCGCACTCTGAAGCTTCTGGCCGAATGCGGATTGGCCAGCGAAGTCGCCTTCCACGATGGCATTGCCCGTTATGAGCACCAGTACAACCGCCGCAGCCATCACCACATGGTTTGCACCGAATGCGGCAGTTCGGTGGAATTCTTTTCTCGCGAGGTCGATCAGTTGGAGCAGGAAATAGGTCGCAGACACAATTACACTACGACCCGTCATACCTTCCAGATTTATGGTGTATGTGAGGATTGCCGCAAAGTACGGCCCGTCTCAAAGAGCCTGCGAAAAAACCCGACTCCGTTTTGAAAGGGCGTGGCTTCAGCCGCGCCATGAAGTCCGCAAAAATCAAGCGTGATATTTGTCCGGCCCGCGCCGTCTAAGGATGTAAAACCCCACCAGGCGCCAGCAGTTCAAAGGGATGGACAGGAATATTTCTGGCAATGCCAAACAAAATAATGAGGCCACATAGCGCGCGAATCCAAAGCGCCGGCAAAAACAGTCGCGGCAAATATTGCCCGCGGATCTCGAAGGATACGTAAGAAGCCACGCCGTAGGTCAGGAACGGCAACAGCACGATCGTCAGCGGATTTAACTCCCACGCGGCTAGCAAATTCCCGTGCAGCAGTTGATGCAATGCCCGCAACGAGCCGCAGCCGGGGCAGTACCAACCAGTGAGGTACCGCAGTGGGCAGGGTGGAAACAGACCGGACGTGGCCGGGTCAAAAAAATCCAGCGCCGCGATCGCCGCGCCGCCCAGGAATACTCCGGCCGTCAGCCCATATTCTCGAAAGCGTTGCATCCTCAAAGTCACCGCTCTAACGGTGCATGTTACTCATGACCCCTGCCGCAATCAGGAGGCAATAAACGAAGCCGAGTGCAAGTCCAGCACCCGCTGCAATCCAGCACCACATCTTCGCGTTCTTCGAAGCGGCTTGCGCTCCGGCGATATCTCCAGCCTGCAACTTGCCATTGACTTGAGCTGCGTAGATGATCGCGGGAATGCCCGCGGGCAGACAACACAAAACCGTGACGAGAATCGCGAAGACGAGGTAGTTTGGCACGTATACGCCCGGCGTCTGGGTAATCGGAACTGACTGTGCGGCGACCGGTGGGGACGCTAGTAAATTCCTCCCGCACTGTACGCAAATAATCGCGCTGTCCGCGTTATTAGCCCCGCATTGAGTACAGAACATCCCTTCCTCCAGATGGGAAATCAGCAAATACTTCCTACAGAATCGAGCCACTACTCATGCAATCCTGCGGCGAACCCTTTTCATCCATTTTGAGGACGCCAGATTCGTCGGCGCAAAAGGCGCGCGTCCCCGTTGTCTTCGGCGTCACTGGGTAAGCCACAACCCGGAAGTGACCATTTGCACCCTCGGCTGCCGCGCTACAACCCAGCAATTCAAACGAGTATCCATGTCTCTGCCCACTGGCCAACCGTTCGTCGATCAATCCGGCGCTGGCAAGCTCCGACAGCGTGCAGGTGTATCCGGTCTGGGGGTGGGATGAAGAATAACCGACTTCGGCAATCACCAATGTTCGCACCGTTCCCACGGCCGACGATTCATTGGCCACCGTGCGGGCACGCAGCACATTGGGAATCGCAATCGCGGCGATGATCAGGATCACGGGAATTCCCGCCACTCCAAGGTAACCCAGCACAAGTCCGGCAATGGCAATCCCTTGTCCTTTGAGCCGGCCGGCGCTCTTGCGAATCTCCGAAAGGGAAAGGTGTCCGAAGATAATCGCCAAAATCGACAAAGGGAACGCGAAGAGGAAGACTCCACAAGCCAGGCTGGCAATGGCTTTTCCACTCGTTTCCGGAGGTATTCCCGTTGCAGTCGCCGCTGCCACCGGCGCGGACACTTCTTTCCCGCAGACCCTGCAGAACCTCTCGCCCGCCGCCACATCGTTTCCACAGCCGGAACAGAACAAGCGGTTGACCTCCGAGTCTCGGCGGTGCAAACTAATGAGTCGCCGAATTTTTTACAGAACAGTACTCCTGCCCCGGCGGCGCGTCAATTCTCTAGATGGGTTCTCACCTGGTTTGCCTCACCACACCGCGTTCTGATAAGGTGCGCGGCAACGGATGGTTCGACAAGATGCCTATTTCCTGTCCCCACTGCGCCGCCTCAATGCCTGATACCGCTGCTTTTTGTCCCGGCTGCGGACGCGCTATGCGTCCGGTCACGCACGCGCAAGGCGTGGTAGGTGTGCTGCCCGAGACCCTGGCTGGCGCTTTGGCTTATTTCGTACTGCCGACGATTGTGTTTCTTCTCGTCGAGCCATATAAAAACAACCGCTTTGTGCGCTTTCATTCTTTTCAATGCTTCGGAATATGTCTGGCTGCTGTGGTCACTGCAGCGATCCTTCGCATTGCCGGCTTTGTGCTGTTCTTCGTTCCAGTTCTCGGCCATCTGCTCGTCTGGCTGGTGTCGATGGTGGTGATCCTGGCGTTTTTTATGATCTGGGTCGTGCTCGTCGTGAAAGCGTTGCAGGGCGAGATGTTCAAGCTCCCTCTCGTCGGAGATTTTGCCGAACAACAAACTTCTGCCGTATAGGTGCCGCAACATCAAGTTGGCGATTGCTTCCCACGCGTTTTTCTGGTATTTTGCCGCAGCGTTGCGTGGGGCCGAAGTCGCGCAGCCTATCGGGAAAGCTCGGATTTGCCAACGAAAGATGGAGGACTCCCATGGCATTTTGCAATATGTGTGGTGCAAGCATCGCCGATGGCACGACTACGTGCGCGGCCTGTGGCAGCCGGGCCGCGGTTGCGCCCGCCGTTGCGGTCTCGGGTCTGGCTGACAACGTCGCCGGAATGCTGGCCTATGTGACCTTCATTCCGGCGATCGTATTCCTGGTGACGCCACCCTACAACCAGAGCCGGTTCGTCCGCTTTCACTCCTTCCAGAGTATTTTCTTCTGCGTGGCGGTGGTTGCTCTTCAGATCGCGCTTTCGATTATGACCGTCGTGCCCTTCTTGATTTTCATTACCGCTCCTTTGCACCTATTGGTCGCTTTGGGAGCATTGGTGGTTTGGATTATTCTGCTGCTGAAAGCCAATCAGGGACAAATGTTCAAGCTGCCCGTGATCGGCGACCTGGCGGAAAAACAGGCTGGGTAGGACCGGACTGCTCATGGGAAGTCGAGACTGACTCCCGCATTCTCTTGGATCAGAATGCGGTGTTCCATTGGTGAGAACGCTGCGTCAGAAGCGGCGTGGAGCGGGCACTCTTGACTTTCTTCCTCTAAGCTGTCATTCCTATTAGCTTTTACCTTGCTCCCGAAATGCGGCGGATGTGGCCTTGCGGGGGCGGGAATTCTGCTCCACTGGGGCGTTCATTGAGAGTCAGAGTCTTTTACCACGACAAATGTTTCGATGGAGCTTCGTCCGCCGCGCTCTTCTCCCGTTTTTATCGCGAGCGGATTCGCGAGGATGCCGGCTTCACCTTCTCCGGCCTGTTGCATCGCGCGGGGGCTCTGTTCAACGAATCTGATTTCGACGGTGACGAAAATGCCATTGTCGACTTCAAGTATTCCAGTTCGCCCAAGATCACATGGTGGTTCGATCATCATGAAAGTGCATTTCTGTCTCCCGCGGATGCGGCCCACTTCGAGCGCGACCAAAGCAATCGCAAGTTTTACGATCCCGACTTCAAGTCCTGCACCAGTTTCATCGCGATGATCGCGCAGCAACGCTTTGGTTTCGACCCGGCCCCTGTAGCCGATCTCGTACGCTGGACCGACATCATTGACGGCGCTCTCTATTCCGATGCTAAGACGGCAGTGGAGATGCGGGAGCCCGCGATGAAATTAACCATGGTCATCGAATCCGCGCCAGACCAGCGGTTTGTGCCCAATCTGATTCCGCTTCTCGCGACTAAATCTCTGGCGGCGATTTTGGAGGAGCCCTTCGTAGCTCCGCTTCTGCCGCCGCTTCTCCGCCGCCATGAGATCTCGATTGAAATTCTCAAGCAGCGTACGGAGTGTACCGACGGCACGATTTTTTTTGACGTCACCGATCAGGATCTCGAGGGCTACAACAAGTTCGTTCCCTATTACCTGCATCCCGAGTCCATCTATAGCGTGGGACTTAGCAAAAGCAGCTTCCGGGTGAAAGTTTCGGTCGGATCGAATCCATGGGCCCCGGAAGATCCCGTGGTCAACCTGGCCAAGATTTGCGAGCGCTATGGAGGAGGCGGACACGCTCGCGTGGGCGCCATCTCTTTCAACGTGAACCAGCACGCCGCGGCTATCCGGGCCTCTCGCGAGATCGTGAATGAGCTTCGGGGCGCGATTCGCGCCGGAAAACGCTGAAGACGCGGGAAAAAATCGAGTCCGTACTTTAACGGCAAGAAACGAGCGATGCCGGAAGGCGTGGTACTCTGAGAGTTCCTCGCACGCTGCATGCTCTCGCCGGCAACGAAAATCGACTCTCACCGCGCACGGAGAAATCTGCTGCGGGCGGTTGCCAGCTTCGAGTTCATCAAGGGTATCTTTGTTCTGCTAATCGGGCCTGTGCGCAATTCTTCTTGTGCGCACAGATGCGTGGGTCATGGCCGAGACCCTGCTGACGCTTTTCCACATCAGCACGGATCGCCACGTGGCGCAGGTTTTTCTTGATTTCGCCGATAACCTAACCGACACCCGCCTGTGGGCGGCGGCAAAACTCGCATTTGTCTATTCCGCCCTGCGCTTTGCCGAAGGCTATGGTCTCTGGAAAGAACGCACCTGGGCGGAATGGATTGCTTTCGGTTCTGGCACGTTGCTTCTCCCCCTCGAGATCCGGGAACTCATGCGCGGCATCACCCTGGTGCGCTCGGTGGTATTTGCCGCTAACATTGGAATCGTCTTCTATATGTTGTTCTTGTTGCGCGCCGGCCGTCGCGACCGGCGGCAGCGACGTTTGACCCACGCCGAAACCAGCGACCAGCACGGCAACTAGGGTCCAACGACTCTGGCCACGCAAGCTCCGTCTGCGTCATAATTAGCGGCGACCGCTGTCCTGCGGAGGTTCTATGCGCGCTCCATTTCTTTGTGCCCTGCTGGTTCTTTCCACTGCTGCATTCGTCATTGGTCAAGACACAAACTTTGCCAGCGGCCCACAATACTTGATGAATGGTTCGCCTCTGTTCGCGCGTTCTATTTCCACGCCGTCGCTTTCGCTGGCCGGCCCGCCTCTCGATACAGGCGCCAGCAATGCGACGGAAGGCCTGACCGCTGGAGCGGACAATCAAACCGCTTCACCACGGCCCCCTGCCGAACCGAACTTGTTTACCATTTACTATGGCGGGGCTTCGACGAATGCCATCGAGATAAGTCTTGCCGAACCTTCCTCCGGACCTCCAACAGAGCTTCCAGCCGGCATTTTGGATACAGGAGTCTCACAGGTGACCACTGCGCAGGCGCTTCGCGGGCGTGGGTATGGCGTAACCTTGGGAGCAGCGGCGGCGTATGAGAAAACGAACGCAGGCCACGCGAACCGCGTTTACACCAATGCGGATATCGATCGCCTGCGCGGCGGAAGCTAGAGAAACGAGGGCCTTGCCAAGGATTGCTCAATCGGGCTGGGACTAGACGCGGGCGAAGTCGATATACCCGCGCTGTACGTCAGTGCGAATCAGCTTGACCCGCATCTTATCCCCGACATCTACTCCCTGTTGGCCTTGAGCCAGCAATCCCTCGACCTGCGGCTGCCGGATGCGGACAAATGTTCCATGCTGGGTTACGCCCGTAACCACGGCGTCAAAGAGGGCGCCAATGCGGCGCTCCATCGCGGCCGCAGCCAGGCGCTTGGACATCTCTCGCTCTACTTTCTTCGCTGCATTTTCTTTCTCGGTGCAGTTGGCGGCAACCGCGGAAAGCTCGTCGTCCGAATATGGATTTGACCGTCCCGCCAGCATCGCCTTCACCAACCGCTGCGTCACGATGTCAGGAAAGCGGCGATTGGGAGCAGTCGAATGCGTGTAATCCTGCACGGCCAGCCCGAAGTGTCCCGGTGCGGGATCGCCCGCGCGCTCGAGAACATATTCTCCTGGACCAATCAGTTTGATCACGGCCAAAGAAAGATCGGCAAAATGATCTGGGTCCGCGGTCTTGCGTTTGATCAGAAAATCGTTCAGCGCTCTGGAATTGGGTTCTGCCGGAAGCTTCTCGCCGTGGGCGGCAGCCAGTTGCACGATGCGATCCCAGCGTTCCGGCTGCTTCACAATGCGGCGCAGGGACGACACTGTTTCCAGCATCCGCGCCACTACTCCATTCGCCGCAATCATAAAATCTTCAATCAACTCGGTGGCGTGGTTTTTCTGCTGATTCACTACGTCGACGACCCGTTCGTTCAGCACCAGAGGATGGAGTTCAGTGGTCTGGAGGTTGAGCGCTCCATTCTCGTAACGTTGATTCTTTAACTTCTGGGCCACCTCATCCTGCAATTGCAGTTGCGACTGCAAATCGGAGGAAGCGGCCACTTTCGCTGGCGCCGCTGCCGTCCCTTCCAGCCACGCTCCCACTGAGTTGTATTGCAGTTGCGCCTGGTTGCGAACCAGCGCGCGATAGACGTTGCTGGATTTCACGTGGCCGTCGCCATCCACTACAAATTCGATGACCACGCTCAGCCGGTCCTGATTTTCCAGCAGGGAAGTCTTGCCGGTGGAAAGCTCTTCCGGCAGCATGGGGAAGTTGCGAACGCCCGCATAGACCGTCGTCGTTTCCCTGGCCGCGTGCTGATCGATGGGACTCTGCTTGGGGACGAAGGCATCTACATCGGCGATGCCGACGAGAATCTTCACGTCTCCGTTCGTTAATCTTTCGGCAACCTCAATCTGATCCAGATCGCGCGAGGTGTCGTTATCGATCGATGACCACAATAATTTCCGCAGGTCGCGAATCTCTCCTCCCGCTGCGAGCGCCGGAGGGTTGGCGCGCAACTGTGCCAGTTGCTGCTGGACTGGTGATGGAAAATCCGGTTCAAAACCGTATTGCCGCATGATGTCCTTGGCTGCGGCCTGCAGGTCGACGTGAGAAGAACCGGCAGTCACTCGGTGATCACTGCTTTCACCAGATTTCGCGGCCGGTCTACGTCGTATCCTTTTTCCGTAGCCACGTGATAGGCAAACAGTTGCAGAGGGATTACCTCGAGGATCGGCAGCAATAGTTCGGGCGCGGCAGGAACGAAGAATACATCGTCGGCGACACCGGATACTTCTGCATCACCTTCGGTCGCTACCGCTACCAGCTGCCCGCGACGCGATTTCACCTCTTTCATCACTTCGAGCGTGCGGCGGTAGCGCAGTACCGAATCCGGGTCTCGCTTGTCGCAGGTCGCCAGCACTACGACCGGCAGCGTTTCATCGACTAGCGCATTCGGGCCGTGCTTTAGTTCCCCTGCGGGATAGCCTTCCGCGTGCGCATATGAAATTTCCTTAAGCTTAAGGGCTCCTTCGCGCGCGATGGCATAATGCACGCCCCGTCCCAGATACAAGAACTTCTCCGCCTGAAAATGCTTGTGCGCGAACTGCTCCGCCCGTTCGTCCCAGGTGCGAAGATTGCTTTCGATCGCTTCGGGAAGCTGCTGAAGGCGATGCAGATACGAACGCGTAACCTCTGAGGTCATCCGGCCGCGTTTGCGAGCCAAAAATAGGGCCATCAAGTAGAGAACGGTAACCTGAGTGGTGAAGCTCTTAGTCGCAGGCACGGCGAGTTCTGGACCTGCTCCGGTGATCAGTGCCGCGCTGGCCTCACGAGGAATGGTCGCCTCAGCCACGTTGGAGACCGCAATCGTCTTGACTCCGCGCGTCAGTGCCTCGCGCTGCGCGGCAATCGTATCCGCGGTTTCGCCGGATTGCGTGACCACCATCACAATCGGCTCCACCGCCGCGTGCGTCGAGCGATAGCAGTACTCGCTCGCGTATTCCACGTCCACGGCGACGCCGGAAAGATCTTCGATCATGATTTCGCCCGCCAGACCCGCGTGGCGGCTTGATCCGCTGGCTGCGATGATCAGCTTTTCAAAAGTCAGCAGCGCACTTTCAATGGTGTCCAGTTCGCCGGGAAAAAGAATGTCATGCTTGAGGTGCTGCTCGACGGTTTTCGCGATGGCTTTGGGTTGTTCGTAGATTTCGCGACGCATCGCATGGGAAAATCCGCTGGCAGAGGTACCGGAATTGGAGTTGATTGCAGTCATGTTCGACTGCGGCTGAGAGTAAATCATTTGCCGCACCTGGAGCAAACCGGTGCAGAGAGAAGTAACTCCAAGGCTTGCAAAAAACAATCGGCACCTGGAACAGCGGCTGTGCCGCCGTTCCAGGTGCCGAAGTTTGCGCCGCCCATTTCCTGTCTATGGCAAGTAATAGCGGAAAGACGTGAAGATCATTGCGTCCAAGCCGTGCGGCTCGTTTGGCGATCCTGCGCCCGACCAGGTTGCGCGGTCTAAGTACGAGAACTGCGGACCCCATTGGATGCGTCCCCGGTTCACCTTCTCCTTCGATCCGTCGTAAGGCTTGAACCAAAGGCCGAAAGAGCCCTCGATTACAACCCGCGTGTCAGCCGTACAGTTGGCCAGACCGCCAGGAGCGAACCCGGAGTTCGCGGTAGGCACCGTCTCGGTGAAACACCCTGAGTTGTTGAAGAAAGGCGATCCGTATCCAACGTATGGCTTAGCCTGCAGGGCATCATAGTCCCACGCACGTCCCGCATAATCCGCGCCAGCGTTGAAGTAGACGTCCAACTTGGGTCCATGCCATTCGAGAGTGGCCAGGCCCTGGTAGCTACGGATGAGATCGAGGGTTCCGTTGGCATGGATCGAAGAGTCGGGAAGACCACTCGCCGCGTAGCGGCCGATTCCGTTCCCCGCCAAGCCGTGCAAACCGAAATCGATATGCTTGTTGTAGAAGGACCAGCGCGCGTTGGCGCCGAAGCCCCCGCCATTCCTCGAGGAATTGAAGGCCCCCGCCGCGCTCGCGGCCGCGAGCGCGCCGCAACTGGCACTGGCAAAATTTTCCTGGCAGGGGAATATGCGGTCGCGGAATCGGCTGTAGATTCCGAAGACCTCGTAATGCCCAAACCCCGGCTCAAAGACCAATTTTGCGATTACATCCGGGGACGGATTGAACGAGTAATTGGCGTTGACGTTGTTATAGAGACTGCCCCCGGCGCCGAGCGAGCCCAGCAGGAAGTTGGCGGCATTCCCGTGCGTAGTCACGGTGGCCTGGGAGTTCTCCATTGAAACTGCGAGCCATGCCTTGTTGTTGAAGCTCTTGGACAAACGCACTCCATATTGCCGCGCGAAACTAAATCCGGCGGTATAGTTCGGGTCGATGGTCATCGGAACTGCTTCCGTGCGGTTGTCCACACCATGCTTGGTTTCGGTCAACAGGGACCACATCTGCCCGCCGGTAAGGGTCCAGCCGCTATCGAAGGCCACCTGGGCAAAGGCTTGGCGCTGGCGCAAAGTGTAGCTGTTGGTCTGGTTGTTATTGGACGTGACTCCGGCGGAGAGAAAATCAGTTTCATAGTAGCCGGCTAGCTTGGCATTCTTTACCTGTCCTTGAACCAGCAGGGAGAGCCGCGACTGGCGCCCCGACCCGAAGAATTCTGACGTAGTGCTCTGCGACGCCCCCGGCATGGTCACAGCGTTGAAAGGCGTGGCTTCGGCTCCCAGAGCGCGGGACCGCCGCACAAATTCAGCCGCGACAAATCCACCCGGCGTTATCGTGACGCCTTTGTAGTGCAAGGATGCGGGGCTATCGGAGATGCTCTTCTGCGCTTCCTGCAATGTCACCGTGGTATTGAGCAGGTTCGTCTTAAGATCGGAGACGTCAGTCTTGAGTTCGCCGACGGTTTGTTGCTGTTGCGAGGCCTGCGCCTGGGCGGCATCGGCTTTTCCGGCTGCGTCGGTCGCGACCGTCTGCACCTGCTGCACCGCCTGATCCTTGCTGCGCAACGAATCGCGCAGTTCCTGGATCTGCTGCTGTTGCTGCGCCAGGGCGGCTTGCTGCGACGCAATAGCATCCTTCAACGCCTGCACGTCCGCCGCGGTAATAGCAGGGGCTTTGATCTTTCTGGGCTTCGGCTCTGTCTTTGTTTGCGCTGCCAGCGACGTCGCCAGAAATAATATCGCGCACATCTTCCACGCAGATTTCATCGCACTCTCCTGTTTTTATTGAACTCGTACAAAGCTATGGCATTTATTAGTTCAGCCCGGATAGAGTAGCCCGAACGAAAGCAGCCAAATCGAAAGCAGCAAAACTCGTCTCGCGACAATTTCTCATCTGGGCGTATGTTCTCCTTCTATCGGCGCTGTGTTACAAGGCGGTTACAAACGGGTGAATTTCTGATGAATGGCGGATGGAGGAGCGGGCATCGTATTGCCGGCGATCCTCGTCGGGAAACCGCGGTCCAGTTGAGGTCTCAACTGGATTTTGAATAACGCTTCCACCTGATCGGAGGGCGTCTGTCGGGAGCTCAGCCTCCGCTGCGCGAGGGGGCAGCGGGGCATGCGCTTGTTTCAGTCGATGGAAATTCACGTGCGATAATGAATTACGTGTCAGCGGCCCCGTAGCTCAGTTGGATAGAGCAGCGGTTTCCTAAACCGTTGGTCGGCGGTTCGACTCCGCCCGGGGCCCCCATGATCCCCGTCGGCTGCTGGCAGGTATAGACGAGGGCCTTTCAACCTACTTTCTTTTCACGCCCTGTCTCTTTCAAGAATGTCCCTTCCTGAAGTTCCGAGAACGCCTGCTGGAGTTGCTCTTGCGTGTTCATCACGATCGGGCCGTACCACGCGACCGGCTCCTCCAGCGGTTTGCCCGAGACCAGAAGGAATCGTATGCCGTCATCTCCGGCTTGCACCGTGACTTCGTCGCCGCGGTCAAAGAGGACAAGCGAGCGGTTGTCCGCCTCTACGGGAGGACTAGTGTCCGCCCACCTCACCGCTTCCGTCGGCACCGCGAGCGGACCGGACGCGTTGCAAAATTTACCCGCGCCCCCAAACACGTATGCGAATGCGTGGCGCGTCGTCTCAACCGGCAACGTCTTTCGTTTACCCGGAGAAACCGATACGTCGAGATAGACTGGCTCAGCAGCGATGCCATCGACCGGACCGGTCTTTCCCCAAAAACTTCCGCAGACGACTCGCACGTGAGTGCCGTCGTCATCTTCGATCTCAGGAATATCGAGCGCCTTCACTTCCTGATAACGCGGCGCAGTCATTTTGAGCGACGACGGAAGGTTGGCCCACAACTGAAAACCGTGCATGCGGCCGGCAGGATCGCCCTTGGGCATCTCCTGATGGATAATGCCGCTGCCTGCCGTCATCCACTGCACATCCCCCGAAGCGATGGTGCCGCGATTCCCCATGCTGTCGCCATGCTCCACCGTTCCAGACAACACGTAGGTAATAGTCTCGATGCCGCGGTGCGGATGCCAGGGAAAGCCCGCCAGATAATCCTCCGGAACATCGTTGCGGAAATCGTCCAGCAAGAGAAACGGGTCGAAGTCCTTTGTATTGCCAAAGCCAAAGGCGCGGCGCAGATGCACGCCTGCCCCCTCCAGCGTGGGTTTTGATCGGATGAGACGTTTCACCGGCCGAATCGACATCGTTACCTCCAATAGAAATTGTTAGATGTTGAACCCAGGTGGGGCGGTTCAACGCTTCCGGCGTCGATGTGTAATCCGCGCTTCGATTCTCCGCCTACTGACTCCCCTAAACTGGCCGATTGAGGAAAGTTCCGATTAAGCCGCGCGTGCTCGCACGCTCTCCGGTTCAATGTGGAACCTCTTTGCCGCCAGAATAATAAGAGCGGCAAAAATCAACAGGACAACCAGTTGCGCAACTAAGAAAGGCGGTTCTTTCTGAGTTGGGGCCAAGGCTTTGAGCGCCGGAACTTTTTCAAACCCCTGCACCACCAGGACGAAAACGTTGAGATAGAGAGCGATGCCCGACCCTACCACATAAATCCAACGCCACGGCCCGGCAAGACGAAGCGCGTAGCGCGCCGCGACCGCCGCCGCCAGAACCACAAGCGAAATGAGCCCGACAACATGCGACGGTAGAAGGTGGTCAAAGGGAAACCCGAACCCGCTTACGCTCGTCAATACGGTGGTAGCCAGGAAGAGCCCAGTCCAGCCATCGAGCCGCTTCCCGCCCAGGAGCCCAAACATAACGATCAGCCCGGAGCCGATTCCAACCAGACTGATCAGCACGTGCAAGAAAGTGTACGTTCCTAACGTCATGCCGAAGATCATGGTGCGCCTCCTTTTCAAGGAGACAAATGATACTCTTGTTCACCTCGAATAATTGAAAATTCTGGGCCGGCATAAGCTAGGGGTCGAAGGCCGCCCATATTCTGGGCGAAATAAGTTGCGATGCCGGCTCGCCCGCTTCGAGCATTCTCAATCGTTCGCGTATGTCACCGCAAAGCACCGCGACGGAAATGCCCCCGAAGGATGCGGGATAGAGGTCGAGGCGCCGCAGGGCAGCTTGCAATAACAGGACTGTTCCCAGCCGATTGTCGCGCTGCAGGTGATGGAACGCCGCCGTCACCTGTATAAGCCCTTGCAGGAATGTCTTCTCCGGCTCCGGCGACCCCAACCATACGCTCTCCCACACCTCGTGTGCGGTAAAGAACTCGCCCGCCTCGTAGAGCCGCAGGCCTTCCGCTAGCGCTCCCTCGCTCCAATCGAATTTCATGATCTACAACCCAAGGTACAACCTAGCATGAGATTGACGAGAGCCTCGCCTCCCCCAGGGGTAAGTGCTGGGAACGCAGTGATTGTCTCAGTCAGATGGAAACGGGTGTACACTGTCCGGCAGCATCGTAGTCGAACGGGATCCTACTTGTGCGGATCCGTTGACTGAGGGCGCCCTGCCTTCTCTCATGATTGCTGGAGTCTTATGAGGAGTTCCGCGGAAGCCAGGGATCCATCTTCACCCAGCGTTGCGTCACCGCGTTTCTTCTCGGGCCGTAGCCTGTCTTCCTGCGTGTTGTTGTGCGCTATCTCGTTTTTCCTTCCCGCAATTCTCTCATTCGCACAGGACGCTCCACCGAAGACTGCTACTCCAATTCTTGCCGGGCAATCTGAAAGTAAGCAGAACTCCGCAGAACTCGCTTCTCACGATGAACCGGCCACCTTCAAAGTGAACGTAAAGCTGGTGGTGGTCAGGGCGGTGATTCGCGACGCGCAGGGTCATGCTGTGGGAAACCTGCGCCAAGAGGATTTTCAGGTTTTTGACAAAGGCAAGCTGCAAGTGATCACCCAGTTTGAGGTCGAACAACCTGGGGCCCTGGTCGCAAAAGCTCGCCAAAATTCGGAGGAGAGCGCCGAACAGCCTGCTGACATTCCACCTTCCAACTCTGCCGGCGCGCCTGCCGCTCCCGAGCGATTTGTAGCCTTTCTTTTTGATGATGTGCATTTGGAGTTCGGCGATCTCGCGCAAACGCGGGCAGCCGCGGAGCGCCACCTCTCCTCATTACGGCCCACGGATCGTGCCGCCATCTTCACCACGTCAGGCCTGACCACCCTGGATTTCACTGATGATCGCGCCAAGCTTCGGGAGGCGTTGATACGACTTCAGCCTCACCCTATCTCCAGCGGTATCCGGCACGATTGCCCTGACGTCAGTTATTACCAGGCCGATCTGATCGTCAACAAAAACGATGCTCAGGCCAGGCAGCTCGCCGAGCAGGAGGCGGCTAGGTGCGAGCCCACGAACCTTCAAGGCGTGCCCATGGGAAATCCCGCAGCGACCGTGAGCGCTGTCAGTGCAGGCGTATTGGCGGCGGGTGATCACGAAAGCAGCGTCTCTCTCGGTTTATTGAAGCGGGTGGTTCAGGCAGTTTCCCGGATGCCCGGCCAGCGCAGTGTAGCTCTTGTCTCCCCAGGTTTTATCGCTCCGAGGATGGAGTACGAATATAACGAGATCATTGATCGCGCAGTCCGCTCGCAGGTCATCATTAACACACTGGACGCTCGCGGCTTGTATGTCGTCGTGCCTTTTGGAGATGCCAGCCACCATCCTGCCAGCTACGTTGGAAGCGAACATGCTCCGCCTCCGGGTAAGGGTTTGATTGAGATCGCGGCGGCTTCTGCTCAGGACGAGCTCCTCGCTACTTTGGCTGACGGCACGGGCGGAGTTTTCGTTCACAACAACAACGATTTCGACGAAGCCTTCCGCCGCATTGCCGAAACCCCTGAATACTCCTATGTGCTGGCCTTCGCTCCGCAAAATCTCAAACTCGATGGCAGCTTTCATATTTTGAAGGTCAAGCTAAAGAACCCGCAAAAGCTGACCTTGCAGGCCCGCCGCGGCTATTACGCCCCCAAGAGCTTTGCCAGTCCCGACGAACAAGCCAAACAGGAAATCGAGGATGCAATGTTCTCCCAGGAGGAACTACACAATCTTCCTGTGCGGCTGCGCACGCAATTTTTCAAAGCCAGTGACCAGGACGCCAAACTCATCGTCCTCGCCCATGTGGACGTAAAGCAACTGCACTTTCGAAAAGTCGAAGGCAGAAACGACAACGTTTTGACGTGTGTGTCGGCCCTCTTCAATCGTAACGGCAATTTCGTTCAGGGAATGCAAAAGATCGTAACCATGCATCTGAAAGATGAAACTTTGGAACGCAAACTGGCTTCAGGTATTACGCTCAAGACGAGTTTTGATGTAAAACCTGGCAGCTATTTGGTTCGCCTGGTGGTAAGAGACGCAGAAGGGCAGTCCATGTCAGCGGAAAATGGAACGGTAGAGATTCGTTAACTGTGCAGCGGAGGTGAGTCATGAGTAAGCGCAGGCTAGTGGTTCTAATCGGTCTGACCTGTCTGGCTAGCTGGATGCTGTTCGAATTAGGCTTTAACCATCCCGTGGCTCACGCCCAGCAACCAGCCGCAACCGCGGAGTCCGATACCAGCGTCATCCGGACGGAGACGCGCCTGGTGCTCGTGGATACTGTGGTGACCGATAAGAAGGGCAACTACATTCGCGACCTTGCTCAAAAGGACTTCAAGGTTTGGGAAGACGGCAAGGAGCAGCCGCTCACAAGCTTTTCCTTTGAGGAGAGTACCGGTGCCACGAACGCGCAGCCCCGCTACATGGTCCTGTTCTTTGACAACTCCACCATGGACTTCGGAGATCAAGCGAAGGCCAGGGATGCAGCCGCGAAGTTTATCGACGCGAACGCCGGCCCTAACCGTTTGATAGCCATCGCGGATTTCGGCGGCAACGTGCGCATCTCGCAGAACTTCACCGCCGATGCGGGCCGCTTGAAGCAGGTGGTAAAAGGCATCAAAGGATCGGCGGTCTCACCAAACGCGGAGCCTCCTGTAATGGTTGCTTCACTCGCGGCCCCGCCTGCGGCGCCCTCTTTAGGCAATGTAGAAGCCGATTTCGGTGTCCGCAGTGTGCTGCTTGCCCTACGAAGCCTGGCGAAGCGTCTGGCCACTGTGCCCGGCCGCAAGACACTGGTCTTGTTGAGTTCCGGTTTCCCGCTGAGCTTCGAATCTCAATCGGAAGTGACTGCGGTCATCGACACCTGCAACAAGGCAAATGTCGCCATTTATCCGATTGATGTGCGGTACCCCCAACCCATTCTGAAGCAGCATCGTTCGTCCCGGCCGCATTTCACTATTCGGGCACGAACTCTCACCCGCCGTTGTTACGCTTGGCGGCCTTTGCTGAACCGGTTGCCCTTCTGCAGCATGCTGGCGGAGGCGGCGGAGGCGGACACGGCGGCGGAGGAGGTGGAACTGGAGGTGGTCATGGCGGTGTGGGGACCGGCGGCGGTGGCACCGGTGGCGGCGGTAAGACAGGGGGTGGCGGAACGGGTGGCGGTAAGACAGGTGGCGGCGGAACCACCGGCGGTGGCAAGGGCGGTGTCGGTGGTGGAGCATATAACCCGAGCCTCTACAGTCCCTACTCACAGCCCCGGCAGATCGTTCCGCTGTTTCCTCCTAGTGCTTCTGACAACCAGCAAGTGCTTTATCAGCTCGCGGCAGGCACAGGTGGATTCGTCATCCTGAATACCAATGATTTGTTAGGCGGTCTGCAGAGAATCGCCAACGATCAGAATCAGTATTACCTTCTGGGCTACAAGCCGGCGGTTTCGTCGGAAGGCAGTTGCCACACTTTGAAGGTTAAAGTGGAGCGTGGCGGAACTAATGTCCGCGCTCGCAGCGGCTATTGCAACGCCCGGCCGGTGGACCTTTTGGCAGGCAACCCTGTCGAGAAAGACCTGGAGACTCGCGCTGGCAGCGAGATGAAGGGTAACGTAACTGGTTCGATGCGAGCCCCTTTCTTCTACACTTCTCCGAATACGGCCCAGATCCACCTCGCGGTGGAAATTCCCTCGGCTGCGTTCAAATTTGAAAAGGTGAAAGGAAAACAACACGCGGCCGTCAACATATTAGGGCTCGCATACAAGACGGATGGCTCGATTGCGGCGCGCTTCAGCGATACCGTAAATCTTGACTTCGACGGCAAGAAGGAAGTGGAAGAATTTCAGAAGCAGCCGTTTCGTTACGAAAGCCAATTTGGCATCGCCTGCGGTGAATACACTCTTAAAGTTGTGTTCAGTTCCGGCAATGACAGTTTCGGCAAAATTGAAGCTCCACTTTTGATCGATCCGTACCGCGATAAGGAGTTCAGCATCAGCGGTGTCGCACTCAGCAATAGTATTCGCCGCGCTGCGGACGTCTCGGCGGATCTGGACGGGCAGCTCCTGGAAGACCGCACTCCTTTGTTGGTACAGGGATTCCAGATTTCTCCGTCTGCCTCCAACCATTTCAGGAAGACCGACACCGCCGCTATCTATGCCGAAGTTTACGAACCACTTTTGAAAGATCCGAATCCACCCGATGTCGCATACGAGCTAATCGTTGTGGAACTCAAGAGTGGGCAGGAGAAACTTCACATCGGTGACCGCACTCCCAAGGGGAAGGCTGGAGATCCAGTTATTCCTCTGGGACTAAAGCTACCCGTGGCTTCTCTTGCGCCGGGAGGATATCGCTTGCAGTTGCGAGCCGTCGATTCAGTCGGAAACTCGAGC
>WNFC01002103.1_pt1 | contig 27925 bp, 21 predicted proteins | sample 5400541 | NCBI WGS metagenome assembly WNFC01 (sample SAMN13153342, study PRJNA577476) | soil metagenome | isolation source: 120 cm saprolite under Douglas fir tree site 2 hole 2 replicate 1 | place: USA:California | collected 2015-04-18 | reverse complement strand
AAACACTAGCGGAGCCGAAAGGCGGAGCGAGCTAACGAGTCCGCGAGGTGCGAATCAAAAAGGAAGGAAGGAGTTTTATCGAAGGGTGCGAAAAGATTTTTCATGAAGAGATAGGTTTTTCCGCACCCTGCTTTAAACTCTATAAGCTTCCGCGTGCTGGACTGGGCACGATTGACACGCACTGATGGCGCTTGTATTGCTCGTCAACTGAGCGAAACATATTTTCGAGCATTTCGGGGGGAATGATGCGCAAATGGAGCATCCTGGCTCTAATCGCAGGACTGGGAATCTGTACGGCTTCCGCCAACGCCGCGGCGGCTCACCCGGTTGGATTGGCACCAACCACGACGCCGATTAAATATCTGGTGGTCATCGACGACGAGAATATTTCCTTCGATCATTACTTCGCGACGTATCCGGTCGCTGCCAATCCGCCGGGCGAACCGAAGTTTACTGCGCTGCCGAACACGCCCCCGGTCAATGGCATCACCGGTGTAATCGCGGCTCATAATCTCAATTTAGTTAATCCGTTCCGGCTTGATCGCTCGCAAAGCGCCACTTGCGACAATACCAACTTTTACAAGAATGAGCAGGAGGCATATCACGGCGGACTACTGGACATGTTCGTTCAGTTCACTAGTCCGAGGCCTAGTACCGGATGCATCCCGAACCTACCGATGGGTTATTACGATGGCAACACGGTCACCGCGATTTGGAACTACGCACAGCATTACGCGATGAGCGATAACTCCTTTGAGACCAACTTCGGTGTCACTGTGGCCGGGCATCTGAACTTGGTTTCGGGTGAGACGCACGGCGCCACACCCGCAAATATTCCAGGCAAGATCGTCAATGGCACGGTGGTCAAGAACGTGGAGGCCGCCGATGATGATTGTGACTTACGTACTCCGGCGCAGATGTCGGGCCCTAACGTCGGTGATTTGCTAACCGCAGCCGGGATAACCTGGGGATGGTTTTACGGCAACTTCGGCCTGATCCAAATTGGCGGCGAGATGGTCTGTAATCCTGACTATAATAGTCACTACATGCCGTTCCAGTTCTATGCATCGACTATTAACCCGCACCATCTGCCGCCTTCGTCCCCATCTCTGATCGGTTCGAACTCCGACCAGGCAAATCATCAATACGATCTGCGCGATTTCTGGACTGCAGTCAAGGCGGGCAACATGCCCCAGGTGAGCTTTCTGAAGGCATCGGACGACTCGACCGGCCATCCTGCGACTTCCGATCCTCTCGCTGAACAGGCATTCCTGGTCAATACCATCAACGCGCTGCAACAGACGCCTCAATGGAGAAGAATGGCGATCATTATTACCTATGATGATTCAGACGGATGGTACGATCACGTGATGCCGCCGATCGTGAATCAGTCCAGCGATCCGGATCAGGACCGGCTGCTGGGAGAGACCGGCCTCTGCGGTCAGGCACCGGCGGGCGCACACCAGGATCGCTGCGGCTACGGGCCACGGTTGCCGCTGATGGTGATCTCACCATGGGCGAAGAGCAATTACGTCGACCACCGCGTCACCGATCAAACATCGGTGCTGCGGTTTATCGAGGATAATTGGAAAGTTGGCCGTTTAGGTGATCCACAGTCGTTCGATTTGAAAGCAAATTCGATTACTCGGATGTTTGATTTTACCCGTCGGCGCTCGCCACGGCTTATTCTAAATCCGAGTACCGGCAACATAGTAGAGCGGGCGCCATCGCTTTATTGACGAGCAGCCGCCACTCAAGCGGTGGTCAGTATTAGCGTCCGGGCCATCAAAGGGAGTCGCCGGTTATTTCCGAGACGACACCGGCTGTCGTGGCGTAGCAAAGTCAATGCACTTGCTGCCTCGTTCGAACTCGGCTCCTCCCGCTCAGGCCGCTGCGACCTTTGCCATCAGCTCGATCGCCTCATCCTGATTCGTTCGGATCAGGAAACCGGTTGCGCCCGAGTCCTCCCAGGCGCGAAAGCGTTCGCGAATTCGTTCCGGCGGTCCCACCAGCGCACGCAGATCGAGGAGTTCGTCAGGCACCGCGGCCGCTGCCTCCTCCTTCCGCCCCGCAAGATAGAGTTCCTGGATACGTGCGGCAGCCTCCGGAAATCCCTGCCTCACCATCAGGTCATTGTGGAAGTTTTTAGTCCGCGCACCCATCCCACCGGCATAAAGGGCGACATCCGGCTTCATTCGAGCGAACGCCGCGCGCACGTCGCGGTCGATAACGACCGGCAGCATCGCGAAGATTTCGAATTTGTCGAGTGATTTCCCGCCACCCGCCCGAGCGAAGCCGTGCTCGAGCCAGGGACGGTAATATGGCATCGAGCCGGGGACGAAACCGAGCGGCAACCAGCCATCGCACAGTTCGGCGCACAGCTTGACGGTAGCCTCGTTCTCCGTCCCGAGAAAAATCGGGATGCCTGGATTCATATGGAGGATCGAGCGCAGCGGCTTGCCAAGTCCGCTCGAACCAGGTCCGTCATATGGCAATCTGATCTCCCGGCCGGCGTGAGCAACAGGCTCCTCGCGCCGAAAGATTTTGCGCATAATCGTCACGTAATCCCGCAGCCGGTAATACGGCTTGCCCCACGGTTCCCCATACCATCCTTCAACGATCTGCGGACCCGAGACTCCCAAGCCCACGATCACCCGGTTGCCGCCCGCGAGAGCGTCAATCGTGCCCGCGCACATCGCCGCATTTGCCGGAGTTCGTGCCGCGAGTTGAATCACCCCAGTACCCAGCCGGATCCTCTTGGTAACGGCTGCAAGGTACGCGAGCGGACTCATCGCGTCCGAACCATAGCTTTCAGCGGTCCAGACTGAGTCGTAGCCGAGTTCCTCGGCCCGGATGATGCGCTCTATTGGGAGGCGAAGCTGCGCACCCGAGTAGCCGATTGTCAGGCCCAGTTTCATCATATGCTCTCTTTCCGTCCGAAACGCCGGCGCCGATTAGGTTAAGTCTTCAGGGTCCCAGTTGACCCAGGTTGTGGAAAAGGCATTCCGCACCCCGCTAGCGGGCTGTGCCGAGCCGCGCGAAATTAAAAAAGCACTGCGCTGCAACCAGCTTCGAACTCAGGCGGCAGCGGTAAAGCTCAGCGATTTTCAGATTATCTGTAGACAGCACACTAGCGCATCACCGACGTTCGGCCATCGATTGCCATTGTCTCGGCAGCCGTCTCGATGACTGCTGCCTTGACGTGGCGCCTTGACCGGTGGTGAGCAGGCGTTTCGGTATCGCGGTCAACTATCGCCGTTACTCCAGGTGCAGTAGCCCCGGAAATCGAGGGCAGGGTGCGGCTGACCATCAGACGGTTTCCCAGCGCCGGGAGCCGATTGAAGACCGCCACATAATGGGACTTGAAGCGATCGAACAACGCCCGCATCCGGGGCGAAACCTGATGGTTGGCACCGATGGTGGCGGTCAGCGGATTGACGTAACGGCCATCCTTTTCCAGCCCATAATGTAGATGCGGACCGGTCGACAAGCCACTCGAACCCACCCGCCCAATTACCTGCCCGACGCGAACGTTCGAGCCATCGTGCAGCCCAGGCGAAATCTGTGACAGATGGCCATAAATGCTGACAATGCCGCCGTCGTGCAGAATACGAACGCAATGGCCCAATTCTCCGCACCATCCAGCAGTCTCGACCCGGCCGTCGGCGACCGCCTTCACCGGTGTGCCGTAGCGTGCAACGAGATCGACGCCAACGTGCGGGCGATACTGGTGGAGAATCGGATGGTAGCGATAGAGGTTGAAGCCGGACGAGATATATTGAAAATTCAACGGATAGCGTAAGGCCTCGGCGCCCAGCACACGCCCATTGACGTCGTAAAGACGCGGATGGCCGTTCTCGTCGCGGAACGCAACCGCAGTCAGGGTCTTGCTGCCGAATTGAATCTGCGCCGCTTGTAGTCCCGTCACGTAACGTGCGCTGCCGTCGCGGCTGACCTTTTCCTGGTAAATCAGCTTGATATCGGAACCGCGCGGCAACGCGCCCAGTGGATGCTTGTCCTTGAAGGCGTAGTCCAGCGTTGCCACCACCGTTGGCGGCAAGTCGTTACGGCGCGCTTCGCGCCAGAAATCGCCGGTCAACCTGAAAGAAACGGCTACTGGCCTGAAGACGTATCGGATAAACTCCGGTGAAACGCGGATCACGCCGGCGCCATAGCTTAGCTCGCTAACCGCCATCCGCTCATCGAGGTTGTATTTCAGTCCCCGCAGATCGCCGGTACCGGGGTCTTTGTAAAGGGTGAGAGCGTGACCGCTTTGAAAATTTCTGACCCGAGCGGTCTGTTCGATTAACCACGACCATCTTTGGGCGTCGTTGCGGGCAAGGCCGGCGTCCTGCAGGTACGAATAGATTGGCGCCGCACGATCGAGGGTCACTGATATAGTGATCGGCTCGGGCGCAGTGTTGACGATTTCGGGCTGGTCGGGAAAAGAATAGTCCAAACGTCCGGCAACGTCGGTGTTTTGGCTGGAGGTGTTTTCCTGACTGTCGTCGCTCGGCCCCTCGACAAACAAGCGGATCGAACCGAGTGTCGCGAACACCGTAACAACGACCGCCAGGACTGTCCTCCGCCAGCGGGTCGCGCTGACTTTCCCCCGGCGCATTACAGGACTGACACTATTGTACTGGTTGAGACTAATCAACAATTTGAGTCAAGACGTGCAAAGATTGTTCTCATGCGTTCTCAACATGAAACGCTATGTCCCAATTAGCAACATTTATTCATGACTATTGCCGCTATTGACTACGGTAAGCGCCGCCTCGGCCTCGCCGCGGCTGATCCATCGGGGATCGTTGCGTACCCGGCCGGCGTGATTGAACGGCGCTCGCTCAAGCGCGACCTCGCCACCTTGAGCGCTCGTCTCCGCGAATTGGCTGCGAGCCGAGTGATCGTCGGGTTGCCACTGAATATGGATGGCACTGCCGGTCCTGCCGCACGCGCGGCCGAGCAGTTTGCTCAGCATCTGCGTGAAGCGACGCGGCTTGAAGTGGAGTTGTATGATGAACGGCTATCGACGTTCGAGGCCAAAGAGCGGCTCAGAACCACCTCGAAGCGGCGTCACCGGAGCGCAATGGTCGATGCTGTCGCTGCGGTTGTGATCCTCGAGAGTTGGCTCGAAGCACAACGGTATCGGCGATGACGAGCTTTTCAGCGCAGTAAGGTTCGGGAACGCGGCCAAATCGATTGTTCTTTTGCCTTGGCCAACGAATCGGACCGGCCGTGAGTTAGAGAATGGCGCCGGTCAGCGGCTTCCGTTAAACTCTTGGCAGGCGATGAGAACGGCTTCTGTTACCCTCGTGGCCGCTGCGCTTGCCTTTTCGGCTGCCGCAAGCCTCTATTACTTCATAATCCAGCCAACTCCTCTATTTGTTCCACCCCGGATTGTGTCAATCGATAAAGGCGAATCAATGGCCTCGGCGGCGCGCCGCTTAAGTCACGCAGGCGTAATACGGAATTCCCTGGCCTTTATCTTGTACGCAGAACTGTCGGGGCAGGCTACGCGCGTCAAGCCCGGTGACTATGCCTTCAAGGGAGGCGAAGGCGTCCCCGAGGTTTTACACCATCTCGTCAACGGCGACTTTATGGCGGTCACCATTACCATCCCTGAGGGTATGACGGTCCACCAGATTGGCGAGCGACTCGAAGCGGCGGGCCTGGTATGCGATAGTTTGTTCGACCGGGCAGCCCGCAACGGTACGCTGGCGCAGGCGCTGGGGTTGGGCGTGCTCGGCGCCGAAGGGTTTTTGTTCCCGGCGACTTACCGTTTTTCGCCACTAGCTACCAGCGACCAGATTTTGGCCGCGATGCTTGAGCGTTTTTATTCGGTTATGACGCCCCGGGTGGAAGAGCGAATGTTCGAGTTGGGGATGAATGCCCGGCAATTGGTGACGATGGCATCAATTATCGAAAAAGAGGCACGAGTACCAGGTGAGCGGCCGATTATTGCCGCCGTCTTTTACAATCGTCTCGCGCTGGGAATGCCGTTACAATCCGATCCGACGGCTCAATACAATTATGCAGGGGAGGTCGAGCCGGCGGCGGCCGCCGTTCGCGTCGCATCTGCTTTCAATACCTATACGATTCCGGAGCTGCCGCCCGGTCCGATTGCCAATCCGGGCCTCGACTCGATTCAGGCGGCACTCTATCCGTCCCATACGGGTTACCTGTATTTTGTTGCACGCAAGGATGGAACGCATATTTTTTCCCGCTCGTTCAGGGAACATCAGCGGGCAATCGAGGAGGTGAAGCGAACCGCGGACAGCAGTCGCAGCCCACGTGGTTAGCTCGCGCTTCCAGGTTCCGCCGAGTGAGTAATCCGGTCGAAATAATCCTTCGCGTCCGCAAGCGGCTTGCGCACCTTGCCGTAGTACGCACGTTGCTGCACGTCGCGTTACCGCTGACCGTAACGTTGGCGGTCGGACTCGGTTTGGACATGATCAATGCGCTCGCTTTCGACCATTTCGGCTACCTGATGGAAGACGCTCCCGCCCGGTTGTTTCAGATGTCCTTGCTTGCGCTGGCGCTTGCCCAGCTTGTCGCGGTCGCCTTATTCGCCTGGCGAGCTTGGTCGCATGCGCGCGATTTCATACAAGCCGCGGAGCAGATCGACCAGCGTGTCGGAGGACGGCAGGAGATCGTTACGCTGGCTGCCCTCTCCGACCCCGCCCATCCTGAGACAGCGAGCATGCGCTCCCCCTTGTTTCCGATGCTGTGGGGGCGCGTGAGCGCTTACCTGGAGGCGTTTGACCCGCGCTCTGCGTTCAGGCTTGATCTCCGCGAACCGCTCGTGCGCTCGTCAATCTTGGCCGCTTTCGCGCTCATTATTCTAAGTACCGCGGCATTCGCCCTGATGACCGTATCAACCCCCGCCCAGGCAGTGAGTCATCGTCTGCAGCTACTCGCGAATTCAATTGATACATCAACCGCCAGTCCGGCTCAGCAACAATTGGCGGCGGCGACGAGAGATGTTGCGAAGGACCTGGTAAATCCCAAGCTGCCGCCCCAGGAAAAACTCGCCGAACTGCGGGCGCTCGAGCAGGAGCTTGAAAAATCCCGCACGCAGTCTCAGAGCGCCAATGCCGGCAAGGGAAATTCGTCTGGCGGCAACGGTAACGGGAACGGCGGTGGCCAGGGCGCTGGCCAAGGTTCGGGCTCGGGCAACGGCTCTGGCGCTTCCCAAACCGGGAGCGGGGCAGGTAAGAGCGGTAAGGCGAATCAGCAGATGGTTGAGCTGCACAATGATATTGCGAAAGCACAGATGAAACTTGAGCAGGAGGCGGCTTCTGACAAAACCATGGCGGCCCAGAACGACTCCTCAAAAGGCACCGGCGCCGCGCCCAAACCGGGTAGCAATCCCAATCAGCCAGGTGGCCAGAATCAGTTGAACGGCAGCGGCCAGGTCCCCCAACCGCAGAAGTTGGCCAGCAGCCGGATGCCCTCCGGACAGAGTCCAAACGGGCACCGTAACGACCGAGGTTCGATGGGTGACACGCACCTTGGTGAATTCCCGAAGGCGGGCAATTACGAACGATTCTACAAATTGGGCGAGCGCGGCGCGCCGATAAATCTTCGCGACGCGCGCTACGTTACCTTCCAACTGCCGACCGAAATAGAATCTGCTGGCGCCGGCCCGATGGTGCCCGATAGCACCCGCCCCAAGGCGACCACGCCCTACACTAACGCGCCACTTAAGCAGGAGCGGTTGGCAATCTCGCCCGACGAACAGCAACTCGTGCCGCCGCGCTACCGCGAGCTGATACGCTAGTGCTTAGCAAAATAGATTCGCGCAAGAATGTACTGGAAGAAGAAGGACGCCTTTCCGCAGATGACCGCAGAAGAATCCGATCCTCCCCCTGACCAGGGGGAGGTTAGGTGGGGGTTGCCTGTACGACCAACCGACACATCGAGGGGCAAGCAAGTTCATCGGGTGGCGCGTATGCTTTGCCGCAACGCGACTCCCGCCGAAAGGCGGCTCTGGAACTGCATCCGCGGCGGTCAGCTTGGCGGCTTCCAATTCCGTCGCCAGTTTCCGATCGGTGGATTTATCGTCGATTTCTGCTGCCGGGCGCGTCGCCTCGTGATCGAACTCGACGGTTCGCAGCATGCAGATGCGGCAGGCGTGACTGGGGATCGAGAGCGTACCCGCCTGATTGCGGCGCGCGGATATCATGTCATCCGCTTTTGGAACGACAATATCTTAACGAATCTCGATGGCGTGCTTGAACAGCTCTTCGCCGAACTCGGGCAACCCCCACCTAACCTCCCCCTGGTCAGGGGGAGGGACCGGCGCCGCACCGACTCGATGAGCGGAGATTCTAAGGCTGAAATTCATGTCGCTAAGTGCTAGGCCAAAGGAGGAGTAATGGGAGCGGCTCCCCAGCAACAGATTTCACCCATTGACCGTGTGGCGGAATTCCGCCGGAGCTTCGCCCGCGCGGAAACGGAAGTAGCCAAGGTAATCGTCGGTTATCGTGAAGTTATTCGAAAGCTGCTCACCGCCTTGTTGGCTGGCGGCCATGTCTTGATCGAAGGAGTACCGGGATTAGGCAAGACACTCTTGGTTAAGACCGCAGCTGAAACCCTCGGGTTGAGCTTCAAGCGAATCCAGTTCACCCCTGACTTGATGCCCTCGGATATCGTCGGCACGCAGGTTCTGACCGAGACCGATGGGAGGCGCGAATTCAGTTTTAAAGCGGGGCCCATTTTCGCCCACGTGGTGCTCGGCGACGAGGTTAATCGGGCCACGCCGAAGACCCAATCGGCCGTGCTGGAAGCGATGGAAGAACGGCAGGTAACCGTGTTCGGGACTACCTATATTCTCGAGCCACCATTCTTTGTGCTCGCCACGCAAAATCCGATCGAATTGGAAGGGACTTATCCATTGCCTGAGGCGCAAATGGATCGGTTTTTGTTCAAAGTTGTGATGGGGCCGCCGAAACCCGAGGAATTGCGCGAGATTCTTAAACGCACGACTGGAGCAACGACTTATTATCCGCAACCGATCTTCGAGCCGCGCCAGGCATCGGCAAAAACTGAGGAACTCAAGCTGCTGGTGCGCGAGGTGATGGTGGCGGAACCACTGGAGCGTTATATCATCTCGATAATCGGCGCCGTTACGCCGGGCGGTGCGGGCGTGCTGCCCGAAGTTTCACAATACCTGCGCTTTGGTCCCAGCCCGCGCGGGGCGCAGGCGCTGATTCTGTGCGCGAAAGTGAATGCTCTGCTGGATGGCCGCCCATCCGTCAGCTATGACGACGTTAATGACGCGATTGTGCCCTCCTTGCGCCATCGGCTGTTGCGCAATTTCCAAGCCGAGGCAGAGAACGTTACGTCGGAATCGATCCTCGAACAGGCGCTCAAACGCCTCAAACGGTCGAGTTAGTGGTTTATAGCGTGGTTAGGCCGCGAGAATTTTGGACTCGGATGCTCTTTCTGGTCCGCGTTGGTTTTCGGGCTGACACGTGCATCTCCGGACACGTGTTCGCCACCACACCCTCCTGTCATTCCCGCGCGTGTGGCTGCCGCGCGCGAGGAATCCCGCGTCCTCGCCGCCTGCGATCGTGGCAAGATCCGCCGCGTGCCGCGCACCCGAGGCGCGAGGGCAATTGCCACGCCGCTCTGGGATTCTTCGCGCGCCAGACACGCGCGAGAATGACAAACACCGGATGCCCCCGCGTCTCCTTTCATCCTCGGCTGCGGCCCTCGACTGTGCCGTTTTCTAAGAGCGGGAGGGATTGGCGTGTCATCGGGTCGAATGTTCCCATGGTGATGTAGGTCACCTAAAGCACTGGTCCTTGTTTAAAAAATGCTTGGCTTGCCGGACGAATTTACACCGGATTTTATTGCCCGGCTGGAGCACCTGCGAATCAAGACCCGCCGCGAGTATGCCGGCCTGGGCAAAGGCTCCCACCTGTCGCCGCGCCGCGGCTCCTCACTGGAATTCAGCGATTTCCGCCATTACGCGTTAGGTGACGATTTTCGTTATATCGACTGGGGGCTCTACGGCCGAACTGACAAACTCTATATCAAGTTGTTCAAAGAGGAAGAGGATCTGCTGACGTATGTTTTCCTCGACGCGAGCGGGTCGATGGGATTTCCGGCGAATGACCGCAAATTCGAAGCCGCACGCGCAACTGCGCTGGCGGTCGCCTACGTCGCGCTGGCTGCCGGCGACCGGGTGATGATTCGGGTGCTCGGCGGCGCTGGTGCACAGCCGAGGGCGGCATTTGTGTACGGGCGCCATCGGATGGTCGAGATGGGGCGTCAACTGAGTGCGCTGACCCCGGCAGGAGAGGTGGACCTGGCCTCGGCGCTGGCACGTGAAATGGTCTCGGTTCGGCGGGCCGGCAAGGTATTCGTGGTGTCGGATTTTCTGGCCATGGTCAATTCGGTGGAGCGGGCGCTAGGCATATTTACCGCGGCCAATATGGATGTGAGCGCGGTGCAAATTCTCGGCGCGAGTGAACTCGATGGCCAGGGCTTGCATGGAGATGTTGAGGTGGTTGACGCGGAAAGTGGCGAACGGCTGCGGGTGTCGCTGGGGCCACGAGAGCGCGAACGCTACCGGCAAACCCTGCAGCGGCTGTCGCGCGAAATTCGCAACTTCTGCTTCCGCAGCGGTTTGCGTTACGCGCTCTATACCACCGACCTCGACTTTCATGATTTTTTCCTGCGTGCCGCGACCGCGCTCGGGCTGGTCCATTAATTATCACCAGATGGAACTAATGGAGCCGAGCCAACCAATCTGCCGTGAAAGCAGGGGCCTTGTAGGGTTGGCAGCAGATTCTGTCATCCCGACCGGAGTGGAGGGATCGCGTGCCGTCTACGGCGCGCAGGCGCGAGCCTCTCGCCTCGCCGGGCTGCCGACCGGGTCCAACGGACAGAGGTGCGCATGCTAATTGGGGTCTGCGACGTGCGCATAAAAACACCAGGCGGAGCGCAGTGGAGCCGGTGAGCCGAAGCCCTGAGCAGAGCCGAAGGGAAACGAGTCCGCCCTCAGGTGAAGCGAAGCGAGCCGAGTGGACCAGGCGGAGCGAAGTGGAGCCGAGCAAACGAGTCCGCGAGGTGCGTTTATAAAAAAAGGAGTCTGCGACGAGCGTTCACAATCAAGCGCGCATCCTACAGCGAGTCTGCGACGTGCGCATAAAAATCAGTCAGGGCGCCAATGGGATTGTTTGATGCTTTCGGCCTGCTCTACCCGGCCGCGCTTTACCTGTTCGCAATCCCGCCGTTGTTGATGGTCGCCTATCTGGCGCGCGAGCGGCCTCGGCAGGTGGTGGTGTCGAGTGTGATCGCTTTTCGCGCGCTTCGCGCGATGCGTGGTGAACGGTTTGGTGGCCGGCCACGCTTCCATTGGACGTTTTTTCTCGAACTGCTGATTCTTTGCCTTGCGGTGCTCGCAATTGCCGCGCCGTACATGCTGCGAAGCGGCAATCCGGCCGCGGTTGTCATCGACAATTCCGCCGCGATGCAGGCCCAGACCAGCTCGGGCAAGAGCCGCTTCGAAGATATCCGCGACAAAATCCCCGCTGCCCTCGGCTCAAATAACTCCGAAACCGCACTCTATGTAACGGCGCCGCAGCCTCACGAAATAGGCGTTTTCCACGGCACCGACGCCACCATAACGGCGCTTGACCACGTCTCAGTCACCGACGCCCCCGACGACACCGCGGCGCTCACCGCACTCCTTGGCCAGCTCAGCGCCGATCGCCATCTCGGCAGGATAGTCTTCGGCAGCTATCGGCCGATCGCGGCTCCGGTGCCTGCGCGTGTCGAGGCGATAACCGCTGGTGAACCGATTGCTAACTATGCGATCGGCTCATTCGTGTTGAGCCGCGAAGGTTTCGGCGCTGCCTCTCTGCACGGCCGGGTAACCGTCGCGAATTTCAGCCGCTCCGCGCAGACTCTGACCGTCACTGTTGCGGCGGACGGAAAAACTGCCGGCCGCGCAGAGGCACGAGTGGAAGCCGGCGAAGTGACTGCGTTGGATTTCCCCAATCTCGTGCCGGCCCAACTCTACCGCGCTCAGCTCGAACCCGCTGACGGCTTTGCGCTCGACAATGCTGCTTATGCGGCCGGTTCGGCAGTCCGCGGCGCGTCGATTCTCTTCGTCAGTCCCACTCCCGCCGATGGCGCCAGTCTGCGCTCGATTCCGGGAGTGAGTCTGACCACGGTTCCCCCGGCCAGTTACTCTCCGACCGAACTGGCGGCCGCGGATCTGGCAATCTTCGAGTACGCCGTCCCCAAAGAACTACCCGCGGTTAATTCGCTGCTGGTAATACCGCCGCCGGGCGATCCGACCTTCAACTTCGCCGTGCGGACGGCAACCCGCCTGGAGCTGACTGGATGGCCGCCGGTTGATCCGCTGACCGATGAGGTCAACTTTCACTTGCTTAATCTGCGGTCGGGGCAATACTTTGCCGAGCATCCTTGGATGCAACCCGTGATCGGCGGTGCCGGCGGCGCGCTGATGCTGGCCGGTAATCGCCAGGGCCATCGCTTTATCGCAACCGGCTTTAATCCGCTACCGTATCTCGGCCGCGCCAATCTGCCGATGTCGATCCTGACGCTCAATATGCTGAGTTATCTCGCCGGCTTCGGCGCTCAGGGCTCAGACCTGCGTACGGGTGAGCCGTGGATGATCCCGGCGGGTGTGAGGGAAATCGTATTGCCTTCCGGACGCAAGGAAATGGTGCATGCCGGTGAGCCGTTTTCGTCAGCAACCATTCAGGGAATTTACACATTGATAGCGGCTGACGGGTCGAAGACGCTGCGCGCGGTGAATCTGGCGGATCTGGCGACCTCCAATCTCGAAAATGCGCCCCCGCTCAAACTCGAAGCGGGACCGGCCGCAGCGAGCGAACAGGCGGTGGTCAGGACGTCATTGACGCCCTACCTGCTCGCCGCGATCATGTTCCTCCTCGTGCTCGAGTCGCTGCTGGTTTATTCGCGGGGCCGTGGAATGCCGCTTGCGGGCCAGTGAAGATTTGGCGGACGTGAACCTTCAATCGGTTTTCCATCCATTCACCTGGCTCGAACTGCGCTCGATCCAGTTCGCACGGCCACCAGCGTTGTACCTGTTCGCGCTGGCGGCGCTGATATTGATCTATTGGCTATGGCGCGCGGGCAACATCCGCCGAGCCGGTGCGCCCATTTTGAGGGCGATTGTGCTCTCACTCTTTATCCTGGCGCTGGCCGAACCCCGGACGATTACGCGCTCCGAAGGGTCAACACGCCCGGTGCTGATCGACGCCTCGGGCAGCATTACCCCGGCGATGCGCGACTATACGATCGCGCTCCTGCGCGATCGCCTGAAGTATCGCGCGCAAGATCCTGCACTGATTTTTGCCGGCACCGCAGTGGAGCACAGTTTTGGCGATGCCGCATCGATTCTGTTGCAAAGCGCAGGATGCGTTCAGTGCGCTCCTGCAGTGACTAACCTCGAAGCGGCGCTCGAAAAAATCGCCGCTGACCCGGCCGCCCGTGGCGGAACCGTGGTGCTGGTGACCGATGGATGGCAGAACCGCGGCAACGCGGCCAATACGGTCAGCCTGTTGCGTGCCGCGGGCATCCAGCTTGATATCTTCAGTCCGCCGGGGGCTGAAGCCGTTCCTAATATATCGATGAGCGAGCTGAATCTGCCGCCCGCGCTGGAGAAGGCCGAACCCTTCTCGCTGAGCGTAACGATGACGAATCTCAACCCATCGCCGGCCGCCGGCACGCTTTCGCTCTATCGCAATGGCGGATTGGTCGACCGGCGTCTGCTGACGCTTCCCCCCGGTCAGTCACGCTACGATTTCCCGGTGCGTGCCGAAGAGTCGGGTCTCATTTCCTACCGCGCTGAGTTCAAGCCCGCGAATCCCGGGCAGGATCTCTACAAAGAGGACGATTCGCTCCAGGGATGGGTCGGGATCGGCGCACAACGCAAGATCCTGATCCTGAGTGCTTCAGCCCGTGATGCGAACTATCTCACGAGCGTGGTGCGCCGGATGGGCTTTCAGCCATCAGTGGTGATACTCAACGGGCGCGAATATGGCGGCAATCCACAAGGCTATGACGCCGTAATTCTCAACAATGTGCCTCGCAATCAGCTCTCATCCGAGGCCCAGAACGCGCTGGTTCAATACGTTAACCGAGGAGGAGCGCTCGCGATGGTAGGCGGCGACCAGAGCTTCGGCCTTGGCGGTTACCAGAACAGCGCAATCGCCCGGATTATGCCGGTCGTGATGAAACCGCCGCAGCATCATATGCGCACCCGCGCGCTGATCCTGATTATCGACAAATCGGGCTCGATGGGCCGTCATGACAAGCTCACCTACGCCAAAATGGCAGCGAAGACCGTTTTGAAGACGCTCAGGGACAGCGACCTGGTGAGCGTGATCGGTTTCGATACGCAGGCGTTCGTGGTCGTGCCGCTGAAGCCGATCGAGGAAACACGGCCCTACTTCAATGAAGCGGTCGATCGGCTGAAAGCGGGCGGCCGGACCTTTCTGCTGCGAGCGCTGGAAGAAGCGAAGCGCACCCTGGCGCAAAGCGGCGCTGCGATCAAGCACGTCGTGATTCTGACCGACGGTGAAACAGGCGGAACCCCGGAAATGTACTACGACCTGGTCTCGACCATGCGTCATCAGGAGGGTAGCACGATATCGACTATCGCGATCGGCCGCGAGGCCAATCTGCCGCTGCTGCAAGCGATTTCGAAATACGGCGGCGGCGTCTTTTATCAAACTAACAGCCCCGAAAATCTGCCGGAGTTGTTCGTCGAGGATGTGCAGCAGCGTACCGCCGATATCACGATGGTCGAGAAGGAGTTCGTCCCGTATAGCGTCACGCCTGATCCGGTGCTGCGCGAACTCGCTGGGCGGCAACTGCCGGCGCTGAAGGGCTTTGTCGCGACCGATCTCAAACCGGGCGCCGACTTGAGCCTGTTTGTCAATAGCAACGGTCAGCGCAACCCGATTATTGCGAGCTGGAAAGCAGGCGCAGGCAAGACCCTCGCAGTCACCACCGATGCCAGCGGGCGCTGGTCGTCATTGTGGGTGCAGGACGGCGTTTTTGGACCGCTGTGGGACCGGTTGTTGGGCTGGTTGGCGCCGCATAATGCAGTCCAGCAAAATTTCGGCGTGGCACTCGGCTATCGGTCGGGCCGCATCCAGGTCAACCTCACCGATTACAGTCCTGATTCCGCAATCTCGAACAGGCCGGTGAATGCGATGGTCACAGCGCCCGATGGAGCGAAATACTCGATCGCGCTGTCCCGGGAAGCACCCGGCGAACTTAGCGGCAGTATCGAGGCTCCCCGCGCTGGCACTTATAACATCGAGCTTACCTCGCCACACGCGGCGGATCATAGCTTCCCGCCTTTGGCCTACACCGTAAGTCCGGCGGTTTATGCTGAAGTGCCGCGGCCTGCGCCAAACTATGCGCTGCTGGAGTATCTGGCGGCCGCAACGGGCGGTAAGCTCAATCCCACAATTGGCCAACTCGCCCTGTCGCGCCCGAGATTCGAACAAACCACCTCGCTGAGTCCATGGCTGATACTGTGCGGAATGATCCTGGTAATCGCGGAAGCCCTGGTCCGCCGCCTGACGTTTTAATCCCAATACCTCTCCCTGTCGGGAGAGGCCGGCGCGCGCTGCGCGCGCCGGGTGAGGGACCTCCAGAAAAATGACTCCCACCGCGCGAACATTGGGGGGCGAGCACTGGAGCGTGGACTAGAACTACAGACCGTCACATGCGAAATGCCCGATCGTACAAGGTGGAGAGCAGCGCTTTTTCGGTCATGTGCTCTATTGACCGCGGCCCCTCTTCTGTCATCCTGAGCCGCGCATGCCGTAGGCGTGGGCGAGTCGAAGGATCTCGCGCCCGACTTTTCTCGGGCGTGATTTGCTGGTGCTCGATGGAGTGCAGCGATGGTGAAAACGGCAATGGAATCTGACGACGATTCCCCGGTGCAGGCGGACCATCACATTCAGCATCAGTTCCCGCATAACGTTCGCTTTTGTGGGTTGTGCGGGGGTGCGATGCGGATGCGAACCGTGCTGCCGGATCATAAAAGCTTTAAAGTTTGCAGCCGCTGTGGTTTCATCGATTTCCCCGGCCCTAAGCTGGTCGCCGGATGTCTCGTGATCGACGCCGGCCGTGTGCTTTTGCTGCGGCGCGGCATCGAGCCCGAAATCGGCAAATGGACCTTCCCCGGCGGATACGTTGACCTGGGTGAGACTCCGCAACAGGCAGCGCTACGCGAGACTCGCGAGGAGGTTGGGATGCAGGTGGAACTCAGCCGGATACTGGGTGTCTATGCCGACCCCGCCCACCCGATCGCCGCCGTAGTCGTATACCTGGCTAAGCCTGGAATCGAAGAGGCAAGTGTCACCGACGAAGCAACCGAAGTCCGTTACTTTGCCCCGCCGGACATTCCCTGGCACGAAATCGCCTTCCGCACGACTCAAGATGCATTGCACGACTGGTTGGCACTACTTGAGAACAAACCCAATCGCGGTCCCGATTCCGATCCTTAGCAGGGCGCGGAAAAAACGTATTTGCTTATGAAGAGTCTTTCCGCACTCTGCGAACCCTGCGCTTTGTGGTCAATGGCTGGGCGCTGGAATGCGATTCGACCGCGTGGCTGCCGCGCGAGGAATCCCGGATTCTGGGTTTGCCGCTTTTCACCCCTGGCTCAAATCCCGCCACTGCGGGTTGATCGAGTCGATCAGCTCGATGATCTTCTGTTTCTGCGTTGTGTTCTTGATTTCCTTCTCGCGAGCGATCGCTTGATTAATGTCACTGAACTCTCGTAGTACACCAGCCGGTTCACCCTGTAGCGGCCGGTGAACGAGCCGGGCATGCCTTCCTTGTGCTCGAAGACCCGGCGTTCGAGATCGTTGGTAACCGGTATAGAGCGTTCTTGAGAAGACTGCCCATGATGTACACGTGGTAGTTCCGCGGGCGCATCGGTTACGTTTCAGCCAAAAAGACTCGGGATTCTTCGCCGCGGCAGCCACGCGCGAGAATGACCGAATGCCTCCGGCCGTCAAAGATCCAAGCTTAAACCAGGAGGGAAGGGGTTGGGGGCGGGCTAATTGAATCCCTGAACGACCTCAGTTCACGGATTCAATTTAGTTCGCCCCAGAACGGCCCTCACGCCTTGTAGTAGCATGCCCCATCAATAACTCCACAAATGCTTTGAAGCTTGCGAGCACCCCGGCGCATCATTCGCGCCGCACCACCATCGCACGGGTGACACTGTCACCCGTTTGTTCTGATCGGCTGGCGCAATATGCTCAGCATTTGCGCAGCCAGGAGCGCGGGTGCGTTGGTTTTCTAAAATCCCCGGCACCTGCGCTATACCGTGCCTGCGAAAACCAGGAGTCAGGCATTGATGCCGCCACGCTCAAAGGTAATAACCACGCTGCCCGCGTATATCCGCCAGGAGGTCGACCGCCGCCTATTCGAGAATGGCTTCAGCGACTACGAGGGTCTTGCACGACGGGTAAGGGGTCAGGGCTATGAAATCTCCGATGATAGCTTGTGGCGCTATGGGCGGGCCCTCAGGGAGCACCTAGCTGCTGCCGAATTGACCGTGCGTCACGCCCGCGCCCCGGCCAAACTCGGAGAGGATTAGGAAGGCTTGACCACGAAGGCCCTGATAACGTTAGCTCAACAGAAGGCGCTGGAAACCCTGCTCGAAATGGCAGAGGTCAAACCTGCCGACCTGAGTGCGGTCGCGACCCTGACCAGGGTGCACGGTTGCGAGTTTTTTGAGGAGACTCGTCCGCAGGAGCGCACGAGCCGATATGCACGACATCCAGAACCCAGCGCTGGTCGGCTCTGCTCCGCGCGTCGCTCTACATCTGTGCGCCGGGTGAGGGTGTCATCGCAGCAGCGCTGCCGAAACGCATGCCGACGCAGTTTGACGCAGATCAACGCAGATAGGCGGATATGCCGATCTTCAATCTCAACGCAGATCGCGCGCGCCTGATTTGTTCAGGGTTCACCGTCTGGCCGCGCGCGATGTTGTGAGGCATCGAGCGAGGATACCAGACCGGGCGGCTGGAGCGACCTAACGCCCAGACCCCTTGCCTAACAAGGGAAGGGGAAAAAGGGGAAAAAGGAGAAAAAGGAGCTCCCCCTTGACCTAACCCCCTCACCCCCTTTCCTTATTAAAGGAAGGGGGGAACAGACGCGGCGGTCGCCAATTTTTGTAAGGGAATTGCCAAACTCAGGAGATACCCCAGTTCCGAACAAAGTGGCGCCACAACCACCGACCAGATCAACTGGTTATTCCGCCTTGGTTGATTCGCCCACAATTGGATTTTATCCATAGGCTCGAACTGAGGTTTTTGGGTTTAAAAAACGCACCGATTGTCAACGCTCGCCGCAGACTCCTTTTTTATAAACGCACCTCGCGGACTCGTTTGCCCGGCTCCACTACGTTCCGCCTGCTGAGCTCGGCTCGCTTCGCTGTACCTGATGGCGGACTCGTTTCCCTTCGGCTCTGCTCAGGGCTTCGGTTCACCGGCTCCGGTACGCCCCGCCTGGTGTTGCCGCTTGCCAGACGAAGACCGGAAACGACCAGACCGGCTTAAAACCCATTGTCTCGTACATCCCCAGCGCGCGGCGATTGAGCCGGGTGACGAACAACGAGACTGTCGTAAACCCCTGCTCAGCCAGTTGTGACAGACTGTGTGTCAACAACAGCCGCCCGATACCTTGGTGTTGATAAGCCGGGAGCACCGCCACCTCAGCCACGTGGGCCTGCCGCGGTGCAATCTCTGTCACAATAATAAAGCCAATCCCGCGCCCTCTGTGCTGCGCCGTCGCCGACGTTTCTACCATCGGACTTCCACAAATCCCCTGGTTTAGGATATCGTCCAGCTCCAGTTCGCAGCCGCCCTGAGTGCGGCACTGTTCGCTCATCTCGGCGTCGACACTACCCTCGTACGCCGCCAGCATGATCGAGGCAGCTTCGCGCATATGGCTCCGCCGCCACCCCTCAAGGTGCATGTTGGCCGGCGGACTTGGCGGCTCGTGGGTTGGGCACAGTTCATATCGCCGGAACTCCCGCCAATAGATGCGAAAACCCTCGCGCTCGAATAGCGGACAAATCCAGGGAAGGTCTATGGCAATAAACGGGCTTTCAATGCGCGACGCTTCTGCGCGCCGCAGCGCGTCCACAGTTTCCTGTAGAAGAGCCTCTGCTGCGCCGGCACTGCATTCGGGTGAGATGACCAAGCTCGAAATCAGCCCGAGACGGCCGGAAATCGAGTAAACCGCGCAGGCCAGTGTTCGAGTACCCGCCTGCAGGACTTTGCCAGATAGGGCGCCGTGCTCCACCGCGCGCCGAAGCCGATGGAGAATATCGGAAATGTCCCAGCTCAGCCGCTCATGCCAGACTTGGGCTTCGTGCTGCCAGAGCCGCTCCAACTCGGCGGGCTTGACGCTAACCAGGTCTGCCACTTGCCAGACAGGCATGTGCTCTACGTCTCGAATCAGTCTCTTCGGCCGCGCCGTTTAAGGCCATTCATTTGCATTCTCCGGCCGGAGTCCTTGCAGATGCAGCAGCGGTAGCGGATTGGCCACTCATGACAGAATGTCAAAACCGTCAAAAACCGAGAGCCGCCTCAGGCGACGGCTCTCGCGATCTCACCACTGCGGTTGTCTGCGCGGTTCAGCGCCGGCAAGCCCTTGGCCGGCCGAGGTCAGTTCAATGTCGCATTCCTGGACTTCTCGTAAACCTGAATCCGATAGCGGCCCATATCAAGTATCGCAATCCGGTTCTGGGCATCGGCCTTGACCGTGGCCGGAAACGACAGCGCCCGCTCCCAAGCCCCACCATCGTTGACCAATGCCAGCGCCCGCTGACGGATCATATCCGAATTGGCTTGGAGCTGTTTTACTCCCATTTTTGACATATCAGCATTGCCGGTGAGCGAGGTGACGAAGCGGCCTTGGGGGGTTAGAACCTGCACGCGGTCGTTGTGCTGGTCGGCGACGTATATGTCGCCGTCGTTATCGACGCAGACACCGCTCGGCCGATTAAACTGACCGGCGCCGCTACCCGATGAGCCGAACGCGGTCACGCTACCATCTGAACTGAACTTTTGGATACGATCATTGCGCCAGTCAGCTACATAGACCTGACCGTCCCTATCGAGGCCGATTCCCCACGGGAGGTTGAATTGCCCCAGGCCTTTTCCGAAGCTGCCGAATTGTTCGAGGTAGCGCCCGTCAGCGGTGAACTTTTGCACCCGATGGTTGCGGCTATCGACCACGAACAAGTCATTCCCCGAGGTGAACGCGAGTCCCGCCGGCCCCTTCAGCTCTCCATCGCCGGAGCCCGCCTTGCCCCACGACCGCAGGAACTTGCCGTTCTTGTCGTAAATCAGAATCCGGTTCAGCCATTCGTCGGCGACGTATACATTTTCGTCGCTGTCCAATGCGATTGCGGTGGGCCAGACGAATTGGCCTTCCCCTTCGCCACCGGAGCCAAACTCACCGAGATATTCTCCGTCGCCAAGTGTGCATTTCGTCACGCGTAATCCGTCTGGACGGTACTCAAATGAGCGGTTGACGACGTAGGCAACATCGTTCGACCCTAAAGCGAGGTCCACTGGACAAAGGAAGCCCTCGCCGTTCACCGCCAGCCGACCAACACAATTGCGGTAGGAAAACACCCTGTCTCTAATCCCAAAAAAATGCGTGGCCATGCCTAATCCCCTTACGGTTGTTGCGGCCGCCTCTTGCCTGAGAGGCCGGATGCGGCCATCAAATCGCCCTCGCTATCGTCTGGGCCCTCGCAGACCTGGTCCCGCAACCAGCCGCTGACGCGAGTTACAGATAGTGCAGCTTCTCAAAAGTCCCACCGAGAATCGGCGCTGGATTCAGGCCAAGCCAATCGTCCAGCATAGTGGTGTAGATGGAGCGGAAGTCGGTGCTGAACCTCAGGTTACCGCCCTCTTCCTGGTCACTCGGCTTGAGCGACGGATAGGTACCGTAGATCCCTCCTTTGACGTGTTCGCCCAGTGCGAAGGCCACTCCAGCCGCGCCATGGTCGGTGCCCGAGCCATTGTCGATGATGCGGCGCCCGAATTCGGAGAACATAAAGAGCAACACGTTGTCGCTGGCCTTGTGCTCGCGCAGATCATCAAAGAAGCTCTTGACGTTAGCCGACACATCCGTCCACAGCATCGGATGCAACGCGGCCTGGGATGTTCCGCATATACTGGCCAACTGCACTCTTGGTGTAGTTGATGCTTGACTGGTATTTTCCAGGCGCGGTCGCGAGAACGTCGGCCCCCTTGAGCGCGTAGATGCCGGTCGAATGGATATAGTCCATCGTGTAGCCGGTGCCGATGGTCGGCCCGTACATCTTCGCGAACACTTCCAAGGCTTGGGCGCGCTGGTCCTTGCCCTCGATTCCGGTCAGCAGGCCGTAGGTCTCCAAGGCGCCCACCGAGGCTACCGGCACACCTGGTTTAGCCAAGGCGCGGGGTAAGCCGCGGCCGAAGTTCACACCGGTCAACACGTTGTCATGTTTGGGATCGATTTCCTCGATCGCCCGGCCTAGCCATCCTTCGGTGCCGACCTTTTCAGGTTCACAGGTGTGCCAGATATCCATCGAGCGGAAGTGCGAGTAGCTGGGTTTCTGATAGCCAACGCCGACGAAGATGGCGAGCTTGCCTTCATCCCAAAAGCTCTTCAACGGCGCCATCGTCGGATTCAAGCCCAGGTCTTTATTTAATTGAATAACCTGCTCCGCCGGGACGCCCAGGGTCGGGCGGTAATCCCGATAGAGTCCGTCGGCATACGGCACAATCGTGCTCAAGCCGTCGTTACCGCCGGAGAGCGATAGTACGGCGAGTACATTATCTTGCTTGCTTGAGGCCATGGCGGTTCTTCTCCTTGGTATTATCAGCAGAACTGAAATTCGGCGGTCGCCGCGATCATCTGAAACATCTCGCCACAGCGGCGGGTAAAGTCGCTGCGCTCGGCCCCGGTGCTCAGGCGGATATCGCCACCCTTCTTAACATTGGCGACCAGCGCCTCGCGGGTTGAATCCGCAATATTAGTATTCCCGACCACATCGATGCAGCGATTGACGAACTCCTCAGGCGCCAGCCGCTCACCCTTAGGCGTCACGCGTTCGACCATCTTACGCACCCCAGGCAGGTCGGTGCGGCCCAGGCACCCGGCGGCAAAATTGACGCGTTCCACCAACGTGCCGCTGTCAATCCATTCCTGACCGGTATGCCAGCCTTCCACCGTGGGAGGATTCATCAGGTCCATCCCCATGAACTTGGGCTCCTGCGAGATCTCGAACAACCCGGGCCTGATTTCGTTTCGATGCTCGCCCACTTGGCGCATCAGGCCGATGACCATTTCGGCAGGGCTCTTGACCCGGGCGAAGCGCGCCGACGGGTCTTTAAAGAAGTCTGAGGTTAGCAGCGCCCGCAGCATCGCCTTTATCTCGTAACCAGAGTCAAAGTAGGCCTTTTCGAGCGTCTCGATCGCTTTGGGATCCTTGGGCGGGGTCAGCCGCCATGACGGCACCGGTACCTCGTCGGCGACGAAGAAGTTGTACAAGTGGCGCGAGATAAATCTCGCCGTCGCCGGCTGTTTGCAGACGATGTCGATGATATCTTCGCCGTTCCACCGGCCGGTCTGACCCAGGAAAGTCTTCTCACTGTCGTCGTGATCGGCCGGATCGTAACGGAACTGCCAGACACTGCGCCCGTAAGGGAAGACCGGATAAGCGGGAGCGACGTTCCAGCCGGTAAAGGCCCGGGCGCAGGCTTTTACATCGTCCTCCGTGTAATTCATCGCATTGTCTTTGCCCACCCCCAACGAGAACAATTCCAACAACTCGCGGCCATAGTTCTCGTTGATAGCGACTGCGTGGCTTTCAGTGTTATCCAGGTAGTACATCATTTGCGGACTGGTCGAGAGCACCATCAGCAAGTCGTGGAAGTTCCCAATGCCGTGCTCGCGAAACAGCGCGATCATGACGCCCATCTCTTTGCCGTGGTCGAGCTTGCTATGCCCGGCGCAGAAGATCATGTGCCAAAAGAGCGCCATCTTCTCCTGCAGTTGGCGTGGGTTGTTGATCAAACGGTAGACCCACTCCTGGACGTTGGTCTCAATCCCGGCCGCCTGAACGTAGGCCGGGTGATAGCGCATCAGGAGATCGTCCTCGAGGGAAGGTTGCTTTTCGGGATTGAGCAACTCCTCGACGACCGCGTCGTAGCCCTTGGCCGCGCAGGCTTCGATCTCCGTGAGGCTTGCACTGAAACCGGCCCGGCGCAGCAGATGAGCCATCAAGGCAATATCCTGGTCAGCCATAGATTCCTCCTTCGGCTTGGTTTCAAAGTTTGGCTGCCCCGCCGCGTTGGCCTCTTGCCCTCGGCGTTGCAGCGGGAGAGATGGGGGCCGCGTTTCCGCTTGACCGGCCACCTGCACCCTCGGGGTGAAGATGATTTCGAAATTTTCTAGGACTATAAGCGCAGGTTCTCGCCGCTTGAACCAGAGTCCTTCCTCGTCATGCCCGATGGACCCTACGCCGGACCAGACGAGGCAGATCGCCTGCCACCCTGGGTTCAATGTCCGGAGTCCTTTCACAGTCGACCTCCGACAATGACCGACAGCTACCGACGCAATCGTTGCTCAGTGAAGAGGAGGATCGGGGCCGACAGGGGATTGAGCAGCCGACTCGGCCTATGTCGGCTTTCATGCAGCTACTACGTAACGGTTGAAATTGTCAATCGTGGGCCGCCCGCGAGCGCCTCGTACGACGTGGCTTTCTGATCCGCCTACTCCGAAATTCCGCCATCAGCGTTCGGCACGCGGACAGGCGCGAATCTTCGTCCCTGCGTCTCCGCCGGAGCGTTAAAGCAGCCTCGGCCAAGCAGGCCGCGGAACGTGAGTATTGGCGGGGCAGGCACCCCCCTCCCTGCCCTCCCCCGTGTCAAACAATGGGGGAGGGGGAAGAGAGCGCTTGGGAGTTCATCATGCCTTGACTTCGCCTCACGGCAGGGCGATGCGGGCGAGGTGCTCGATTTTTGCGCGATAATCGCCTTCGAACAGCGGCTCGGATGCGCTGACCTGGACTACGCGATTCACTCCCAGTTCGCCCAGTTGGCCGAGCAACTCCTGAGTCTGGGTGCGCTCTCCCGAAAGCGAAATCATCAGGGTGACGTCGAGCTTGCCGAAATCCCGGCCTGTCTTGCCGCATTCCTCTTTCAATTCCGCCAGCTTCCGCCGCATGAAGGAAACTGCCTTATCGGTGACGAAGCAGACCGGATTGTAGCCGTCACCCCATCGTGCCACCCACTTGAGCGCATTCTTGTCCGTGCTGCCAATCAGTATCGGCGGTCCCGGTTGCTGCGCCGGTTTGGGATTGCACACGATGCGGTCGAAATTGACGTATTGGCCATGGAAGGAGGCGGCCGGCTTCGACCACAACTCACGCATCGCAGCCACGTGTTCCGCCGTTTGGGTCCATCGATGAGGGAAATCAGAACCTAGCGGTTCCGCCGCCTCGCGCAACCAGCCGGCGCCGACCCCTAGAATCAGGCGCCCGCCTGACAACCGATCTAACGTGGCGACGCGCTTGGCTGTCGCCAACGGCTCGTGCTCCGGAACCAGCAATACCGACGTGCCGATGCGCAGATTTCTGGTCATCGCCGCCGCCATCGCGAGCACCACAAACGGTTCGGGGAAATGCGCATAATGGTCAGGGATCGGCCCGCCGGCGGGAAAAGGAGTTTTCGGCTCGGCATGAAACAGCATGTGATCGCCGACCCAAACCGATTCCAGGCCGAGCTTTTCACACTCCAGCGCGAACGTTCCCGGAGTGGGCGCTGATTCATCGACCCGTTTGTAGATCATCGAGATTCCGACTTTCATGGCACTCTTTCCTTTCCCGCACGATTTTGGCTCGATTTCATCGACGAGCCAGAAGGAACCTTAACAATCGTTTAGCCTTTTACAACCGATTTGGTTCGGTGTTCGTCCCGACTCGTGTATTCCATATCGCCCAGTCCAGGCGAAAATTATTCGTTTCAGGTAAACAGCTAAGCTTTTTCGCTTTGGCGCTCCGTTGGGTGACGGCATACTTCATGCGCAGTGTCGCTCCCGGGAGGTATCCGCCCGTGACATCAAAGAAGAATGTGCTATCGGCCATAGCCGGTCTGGCGATGTTCGCGCTGCCCGCCAGTGCCCTAGCCGGTCATCATCATGGCTGGAATCACCAGCCGCGGCCATATGCCTGGCATGACCAGGGATGGCATCGCGGATGGTTGAAGCATCACGAACAATACGCGGTCAGGCCAATTGAAGACGAGGATGACGAAGGCGAGAATTATCACTTCAGACCGCGTGAACGGCCGCCCGCCTTCTTGTGCGACGGGGACGGCGACGATTGCGAGCCGAACCGAGGCGAGTGGGGGAATGATGATTATGGGCCGCCGCTTTCGTACTACCAGGCGGGGCCGCCGGCCGGCTACAACCCGGTTCAGCAGCGCAACTGGCTGCTCGAGCGCCGCCGCCGCGCTTATTACGTTTTAGGGCTGATGCGCGCGCGCCATGACAGCCGTGCCGCGCAGCGGATTTCAACCGTCATCCGCGTGCTTGACGCGCGCATTGCACGTGACAATCAGTTAATGGGCGGCGGCAGATACGTGTCGCCTTCGGTTCCCTATTATCCCGCGCCGTCTAACCAAAACTACGCGAACTACGGATACAACCCAGGTCACGGGTACAACCCAGGTTATGGGTACAATCCCAGCTCGCCGTCCTCGCCGGGACTGAACGCGCTTACCAGCATGGTAGGGCCACTGCTCGGCTTGCCGACAAATTGAGAGTATTAGTCGGTGAATTGATAAAGAAAAACGCCCTGGCTGCTCAGCCGGGGCGTTTTTTCTATGCACCGTCAGCAGTGGCTATTTAGTCCGCCGTGAAACGCCGTGGCTTCTGGACCTTCGGCGTTTGACTTTGACGACGGAATCGAGGATGGCAACGGCCACAATGTCATCAAGCTCAAGCGGGAGTTCAACTTTCGCCGGCTCGGCAAGGTTGCTTTGAACGGTTGCTGCGGCCGAGTCACTGTTCTTCTGGTCATCTGCGCGATGCTTCATTAGTTTTGTCCCCGCTGCGGCTACCACCGGCAAAGCGCCTATTGCGTGGCGATGCTCTATACTGTATTGTAACGCTAACTTCGCATGAGAAAAGCCTCCGCCGAGATCTCCAGCGTCCCCGTTCTGACCGAAATCATCGCTAATCCATTAGAGTCGGCACCGTTATTCTGCAGGCCTCGTGCACGGATCTATGTCCTTTTCTGCCTTTACCTTTTCGCCTGAAATCCATCGTTCGATCCGCGACCATGGGCATCATCAAGCGACACCTGTCCAAACTGAGGCGATCCCGCTCATCCTGAGCGGGCGCGATGTGGTTGCGACCGCCGAGACCGGCAGTGGCAAGACCGCGGCCTTTTTAATCCCGCTCATCGACCGCTTCCATCGTGAACGCGTTAACGGACCGGCGATGCTGGTGATCGAGCCGACCCGAGAGTTGGCGGCACAAGTAGGCCGCGAATTTGGGCTTTTTGCACGCCATTGCATGTTACGCGCGGCGGTGGTGGTCGGTGGCGAATCGATGCACCGCCAAGCCAAAGAGTTGCGCACGGCCCACGTCATCATCGCCTGTCCCGGCCGCTTGCTGGACCATCTCGAACATCGCCATGTGGCGCTCGACGGGGTTTCGGCAGTGGTTATTGACGAGGCTGACCGCCTGCTCGACATGGGTTTCATGCCACAAGTGCGCCGCATTATGCAGTTCGTGCCGCGCGAGCGGCAGACGCTGATGTTCTCGGCAACGATGGATTCTGCGGCTGAGATGATGGCGCGGGAATTCTTACGGCAGCCGGCCCGCATATCGATTGGAGGCAAGCCGGCGCCGCCGGCGTCGATTCGCCAGACTCTGTGTCCGGCGACTCATGTCGATAAGGAAGCGATTTTGATCGCACTGCTTAAACGCCGCGGGGTCGATAGCGCGATCGTCTTCACGCGCACCAAGTCCGGTGCCGATCGTGTGAGCCGAGTTCTGAAACGCAGCGGCGTTCGGGCCGCGGCAATCCATGGCGATCTCTCGCAAGGGCAGCGCACCGCCGCGCTGGCAGCCTTTCGCCACCGCGCCTGGCGGGTGCTGGTGGCCACCGATGTCGCAGCGCGCGGGCTGGATATTCCCGGAGTCTCCCACGTTATCAACTTCGATATGCCCGATGAGCCCGAAGGCTACATCCACCGTATCGGACGGACGGCGCGGATGGGCCGCGAAGGTCACGCGATCAGTCTGGTCACACCGCAGGAGCGCGACGCGCTGGGACGCATCGAGCGGGCGTTGGGGATTACACTGGAGCGAGAGACGATTGACGGATTCGAGCAACCCGAGGTCAACGCGTCCAAGCCAGTCACCCTGTTCAGCTCCAGCGCAATCCGCGCGCCGCGCGACCGTCCCCGCTTCAGATGGGCATAGCCCCGGATACACCGGGCGTTGCGAGAGCTATCATCATGTCGATCAGGCGCCCGCCATTCTCAAGGTCCACCTGCGTAAAGCCCCGCGACATCAGAGGGACGGGAGAAAAGATGGCCGAGCGGATCGAAGCGCACTTAGCGGCAGGCGCGAGTCATGTCTGCCTGTTGGCGATCAGATGCGACTCGACCGGACTGCCGGATGAACGCGCTCTCGAAGCTTTCGCGAGCCGCTGAACTGTCCGAGACGCCTCCCGGCCCCGCTCAGAAACCCGCGTCCGCGAGTACTTCGCCTTAAGCCGGCGGGCGTTGCGAGAGTTCGATGAAATTGCCGTCGGGGTCGCGGACGAAACTAATCCGGGCGACGGTGCCGAAGGTGGAGG